>ERZ836441.18-NODE-18-length-182355-cov-18.236050_pt1 | contig 182355 bp, 150 predicted proteins | sample MGYA00519686_ERZ836441 | MGnify/ENA primary metagenome ERZ836441 (study PRJEB31850, sample SAMEA3708800) | human gut metagenome | biome: human gut; feature: human-associated habitat; material: faeces | place: China | collected 2014 ...
AGCCCCGATAGAATCAGGGCTTAAAGAAGTGCGCCGCGGAGTTTGGGACGTTTACGCCCGACCGATGGCAGCCCCAATGTTAAAATATCAGAAACCACAATTTTTTCAACATGGCGTAAGCCCCGATAGAATCAGGGCTTAAAGAAGTGCGCCGCGGAGTTTGGGACGTTTACGTATGAACATCTGAACGTATGGATGTACATACGTATGAACAGATGTCTGAATGAACTTATGAGCAGATGGATGTTATGCCTTATGGATGAATGACAGGAAAGACTGCCAGTAGACTGTCTGACTGATGTGCCAATCAGTCATCTGGCTGATTGCAGGAACAATCAATCGGTGGAAGATTTTTCGAGGGAGAACACCCCAACCATTATAACCTTGATTTCTCGGCATACATCTTTGACACCATACTTTCCAAAGTAGCCTTGGAAAAGTTTCCTGTCAATGTGGAATTAGCTGATTTAAGCTGATAGCCAATTGAGTCCAATATATCGCTTATGCGTTGGGCTTCTTGGCGAGATTTCGCGGACTGACACAAAATGCTTTTTAAGTCTTCTACCGCTTGGTCTATTTGTTGTTCAACAGTCATAGTCATTCAAATTTTATTTCCCAGGTGCCTTTCTTTGTTGCTCCTTTACGACAAAGAAATACACCTTTATTTTCCATTTTCTTTCTCAAAGTCCGCACCTGATCTATGGTCAAATTCAATTCTTCCGCCATCTTGGACAATGTTATGGAGGGCATTGCTATAATCAGAGACAGCAGATTGCATTGAACTTCCGTCAAATCGCGATTATTGATTGCGTCAATAATTTCTTTGGGGAGTTCTTTGGTTTCTTTGGGATTTTCTTTGGTTCCTTTAGTTCCTTTGGCGGAATAGCCTGTTTGTATGCCGTTTCCTTCGCCACTCGATTTGATGGCTTCTTGGGAAGCCACGTTCCTTGTCGGTCGTTTGAAGGTTACGATTACAAAGCCTCCGTCCCAACGCCATGTGGGTTCCTCAACGCCTTGTTCGCGGCAGGCATCCATTATGCGTTTGGCTCCAGAACCCCAGCTTTCAAGATAGGTTGATTTGTAAAGAGCTTCGGCAATCTTCAGATTGTAGGGGTATGATTCGTGCGGCTCTTTAATGGATTCAGGCGAGATTTGAGGAGGAAATATGCCGGGGTTGGCAATCTCTATGCGGTCGTCGTAGATTGCGATACTTCCTGTCAGATTATGCTTCTCCCATTGACGATGGCACAGACTGTTGATCAAAGCTTCGCGCAAAGCGTGATACGGCACTTCAAGCCGTTCCTCGCGCTGAAGGCTGTGGTTTGTAATCTTTCCGCTGAGATTGAGGTGCTTGAAGAAGAAAGCCATACCTGCGTCAAGCAGGTCGAAGAAGTTGCCCTCGGCACGTTGGTTATCGATAAACTCATTCTTATCCGTACCCAAGAATCGGGCCATCCGAAGCCGGAACTGCGGATATTCGTCGATATTGTTGGAGAACAGTATCACCGCACCATTGGTCGGATTGCCGTTTTTCAGCAGATTCCATTTCGCCAATGTATCGTCAATAGGCGCACTCATTGCGCTTGCAGGGATTCTACCGCCCTCAACGCCAAGCCGGATGCACCCTCTGATATGCTTCTCGTTCAAGTCGGCAAGCGTAACACCATCTGCCATCTGACGCTCCCACGCATACATCTGAGGCTGATGCGCCCGGATTCGTTCATCATACATCTCGTGCGGCATTACCTTAGTTGTGCTTTCGACTTTATAATACGGGCACCCGTGAAAGGTATGTGGTCGCTCTCCCCACACCCAGCCATCAAAGTGCATAGCAATCACTTTATTTCCCGGACGGTCAGGCACATCAACATAATGAATCTTCACATCAACAGCGGGCTCTAATCCGGTGATAGCTTTGGCTATCTCTTGCTGTGTTGAGTCCGTAACTTCCTGCCCTAATATTTTAAGCGACTTTGGCGCAATGCCGAAAATCAGCCAACCACCATCGGTGTTCAGAAACGCACACGCCGAGTGCATACCGTCTTTAAGTTCGCCGGTAGTCTTCTTCAGTTCCAGAGTCCGTGACTCGTCCGCTGCTATCAGAGCCTTTATATCGTCAATAGTCATTCTCAATACACTTAGTAATGTTTGACAAAATTAGTTCATTAGTTTCCTAAGAAAGAAATCTTCAAAATCTTTGTCATTGAGACTGAATGGCACTTCTAGCTTAAGTGCTTTGCGAAGATAATCATCAATATTTGTTGAGCATCGTTGAATTAATGTTTCGTCTTTCTTTATTAAAGCTCCATGTGCCACTTTTGAACGAGTATCATACCCTAATTTGATGTTCGAGTATATATCAACTCGTTCTTCAGTATTGTTGCCCAATAGGGAGGCCATCCGCTCCGCAACACGATGACTTAATTCTGTTTCTGAATTTGCCACGAGAGCCTCGGCTGCAGAACAATACAGCAGAAGTTTCATGGGTATGCTTGCTTGTCCCCTCGCTAATGCAATATAAACTGAAGCTAATGCTTTTCTAGAAAGACCAGATTTTTTATAATGTTGTATTTGTGTCGCTGTTTTGTAATCGCCTATTTCATTGAAGCCGTTGTCTTTAATGAAAATTTCCATAATATTTCCTTGTTCCATTAGTAGAGACGTGGGAATGCTAACAGACTCTATAGCTCCTGTGGCCTTACTATTAATAGTTGAAACTGAGGCTTTAAAGGTACATCCGTCAGATATGATTTCGTTGTATGAATATAAAAAGCCGTCACGTACATAGATAGAATTATCACATATTTCCCATAGACTTCCTACATATGCTTGGATTTGTCTAAGGAATGCAAAGCAGATAGATGTGCCGACGGCGTCAATCTTAGATTGGTCGTATTCTTTACTAAAATCACCTTCGAGGACATAATAAGAAGGAGCATCTCGAATTTCATCGATAGAGTGAAGCCCTAAAGTGTGAAGAGATAAATTGTTAGAGAGTATCATCTCTAAGGTGTTGCTCTCATTAGACAGATATCCAGCTTGAAGTGGAATTTTAATTTCTTCATTCTCTAATTTAAGATAATGAACCGCTGCAATAAATAGATACTTCATCTATAGTGTCGATTATTATAATGTGAGTAGTTAGGGTTAGATACTTGCGGTAATGAATTGTATTATTCTATTAAGGATACGATTGGCAACGGTGCGATGCCCTAAAGATTGTTACAGATCCGTTAATGTCACATCGTCTGCCGTAATAAGCTCCCACGCATACATCTGAGACTGATGCGTCCGTATGCTCACGTTTCGTCGTTTCCGTAACCTGCTGTCCAAGAATCTTCAATCCTATCGGTGCAACCCCGAATATCAGCCCACCTCCATCAGTGTTGAGAAACGCATATGCCGAGTGCAAACCGTCTTTTAGCTCGCCGGTAGTCTTCGTCAGTTCCAGAGTCCTCGACTCGTCCGCCACAATCAAATCCTTTATATCGTCAATCGTCATTTCCATAATTTGCAGGTGCTATTCAATTGTCTGGGTGCTGCTTCCTGAAGATTCGGAGTGCTTAATTACTCGAAGTTCATTCATTAACTTAACTCCATTATGAGAAAGTTTCCAAAAAAGTGCCTGACCGCCTTTTGTGGTTTGTGCAGGGGCAATCCTAATAAGCCCCAAAATATTCATTTGGATTTTTATAGTCTGAAAATCCTTAGAACATATATCTGGATTATATGGATTTGGTCCATCAATCTCCTCCACTAGTGCCTCAGAAATTGTTTTCCTTGCTAAGTAATCATTCAGTGGTTCTATAAAATATGGAGCGATTAGAGCGAATAGGTCTTTCCATGAAATCGTCGTTTCCCATTTATGATGGTAAGCTCCAGTAATCCCAGACAGGGAGATTTTGTCATCAAGAGACGCAATGTTTTCAATTTCACAATTAGACATCTCCATTTCTTGTTTATATTTTCTTAACTCGTCTAATTCCTTACGGAGCACATTTATCTCTTGCAGGGTTTCTTCATTTGTTGGAGTATTCCCTCTTACCCAGCCTATCGCAGGATATGTTTTTATAGTTTTAGTAAGACTAACCGCCACTTTTCCATTGAGGTCATCCGCATTACTCCAAAACTGAACTAATCTACCTGTCTTAACCTTATCTCTAAACGCTTCTAATTTTTCACGCTTATTTTGGTCTAATTCAATTTTATCAGTTGTCAATTGATTAATATTTTCATGCAAAAATGCAAGAACCCGAATACCCTTTGATACGGCATAATTGTATTCTTGTTCGGTATAGCTTATGCCATCTTCCGTCATTGAGCCATATTTGCCTCCAATAATTAAAATATAATAATCGCAATCGTCGATGATTCTTTTTATGAATTCGAGCTGTTCTGAATCAATAGCAGTGAAAAACTCCATACCGGCAGGAATGCAATCTAAAGACATTACTGTCTGCATAACCTTTCCGCGCTCTTCTTTCAGATCTGAATATGTAGAGCTAATAAATACTTGATAACGTTTATCCATTTAGCTTTATTGCTGTTTTCAGAATGCGAAGAACTTGTCCTGCATTCGATTTTTGAGGTTGAACTTTTGGGTGGAGTTGAGGGCTCGCTCTATGCAGATGAACTTTGTATCGGTGTTCTGCATAAAATAGTCAACTGTAGAATCACGGAGTGAGTTATCAACGCAGATGTATGCCTCTTTTGCACCATCAGTAGCGAGATAGACTGTGTTGTCTGTAAATGATGGTTGCAATTCCAGTTTATATGTAAGCATGAACCCACGGGAAATGAGTATCTCGGTGATTAACTCGTGGTCATCAAAACCCATAGAGAGCTGTTGCTCTTTGGTTGCAACATATTTGCGGAAAAGTTCAAGGTTCTCTTCTTCAGACTTCTCTGGGTCGGGTGCGAAATCGGTGCGAGGGAAGGAAGATTTGCAGAGTTTAAATACCCTAAACCCAACATCCGGAATTTTAGTACGATGCTCTTCTTCAAAATCAATCTCGCCTTGTTCTTTCCTAATTAATTCCAAAGCCTCTGCAGAAACTACTTTACCCGCCCGCATCATTCGATCAATGGTAATGTCTGCTATGGTTTTGTGACCTAAAAGTTTATAAGCATCACTATCTTTCTTTACTGATTCTGGTATTTGGACAAGGATAAAGTTGATATTGTTAGAACGATTCATGTCCATCAACATTGAAGCATGACCGGCCACTCCACTTCCAGCAAAAAAATCTAATACAATACCCTCCTTAATGCTAATCCCAAGAAGATATGTCAATAATTCTACCGGTTTGGGAGTATCAAATGCAACAACTCCGTCAAACAGCTCTTTCAAATCTTCTTTTGCTTGTTCATTTGTAGACGCATCTCTAGCGAAGATAATACTCTCAGGTGTTAGACCTCTATCTTTTTCATTTAAATAGGTCTTAATTCTTGGAACACCATTACCATCCTTTCCAAACCAAATACGATTCTCTTTGATGGCCTGTTCCATAACTGGCTGAGTATAAGCCCAACATCTACCACTCGGTAATTCATGACATTTACCATTGGGTGCTACTAAGGTGTAGAATTGAGATTTGGTTCCGTGACCGCCTTGAGCATGTGCAGGATCAGATTTCCATAATCCACGTGGATCATTGTCGGGATTTCCATAATTTGATAATGCTTTGTCATTCATAGGAAGCTGCATTATGCGTTTAACATTTGGTATGACCTCCTTACTGAAACACAGGATATAATCATGTCGAGAAGAGACTTCTTTCCTATTCTCTCGATTCACTCGCTTTTCCCAAATAAATTGAGCGACAAAATTCTCTTCTCCGAATATTTCGTTACATAATTTGCGTAAATGATAAATCTCATTATCATCCATTGAGATGAATATTACACCATCAGGGCGTAACAGATTGCGAGCCACCAATAGGCGGCTATACATCATGTCAAGCCAATTACTATGAAAACGGCCACTTGCATCGGAGTTGGTATCGAGGGTGATACCATCTTCCGATTGTTCTGTGCGTTCCCAATAAGCTTGACGTCCTTCAGAAAAATCATCATTGTATAGGAAATCTTCGCCCGTATTATAGGGAGGATCAATATAAATGACTTTAATCTTGTTTCTATAACCATTCAGTAAGATTTTCAGAACTTCAAGATTCTCGCCCTCGATGATGATGTTCTCCGTTGTTTCTGGATTCACACTCCGCTCCTCATCATAATGAAGAGTGGCACGAGTCGGCATAAAAGCGTTACGTTTGGCCTTTGATTTGCCAAACCAACGGAACTCATAGCGTTCAGTTTCATCAACACTGTCAGAATTTACGGCTTTCTTGACTTCATTGATGTCAAGTTTACCTTCTTGCGTAAACCAGTCCGGAAACATTTTGCGTAATGTTTCAAGGCGTTCAGCATTGATATCTGGCGACTGTATGATGTGGTCTTTATATGTTTCCATTGTTGTTTATTGTCTGGTTGGCTTGCGCCTTGAAAGTATCATATTCTTTAATCGGTGCTTTATAGTAAGCCTCGATTCCGAGTGATTTAAAATGTGTGACAGCACACTTTATACGTCCGATTTCATGGGGAGTCAAAGCTCGCGTATCATTAATGTCATCTGTGCCCTTTATCTCGACAACGAAATAATATTCTTTATCTTCATTAGGGCTGCTCAATAGTCTTTTATGCAAAACGACCCCAAAATCAGGTTCATAGTTCCCTATCGGGGTCGGTATTTTATACCATGACGGGAATTTGAGAAAACACAGAACTTCAGTATTTGTGATTTTGTCTGCCTCTTTCGCAAATTCTTTCTCGTATAGACTGTCATAAAGGGACTTATCCCATACTCCATGATTGGGAGTGGCTATCCAATCTTCGCATCCGTCTTTGGAAAAATCATCGAACTTAAACTCATATATGTTTCCGGTAGGAGTGTATTCTATACAACGCACCAATTCGTCAAGCTGAACCTGCCGAATCTTAAAGACAGCCTGCTCCATGAAAACAGGCGGATTCTTGATATATTGATCCTGATTGTTGATTCCTGCAACAATCTTGAGGACAGATGTGTAACAGAGTCCCGTCTTTTCACTGATTTCCTCAACAAGATCATGTGGATTAAACTTGGCTCTACCTACATAAGATTGAGAGCCATAATACTCGGCATTATTCAGATTACCAATATCCGTTATCCTCATACTTTGGACTTCAAGAGTATAGTCATTGATTCGTATTTCGTTCAGTGATTCTATACTTCTTCTGATTAACTCTTCTTCGTCCATATGAATACGGTAAACGGTTTTCTGCGCAACGACATTCCAAAAGCGACGGAACACGCTCATGAAAGTTTCATCTCTCTTTAATTTGAATGTCACACGGTTTAACCGTTTACCCTTATGGGTGTGTTTCGGTTTTGGAATGTTGCCTCCTATTCCATATTGTTCCTCGTATTCTTTTTGATAGCTACGAGCAAAAGTCTCGTAAGTTTCATTTGGGACAATTGTGAGTTGGTTAATTTGCTCTTCTTCTGGCGTTTCAGCACTATCGTAAACACGCTCTCCGCTTTGGTTTACGCAAATGCGAAGTCCTCTGCCAATTTCCTGACGTTTTTTGTTTTCAGAATAGCTCTCATTAAGCGTTGCAATACCAAACACGTTGGGATTATCCCAGCCTACACCTAAAGCGGAATGGGAAAAGATAAACTCAATCGGACTCTCAAAAGAAAGAAGTTTCTGCTTGTTATGCAGAATCTCATCAAAAATCTCTTTGTTCTTTCTGCAAGCATCCTCTTTATCGGTATATTCGCCTTGAGTGGTCTTGGCAAAATAAAAACCTTGTGCAGCCAGTACATCGGAATTAGCCGGCTGTTTGCTAGCATTAAATTCAGCATAGACTTGGCGATACTTCTGCTCAAAAAGTTGCTTTATTATCGGTCGTTCAGGACTCATATAATTAGCAACTCTATCAATGAATATCAATGAAAGATTTTTGATGCCCTGCGGTCTCAGTCTATTCCGATTCTCAAAATGACGTCGAATTAGCCATTCAAGCTGCAATGTCCAAACTTGTTCCTTATTTGAAGATGATGACCCTTCAATAATTTCAGCCCCATTTGTAAACACAACGTGCCATTTACGGTCAGTCATTGATTTGTAGATTCTACTGATAGTATAATCACGATATGACTCGTTGCCGGATTTGTCGGCAAGGTTATCATCTTTTTTCAACAGACCGGACTCTTTGAACTCAAAACGACCTTTGGATTTATTGAGCTTCCATAGCTTTAACTTAACCTTGACCTGGGTAGAATTTGGTTGCACTTGGCTAATCTCCAATTTCAATGTCGCTTCATCATTACTTTCAGATACCGTTAAGACTTCTAACTTCTTCACCAAACCAAGTCGGTAACTTTCAGCCGGCGTCAGTTGGTACAGCACATTCTTTTTAACGGCATGGGTAGCAGAATAACGAAGTTTAAACAGAGGCTGGAGTTTTGCTATCCATTGATTAGAGTTGTCAGTATCCATACCCTCCTGAGGCTCATCCATTAGTATTATCGGATGTGTCTGAGCCAAGGATTCAAGATGTGGTAGATTGTTAAACATATCTTCACGGTCAACCTGATTCAATATATTATTTTCAGAGTTGAATGATGCCATCGTAAGCACCATAATCTGAAGATTGTCAGAGATGATGAAATCGCGAAGAAAGCTTATTTTTGAACTGTCATAAACAAATACATTGGGAGTTATATCGTACTTGTCAGATAGCTGTTCTTTGAAATTCTCAAAAGTATCAATAACGCCCTGTCGGATGGGGACAGAAGGAACAAGAACAATAAATTTGCTTAGACCATATTGCCCGAATAGTTCATATGCAGTTTGAAGATATGTGAGCGTCTTTCCCGTACCTGTCTCCATTTCAATACAAGCATCATTCTCATTTACCAGAAATGCCTGTGTATCTGAGACACCATTCTCACGGATGATGTTTTGTATGTTAGAGTGTATTTGTTGGCTTGATAAGGAGCATACATTCATGTGAATATCCTCATTGTGGGCATTATCGTAAGTATTACGCTCCATACCACGAAAGATGTCAACCACACTTTGTATGGCTGTTATCTGGTGTTGAGGATTTTCAAGTCTGAATTTCATAAAATACTATAAAGAATAACCGACTATATGGATTCTACGAATTCCTTATTCAGCAATTCATCTAATTCAACATCAAGTAGTTTTGCAATCTTAACTAATAATGCAATATCAGGCTGAGAAGAATTGGTACACCACTTAGAAACAGTAGATGGATTTATGCCTAACTCCGAAGCCAGCCATTTATTCGTCTTTTGTTTTTCTGCCAAAACTACTTTTATTCGATTTATCCTTTCAATCATAACATAAATTCTTTGACTGCAAAATTAATGAAAATTTTTCAGTGCGCAATAGCAAAATGAAGTTTCTGCTTATTCCAAGAGTATAAAACCGTCTCCTCACTGAGTGGCGAAGTCATTGTAAGATAATATATGTTGAGAAATCTAAAGTGGGGTAGCCTAAAATATAAAGATAAGGGCGGTAAAAGGAGCAAATCGGCGCAGTTAAAAATATATAACGGATGACAATTATCTCAAATTCATTTGTTCCAGATTGCGGCCATCTTCTCTCAAAGTACACTATTAGTACACTACAATTCACAAATATTGCTGATAATCAGCATGGTTACGAATGTGTGAAGAAATTGTCCAGATTCGCAAGCTGACGAAGCGGGAAAAGGCGATGATGCTCGACGAGGTAGTCGTGACCGCCTCGGTGGTGGAGTTCGTGAACAAGGGGGATACCATACAGTTCAACGCCGACGCTTTCGAGCTGGCCGAAGGCTCCATGCTGAGTGCATTGATCAAACGCCTGCCGGGAGCGGAACTGAAAGAGAACGGACAAATCTATATCAACGGCAAATTCGTGGACAAGCTGCTGCTCAACGGCGAGGATTTCTTCCGCAACGACAAACTCGTGCTGCTGCAGAATCTGCCCGCGTACACTGTCAAGAACATTCAGGTGTATGAAGAGACGCTGCCAGAGCAGCTTGCCAAGAAGGACTCTTCCGAGCCTGACCTGGTGATGAACGTGAAGCTGAAGAAGGAGTTCAACGCCGGATGGATGGCCAATGCCGAAGCAGGCGGGGGTACCCATAACCGTTACCGTCTGCGCGGGTTCGGGGTTGGCTACACTCCCAAAGGACGCATCGCCGCTTACGCTTTCATCAATAACCTCAACGAGACTGGCTCTCCCGATATGGCGGGAGAATGGCAGAAGAAGAGCAACCAGCGCGACGAGATAATAACCAAGGGAGCAGGCCTGGACTATAACTTCAAGCCAAAGGATAATCTGAAATTCCGCGGCAATACCACTATTCAATATCAGACAAAATTCGGCAATTCCCTTGTAAACCAACAGAACTATCTGCCTGACGGCGTCAATTATTCACGCCGCTGGCTCGACAACCGCTTCGGCAACCTGTCCGTCATCTCCGACCATACCTCTGAATTTACGACAGGGAAAATCTGGCATGAAGTAAACGGGACGTTCAACTACGGCTCTGACAAGATGCGGAGCAACACCACTGAGGGGACTTTCGGCCGCATGCCCGGCGACTATCCCGCCATGCGTGCGGACCTGCAGGCAGGCATGCCCGACACGCTCGACATCCTTAACCGTTATCTGAGCCTGACCAACACCGACAGCAAGCTCGCTTATGGAAACCTTAAAGACATCATGTACTTCTCTCTGCCGCACGACAAGTCTTTGACGGCTACCGTATGGGGAACCCTCTCGCACCGATGGCAGGATGGCAGCCAGAGCTACCTTCTTCAGACCAAAGGCGACAATGAGCAGCGTACAGACCGTACCAACCCGCAGAACCGGCATGACTACAAATACGGAGGGAATCTTTACGCCTGGCTTGGCAACGACACATGGTATATTATACCGAAATATAACATTGAGGATTCATATACTTACAGTTCCACCATGTTCTATGATTTTGCGGATTCCATACCTTGGTACGCCGCCGACAGCCCCATGCAGCTGCGCGACAGAATGGAATATGTATATCGAATGCTCGACCCGCAGAACAGCTATATATACGGCCTGCATCAGCTTGACCAGAAACTCACCTGCTGCGTTGCCTTCACGCGGGAGGATATGTCACCTACCGGCAGCCGTACCGGCAAGTTCCAGATTTCGATTGATCCCGGAATGCGCTATCTGCGCAGGAAGATGAATTTCAACGGCGCCACCCGGCAGCTGTTCAGCCGCAACACATGGTTGCCCGAAGGTACGGTACATCTCGAGTGGCACAAAAACAATCTCAACCAGATTCGCTTCGACTACAACTTATCTACAAACGCACCGCAGATGATGGATATGCTCGACATCGCCTTCAACTCCGACCCGCTGAATCCCACCCTCGGAAACCCGAATCTAAAATATGGTCTGAGGCATGTATTCAATCTCAAATACAACTCCATGAATTTCCTATGGAACAAACTGCACCTGATGGCAGGAGCAAAATACACAATCGACCAGAGGGCGGTGACGTATGGCACCTCATACGATATGGCAACGGGCATCCGCACCACAAAGCCGATGAACATAAACGGCAACCGATACGGCAATTTCTACATCTATGCCTCATACAGGCCTGTACGGGCAAAAAATTTCTTCATCAAGCACCAGACAGTATTCACCCCTGCCAGATACGCGACGTTTGTTTCCACAACCGACCGGCGTGGTATGCAACGCAGCATCAGCCACTCCAACTATTGGAACGAATGGTTCGCCGTAGAGTATAATACCGAGCGGTTTACAGCCGCAGCGACGGTGACGTACACCAATGAGTTCAACACCTCCCGTACAGGCGATTTCGACGATTACCGGATTCAGTCGCTCGACTGCGGTGTCCGGGGTCTCGTGCGACTGCCGCTGAACTTTGAAATTTCCTCCAATATCAGCGTGATGAATTACTGGGGCTATACCGACCCGACATTCAATAAGGCGCAGGTAATATGGAACGCCCGCATCAGCAAGAGCATCCTCGGAGGCTCTCTGCAGTTCGCCTTCGACGGCTACGATATGCTGCAACAGATTAAGAAAACCCGAATCGACACCACCGCCGCCTATCGCCGTGAGACACGCTACAACTCCATCCCGAGCTACTTCATGTTCACCGTCAAGTACTTCTTCTCCAAGAAACCCCGCCAATAAAGAATGTTGAGGCGAAAGGCGAAACTGCGTTTCACACGGCAGCATGACGCAATGTGTGGCCCTACCGCAAGGTGCTTGTGCGCAGCGGGCTGGTGATGCTCGCGGGTATCCTCTTCTCTTTCCTGCTTCCGTTTCTGACGCAGGCCATGCGCTTCTTCGACACGAAGACTCCGGGAGACTATCAGCAGCGCATCACCGACCATGCACGCCTGCAGAGCTTTCTGACAGCCGACACTCTCCAGCCCCTTGTCTCTCTGCTCTCGGCACCGTTCTATCTGGTCATCATGTGCATATACAACTGGGTGATAATGTCGACAACATCATAGTGCTGCGCCACGGCCGCATAGCCGAGCAAGGCACACACGCCTCCCTGATAGCGGCCTGCGGGTATTATGCCACGTTGGTAAAGAATCAGCTCGACCTGCCGGAATAGAAAGAGGCCCGGATGCCATAAAGGTGTCCGGGCTTCTTATGTTCTGTTGTCAGGGGAATTACTTGCCGAGCTTTATGCGCAGGTTCTTGAGCATATCCTGGGTCATGGCGTCCAGGTCGTACTCGGGCTTCCAGTCCCATTCGGCGCGGGCGCAGGAGTCGTCGAGGCTGTTGGGCCAGGAGTCGGCGATGGCCTGGCGCAGCGGGTCGTGCTCGTAGACCATCTTGAAGTCGGGTACGTACTCCTTGATCTTGTTGTAGATGATCTCCGGGTCGAAGCTCATCGAGGCGATGTTGAAGGAGTTGCGGTGCTTGAGGCGGGTGGGGTCGGCTTCCATGATCTCGATGGCGGCACGCAGGGCGTCGGGCATGTACATCATGTCCATGAATGTGCCGGGAGCCAGTGGGCACTTGAAGGTCTCGCCCTTGACGGCGGAGTAGTAGATGTCGACGGCGTAGTCGGTGGTGCCGCCGCCCGGAGGTGCCACGTAGCTGATGAGGCCGGGGAAGCGCACCGAGCGGGTGTCTACGCCGAAGCGGCGAGCGTAGTAGTCGCTGAGTAGCTCTCCGCTGACCTTGGTGACGCCGTAGATGGTCTCGGGACGCTGTACGGTGTCCTGCGGGGTCTTGTCGCGGGGGGTGGTGGGGCCGAAGGAGCCGATGGAGCTGGGGGTGAACAGGGCGCAGCCTTTTTCGCGCGATACCTCCAGGCAGTTCACCAGGCCGCCGACGCCGATCTTCCAGGCCAGCTGGGGCTTGCCCTCGGCCACGGCACTCAACAGGGCCGCCAGGTTATATATGGTGTCGACGTTGTATTTCTCGACAGCGTCGGCAATCTGCTGCGGGTTGGTGATGTCTACGAGCTCGGCAGGGCCGCTCTCGAGCAGCTCGCCCTTGGGCTCGGCGCCCTTGATGTAGCCGCACACCACGTTGCCGGTGGGGTACTCGTGGCGAAGGCGCATGGTCAGCTCGGAGCCTATCTGCCCCGTCGAACCGATTACGAGAATATTCTTCATGGTCGTTAAGTTAGTCTTATTCCGAATCCGGTAGGAACGCCATGGGCGCTCCTATGGATTTTTACGCGGCAAAGTTAGTAATAAATTTTGTAACGAGGGTACCCGTCAATTCAAAAATTATTGCTAATTTTGGGCCGTGAAAATCGGAGCCCCCTGCGGGGCTCAGGTACAAAGGAAAGAATAACTCGCTTGCAGCGCGCACCGTGTCGGCCGAAGGCCCTCTCGCAGGCGCGGTGTGAACAGAAAACACCAATACCATGTACAAAGAGTTCAAGAACCACCTCACCAAGGAACTGCAGGACATCAAGGACGCAGGCCTGTACAAGAACGAACGTATCATCACCACTCCCCAGAAGGCTGATATCGCCGTGGCCGGGACCGCGGGCGAAGTGCTCAACTTCTGCGCCAACAACTACCTGGGCCTGAGCGACAACTCGCGCCTGATCGAGGCCGCCAAGAAGGCCATGGACGAGCGCGGCTACGGCATGAGCTCCGTACGCTTCATCTGCGGCACCCAGGATCTGCACAAGGAGCTGGAGAAAGCCATCTCCGACTACTTCCACACCGAGGACACCATACTCTACGCCGCCTGCTTCGACGCCAACGGCGGCCTCTTCGAGCCTCTGTTCACCGCCGACGACGCCATCATCAGCGACGCCCTCAACCACGCCTCCATCATCGATGGCGTGCGCCTCTGCAAGGCAAAGCGCTTCCGCTACGCAAACGCCGACATGGCCGACCTGGAGCGTTGCCTGCAGGAAGCCAAGGACTGCCGCTTCAAGATTATCGCCACCGACGGCGTCTTCTCCATGGACGGCAATGTGGCTCCCATGGACAAGATCTGCGAGCTGGCCGACAAGTATGATGCCCTGGTGATGGTCGACGAATCACACTCCGCCGGCGTGGTGGGCCCCACCGGCCGCGGCGTGGCAGAGCAGTTCGACTGCTACGACAAGGTGGACATCCACACCGGCACCCTGGGCAAGAGCTTCGGCGGCGCCATGGGCGGCTTCACCACCGGTCCCAAGGAGATCATCGACATGCTCCGCCAGCGTTCCCGCCCCTACCTCTTCTCCAACTCCGTGGCTCCCGCCATCGTAGGCGCCAGCCTCGAAATGTTCAAGATGCTGGGCGAGAGCAACGAGCTCCACGACCGTCTGATGGAGAACGTGAACTACTTCCGCGACAAGATGCTCGCCGCCGGCTTCGACATCAAGCCCACTCAGAGCGCCATCTGCGCCGTGATGCTCTACGACGCCAAGCTCAGTCAGGACTTCGCCGCCGCCATGCAGCAGGAAGGCATCTACGTCACCGGCTTCTACTACCCTGTGGTTCCGAAGGGCGAGGCCCGCATCCGCGTGCAGCTCAGCGCCGGTCACAACCGCGAGCAGCTTGACCGCGCCATCGAGGCCTTCATCAAGGTAGGCAAGAAACTGAACGTAATCAAGTAACTTGAGCGTCAGTGACCGCGTAGCGGTCCAATAATCATATAGCGCCGGGATGGGGCCGTTAGGCTAACCCCGGCGCTATTGTTTATTTAACCACTTCGAGGTTGCCTTGTGTGCCGTCATAAATGATTTTAGCGAGTATATGAATTTCCTCGGCCTCCCCAAATCCTTAATAAGTGCTAAAAAATGGGTTGGATTGTCCTTTTCGGCTCCTTATTAGAAAAAAAGATATTAACTTTGCATACCGTACCGGAAGGCCGCGGCCCGTCTCGGAGGAGACCGTGCCGAAGCCCGCAGGCCGAGACCTGCCTTTGAAACCGTCAATCGCAATGGTGGAGAACGAAAATGCCGCACCCCCGGGCCCGCACACTTGCCGTCGTTTCTACGGCAGGCATAACGTGTGGTCTGCAGTAGCCATGGCCGCAGTCGTGGCCATGGGGTTGTCGTCGTCCGCCTGTTCGCACCAGGAGGAGAGTGGGGCCAATACAGGCGAGGAGCTGCTCTACACTGTCGGCGACACGTCACTGACAGTGGCCGGGGTCGTCGCCCAGATTCCCCCGGGGCTCGACAGTGCCGACAGCCTGGCGCTCTTCAACGCCATTGCCGACGACTGGCTCTACTCCACGCTGTTGGAGAACGAGGCCAGGCTTAGCCACAGCGAGCGTGAGCAGATAGAGAGCCAGGTGCGCCAGTACCGCCAGCGTCTGCTCGCCACCCGCTATCGCGAGAGCGTGGCCGCCGCCAGCGCCGCCGAGGTGGTGCCAGAGGCCGCCGTCCGGGCCGAGTATGAGGCCCGCAAGGCCGAGTACGTGCTCCAGGCCCCGATGGTGAAGGGAATCCTGGTGCAGCTGCCCGCCTCTTCGTCCGAGTTGCCGCAGGCGCGCCAGTGGATGGTCGATCCCACGATGGCCAACATCGACCGCCTGGAGAAGGCCGTCCTCCCCACGGCGCTGCAGTACGAGTACTTCCTGGACGACTGGCAGGACTGGCGCGACATCTCGTCGCTCATTCCCTATCGGTTTCCCGACGCCGAGAAGTACGTGGCCACACACCCCGTGTTCGACAGGCGCATCGGCGCGTCGGTCTACCTGATGACCGTCACCGACCACTTGCCCACCGGCGCCCGGATGCCGTACTCCGAGGCCGCACCCTTGATTCGAGCCGAGCTCATGCGCCGCAGCCAGGGCGACGCCGATCGCCTTGTCATGCGCAACCTCCGGCAGAAGGCCCTCCGCAACGGCATACTCAAGGAATACCGAAAACAAGACAATACACGCCATATACAATAATGAAATCACTGACAAGCAAGATAGCCGCCTCGCTGCTGGCCCTGACGGGCGCCGGGAGCCTCATCGCCTTGGCGCAGTCGCCGGCCAACAACAATATCGTCGACGAGATCGTATGGGTCGTTGGCGACGAGGCTGTGTTCCGCTCCGACATCGAGGAGGAGCTGCAGCAGCTCCGCGCCGAAGGCGGCTCCCTGCCCCTCAACCCCTACTGCGTCATCCCCGAGCAGCTCGCTGTGCAGAAGCTCTACCTGCACCAGGCCAAGATGGACACCATCGAGGCTCCAGAGGGCCAGCTCAACACGCAGGTAGACCGCCGGCTCGACTACTTCGTGGCAGGACTCGGCTCCAAGGAGAAGGTAGAGCAGTACTTCCGCAAGTCTTTCCCGGAGCTCCGCAACCAGCTCCGGGATGTCATGCGCACGCAGTACATCATCGGCCAGGTGCAGGAGACCCTCACCAAGGACGTCAAGGCCACCCCGTCGCTTGTCAAGAAATATTTCGCCGCGCTGCCGGTAGACAGCATCCCCTACGTCCCGCTCCAGGTGGAGACGCAGATCATCATGGTCTACCCCCAGGTACCCCAGAGCGAGATTGACGCCATCAAGGACCGCCTGCGCGACATCTCCGAGCGTGTCAACAACGGCGAGTCCGACTTCTCCACCCAGGCCATCATGTACTCCGAGGACGGCTCCAACATGCAGGGCGGCGAACTCGGCTTCCACGGCCGCGCCGACTGGGTGCCGGAGTTCTCCAACGTCGCCTTCCAGCTCTCCGACCCCAAGAAGGTCAGCCGCATCGTCGAGACCGAGTACGGCTATCACATCATCCAGCTCATCGACAAGCGCGGTGAGCAGGTCAACGTGCGCCATATACTGCTGCGGCCTCACGTCTCCAGCGCCGACCTGGAGAAGGCCCGGCTCAACCTCGACTCCCTGCGCAAGGAGATCGTCGGCGGCAAGTTCACCTTCGATGAGGCCGCCCGTTACGCCTCCCACGACAAGGACACCCGCAATAACCGTGGCGTGATGATGAACCAGAACACCGGATCCAGCCGCTTCGAGATGCAGGACCTGCCGCCCGAGGTGGCAGTGCAGGTAGAGAAGATGCAGCCCGGCGACATCTCCTCCGCCTTCGTCATGAAGGATCCCAAGCGCAACCAGGACGTAGTGGCCGTCGTCCGCCTCACCTCCCGCACCCCGGGTCACCGCGCAACCCTGAGCGAGGACTACAACATGATCAAGGAGATGTACCTGGCCGCACGCAAGCAGGAGGTCATCAACGAATGGGTGGAGAAGAAGATCTCCACCACATACAACCGCATCGAGGACTCATGGGGCAACTGCGAGTTCCAGTACAAGGGCTGGAAGAAGTAATCCCCGCCAATAATGTATAGCCGTATGCTTCGCCGGAGCCGTATCATCGTCAGCCTGCTCGCCTCCACCATCCTGTGGGGGCTGGGCTGGGCATACAGCCAGGCCTATGCGCAGACGCAGCATCAAAAGCAGGCACAGAAGCAGATTCAGGACCCCTTCCGGCGACCCGAGCCCACACGCCCCATACAGCCTCAGATTCCGCACGAGAACCGCAACCAGCCGGGCAAGGTCTTCCTCGAGCGTGCAGACTCCCTCTACACCACCTCCGACTTCGGCCGCACCGACCGCCAGATCGTCAAGGGCAACGTCGAGTTCCGGCAGGGCGGCATGACCATGACCTGCGACTCGGCCTACTACTATCCCGAGCGCAACTCCATGGACGCTTTCGGCAATGTGCGCATGGTCCAGCCCGTGCCCGGTGGCACACGTCGCGGCTTCGCCGACGTCGTCTTCTACGACGGCGACGCCAAGCTCGCCCGCCTGCGCACACGCGGACACCAGCAGGTGAAGCTCCAGGACCCCCGTGCCACCCTCGTCTCCGACTCCATCGACTATTCCATGATTCCCGGCTCGGAGCGCGGCTGGTACGACCACGGCGGCCACCTCGACGCCACAACCAAGAAAGGCGACCACATCACCATCACCTCCGTGCACGGCGTCTATACCCCCGGCACCGACCTGGCCGAGTTCGACGAGGACGTCGTGCTCCGCAACCCCACCCCCGGGCGCCAGTACACCCTCCGCTCCCAGCGCCTGCTCTACAACACCGGCACCGGAATCGCCAGCATCGAGACCCCCACCGAGATCGAGGGGCAGGGCAACACCGTCTGGACCAGCCACGGCCAGTACGACACCGGCAACGACAACGCCCTGCTCGACTCCCGCTCCACCATCGTGCACCTCGACACGGCAGGCAACGCCGTCACCCTCGTCGGCGACTCCCTGCTGTTCGACAACGCCACCGGCATCAGCCGCGCCTACTCCTACCGCGACCCCAACCGCGACGCCGCCCCCGTCATCCTCACCGACACCGCCCACCACACCATCCTCACCGGCGGCTACGGCTACTACGACAACGTCAACCGCGTCAGCCTGGCGGCCGACTACCCCCTGCTGCGCGAGTTCTCTACCACCGACACCCTGCAGCTACGCGCCGACACCATCCGTGCCCAGGTGCTCACACGCATGGTCCTCACGCCCGAGCGCCGCGACTCCCTGCTGCGCATCTTCGCCGACTCCATAGCCGCCGTCGAGGCGTTGCCCGACTCCCTGCGCCCCCAGGCGCCGCGGCCCGACCCCGGAGCCACAGGCCTGGCCACCGGCGTAGGCCGCGACGTCAACCGCGACCTCCAGATGGCCGGACTCATCGCCCCCATACTCACCGAGCAGCAGAAGTTCCTGGCCCGTGTCGACTCCTCCCTGCTCATCCCCGAAGAGTACTACCTGGCCAACGCATACCACCGCGCACGCTTCTTCCGTCCCGACATACAGGGCGTGGCCGACTCCATGGCATTCTCCCAGAACGACACCCTGCTGCATATGCACCGCCGGCCCGTGGTCTGGAGCGGCGAGCGACAGGTCGCCGGCAATCAGATCACCGTCCATTTCAACGACTCCACCGCTGACTGGGCCCTGCTGCCCGACTACGGCATCATGTCCGAGCACGTCGCCGACGAGTTCTATAACCAGCTGGCCGGACGTCGCCTCTTCGCCCGCTTCCACGCCGGAGAGCTCGAGCGCATGGAGGCCGACGGCAATGTCATGACCATCTTCCTGCCTGCCGACAAAGACACCACCTTCGGCAAGAACGACACCACATACAACAAGCTCGTTGACGCCACCTCCGCCTACCTAACCATCGACATGGCTCCCGACCGCAAGCTGGGCAAGCTCAAGATGTGGCCCGACGTCAGCGGCACCGTCACCCCCATCTTCCAGGTCAGGAAGGACCAGCTCTATCTGCCCGGCTTCGAGATACTGGAGACCATACGCCCAAGGCGCGACTGGTATCCCGACGGCACCGCACGCTGGGCCGACGAGCTCGGCGACGTTCCCGACGACCTCGAGATATACCTCAAGCTACCCCCGCTCAAGGGAGGTGCAAGCCCTCCCTGACGCAGGAATAATATGACGCGCAAGCCGTGCGTCCCTAAAGCCCTCTCCTCAATCCATCCGTAACCTTATCCCCAGAGCCTCCCTCTCTCTGATAGAAAAACTCAAAGACAGCCTGTAACGCCATGGCCGACATTATAAGACTGCTACCCGACTCAGTTGCCAACCAGATAGCTGCGGGCGAAGTGATCCAGCGCCCAAGCTCTGTCGTCAAGGAATTGGTGGAGAATGCCGCCGACGCCGGCGCCACGCAGATTGACATCGTGGTGCGCGACGCCGGGCGTACTCTCATACAGGTGACCGACAACGGACGCGGAATGTCGCCCACTGACGCCCGCATGGCCTTCGAGCGCCATGCCACCTCCAAGATACGTCGCGCCGAGGACCTGTTCGCCCTCCGCACCATGGGCTTCCGCGGTGAGGCACTACCCAGCATATGCGCCATCGCACAGGTAGAGCTCCGCTCCGCCGTCAAAGAGGAACCCACCGGCACACACCTGCTCATCAACGGTTCCGAGGTCGTCGGCCAGGAGCCGTGCGTCTGTCCCGTAGGCACCACAATGATGGTCAAGAACATCTTCTACAACGTGCCGGCGCGGCGCAGGTTCCTCAAGAGCGACAGCGTGGAGCTGTCGAACATCATGCGCGAGTTCGAGCGCCTGGCCCTTGTCAACCATACTATCCGTTTCACCCTCGATACGGGCGGTCGCAGGCGCGATCTGCGCGGCGGCAGCTTCAAGCAGCGCATCACCGACCTGTGGCACAACTCCCTCAATCCAGAGCTGCTGCCCGTGGAGGTGGACACCGACATCGTCCGTATCAGCGGCTTCATCTCCCGCCCCGAGCACGCTCGGCGGCGCAACGCCCTGCAGTACCTCGTGGCCAACGGTCGCTGCATGCATCACCCCTACTTCATACGCGCCATCGCCAGCTGCTACGAGCGCCTTATCGCTCCCGACACCAAGCCCTGCTACTTCCTGCGCTTCGACGTCGCCCCGGCGCGCATCGACGTCAACATACACCCTACCAAGAACGAGATCAAGTTCGAGGACGAGCAGGAGATCTACCGCCTGCTGACATCGGCCGTGCACGCCACCCTGGGCAAGTACGGCGTGGTGCCGAGCATCGACTTCGGCAGCGACGCCCTGGAAGTGCATCCCCTGACGCATGGCGAGAAGCCCTCCGCCCCGGCATCGGCCGGCGACCCCGGCTACAACCCATTCAGCCAGCAGCGGGCCAGTGCCGACCGATGGCGTCCCCAGGTGCAGCGCGACTGGCAGGCCCTCTACCGCGGCTTCACCCAGGGCACGCCCGGTACCAACGGCCAGCCCCGCCTGCCTCTCGACTCATCCGGGCCCATACCCTCCGCTTTCAATCCTGGCGGTATGGCGGCCACTGCCTCCCGGGGTGACACCGCTCCGGGCGCCACAGCACTGCCTCCCATCTGCATGCAGCTCGATCAGAGCTACATCGTGGCCCCCAGCCGGGACGGCCTGATGATTATCGACCAGCACCGGGCTCACGTGGCCATCCTCTACGCTCGGTTCATGCGCCGCGCCGACGACCCCGAGCAATATGCCCCCCAGGGCCTCCTCTTCGGCAGCGAGCTGCGACTCGACGCCCGCCAGGAGGCAGTCCTGCAGGAGGCTCTGCCACAGCTCGAGAGCATGGGCATCACCCTGCGCCGCCAGGGCGATGGCTGGGCCATCGCCTCTCTGCCGACAATGCTCGGTGACGCCGAGGCCGGCGACGTCATACTACAGACCCTCGACGCCCTCCAGACCGACAGCGACCAGTATGGCCGAGCCACCACCGACTGCGATACCCTGCGCCGCCGCGTGGCTCTCGGCCTGGCACGGAGCGCCGCTATACATCGCGGCAAGACTCTCTCCCCACATGAGATGGAGAAGATCCTCAGCGAACTCCTCCGACTCGCCTCGCCCGATACAGGGCCTGACGGCAAGCGGATCCTATTACGGCTGCGGATGCCCGACATAGGGCGGGAATTTGTCTGAGCGCACAAGAATACCAAGTTCAATCCAACATATCAATCTGTTTTTCTGAGATGAGTCAAAATACGTTAACCTACAGCATCGAGCTGCCCAGGAAAATTGAGCAGATACTCGAAGTGGACTTTTGGGTCTATACGTGCCTGAATTCACAATTGCTTCGACCTGTGACCGAAGCCGTCAAGTTCACCAACGCCGTGTCCGTGTACGTACGCAAGGGCTCGGCCGAGGCGGAAGTCAATCTACTCAACGTCAAAGTCAACGCCCCGTGCATCGTGCACATCAAGTCCGGCGACGTCATGCGCCTGCGCCGCGTCACCGACGACTTCGACGCATCTTTCGTGGTCATGAGCGCCAAGGTGCATGACAACCTGCTGCTGGCGCTTCACGACGCCGGTGCGTCGCCCGTCACCCATCTGGACCCCGTCACTCCCATTCCCGCCTCGTGTGTGCGTTCCTTCTCCGGCTTCTATGAGGAGCTGGAGCGCCTGGGCGGCGACGAGGAGAACCCCTACCGCCTGCAAGTCTTCTACCACGCCACATTGGCATTCTACTTCAGCATCGCCCACATCTGTTACCGCGATGACGCCGCGCAGCAGATGCTTCGCTCCACCTGCCGCCGCAATCCCCTTGTCGCCCGCTTCCTGATGCTGGTACAGCAGAACTTCAGGGAGCAGCGCCAGATAGATTTCTACGCCCGCCAGCTCGGCGTGACACCCAAGCACCTGTCGCGGATCCTCAAGCAGAACACCGAATTCACCGCCGCCGATTGGATTCGCAACTACATTCTGCTCGAAGCCAAGGTCATGCTCAAGTCATCGGCCCTGAACATGGGCCAGATCTCCAGTCATCTCAACTTCCCCTCGCAGAGCTTCTTCGCCAAGTTCTTCAAGAACGCCACGGGCATGACGCCCAAGCAGTACCGCAACACCCCTGAATAAATAAAAAGACCCATCCCGCAAGATACGCCATGTCTTGCGGGATGTAACTTAAGATTCCGTTCGACAAGTTTTGTTGAACGGGGTCTGATGTCGTGTCAGAGGTTGATGCCCTGGGCACGGAGCCATGTGTCGAGCTTGGCGGAGAACTCGGAGTTCATGGCCTCGGGGTAGCGGACTTCGGTGAAGACGTGCGCCAGGGAGGGCTTATGGTTCTCTGTCACGTACTGGCGGTTGGGTGCGAAGTCGTCCTTGACGGAGTATATCTCGGCGATTTCGGCGTCGGTGGGGTCGGCGTATTTCTCCCAATGGAGGACGCCGTCGAGGGGCAGGCGTTCTGTGGGTTCGCCGTCGCCGTCTGGCACTCCGACGGCCAGTGTCAGCAGGGGCACGACGCCGGACGGGAGCTGCAGCAGGTCGGCAATCTCGGGAGCGTTGAATGCGGTGGTGCCGAGGATGCATGTGCCCAGGCCGTGCAGTTCGGCGATGGTGGAGATCTGCTGTGTCAGGATGGTGGCGTCGAAGAGGCCGTAGAGGAAGCCCTGGAGGTTGCCGAAGCCGGGCTTGGTGCCGCTGACGGCGCACCAGCGGGCGAAGCGGTGGAAGTCGGCGCAGATGGTCAGCAGCACGGGTGCGCCGGTGGCCGGCTGGTTGAAGTGCAGTTCGCTTAGGGCCTTCTTGCTCTCCGGGCGGCGCGTGGCCACTACGGAGTAGAGCTGCATGTTGCCGGTGGTGGGGGCCTTCATGGCCTGGCGCACTATGGTGCCGATGAGTTCGTCGTCCACGGGCTCCGGATGGAAGTTGCGCATGGAGCGGCGGCGGGTGAAGTAGCTCATGTCGAGGTCTTCGCCGCGCGGCATTTCGTCAGTCAGTTTCATTGCGGTAAAGTTTATGGTCGGCGATGTATCGGGCGACTCTGGGGTCGAGGATTTGGGTGAGGTCATCTCCGCAGGCCACCTTTTCGCGCACCTGGGTGGAGGAGTATGGAAAGAGGGGTGAGTGGTCGAGCAGGCTGACCTTCTCCGGCAGGGTGCCGTAGATGTCGTAACCGGGGCGGGGGTAGATGAGCAGGCCGAAGTCGCGCAGTATCGCCTCGGCCTGTCGCCAGTGGGGGAAGGTGGGCCAGTTGTCGGAGCCGATGAGGATGCGGAAGTCTCGGTCCGGGAAGCGGCACTTCAGCTCCCGCAGGGTGGTGATGGAATAGGAGGGGTAGGGGAGTCCCAGCTCGATGTTGCTGACGTGCAGGGAGGCCACGTCCTCGGTGGCGAGGCGTAGCATGGCCAGGCGGTCGGCGTCTCCGGCAAGCACGGCGTGGTCTTTGAGGGGGTTGCGTCGCGAGGGGAGCAGCCACACCTCATTCACTTCGGGCAACGACGCAACGTGCGCCGCCAGCCGGATGTGGCCGCGGTGCACGGGGTCGAACGATCCGGGGAAAATTACTGTCATAGTCGAGAGTTGCGGCCACAATCAGCTATTACTCTGCAATTGGCGCCCGCTTTAGCGCGGCGCTACCATCATTTCGAGAAGGTGATTATCAATTGTCGCGCCTGGCTGACGGCCTGGTCGAGGGAGTCGTTGACTACTACGGCGTCGAAGCGGGGTGCGAAGCTGAGTTCGTATTCGGCCTTTGCCAGGCGCCTGGCTATGACCTCGTAGGTGTCGGTGGCGCGGTCGCGCAGGCGGCGTTCGAGTTCCTGGAGGCTCGGCGGCTCGATGAAGATGCAGAGGGCTTCGGCGCCGAAGACGCGCTTGATGCTCAGGGCACCCTTGACGTCGATGTCCATGATGAGGTTGCGGCCGGAGCCGGTGACGCGCTCCACCTCACTCAGCAAGGTGCCATAGCGGCAGCCGGGATAGACCTCCTCCCACTCCACGAAGCGGCCCTGGCGCACGTACGCGGCGAACGTCTCCTGGGTGAGGAAGTAGTACTCGCGTCCGTCCTGCTCCTGGCCTCTGGGGGCGCGGCAGGTGGCGGAGATGGAGAAGCCCAGGTGCAGTTCGGGCATCTCCATGAGCCGCTGGATGATGGTCGACTTGCCGGTGCCGGACGGTGCCGACAGCACTATGATCTTGCCTTTACGTTCCATCAGAGCACATTGAGCACCTGTTCCTTGATTTGCTCCAGCAGGTCCTTCATCCGAACCACCAGGCGCTGCATTCCGGCGTGGTTGGACTTGGAGCCGAGGGTGTTGATTTCTCGGCCCATCTCCTGGGCGATGAAGCCGAGCTTCTTGCCCTGGCCAGGTTCGGGCAGGTCCATGGTCTCGAGGAAGTAGCCGAGGTGGGCGCGCAGACGTGTCTTCTCCTCGGTGACGTCGAGCTTTTCCAAGTAGAAAATCATCTCCTGCTCCAGGCGCTCGTGGTCGTATTCGGGAGTGGTGAGGCGCTGCAGCTGCTCCTCCAGGCGGGCTTTTATGCGTGGTACGCGTTCCTTTTCCAGGGGCTCGGCCTGGTCGAGCAGTTCCCCGATTCCCTGCACGGCGGAGCGGAAGAAGACTTCGAGCTTTGCGCCCTCGCGTCGGCGGAAGTCCTGGAGCCGTTCGAGGGCCTGTGCGGCGGCGTCGGCGATGGCGCTGGCTTCGGCCTGTGCCTCGGCCTCGTCGGCCTGCTGGGGCTTGAGGGTATCGGGCAGGCGCAGCAGGGTGGCGTACCAGTCCTGCGGCTCGGCTATGTTCAGCTCTGCAGCCATCTGCTCCACTTTCGACTTATATGCCTTGAGGATGGGTATGTTGAGGTCGGCGGCGGCCACTGCGCCGTTGTTCTCGGCGCTGACGCCGCACTCGGCCTTGCCGCGCTGGAGCCCGGCAGCGAGCAGTGGACGGAGTGTTACCTCCAGCTCGCGGTACAGGCTTGGCACGCGTATGCTGAGGTCGAGCTGCTTGGAGTTGAGGGTGCGCAGCTCGACGGTGAATTTCTTGTTCCTGGTAGAGGCTTCGGCGCGGCCGAACCCCGTCATGGAATATATCATAGCGAATTAATTTACAATGTACAGGCAAAGCCACGGGTTAGGCGATAATGTACATCGTACATTTCTAAGTTAGGGAGCGGTAGCGGATGCGGTGCGGGGTGGCATCCTTGCCGTCGCGCTTGCGGCGGAACTCCTCGTACTCGGAGTATGAGCCCTCGTAGTAGGTGACCTTGCTGTCGCCCTCGAAGGCGAGGATGTGCGTGGCGATTCGGTCGAGGAACCAGCGGTCGTGGCTGATGACGACGGCGCATCCGGCGAAGTTTTCCAGGCCCTCCTCGAGGGCGCGCAGGGTGTTGACGTCGATGTCGTTGGTGGGTTCGTCGAGCAGTAGCACGTTGCCCTCCTCCTTGAGTGCCATGGCCAGGTGGAGGCGGTTGCGCTCGCCGCCGCTGAGGACGCCGATCTTCTTCTCCTGGTCGGCGCCGGTGAAGTTGAAGCGTGCCAGGTATGCGCGGGCGTTCATGTCGCGGCCTCCCATGCGGAAGCTCTCCACGCCCTGGCTGATGACCTCGTAGACCGACTTATCGGGCGCCAGGTCCTTGTGGGTCTGGTCCACGTATGCGACCTTGACGGTCTCGCCGACCTCGAAGTCGCCCTTGTCGGCTTTCTCCAGGCCCATGATGAGGCGGAAGAGGGTGGTCTTGCCGGCGCCGTTCGGGCCGATGACGCCGACGATTCCGGCCGGCGGAAGAGTGAAGTTGAGGCCGCTGAATAGGAGCTTGGGACCGAAAGCCTTGGCCACGTCCTTGACCTCGATGACCTTGTTGCCCAGGCGCGGGCCGTTGGGAATGAAGATCTCGAGCTTCTCCTCGCGTTCCTTCTGGTCCTGGTTGAGCAGTCGGTCGTAGCTTGCCAGACGGGCCTTTCCCTTGGCGTGGCGGGCCTTGGGTGCCATGCGCACCCATTCCAGCTCGCGCTCCAGGGTCTTGCGCCGCTTGCTGGCCTGCTTCTCCTCCTGTGCCAGGCGCTGTGTCTTCTGGTCGAGCCAGGAGGAGTAGTTGCCCTTCCAAGGGATGCCCTCGCCGCGGTCGAGCTCGAGAATCCAGCCGGCCACGTGGTCGAGGAAGTAACGGTCGTGCGTCACGGCGATGACTGTGCCCGGGTACTGCTGCAGGTGCTGCTCGAGCCAGTCGATGCTCTCGGCGTCGAGGTGGTTGGTGGGCTCGTCCAGCAGCAGGATGTCGGGCTGCTGGAGCAGCAGGCGGCACAGCGCCACTCGCCTTCTCTCGCCTCCGCTGAGGGTGGAAATCTTCTGGTCGTCGGGCGGACACCGCAGGGCGTCCATGGCCCGCTCCAGCTTATTGTCGATGTTCCAGGCGTCGGCGGCGTCGAGGCGGTCCTGGAGCTCGGCCTGGCGGTTGCATAGCGCCTCCATCTTGTCGGGGTCGTTGAGCACGGCCTCGTCGCCGAAGGCCTCGTTCACCTTGTCGAACTCTGCGATGAGGTCGAGGATGGGCTGGACGCCCTCCTGCACCACCTCCCTGACCGTCTTGTCCGGGTCAAGCTTCGGGTCCTGCTCCAGGTACCCGACCGAGTAGCCGGGCGAGAAGACCACATTGCCCTGGTAGCTCTTGTCGAGGCCGGCTATGATCTTGAGCAGCGTGGACTTGCCCGAGCCGTTGAGGCCGATGATGCCGATCTTGGCACCGTAGAAGAAGCTCAGGTATATGTTCTTAAGTATCTGTCGCTGAGGGGGAATGACCTTGCTCACTCCCACCATCGAGAATATTATCTTTTTGTCGTCAGCCATATCAACTGCTTATGGTATGCTTGCGAAATTCGGTTGTCGAGAAGAAAATATTAGCGTTTTGGTGCGGGCACTACTTTGTAGGCGCACTTGACGCGGCCCTTGACCAGTGCGGAGAGCTTGCTCTTGAGCAGGGCGCGGCGGATGGGGGAGACGTGGTCCATGTAGACCTTTCCCTCCAGGTGGTCGTACTCATGCTGTATGATTCGGCTCAGGAATCCTTCGAACTCCCGCTCGTGGGGCTGGAAGTTCTCGTCGAGCCAGCGCAGGCGGACGTGCTCGACGCGTTTCACGGCCTCGCTGAGGCCCGGCAGCGACAGGCATCCCTCGTCGCGGCTCACCGGATCGCGGTCCGCTATAACTTCCAGCTCCGGGTTGACGAGCACCATCTTCGAGTCCTTGCACGTCGGGTCGTCCTCTGCTATCGGTGTGCCGTCGATGACGATGAGCCTGATGGAACGGCCGATCTGCGGCGCGGCCAGGCCCACTCCCTCGCTGTGGTACATCGTCTCCCACATATCGGCGATGAGCTTCTGCAGCTCCGGGTATTCGGCCGTGATTTCCTCCGTCTCGCGCCTGAGTACCGGGTGACCGTACAGGTATACTGGTAATGTCATTTCTGTCTTGATTATCGTGCAAAATTAACAATTAATTCGCTGTTGGCCAAATACGGGCTCTCAGGGGACCTCCCGCAGTACGGTATGCGACTGGACTTGGCGGATTGGGTATTGTTGCTGTTTTTTGCTTTGTGAATGAGAACACTTACTTTCTAACCGATTCAAGGTAGTCCGTCAGCAGTATGACCGCGGCCGTCTTGTCGGCCAGGGGCTTCTGTCGGCGGATGCTCTGTTTCAGCCCGGCCTGCAGCATGGACTGGTGCGCCAGCGTGGACGTGAACCGCTCGTCGTACATCGTCACCTTCATCTGTGGCAGCAGCCGCGCCAGCCGACCCATGAAGGGGCGTATGTAGCGCATGCTCTCGGAGTCCTCGCCATTGAGCTGGCGGGGCAGGCCTACCACAATCTCGTCCACCTGCTCGCGTCCGCAGTAGTCGGCCAGGAAAGCCTCCAGCTTGCCTGTCGGCACCGTCTCCAGCCCGTTCGCCGAGATGCGCAGCACGTCCGTGACGGCTATCCCGCACCGCTTGCGCCCGTAGTCTATGGCTAAAATTCTTCCCATGCTGCAAAGTTACAAAAAGATTTGCGTACCCCGCACCTTTTGTGTACCTTTGCCGATGATGTAGGGATGCACCCTGGTGCGTCCGCCAACTCACATGTCAGGAAATAAAACTACACGATAAATGAAGATAACGTTCACAGTCAGCTACCGCACCAATTGGGGCGAATCGCTGCACCTGTACGGCGACATCGCCGAGCTGGGCGCCAACGACCCCGTCAAGGCCCTGCCTATGGAGATGGCCGACGCCAATACCTGGCGCGTCACCGTCGATGTCCCCGCACGCATAAAGTCCTTCACCTACCGCTACGTCGTCAAGGCCGACCACCAGGCCTGGCGCTTCGAGTGGGGAAGCCCCCACATCTTCCGCCAGGTCGCCAGGGTGCAGAAGTACACCCGGTGCGACGCCTGGTGCGACCAGCCCGCCGACAAGCCCTTCTACTCCTCCTGCTTCACCGAGAGCATGCTCGCCCGCGCCGACCGCAAGCCCCTGCCCGCACTCGCCGCCGGCGAGATGGTGATTAAGGTATACGCCCCCATGGTTGAGCCTGACGAGGAGGTATGCCTGGCCGGAGCACCCATCGCCCTCGGCGCCTGGGACACCGCCAAGGCCCTGCCCATGAGCGACGCTGAATACCCCCTCTGGCAGGTCGCTTTCCCTGCCGCCGCACTGCCTATCCCCTTCGAGTACAAGTTCTTCATACGCAACAAGGTGACAGGCCGCATTTCCGCCTGGGAGAACTGCTCCAACCGCGTGCTCAACATCCCCGCCCCGGCCGCCGACGCCGTCACCACCGTAGACGGCTTGCGCCTGGCCAATCCCCGCTATGACTGGAAGGCCGCCGGCACCGCCATACCCGTCTTTTCCATCCGCACGGAACACGACTTCGGCGTCGGCGACTTCCTCGACCTCATGCCCATGGTCGACTGGTGCGCCCTCACCGGCCAGAAGGTCCTCCAGCTCCTGCCCGTCAACGACACCACCATGACCGGCACCTGGACCGACTCATACCCCTACAACGCCAACTCTACCTTCGCCCTCCATCCCCTCTACCTCAACCTCGCGGACGTCGGCAGGCTTCGCAAGCCGGCCCGCCAGAAGCACTACGAGGTGCTCGGCCGCGAGCTCAACGCCCTCAAGGAGGTTGACTACGAGCGCGTCTCCAAGGGCAAGATGGACTTCATGCGCGAAATCTATCCCGAGAAGAAGTCCACCGTCTTCCGCAGCAAGGCCTACAAGGACTTCATCGACCGCAACATAGAATGGCTGCGTCCCTATGCCGCTTTCTGCTGCCTGCGCGATCAGTTCGGCACCCCCGACATGTCGAAGTGGGGCGAGATGGCCGTCTACGACCGCGACCGCGTCAACCGCTACTGCGCACAGCACGACGACGACATATCCTTCGTCTACTTCGTGCAGTACTACCTCGACCGTCAGCTGCGGCGCGCCCGCGACTACGCCCACTCCAAGGGCGTGGCACTGAAGGGCGACATACCCATCGGCATCAGCCGCACCAGCGTAGACGCCTGGAAGGACCCGCGTCTGTTCAATCTCGACTGCCAGGCCGGAGCGCCCCCCGACGCCTTCTCTACAATGGGACAGAACTGGGGATTCCCCACATATAACTGGGACGAGATGTCCCGCGACGGGTTCGCCTGGTGGAAGGCCCGCTTCCGCAAGATGTCAGAGTACTTCGACGCATATCGCATCGACCACATCCTCGGCTTCTTCCGCATCTGGCAGATTCCCATGGACGCCATCCACGGCCTGCTCGGCATCTTCAATCCCGCGCTGCCATTCTCTCCCGACGAGATGCGCAACAACTTCGATTTCTGGATCGACGTCGACCTGCACACCAACCCGCTCATCATGGAGTGGATGCTGACCGACTTCTTCGGCCCCTACGTGCAGGAGGCTAAGGAGCGCTTCCTGGAGCCTATCGTAGACGGTCGCTACCGCCTGCGCGACTTCGTGCGCACCCAGCGCAAGGTGGCCGACTTTTTCGCCACGCAGCCCCGCGACGAGAAGAACGAGCGCCTCTGCAACGCCCTGCTCGGCCTCATCGACGATGTCCTCTTCATTGAAGACCCCTACAAGCGCGGCACATACCATCCCCGCATATCGGCCCAGTTCACCTACCAGTACCGCCGCCTCAACGAGTATGAGAAGTCGCGCTTCGACGCCCTCTATAACGACTTCTTCTACCGCCGCAACAACGACTTCTGGCAGGACAAGGCCATGTGGAAGCTCCCCCCGCTGATCGACTCCACCTCCATGCTCACCTGCGCCGAGGACCTCGGCATGATTCCCGACTGCGTGCCATACGTGATGCGCACCCTCGAGATTCTGTCGCTCGAGATCCAGCGCATGCCCAAGGACCCCCGAACCGAGTTCGGCGACACCTGGCACTATCCCTACTACTCCGTGTGCACCACCTCCACCCACGACATGCCCGGCATTCGCGGCTGGTGGGAGGAGAACCACGCCGTGGCCCAGCGTTACTACAACTACGTGCTCGGCCAGCAGGGCGAGGCGCCTTTCTACGCCGAGCCCTGGATATGCTCGGCCATCGTGGACCTGAATCTTAAGTCCCCCTCCATGCTCTGCATCCTGCCGCTGCAGGACTGGCTCGGCACCGACGGCGGCCTGCGCCGCCAGGACCCTCGCGAGGAGCAGATCAACATCCCTGCCATCTCCCGCCACTACTGGCGCTACCGCATGCACCTCAGCCTCGAGGAGCTGATGCGACAGGACGTCTTCAACCAGACCATGCGCGACATGGTCCGCAATGCCGGCCGCTGATGCGGCCGGTCAGTCCATACGGTCGCATGTAGGGCCGCACCACGGCGCATAGTAAAGGATAGAGCTTGCACATTTTTGACGTGTAAGCTCTATCCTTTACTATGCGCCCGATGGTTTCAGTTTACTCTCAACTTCAATGTGTTACTGCTCTCAGCACGAGTAGTCGACGCAGGCGCGGTCAGACTTCAGTGGGGCTATGATGGCCGCTGCGGCGACGTGGGCCGGATGCCTGGCGTAGACGTCTACGTCGGCGAGGGTGGCGACGGTGGCGGTGAGGACCACGTCCCAGGTCTCGGCTGGGTTCTCGTTGATTCCCACTTCCATGCTCTGCAGGACGTCAATCTTCCCGGGCAGGACGAGCAGGGCGGCACGGAAGGCCTTGGCGGCGGCACGGCGCTCCTGCACGCTGCCGTTGAGCTTGAACGATACTATGTGTTTTACCATTATATTTTCAGGTTTTTCGGAATAACCATGGCGCTCCCTACATTCTGTAGAGTCGCTCCTTGGCGGCAGCCACGCGCTCGTCGGTGATGTAGTCGTCGTAGTCCATCATCTTGTCTATGATGCCGTTCGGGGTCAGCTCTATGATGCGGTTGCAGACGGTCTGGATGAACTCGTGGTCGTGGCTGGACATGAGCACGATGCCCGGGTAGGCCTGTAACGTATTGTTAAAGGCCTGGATGGACTCGAGGTCGAGGTGGTTGGTGGGCGAGTCGAGCACGAGGGTGTTGGCGTCGGTGAGCATCATGCGCGAGATCATGCAGCGTATCTTCTCGCCGCCGCTGAGCACGGAGGCTTTCTTGAGTACTTCCTCGCCGGAGAAGAGCATCTTGCCCAGGAAGCCCTTGAGGTAGATTTCGGAGCTGTCCTTGGAATACTGGCAGAGCCAGTCGACGAGGTTGAGGTCGGTGTTGAAGAAGGGGTTGTTGTCCAGGGGCAGGTATGCGGTGGTGATGGTCTGTCCCCAGGCGAAGTCGCCGGAGTCCGGCTTGCGGTTGCCCATGATGATCTCGAACAGGGCCGTCATGGCTCGCGGGTCGTGGCTGAGGAAGGCGATCTTGTCGCCCTTCTCGACCTGGAAGTTGACGTCGCGGAAGAGAACGTCGCCGTCCTGGCTGGCCGTCAGGCCCTTGACTTCGAGTATCTTGTTGCCGACCTCGCGCTCGGGGGTGAAGATGATGCCGGGATAGCGGCGCGAGGAGGGTTTGATGTCTTCGACGTTGAGCTTCTCGAGCATCTTCTTGCGGGAGGTGGTCTGCTTGCTCTTGGCGACGTTGGCCGAGAAGCGGCGGATGAACTCGAGCAGCTCCTTGCGCTTCTCCTCGGCCTTCTTGTTGGCCATCTGCTGCTGGCGCAGGGCGAGCTGGCTGGACTGGTACCAGAAGGAGTAGTTGCCGGCGAAGAGCGTCATCTTGTTGTAGTCGATGTCGAGGGTATGGGTGGAGACGGCGTCGAGGAAGTGACGGTCGTGGCTGACGACGAGCACGGTGTTCTCAAAGTTGGCGAGGTAGTTTTCGAGCCAGGCCACTGTCTCGAGGTCGAGGTCGTTGGTGGGCTCGTCGAGCAGCAGATTGTCGGGGTTTCCGAAGAGGGCCTTTGCCAGGAGCACGCGCACTTTCTCGTTGGCGCTCATGTCGCGCATGAGGGTGTAGTGGTTTGCCTCCTTGATTCCGAGTCCGCTGAGCAGCGCGGCGGCGTCGCTCTCGGCGTTCCAGCCCTCGAGCTCGGCGAACTTCTCCTCGAGCTCGGCGGCGCGGATGCCGTCGGCGTCGCTGAAGTCTTCCTTGGCGTATATGGCGTCCTTCTCCTGCATGATGTCCCAGAGCACGGTGTGGCCGCGGAGCACGGTCTCCATGACGGTGCAGTCGTCGAAGGCGAAGTGGTCCTGGCTGAGGACACTGAGGCGCTCGCCGGGGCCGAAGGTGACTGTGCCGTGGGTGGGCTGCAGCTCTCCGCTGAGGATGCGCATGAGTGTGGACTTGCCGGCGCCGTTGGCTCCGATGATGCCGTAGCAGTTGCCCGGGGTGAACGTCAGGTTGACGTCCTGGAAGAGAGTGCGTTTGCCAAATTGCTGGCCGAGGTTGTTGACTTGTATCATTCTTTAGTTTAGAGTTGAGAGTCGTTGCTTGTAGGGACGCACCCTGGTGCGTCCCTACAAGCAACAGGACTACCTGGTTTCGGACGCATCAGGGTGCGTCCCTACATTTGGCGCTTCCATCCGCGGCACTCCGACGTTGTGGAGGCTGAAGATGCGCTCCGCGGAGTTGTTGAAGGTGTTCCACCAGCCTCGCTGGGCCGGCGGGATGAGGTCGCTGAGCCACGATGGGATGACCTGGTAGTTGCGCAGTTCGGCGCACGGTTTCGATGAGTAGAAAGTATCGTAGACGGGGGCGGACCAGGTGACGGTGCCGTCCTTGGCACGGGTCAGGCGCACCTTTACCAGGGCGCCGCCGCGCGTCGGGCCCGTCTTCATGTTGGAGATGAAGTTGCCCAGGGAGTAGACCACGAGCACGTCCTTGCCCGTCTTGACGTTGTGCATGACCTTCATGGGCTGGATGACGTGCGGGTGTGAGCCGATGATGAGGTCTACGCCGAGGTCGGCCAGGTACTGGGCGGTCTCGCGCTGGCTGGCGTGCTCGGTAAGCTGGTATTCCACGCCCCAGTGTATGCACACGCACACGATCTCGGCACCGGCCTTTCGCAGGGCTGTTACCTCTCGGGCCATCGCCTTTTTGTCGATAAGGGCTATTTCGGCGCCGGCCTTGGGGGCGATGCCGTTGGTGCCGTAGGTGTAGTTGGCGAAGCCGACCTTGATGCCGTTGATGTTGCGGACCAGCGGAGGGGTGGCGGCGCGATCGGCGGCGTCGTGCCAGGTGCCGGTGTGGTCGACGCCCATGCTGGTGAGTGTCTTGACGGTGCGGCGCACTCCCGCGTCGCCGCGGTCCAGGCAATGGTTGTTGGCCGTCAGGAAGAGGTCGAATCCGGCGTCCTGCAGGGCCTCGGCGTATGAGTCGGGTGCCGAGAAGCAGGGATAGCCGGAGTAGCGCGGCCCGCCGCCGAGGGGCACCTCGAGGTTGACGACGGCATAGTCGGCCTTGATGACTTCCGGGGCGATGAGCGTGAAACAGTCGGAGTAGTCGTAGCGCTTGCCGCCGCCCAGGCGCAGGGCCTCGTCGAGCTGGGCCTGGTGCTGCATGGCGTCGCCGACGAAGAGCAACTCGGCCTGTTGCGGCCCTCCGGGGGAGGTGGCGCCGGTGAACCACTGCAGGAACGAAAAGAGGAGTATCAGCAGAGGGTGCATTTAGTTATCGCTTGTAGGGACGCACCAGGGTGCGTCCGAAATCGTTCAGTCATGTTGCGGACAGCGGACGCATCAGGGTGCGTCCCTGCTTTTCGGCGCGGGTTGTCAGTCCCTGGCAACGTTCTGGCGCCAGGCCTGCATGGTGTTCATCATCAGCGAGCAGATGGTCATCGGGCCTACTCCGCCGGGCACGGGGGTGATGTAGCTACACTTGGGAGCGACGTGCTCGAAGTCGACGTCGCCGCTGAGGCGGAAGCCGGACTTGCGGGTGGCGTCGGGCACACGGGTGGTGCCGACGTCGATTACCACAGCCCCGGGCTTGACCATGTCCTCGGTGACGAACCCGGGCTTGCCGAGGGCAGCGATGAGGATGTCGGCGCCGCGGCACACCTCTTTAATATTTGGTGTGCGGGAGTGGCAGACGGTGACGGTGCAGTCGCCTGGCTCGCCCTTCTGCATGAGTAGTGTGGCCATGGGCTTGCCGACGATGTTGCTGCGTCCCAGCACCACGGCATGTTTGCCGGAGGTGGGGATGGAGTAGCGGCGCAGCAGCTCCATGATGCCGGCCGGTGTGGCCGAACGGAAACCGGGCAGGCCGATGCTCATGCGGCCGACGTTGACGGGGTGGAAGCCGTCGACGTCCTTGTCGGGCAGGATGGCCTCGGTGACCTTCTGCTCGTCAATGTGGGCGGGCAGGGGGAGCTGGACTATGAAGCCGTCGACCTCGGGGTCGCGGTTGAGGCGGTCGATTTCGCCGATGAGCTCGGCCTCGGTGATGGTGTCGGGGAAGCGGAGCAGCGTGGAGCGGAAGCCGCAGCGCTCGCAGGCGCGGACCTTGTTGGCCACGTATGTCTCGGAGCCTCCGTCGTGGCCCACCAGGATGGCGCTTAGGTGTGGCACACGCTTGCCGGAGGCGGCTATGGCGGCCACCTTGGCGGCTATCTCGGTCTTGATCTGCTCGGCTGTGGCCTTGCCGTCGATGATTGTCATCTTTCTTGTAAGGTCTTTAAGGTCGTTAAGGTCTCTAAGGTCCTTGGGGGCGTTCAGCGGCGTTGGCCTTTGCGGGCCTGGCGCATCTGCTTCATCATGGCGGCGGGGTTCTTCATCTGGGTGGCCATGCGCATCATCTTGCGGCTCTGCTCGAACTGTGTGAGCAGGCGGTTGACTTCCATGATGGTGGTGCCGGAGCCGCTGGCGATGCGCTTGCGGCGGCTGGCGTTGATGGCCTGGGGATTGGCACGCTCGAAGGGCGTCATGGAGCCGATGATGGCTTCGATGCTCTTGAAGGCGTTGTCGTCGATGTCCACGTCCTTGATGGCTTTGCCCACGCCCGGTATCATGGACGCCAGGTTCTTGAGGTTGCCCATCTTCTTGATCTTGTGGATGAGCTGGAGGAAGTCGTCGAAGTCGAACTTGTTGCGCTTGATGCGCTCGTTTATTCGCTCGGCCTCGTCCTGGTCGATGATGTCCTGTGCCTTCTGCGCCAGGGTCCAGATGTCGCCCTGGCCCATGATGCGGCTGGCCATGCCCTCGGGGTTGAAGTCCTCGATGTCCTCGAGCTTCTCGCCGGAGCCGATGAACTTGATGGGCTTCTGGACGACGGTGCGGATGCTCAGGGCCGCGCCGCCGCGGGTGTCGCCGTCGAGCTTGGTGAGGACGACGCCGTCGAAGTCGAGGCGCTGGTTGAACTCGCGGGCGGTGTTGACGGCGTCCTGGCCGGTCATGGCGTCTACGACGAAGAGCGTCTCCTGGGGCTCGACGCCTTTCTTTATGGCCTCGATTTCCTGCATCATCTGCTCGTCGACGGCCAGGCGGCCGGCGGTGTCGATGATGACCAGGTCGAGGTGGTTGGCGCGTGCGTGCTCGATGCCGCGGCGCGCGATGGCCACGGCGTCCTTGCAGTCGGGCTCGCTGTAGACGGGCACCCCGATCTGCTCGCCGAGGACCTTGAGCTGGTCGATGGCGGCAGGGCGGTAGATGTCGCAGGCCACCAGCAGGGGCTTGCGGCGCTGGGTGGTCTTGAGGCGGAGGGCGAGCTTGCCGGAGAAGGTGGTCTTGCCGGAACCCTGCAGGCCGGACATGAGTACCACGGCCGGGTTGCCCTTGACGTTGAAGGGTGCCTTCTCGCCGCCCATCAGGTCGATGAGCTCGCGGCGCACGATGCTCAGCATCAGCTCCTGCGGCTTGAGGGCGTTGATGACGTTCTGGCCCATGGCCTTGGCCTTCACCGTGTCGGTGAACTGCTTGGCCACTTTGTAGTTGACGTCGGCGTCAAGCAGGGCGCGGCGCACGTCCTTGAGCGTCTCGGAGACGTTGATCTCGGAGATGCGGCCCTGGCCCTTGAGTATCTTGAATGAGCGTTCAAGCCGCTCCTGTAGGTTCTCGAACATATATTATTGTGGGGGAGAGTTATGAGTTCACAAGTCGGTTGGTGGCGGTGTCGGGGAAGATGACGCGCGGCTTGTTGGCGCGGGCCTCCTCGGGGGTCATCATCGCGTATGCGATGATGATGATGACGTCGCCGGGCTGGGCGCGACGTGCGGCGGCGCCGTTGAGGCAGATGACGCCGGTGCCGGGCTGGCCGGCGATGACGTACGTCTCGAAGCGCTCGCCGTTGTTGTTGTTGACGATGGCCACCTTCTGGCCCGGCAGGATGCCGGCGGCCTCCAGCAGCTCGGTATCGATGGTGATGCTGCCCACATAGTTCAGGTTCGCCTCCGTGACGTGCACGCGGTGAATCTTGGCAGTAAGCATTTCTATAAGCATGTCAGTAAGCTCGGATTACAGCTCCGGCAGGGGGCGGTAGAAGATATTGTCGATGAGGCGGACCTGTCCGCAGTAGACGGTGATGCAGCCGATTACAGAGTCGGCGTCGGTCCAGCGCGCGATGCCCTGCAGGGTGTCGGCGTCGGCGATCTCGAAGTATTCTACGCGGCACTCCGGCAGGCGGTTGACGCGCTCCACGACCTCTCGGCGGGTCTCCTCCACGGAATGGGCGCGGGAATAGTCGACGCTCTCGCGCAGTATGCGGTAGATGCCGGGGGCGGTCTTGCGCTGTCCGGGGGTGAGCAGGCGGTTGCGGCTAGACATGGCCAGGCCGTCCTCGCCGCGGTGGATGGGGCAGGCCACGATCTCCACGTCGTCGAGGCCCTCGGTGGCCTTCATGCGGCGCAGCACGGCGATCTGCTGGTAGTCCTTCTGGCCGAAGTATGCACGGCAGGGGCCGGCCATGCGCATGAGGCGGCTGACCACCTGGGCCACGCCCTGGAAGTGCCCGGGGCGGTAGCGGCCCTCCATCACTTCGGCCACGGCGCCGAGGTCGAAGTCATGATCGCGCTGCTGGCCGCCGGGGTACATCTCCTCGACGGTAGGCGCGAACACGGCGCCGACGCCCGCGCTCTCGAGCAGCGCGAAGTCGTCGGCCTCGCAGCGCGGATAGGTCGCCAGGTCGTTGGCGTTGTTGAACTGGGTGGGATTCACAAAAACACTTGCCACCACCGCGTCGCCGGCCTGTATGGCGCGGCGCACCAGCGACAGATGGCCCTGGTGCAGCGCTCCCATCGTGGGCACAAGCCCTATGCGCCGCCCGCTCTTGCGCTCTGCCTCGCAGTGCTGCTCGAACTCGTGGCGCGTTCGGAGTATCTTCATTGTCGTTGCAAAAATTAGTCTTGCAGTTTTCAGACTGCAAAGTTAATACGCTTCGCCGAAGTATGCAAGTCTTTGGCCCGCCACGCCCCATGTTTCCTTAAAGAATTTAAAATATAATAGGTAATGGCCGCCGTTTCAATAAAAATTCGTAACTTTGCACAAATTATAGGGAACGGGCCTGCGACAGGCGTGGCCGGTTCCGCAAAACGAGACGAGACATGGCAAAACCGCGCATACTTTATATCACCGAGGAAATCACCCCCTACCTGCCCGACAGCGCCAACGCGCGCCTGGGGCGGGACCTGCCCGTCATGAGCCAGGGCGGCGGCTACGAAGTGCGCATCTTCATGCCGCGCTTCGGCACCATCAACGAGCGGCGCAACCAGCTCCACGAGGTGATACGCCTGAGCGGCATGAACATCTCCATCGCCGACACCGACCACCCCCTCATCATCAAGGTGGCCTCCATGCACCCCTCGCGCATACAGGTCTACTTCGTCGACAACGACGACTATTTCCAGCGGCTGGCCAGCGACTCCGGCCCGCTCGGCACCAACCGCGCCGACAACGACGAGCGTGCCATCTTCTTCACCCGTGGCACCATGGAGACAGTGCGCAAGCTCCAGTGGGATGTGCGCATAGTGCACTGCATGGGCTGGATGTCCGCACTCAGCACCCTCTACCTGCGCCGACTATACGACTCCGAGCCGGGCGAGAACAAGCCCGCCATCGTCTACACCATCCTGCCCGGCCAGGACCCGGCCACCCTCGACCCCAAGATTGTCGACAAGCTGCGCGAAGAAGGCGTGGCGGATGACGATATGCAGGAAATCATCGCCAACCCCTCCGACCCCGACTCCATGCACCGCCTGGCCATGCGCCACGCCGACGCCATCGTGTTCGGAGGCGCTCCCGAGCAGGGACTCTCCGAATTCGCCGCAAGCCTCGGCAAGCCCGTCATGCGGCTCGACGTCCGCGCCGACGGCCAGGCATTCGACGCCGACGCCTACAAAGACTTCTACCTCTCGCTCGAAAAAAAGTGACCCCGACTTCCCACGCTCCATCGCGTGCCGAAACTAAGATTCCGTACATGAAATTGAAATTCCTCATATCGGCTGCTGCAGGCGTGCTGCTTCTACTCTCCGCCTGCGAAGACACCTCCGGCATAGGCGGTTCGCTGGCCGAACCAAATGTGGCCATCAACGTCGACTCCTCGTTCGTCATCACCGGACAGTCCTTCCATCAGCCCGCCTTCGACACCCGCTCCGAGACGATGCTCCTGGGAGCCGTCGACATGGAAGGCGTGGGCAGCTACAGCTCCTCCATCGTCACCCAGCTGATGTCAGCCACCTCGCTGTCCATGCCCGACACCGTCCCTGTCGACTCCGTCTCCGGCATGGCCCTCAAGCTCAACTTCCGTCGTGGCGCCCTGACCGGTGACTCTTTGGCGCCATGTCAGCTCAAGGTCTATGAGCTCACCCGCCAGCTGCCCCCCGGTATCCAGAGCAGCTTCGACCCCACTGGCTACTACGACCCTGCCCATCCGCTCGGCGTCCGCAACTACACCGCATCCATCCTCGGCCTGAGCGCCGCCGACTACCCCTCCGGCTTCACCACGCTCAAAGTGGAACTGCCGCTGGAAATGGGACGTAAGTTCATCACCCAGTACCGCACCGATCCCTCCGTGTTCCAGTGGCCAGCCGACTTCAACCGCTACTTCCCCGGCCTGTACATCGAGAACACTTTCGGCAAGGGATGCATGGTCAACGTCACCGTGGCCGAGATGTCGGTCTACTACAAAGTCAAGAAGCGCGTGTCGGTTATGGTCAACGACACACTTAAATATGTTGACGGCGTCGGCCGCGACTCGGTGACCATATTCTCCACCGCCCCCGAAGTGCTCAGCTCCAACAACCTGCGCATGAACATCGCCAGGCCCATCCGCGACATGGTGGAGCGCGACAACAAGGTAGTGGTGATGTCGCCCTGCGGCTACCTCGCCTCGGTGCGCATCCCGGCTCAGGAGATTGTCGACAAATATTACGCCACCGACTTCGACCTTGCCGTGGTCAACAACCTCGTGCTCACCATCCCGGCCCGAAGCATCACCAACGATTATGGCCTGCGGCCTGCGCCCAACCTGCTGCTCGTGCGTCGCTGCGACATGACCTCCTTCTTCGCCAACAACGAGATTCCCGACGCCAGCAAGAAATCTTTCTACGGCAGCTACAACACTGCCACCGGCAAGTACACTTTCTCGTCCATGCGCCAGTACATCGTCGACCTGCTGGCCGAGGGCAAGACAGTCAAGGAGGAAGACATGGACTTCGTGCTCATCCCCGTCGACATCGCTTCCGAGACGAACACAATGACCGGTGCGGTGTATGTCACCAACTGCCTGCCGTACATCTACCGGCCGACGCTGTGCGAGCTCGATCTGAGCCGTGCCAGCCTCTGCTTCACTTTCGGCACCAAGCACTGACCGTTTCCACGCTCCGGCATACCGGCGACCGCTCCACCGCGGTCGTCGGCTTTTTTATATTATTGGTGTTCGGGGAACCTTAAAATGGAGACGGAACCGACCTGATGATGCGGTGGGGCGAGAAAACAGGCAGGCAAGCTCCTTTTATGCCATTCAGTTCGGTTTGTATCGTGCGGCGATGGACGAAAATTTCCCCGGACACCAATATGTTATGTGTGCGGCCCTACATACTTGCGCAATCACAAAAAAGGCGGGGCGGCCACATCGGCCGCCCCGCCCGGGGTATATGGGATGTCGGGTGGATTACTCGAACTCGATCAGGGGCTGGTCGGTGCCCATGGTGTCACCCTCCTTGACGAGGATGTTCTTCACCACGCCTTCCATATCGCTCTGCAGGTCGTTCTCCATCTTCATGGCCTCGTAGACGAGCACCACGTCGCCGTTCTTTACGGTATCGCCGGGCTTGACGGTGATCTCGAGGATCTTGCCGCCCATGGGAGCCACGAGCGTGGGGCCGCGCTGAGCCTCGTACTCGATGATGGGCTGGTCGGTGGCCATGACGTCGCCTTCGCCCACGAGGATCTTCTTGACCTTGCCGCCCTTCTCGGCCTGCAGGTCGTTCTCCATCTTCATGGCCTCGTAGACGAGCACCACGTCGCCGGGCTTGACCTCGTCGCCCTCCTTGATGGTGACTTCGAGCACCTTGCCGCCCATGGGGGCGATTTCGGTGAACTCGGGGTCGAAGTCGAGGGCAGCCTCCTCGCCGCTCTCGGCGGCAGCCTTGGGTGCCTCTTTCTTGATGCCGCACTCGGCCTTGCGGAGGTCCTTGAGGTAGGTGGTGGCAACCTGGGGCAGGAGCTCAAGCAGCAGGTACTCTTCTTCGTTCTGGGCCAGCTTCTTGCCGTTGCACTCGGCCAGCTCGGGGTTCTCGGGCTTCTTGTAGGAGTTGACGTCGTAGGGCTTCTCGTCGGCACAGCCGGTGATCTGCTCGCGGAACTTGGGGTCAACGGGCACGGGAGTGTGGCCGTACTCGCCCTTGACGAGGTTCTCGAACTGCTTGTTGCGGGTGGTGTAGTCGGCCAGGCCCTTGCGGCGGTCGATGGCCAGGGCAACTGCCTGGGAGCCTACGATCTGGCTGGTGGGGGTGACGAGGGGCACCAGGCCGGCGTCGCGGCGAACCTTCGGGATGAGGGCCATGGCCTCGTCGAGCACGTCCTCGGCGTCGAGGGCGCGGAGGTTGGCTACCATGTTGGAGTACATGCCGCCGGGCACCTCGGCGTTCTTCACCAGCTCGTTGGGGCGGGGGAAGCCGAAGTAAGCCTCGATGCGGTGGCAGGCGTCGAGCAGGGTCTGTTCGTCGCAGGCCTTGGCGGCCTCGATGGCGCGATCGAACTGGGCGTCGATGTCGGCGGGCATGGTGGCATACCACTTGTCGAAGTCGTAGGGCCAGTGGTGGCGGTTGAGGTCGAACTCGCCGAGGGCCTCGCGGGCGTTGACCAGTTCCTGGCGGATCTTGGCGACTGCCTCCATGTTGACGTCGAGCTGGACGCCGAGCTTCTGGCAGAAGATCCAGATGAGCTCGATGGCGGGAGCGGCGGAACCGCCGCCGAACCACCAGATGTTGGTGTCGACGATGTCGACGCCCTGGATGATGGCTGTCAGCACGGATGCCAGGCCGTAGCCGGGTGTGCAGTGGGTGTGGAAGTCAACGGGCACGCTCAGAGCCTCTTTGAGCTTGGGCATCAGGGAGTGGATGCGGGCCGGGTTGACCAGGCCTGCCATGTCCTTGAGGGTGATCATCTTGGCGCCGATGGACTCCATCTCCTTGGCCTTGTTGACGAAGTACTCGTCGGTGAAGATCTTCTCGTCGGCACCCTTGGGGTCCACGGTGTAGCAGACGGCGGCGTCGGCGATGCCTCCGAGCTCGTTGATGAGGCGGATGGAGGACTTTATGTTGTCGATGTCGTTGAGGGCGTCGAAGATACGCATGATGTTAAGGCCGTTCTTGATTGCCTCCTTGTAGAAGCCTTCGAGCACGGACTCGGGATAGGGTACGTATCCGAAGAGGTTGCGGCCGCGGCTGAGGGCGCTCAGCAGTGAGATGCCCTTCATGGCCTTGGAGCAGGAACGCAGGCGGTCCCAGGGGCTCTCGCCAAGGTAGCGCATCACGGAGTCGGGCACGGCGCCGCCCCACACCTCCATGATGTAGAACTTGGCCTCTTGGTACAGGGGCAGGAGCTTATCTACGTTCTCCTGCTTCATGCGGGTGGCGAAGAGCGACTGCTGGCCGTCGCGCAGAGTCAGGTCTCTTACTTTCAGCACTTTTTGCATTTTTCAGGTCTTTGTGTCCTATGAAGGACTTGTTGATTTTATGGTTTTGTTTATTTTCTTTCTCGATTTGGCGGACGCACCAGGGTGCGTCCCTGCATACTACGACTAGTCGAAGACGCCCTCCACGTGTTCGCCGCCGCCTGAGCTTTCGGCAGGGGCTTGGTGCCGGGTTTCGCCGCCGCGGTATCCTTCGGGCAGGTCGAAGCGGGCGTCCTGGCTGTAGCCTAGCTGCGGGTCGGCGTAGACGCGTTGCATGAACTTGCCGTAGATTGGGAGGGCCGACTTGGCGCCCTGGCCCAGGGCCATGGTGTTGAAGTGGATGTAGCGCTCCTCGCCGCCGACCCACACGCCCACCACTATCTGCGGGGTGAAGGCCATGAACCAGGTGTCGGAGTTGGTGTTGGTGGTGCCGGTCTTGCCGCCCGTCTCGGCGGTGATGCCGAAGGAGGCCAGGCCGCGGCCGGTGCCGGCGCGCACCACGTTCATGAGCATTGTAACCATCTTATGGTAGGCGTCCTCGTTGGTCACCTCCACTCGGTGCGGGGTGTTCATCCATATGGTCTGGCCGGAGGCGTCGGTGATCTTGGTGACGAGCACGGGCGATGTGCGCACGCCCTTGTTGGCGAATGCGGAGTAGGCGCCCACCATCTCGGCCACGTTGACGTCGTTGGTGCCCAGGCAGAGGGGCAGTGTGGGCTCGATGTAGCCGGTGATGCCGAACATGCGCTCCTTCTTGACGAGCTGTTCGGGACCGAGGGCGTGGATGAGACGCGCCGAAATCCAGTTGTTGGACTGCGTCAGTGCGTCGATCAGGGATATGGAGCCGCCGCCGCGCCGGCCGTTGCGGGGAGCCCAGTTGCCGAAGACGGGCTGGGTGTTGGCCATCATGGTCTGGGGGGTGAACTCGTTGCCGGGCTGTTCCATGGCCATGGTGTAGAGGAATGGCTTGGCGGTGGAGCCGATCTGGCGGCGTCCGCGGTTCACCATGTCGTACTGGAAGAACTGGAAGTCCGGGCCGCCGACGTATGCCTTTACGTAACCATTCTGCGGGTCCATGGCCATGAAGCCGGTGCGCAGTATCGACTTCATGTAGAGCACCGAGTCGCGGGGACTCATGCGGGCGCTCTTGGTGGAGGTGCCGACGACCTTGCGACCGTTCTTCACAGTTGTGGTGTAGGTGAAGATCTCCATGTCGACAGGGGTGTCGAAGACCTTCATTATCTCGACCTCGCTCATGCCGGCCTCTTTCATGGAGCGATAGCGGTCGGTCTGGCGGATGGCGTTGTCCACCAGTCCCTTGGCGCCGCCACGCGGCAGTTCGGAGGGGTTGGTGGTGTAGGGTCCGTATTTCTGGCCGCGTTTCTCGGCCGAGAATGCGGGCTGGAGCACAGTGCCGAGCTGCTCGAGCACCGTCTCCTCGGCGTATTCCTGCATCCTGACGTCGAGGGTGGTGTAGATGCGCAGGCCGTCCTTGTATATATTGTAGAATGAGCCGTCGGGCTTGGGATTCTTCTCGACCCAGCCGTAGAGTGGGTCGGTGGCCCAGCGTGTGGAGTCGGTGTTGTAGTTGCCCAGGGCTATGAGGAATGAGGTGCGGGACTTGTAGTCGCCGGGGTTGGGGCGCGTGGGCTTCTTGGCCGTCATCATGCGGCGTATCTCCTCTCGCATGTATGGCGCTATGCCCTCCTTGTGGTCCACGCGGTGGTAGTCGATGCCCAGGGGCATGGCCTTGTACATCCCGGCCTCGGCGGCGGAGAGCTTGCCGGCCTTGGCCATCTGGTCGAGCACGACGTTGCGGCGCTCGAGGGTGCGCTCGGGGTGGCGCAGGGGATTGAAGTAGCTGGGGTTCTTGAGCATGCCCACGAGCATGGCGGCCTCCTGGGGCTGCAGCTGGCCCGGCTCCTTGCCGAAGTAGACGTTGGCGGCGGTCTTGATGCCCACGGCGTTGTTGAGGAAGTCGAACCGGTTGAGGTACATATTTATGATCTCGCCCTTGGTGTAGAAGCGCTCGAGCTTGACGGCGATCATCCACTCGACGGGCTTCTGTATGGCGCGCTGCCAGAGGTTGGAGGTGGGGCGTGTGTAGAGCTGCTTGGCGAGCTGCTGGGTGATGGTGGAGGCGCCGCCGGAGGACTTGTCGCCCATCATGACGGTCTTGACGGCGGTGCGGCCGAGTGCGCGGAAGTCGACGCCGCTGTGGTCGTAGAAGCGGACGTCCTCGGTGGCGATGAGGGCGTCGATGACGGACTGTGACACGTGGTCGTAGTTGACGTAGACGCGGTTGCCTGCGCCTTCGTAGAAGCGGCCGATCTCGGTGGTGCCGTCGGAGGCGTAGAGCACCGAGGCGAGCTTGTCGTGCGGGTCCTCCAGCTCCTCGATGGGGGGCATGTAGCCTATCACTCCATGGTATATGAGCATCATGAAGATGGCGATGACGAGTCCGAGGCCCACGAACGCGAGCCACATATATCTGACAATCCGCACGGCGCGGCCTGCCCGGTCGCGCTGTCCGTCCTTGTTCTTGCGCAGTCTGAACCCCATGGTCTCTTACGGATACACTTTTTACGCTGCAAAGTTACTACTTTTACCCGCCTTATCCAAATTTACCCCAGAACCTGAGTAATAATTAACTCTCCTTGTTTCCAAGTAGTGAAGATGGTGACTTAAGAGGGGGATGTCAGAAAGGATGCAGATGCGCCTTTATGGCACCCATCAATGTTTGCGGACGGAGAAGCCGAAGTGGCCCAGGAGCTGGCCCAGGGTGAAGTAATGGCCGTGGAGATAGACCAGGGGACGGGCGGCGGCGAGGTCGAAGCGACCGGTCTGTGGGTCGATGAGAGCAGGATCGGGACGCACGTTCAGCACGTCGGCAAGGAACATGTCGTGACTGCCCAAAGACATCACCTCCTTGACGCGGCACTCTATGGCCAGCGGCGACTCGCGGATGGTCGGCGACTGCACACAAATTCCCGGTTCGGGATGCAGGCCCGTCTCCTTCCATTTGTCATAGTCGGCTCCGGAGCGCACCCCGGCCCAGTCGGTGGCGCGGGCCATGGCCTCGGTGGTGAGGTTGAGGGTGAACTCCATGTGCTTCTTTATCAATGGGTAGGAGTGTCGCTCGGGACGCACGGAGATGTAGCACATGGGCGGGTTGGTGCATATGGTGCCCGTCCAGGCCACTGTGAGCATGTTCCACTCGTCGGGCGTGGCGCCGCAGGTGGCGAGCAGTGCCGGCAGCGGATATATCATCGTGCCGGGCTTCCAGTCGGGGCGATCCATATTATAATAGTGTCTGCGGGTCGAGCTCGTGCTCGCAGTAGTGGCAGCGCAGGCGTACCTGGCCGTTCTCCAGGACTTTGTGGAACCGGCTGGGCATCGGCTCGTTGCGGGTGATGCACTTGGGGTTGGGACAGGTGCAGAGGCCGGTTAGCTCGTCGGGCAGCTCCACGCGGGTCTTGCTGACCACGGTATAGTCGCGGATGGTGTTGATGACGGCCGACGGGGCCACCAGGGCGATGCGGTTGATGTCCTCGCGGGCGAACTCGCGGTCGGAGACCTTGATGATGCCTTTGAGGCCGAGGTTCTCCGAGGGGAGGTTGTTGCCGATGGTGATGGCTCCGGGCTCGGAGCTGAGGCCGAGCATCTCGACGATGCGGAAGACGGCCCGGGGCGGTATGTGGTCGATGACGGTGCCGTTGCGCAGGGCCGCCACTGCAAGTTCTTTCTTCATGATGGTTTGGGGTTGGTGGCTGTAGGGACGCACGGCTCGTGCGTCCGATGGGGTTGTGGGCAGGAACGAACGGACTCACGGGCCGTGCGTCCCTGCAGCAGTCAGTGCTGTGGATCGATGTCGAGTGCGGAGCAGATCATGGCCTGCCGGGCGTAGAGACCGTTGAGCGCCTGGTGGAAGTAATAGGCGTGGGGGGAGTCGTCCACGTCCTTGGCAATCTCGTTGACGCGGGGCAGGGGGTGCAGGATGCGCATGTTGTCGCGGGCGTCGGCGAGCATGGCACGGTCGAGGGTGTAGAGGTCCTTTACGCGTTCGTACTCCATGAGGTCGCTGAAGCGCTCGCGCTGCACGCGGGTCATGTAGAGGATGTCGGAGCGGGTTATCACCTTCGAGTCGAAATCGGTTGTTACGGTGTAGGGGATGCCGCGCCGGTCGCAGATCTTGAGGAACTCCTGGGGCATTGCAAGTTCGGGGCAGGCCACGAAGTTGAAGCGTACCCGCCACTGGCTGAGGGCCATGAGCAGGCTGTGGACGGTGCGGCCGTACTTGAGGTCGCCGACCATGGTGACTTCTATGTCGTCCAGACTACCCTGGGTCTGGAGGATGGTGTAGAGGTCGAGCATGGTCTGCGACGGGTGCTGGTGGGCGCCGTCGCCGGCATTGATGACGGGCACGTCGGTGATCTCTGAAGCATAACGCGCCGCTCCCTCGAGGTAGTGGCGCATTATGATCAGGTCGGCGTAGTTGGACACCATCTGTATGGTGTCGTGCAGTGTCTCGCCTTTTGAGGTGGATGTGGCGGCGGGGTCGGAGAAGCCGATGACGCGGCCGCCCAGGCGGTTTACGGCTGTCTCGAAGCTGAGGCGCGTGCGGGTGGAGGGCTCGAAGAAGAGGGTGGCCACGACCTTGCCGTCGAGGATCTTGCGGTCGGGCCGCTTCTCGAACTCCCTGGCCGACTGCAGCAGTCCTTCTATCTGCTCCCGGCTCAGGTCGTTGATCGATACTATGCTGTGACTGTTCATGTTATAATCAGTTAAGAGTTAAAGTTAAGAGTTGTCCGGGCCGGATGTTTCTCAGCCCTCGGCTCTCAGCTAGTTTCCGGCCTCGGAGATGAACTTGATGCGGACGAGGCGTATTTCCTCCTCGCTGCACTCGCCGTCAAGGGCGCGGTAGGCCTCCACCAGGTCGTCGCGCTCGGAGTGGCGCAGGTAGTCCATGATGTCGTCGATGTGCTCCTCGTCGATGGCCTCGCGCAGGTAGTAGTCGATGTTGACCTTGGTGCCGGCGTAGACTATCTGCTCGATGTTGGCGACGAGCTCGAAGAGGTCCATGCGCAGGCTTTCGGCCAGGACGTCGAGCGAGATCTTGCGGTCGATGGCGGAGATGATCTGGAGCTTGACCTTGCTGCGGCTGGGCACCTGGCGCACGCGGATGTCCTCGGGTCGCTCTATCTCGTTGTCCTCGACGTGCCTCTTTATCAGCTCGAGGAACTCGCGGCCGTAGCGGCGGGCCTTGCCCTGGCCGACGCCGGGGATGTTCTGCAGCTCCTCGACGGTGACGGGGTAGACGGTGGCCATTGCCTCCAGCAGGGGGTCCTGGAAGATGACGTAGGGGGGGAGCTCGTTGCGGCGGGCCACCTGCCGGCGCAGGTCCTTGAGCATGGCGAAGAGCTCCATGTCGGCGGCGGCGCCGCTGCGGGGCGTCTCTGGCGGCGCCTCGGGGGGAGGGGCGTCCTCGACGACGTAGAACTTGCCGGGTCGGGACAGGAACTCGCGTCCGCGGTCGGTGACCTGGATGATGCCGTAGTTGTCGATGCCCTTGTTGAAGTATCCGGCGATGACTGCCTGGCGCACCATGGCGGCCAGCAGGCGCTCGTTGACGTCGGTGCAGGTGCCGAAGACCTCCAGCTCGTGGTGGCGGTGGCTGCGGATCTCGTCGGTGCGCCGGCCCACGAGCATATTGACGATGTATTCGGCCCGGAAGCGCTCGCCGGTGGCCTGCACGGCCTCGATGGCGCACACGAGCTCCTGGCCGCACTCCACCTTGCGGCGCGGGTGCAGGCAGTTGTCGCAGTTGCCGCAGTTCTCCTCCTCGTAGGGCTCGCCGAAGTAGTGGAGCAGGATCTTGCGGCGGCACACGCTCGATTCGGCGTAGTATTGCGTCTCCACCAGCAGCTGGCGGCTGATCTCCTGCTCGGGCACGGGCTTGCCCTGGATGAGCTTCTCGAGCTTCTGTACGTCCTTGGGCGAGTAGTAGGCTATGCAGCGCCCCTCGCCGCCGTCGCGCCCGGCTCGGCCCGTCTCCTGGTAGTAGCCCTCCAGGCTCTTGGGTATGTCGTAGTGCACCACGAAGCGGACGTCGGGCTTGTCGATGCCCATGCCGAAGGCGATGGTGGCCACGATGACGTCGGCCTGCTCGTGCAGGAAGGCGTCCTGGTTGGCCGAGCGGGTGGCGGCGTCCAGTCCGGCGTGGTACGGCAGGGCGCGTATGTCGTTGACGCGCAGCATCTCGGCGATCTCCTCGACGCGCTTGCGGCTAAGGCAGTAGACGATTCCGCTCTTGCCGGCGTTGGAGCGGATGAAGCGCACCAGGTCGCGGTCTGTATCTTTGTTCTTGTAGCGCACCTCGTAGTAGAGGTTGGTGCGGTTGAAGCTCGACTTGAACACGGCGGCGTCCGCCATGCCGAGGTTGCGCTGCACGTCGTGCTGCACCTTGGGGGTGGCGGTGGCTGTGAGCGCTATCACCGGCCGCACGCCTATCTCCTTTATTATAGGACGTATGCGGCGGTATTCGGGACGGAAGTCGTGGCCCCACTCAGAGATGCAGTGGGCCTCGTCGACGGCGTAGAACGACACGGGCACGGAGCGCAGGAACTTGATGTTCTCTTCCTTGGTGAGCGACTCGGGGGCCACGTACAGCATCTTGGTCTTGCCGCTGACGACGTCGGCGCGGACCTGATTGGCGGCCGAGCGCGACAGGGAGGAGTTGAGGAAATGGGCTATGGCGTCGTTGCCGGCATACTGGCACATGGCGTCGACCTGGTTTTTCATCAGGGCGATGAGGGGGGAGATGACGATGGCCACGCCCTCGCTCATGAGCGCCGGGAGCTGGTAGCAGAGCGACTTGCCGCCGCCGGTGGGCATGAGCACGAACACGTCGCGCCCCCCGAGCAGGGTGCGGATGATGGCCTCCTGGTTTCCCTTGAAGGCCTCGAAGCCGAAGTAGCGCTTCAGGGCCGAATGCACGTCGCCACCGAATGGCTCCATAGTTTCCTGTTGCTGCTGCTGACGCAATGATTCTTCTTGCATAAACCTATTATTAGAGGAGAAAGCCAGGCGGCTTTTCGCGTGTGGGCGCACGGAGCATCCCGCGGATTTAATACAAAATTAAGCAAAAAAATTCGAACACGCAAATCCGGCACGCTCGAATTTTTCCGCCATGTGCCAAAAGGCACAATCCAGGGTGGCATGGGACAACTTGATTTTTTTGGCCATCTACAAAATGCCTGAAGCACAATCGTGGCGACACTGGGCCTTCGGCCCAGGCTCCACAAAATTGTTCGGGTCTTATTACGGGAAATCCATGTTTCTTATTCCTGGCTGTAGGCAGATTCCGCAACACGCTTGAAATTACGGTTTTGGGAAATTAGTCTACAACTTTTTCGGCGCTTGATTTGCCGTTTTGGGAAACTTTTCGGAAATTTGCACTCGAAAAAATCACACCACATGGAAACTCAGCGCCCCACCTACACATATGACCAGGCCTACGAGGCCTCGGTGAAATACTTCGACGGCGACGAGCTCGCGGCTCGCGTCTGGGCCAGCAAGTACGCCCTCAAGGACTCCTTCGGCACCCTCTACGAGCTCACGCCCGACGACATGCACCACCGCATCGCCGCCGAGCTCGCCCGCATCGAGGCCAAGTACCCCAACCCCATGAGCCACGACGAGATCTTCGCCCTGCTCCGCGACTTCCGCTACATAGTGCCGCAGGGAAGCCCCATGGCCGGCATCGGCAACGATATGCAGGCTGTGTCGCTGAGCAACTGCTTCGTCATCGGACTCGACGGGCACCCAGACTCCTACGGCGGCATCATGCGCATCGACGAGGAGCAGGTTCAGCTCATGAAGCGGCGCGGCGGCGTGGGCCACGATCTCAGCCACCTCCGCCCCAAGGGAACCCCCGTCAAGAACTCCGCCCTCACTTCCACCGGACTCGTCCCCTTCATGGAGCGCTACTCTAACTCCACCCGCGAGGTAGCCCAGGACGGCCGGCGCGGCGCTCTCATGCTCACTGTCTCCAGCCGCCACCCCGACGCCGAGGCGTTCATCGACGCCAAGATGGAGCAGGGCAAGGTCACCGGCGCCAACGTCTCCGTTCGCATCGACGACGAGTTCATGCGCTGCGCCGAGAGCGGCGAGCCCTACCTGCAGCGCTTCCCCGTCGACAGCCCCGACCCTGCGGTAACCAAGGAGACCGACGCCAGGGCCCTGTGGGCCAAGATCGTTCACAACGCCTGGCAGAGCGCCGAGCCCGGGGTCCTCTTTTGGGACACCATCCGCCGCGAGTCCGTGCCCGACTGCTACGCCGACCTCGGCTTCGAGACCATCTCCACCAACCCCTGCGGCGAGATACCCCTCTGCCCCTACGACTCCTGCCGCCTGGTGGCCATCAACCTATACAGCTACGTCCGCGACCCGTTCACCGACCACGCATCGTTCGACTTCGGGCTCCTGGGCGAGCACGCCGCCAAGGCACAGCGCGTCATGGACGACATCATCGACCTGGAGATGGAGAAGATCGACGCCATCATCGAGAAGATTAAGGCCGACCCTGAGACGGCCGAAGTCAAGGGCACCGAGCTGCATCTTTGGGAGAAGATCCGTGACAAGACGCTGCTCGGACGTCGCACCGGCTGCGGCACCACCGGCGAAGGCGACATGCTCGCCGCCCTCGGCCTGCGCTACGGCACCGAGGAGGCCACCAGTATGTCCGTCAGCGTGCATCGCGCCCTGGCGCTGGCATACTATCGAGGCAGCGTTGACATGGCCGCCGAGCGCGGGGCATTCGCCGTCTACGACGCCGAGCGTGAAAAGGACAACCCATTCATCCGGCGCCTTGCCGAGGCCGATCCCGACCTCTACGAGAAGATGCTCCGCCAGGGACGCCGCAACATCGCCTGCCTCACCATCGCCCCCACCGGCTCCACCTCCATCCTCACCCGCACCACTTCCGGCATAGAGCCCGTCTTCCTGCCCGTCTACACTCGCCGACGCAAGGTCAATCCCAGCGACGAGAACGTGCGCGTGGACTTCGTCGACGAGGTCGGCGACAGCTTCGAGGAATACGTCGTCTACCATCCACGCTTCATCGACTGGATGCGTGCCACCGGCCGCGAGGTCCGCCAGAACCTCACCCCCGGGGAGATAGAGGCGCTCGTCCGGGAGTCTCCATATTACCGTGCCACCGCCGCCGACGTAGACTGGCTCGAGAAGGTGCGCATGCAGGGCGCCGTGCAGAAGTGGGTCGACCACTCCATCTCTGTCACCATCAACCTGCCAGCCGACGTCACCGAGCAGCTCGTCGACCGCCTTTACAAGGAGGCCTGGCGCAACGGCTGCAAAGGCTGCACAGTCTACCGCGACGGCTCCCGCAACAACGTCCTGGCGGCCGTGAAGAAAGAGACTCCCAAGGCCCTCATCCACCACCCCGGGCAGGCCATAAAGCGCCCCATAGAGCTCGAGGCCGACGTCGTCCGCTTCCAGAACAACAAGGAGAAATGGATCGCCTTCGTGGGCCTCGACCCCGAGGGACGCCCCTACGAGATCTTCACCGGCCTGGCCGATGACGAGGACGGCATCTTCTGCCCCAAGGGCGTGACGCACGGCAAGATCATCAAGGCCATGGATGCCCAGGGCCGCAAGCGCTACGACTTCCAGTTCGTCAACAAACGCGGCTACAAGACCACCATCGAGGGCCTGAGCGAGAAGTTCAACCCCGAGTTCTGGAACTACGCCAAGCTTATCTCCGGCGTGTTGCGCTACGGCATGCCCATCGACCAGGTGCTCAAGCTCGTGGGCGGCCTGGAGCTCGACTCCACCAGCATCAACACCTGGAAGAACGGCGTGGAGCGCACCCTCAAGAAATACATGCCCAACGGTGCCCCGGCCAGCGGCCAGCGCTGCCCCAATTGCGGTGCCGAGACCCTGGTCTACCAGGAGGGTTGCCTCATCTGCAAGAACTGCGGCACCAGCAAGTGCGGCTGATGTCTGAGGTGATGGACACGTGGATAATCTGGCTGGTGGCAGCCTGCGTGCTGCTGCTCATCGAGGTGCTGAGCCAGGCGGTGTGGGCCTTCTGCTTCGCCGCAGGATGCCTGGTGGCCCTGCTGCTCTCCCTCTTCACCGATTCTTTGGCGGTGCAGGGAATAGCCGTGGCTGTGGCTGCGATTGCCGCATGGCTTCTGCTGGCCCCGGTGGTGCGCCGGTGGGAACGCCGCAATGAAAGACAGACGCGCACCGGCATGGATGCGCTGCTCGGCCGCCGGGCCACGGTCACCGAGGAGATACGTCCGGGCCATACAGGGCGCGCACGCATCGACGGCGACAACTGGCAGGTGGTCGCCCCCGCTATCGACACCCCGATTCATGCGGGAGAGGAGGTAGTGGTGACAGCGTACGACAGCATAATCCTCACAGTAAAACCTATATAAGCTTATGACAACAGGAGCCATCATCCTTGCCTGCGCCATAGTGGCGCTCGCCATCGCTATCATCTGGGCCGGCGTAAAAGTCGTGCCGCAGTCGGAAACGCGCGTAATCGAACGCCTCGGTCGCTTCCACTCGGTTCTGAACCCGGGTCTGAACCTCATCATCCCCTTCGTGGACAAGCCCAAGATGATATACACCCGCAAGATACAGTCGTCTGGCTACGTACGCATGATCACAACCGATGTCATAGACTTGCGCGAACAGGTCTATGACTTTCCCGCCCAGCAGGTCATCACCCGCGACAATGTCACCACGGAAATCAACGCCCTGCTCTATTTTCAGATTGTAGACCCCAAGAAGGCTGTATATGAAATAGACAACCTCCCGAATGCGATAGAGAAGCTGACGCAGACTTCGCTGCGCAATGTCATCGGCGAGCTTGAGCTGGACGAGACACTGACCTCACGCGACACCATCAACTCCAAGCTGCAGGTGATTCTCGACGATGCCACCAACAAGTGGGGCGTGAAGGTGAATCGCGTGGAGTTGCAGGACATCACGCCCCCTGAAAGTGTGCGTATGGCCATGGAGAAGCAGATGCAGGCCGAGCGTAATCGCCGTGCCGAGATTCTGAAGGCCGAGGGTGAGAAGCAGTCGCTGATTCTGCGCTCCGAAGGTGAGAAGACTTCGCGGATCAACCAGGCAGAGGCGGTGAAGGAGGCCGAGATTCTCCGCGCCCAGGGCGACGCGCAGGCAATCATCCTCAACGCGCAGGCCGAAGCCGACGCCATACGCCGCATTGCGGAAGCAGTGTCGGGCGACCGCACTGATCCGGCCAGCTATATGCTTGCCGTCAAGTACATCGAGACGCTTCGTGAGATGACCTCGGGCAAAGACAACAAGACCGTCTACATACCCTACGAGGCATCCTCTGTGCTCTCCTCAATCGGCAGCATCAAGGACCTCTTCGGCAAATCCTGACCCATGGAGAGGCGGCATCCCTGTCGCCATTCCATCAACGAATACTACGGCATCCCTGCTTCCACAACGCTTACGAAGGCAGGGATGCCGTCGTTCCATCGGGCGGTTAAGCGATAGCAGCAAACTGCATCCTGCCTCACCAAGTCGGCGAATGCACGGCGCACAAAGGGAATCCACAGGGGCTTGTCCGTTTCAGCATCGGCAAGCAGGGTGTATTGGCTGCGGTATGGCATCGGCACTCCCGCCTCCGCAAGCAGATCGGAGACCTTTTTAGTCGCACGCGGCGAAATACGCATTCGCTCACCCCGGCGTGGAGTTCGCAGCCGGTATCCGCTCAAAGGCCGAGGAAAGTATGCCGTCTCCCGTCCGTCAGTTGCTTTGATTACCTTCATCAAGTCGGGAGTTAGAGAAGCCTCCTCTTCCCCTATTCGTATGGCCGGCATCTCGGCTGGCATCCGGCGCAGCTTATCGGCATCCAGCAACACTATCATGTCTCCGGCCTGCCACATACGAGTTCCCCCGCCGGCACGTCGACTCTCGCGCAGCATCTCCTGCTGTTGCGCAGAGGTGAACAGGGTGCCGCTCAGCCATTCGTGTAGTAGCGTCAGGGGTGAAGCGGAAGCCGACAACACCTTTATATATAATATGTCGGAATCGATATATTCGCGGCTCCATTGACGAAACAGGGCGTAATCCTCGGTGAGATCGCGCTGCGAGCGGGCCAGTCGGCGCGAGGCATCGTTGAAACGCTCGCCAAGCAACGGAATAACCCGCAGGCGCAGGAAATTGCGGTCCGGCTCATCCTCCAAATTGGTGGAATCCACAATCCAATCCTGTCCTATACGGCGCAGATAATCCTCAATGTCGCAACGGTGCAGACGCAGCAAAGGACGCATCACGGTGCCGTTGTCGACCACCATCCCCTTGACACCCTCCAGCCCGCAGCCGCGCAACAGATTGAGCAACATCGTCTCCACATTATCGTCGGCATGATGGGCTGTCACCACCCTGACGCAACCATGCTCCGAGCAAAGCTCCGCGAACCAGTCGTAGCGCAAGCGGCGGCAGGCCATCTCCATGCTGCCACCCGTTCGGCGGCGGTAATCCTCTACATCAAAGTCAATGGTACGCAGCTCCACCTTCAATTTACGGCAAAGATCGGTCACGAACCGGCAGTCGCGATTGCTCTCCTCCCCTCTCAGATGGAAATTGCAGTGGGCTGCAACAGTGTCCGCACCCAAACGATGAAGCGCCGTGAGCAGAGCAACACTGTCGGCCCCTCCGCTCAGGGCAACCAGCACCCGAGCTCCACAGAGCGGAGCGATAACACGCGCCACCTCTGGCTCCAATTCGATTCCTTTACCATTCATGGGCGCAAAGTTAAAAAAAGTCCTCTGAATATTTGGATATTCAGCGCAAAAGGGCTAACTTTGCACTCGATAAAAGTCTGTATTCAGTTCAAATTTGATAGTCATTCAAGTTTGACCTGATTCTGACCACAGAAAGAACCACGCCAATGTCATCAGCGTTAGACATATTGCATCGGTGCGGCATCCGGCCCTCGCATCAGCGCCTCACGGTGTTGAGCTTTCTGCTGGAACACCGCGACCACTCTTCGGCCGACAGGATATACGAGGAGCTGCATCGCGAAATGCCGGTGATTTCGCGCACCACAGTGTACAACACCCTGCGCCTGTTCAAGGATGCGGGAGTGGTACAGACACTGAGCATCGGTACCAATCCGCTGATTTTCGACGCCGACACCTCTCCCCACGCTCACCTCTACTGTCGACGCTGCCACAGCGTCACCGACATACCGGTGCAACCGGCCGACTGGAAGCGTCTCAGCGACTACGGCGGTCCGTACGGCACTCATATGCAGGTCATCTTCGACGGCGTCTGCGACAAGTGTTCACGCCACAGCTAAAAACGAAAACACCCCGGCGCGGTAACCCCCACTCGGCGGACCTACCGGGAAGACATAACACAAAACACACAACACCAAACCTTACACTACAATGACTAAATGGATTTGCACCGTATGCGGTTACATCGCCGAAGGTGCCGAAGCCCCCGAGAAGTGCCCGCAGTGTGGCGCACCCCGCTCCAAGTTCAAAGAGATGGACCCCGACAGCCTGCTCAAGTTCGTCACCGAGCACGAAGTAGGCGTCGCCAAGGGAACCGGTGAGGAGATGATCAAGGACCTCAACACCCACTTCATGGGTGAATGCACCGAGGTGGGCATGTACCTGGCCATGTCGCGCCAGGCCGACCGCGAGGGCTACCCCGAGATCGCCGAGGCTTTCAAGCGCTACGCCTGGGAGGAGGCCGAGCACGCCGCCAAGTTCGCCGAGCTGCTCGGCGACATGGTGTGGGACACCAAGACCAACCTCGACAAGCGCATGCACGCCGAGGCAGGCGCCAACGAGGACAAGATGCGCATTGCCCGCAACGCCAAGGAGCAGGGTCTGGACGCCATCCACGACACCGTGCACGAGATGGCCAAGGACGAGGCACGCCACGGCCGCGGCTTTGCCGGCCTCTACGAGCGCTACTTCGGCAAGTGACCGCGCCGAGATATGCCGGAACTGCCGCGAAAGCGGTAGAATGAACACGCAGCGCCGGGGATAAGAGAGGGGGCGAAGCCACCCGGCCGTCAGGCCGTCGAAACCCCGGCGCTGATTCTTGCCATTCAGGTCGGCCTGTACTATGCGACGACGCACCGCTCTGCGGGCGCATCGTCGCATTTTTATAGAAGATTTCCTGGTCGCTATGTGATTGTCGGACCGCTTCCCGGTCACTGTCGCTGTGGACGGACGGGCCGTGCGGGGGGGCAGGAGTCAGTCTTCGAGGTCCATGAGTTCGAGCAGGCGCAGCTCCTTGTCGTCGAGTTGGGCCTGGATCTCGGCCAGGCGGGCACCGGCAGCCTGGAGGACCTCGGCGGTCATGGTCCCTGTGGACATATCGGCGGCGAGCCGGTCGCGCTCGGACTCGAGTGCCGGGATTTCGGCCTCCAGCTGCTCTTTCTCGCGCTTCTGCTTGAAGCTCAGGCCCTTGCGTTCGCGTGGGCGGCGGGTGTCCTTTGTGGAGTTGAGTGCTGAGAGCTGAGAGTTGAGAGCTGCGGCTTCGGCTTTGCGCTGCTCCTCTACGGCGCGGTAGTGCGAGTAGCTGCCGGGGAAGTCTTCGACGGTGCCGTCGCCGCACAGCACGAACAGGTGGTTGGCTATGCGGTCGAGGAAGAAGCGGTCGTGGCTGACCACTATCACACAGCCCTGGAACCGGGATAGGTAGTCTTCGAGGATGGAGAGGGTGAGGATGTCGAGGTCGTTGGTGGGCTCGTCGAAGACCAGGAAGTTGGGCCGACGCATGAGGGTGACGGCCAGGTTGAGGCGCCGCTTCTCGCCGCCGCTCAATTTCTCTATGTACTTCTGCTGGTCGGGGACGGGGAAGAGGAAGTGGCAGAGGAACTGCGAGGCCGAGAGGCGCGTCCCGGTGTCGAGCCACACGTCCTCGGCGATGTCGCGCACGGCATCGATGACGCGCTTGCGGGGGTCGAGCCCGGCGATGCCCTGCTGCGAGTAATAGCCGAAGCGGACTGTTTGCCCGATGTCGAAGCGGCCCGAGTCGGGCTTGAGCTCGCCCAGGAGCATGCGCAGCAAGGTGGTCTTGCCCGCGCCGTTGGGACCCACGATGCCGATTTTGTCGTAGCGGGCGAATGTGTAGCTCCAGTCTTTCAGGATCACCTTGTCGCCGAATGCCTTGCTGACGTGGTGCGCTTCGAAGATCTTGGAGCCGATGTATGAGCCCTGCACGGCCACGTTGACCTGCCGCTGGCGTAGGTCGACGCGGGAGCGTTCCTGGAGGTCGTAAAAGGCGTCGATGCGGTACTTGGCCTTGCCGCCGCGTGCCTGCGGCTGGCGGCGCATCCAGTCGAGCTCGGTGCGGAGCAGGTTGCGGACCTTTGCGAGCTCGGCGCCCATTTGGGCCATGCGCTCGTCGCGTTTGGCAAGGTAGTAGTCGTAATTGCCCTCATAGGAGTAGAGGTGCTGCCGGTCGATTTCCACGATGCGGTTGCAGACGCGGTCGAGGAACCAGCGGTCGTGGGTGACCATCAGCAGGGTGGTGTTGCGCGTGGATAGGTACTCCTCTATCCATTCGATGGTGTCGACGTCGAGGTGGTTGGTGGGCTCGTCGAGCATGAGGAACTGCGGCTCCCGGAGCAGGACGCGGGCTATGGCGGCGCGCTTGAGCTGCCCGCCGCTCATGTGCGCGGGGATGGCGGAGAAGTCAGTGACGCCGAGGCGGTGGAGCAGCTCGCGGGCGCGGTCCTCGGCGGTCCAGTCGTCGTCGGCACGTGGCGGCATGACGGCCTGCAATACGGGAACGTCGGGGGAGAATACGGGCACCTGGCTGAGGTAGCCCACCTTCAGGTCCCTGGCGTAGGTGATGGAGCCTTTCTGGTAGTCTTCCTCTCCGGCGAGGATGCGTAGCAGGGTGGACTTGCCTTTTCCGTTCTGGGCGATGAGGCCAACCTTGTCGCCGCGGTTGACGACCAGCGACAGGTCGGAGAAGAGCAAGTCGGCGCCGAAGGCTTTTTCCAGACCTTCAACCTGCAGGTAAGGTGTGGGCATAGGGGGTGTTTAATGAAAAGCAATGTATGGGGGGACTTGGGCCGGAGGCCCGGCATTTTGTTAGCCCCGCACAGCGGAGCGACGATGTGCGGGGCTAACAAAATATCTCCGGCCTGGTGCTGACCGGTATTGGATCATAGGAGCGGACGTACGGGGCGGAGACCCAACAATGCATTCGGTCAGAGGGCGGCGATGGCTTCAATCTCGACGAGGGCCTGCTTGGGGAGCTCCTTGACGGCGAATGCGCAGCGGGCGGGGTACACCTTGCTGAAGTGGCGGGCGTAGACCTCGTTCATGGGGGCGAAGAGGCTCATGTCGGCCAGGAAGACGGTGGTCTTGACGACATTGTCGAGTCCGGCTCCGGCCGCCTCGAGGATTGCCTTGAGGTTGAGGATGCTCTGCTCGGTCTGGGCGGTGATGTCGGCGGGCATTTCGCCTGTCATGGGGTTGATGGGGAGCTGGCCGGAGACGAACACGAGGTTGCCGGCCTGCACTGCCTGGCTGTAGGGTCCGATGGCGCCCGGGGCCTTTTCGGTGGCTATTTCTTTTTTCATGAGGTTTATTTTAAAGCTGAAAGTGGAGAGCTGGGAGTACAGCGACCCACTGGTTCGCTAAAGGTCTCTCAGCTCTCAACTCTCAGCTATGTTAGTTCGTGAAATTGCGCTTTGGTGAGCTGGGAGTCGATGTACTCAGGGGTGATGGTGATGGCTTTCTCCTTGGCCGAGGGACCCTCGAACATGGCGTCGACCATCACTGTCTCGACGATGGAGCGCAGGCCGCGGGCGCCGAGCTTGTACTCGAGGGCCTTGTCGACGATGCGGTCGAGAGCTTCAGGAGTGAACTCGAGGGTCTTGCCGTCGAGCTCGAAGAGTTTCTTGTACTGGCGTATTACGGCGTTCTTTGGCTCGGTGAGGATGGCGCGCAGGGCGTTGCGGTCGAGCGGCTCGAGGCTGGTGAGCACCGGCAGGCGGCCGATGATCTCGGGAATCAGGCCGAACGACTTGAGGTCCTGGGGCATGATGTAGCGCATCAGGTTCTCGCGCTTGTGCTTGCGCTCGGCGCTGTTCTGGCCGTAGCCCACGGTGTGGGTGTTGAGGCGTGCGGCGATCTTGCGCTCGATGCCGTCGAAGGCGCCGCCGCAGATGAACAGGATGTTCCTGGTGTCGACGGCTATCATCTTCTGTTCGGGGTGCTTGCGGCCGCCGTTGGGTGGCACGAGGACGACGCTGCCCTCGAGGAGCTTGAGCAGGCCCTGCTGCACGCCCTCGCCGCTGACGTCGCGGGTGATGGAGGGGTTGTCGCTCTTGCGGGCTATCTTGTCGATCTCGTCGATGAAGACGATGCCTTTCTGGGCGCTCTCCACGTCGTAGTCGCAGGCCTGAAGCAGGCGCGTCAGCAGGCTTTCGATGTCCTCGCCGACGTATCCTGCCTCGGTGAGCACGGTGGCGTCGACGATGGTGAAGGGAACGTCGAGCAGGCGGGCTATGGTCTTGGCCAGCAGTGTCTTGCCTGTGCCCGTCGGACCTGCCATGATGATGTTGGACTTTTCGATTTCGACGTCGTCGTCGCCTACTCCGGCCTCGGCCTGTGCCAGGCGCTTGTAGTGGTTGAAGACGGCCACGGAGAGGTACTTCTTGGCCTCGTCCTGGCCGATGACGTACTGGTCGAGGAATGCCTTGATTTCCTTTGGCGTGGGTATCTTCTTATTGCGGGCACGAGTGGTCCCCGGCTTTTTCTTGAGCTTGCCGAGCTGACGGTCGCGGGCCTCGTCGATGTATGATATGCACTCGGTGCACATCGTCAGGCCGGGGAGTATGTCGATGACGGGGTTGGTGGTGCTGTGTGTGGCGCCGCACATCACGCACTTGGCCTCTCCGTCGGTCGGTTTCTTTGCCATTATTTTTTGCGGTCGTTGACCAGGATTTTGTCAATCATGCCGTATTCGAGGGCCTCCCGGGCGGTCATCCAGTGGTCGCGGTCGGAGTCGGCGGCGACGCGCTCCATGGTCTGGCCGGAGTGGTCGGAGATGATGCGGTATAGCTCGTCCTTGAGCTTGAGGATCTCGCGTGCGGTGATCTCGATGTCGGAGGCCTGTCCCTGGATCCCGCCCATTGGCTGGTGGATCATGACTCGGGAGTGGGGGAGCGCCAGGCGCTTGCCTTTCTGTCCGGCCACGAGCAGGACGGCCGCCATGGAGGCTGCCATGCCGGTGCAGATGGTCGACACGTCGCTCTGTATGTACTGCATGGTGTCGTAGATGCCGAGTCCTGCGTAAACGCTGCCGCCGGGGGAGTTGATGTAGATGTTGACGTCCTTGCCGGGGTCCACGGAGTCGAGGTAGAGGAGCTGGGCCTGGATGATGTTGGCGCTGGTGTCGGAGACCTGTGTGCCAAGGAAGATGATGCGGTCCATCATCAGGCGCGAGAAGACGTCGAGCTGTGTGACGTTGAGCTGGCGCTCCTCGAGGATGTACGGGTTCATGTAGTCGGCGTGGGGCTGCCGGAGGAGGGGAGCGGCGGCCCGGCCCACGAACTGTGTGTACTGGTGGAGGGTATTGGAGCTGACGCCGAGGTGGTTGACGGCGTAGTCGGTGAAGTCTTGCTGTTGGTTCATTGTCATGTTCTTTCCTTAACAAATACCGCGCCGAATGGTTCGGTGAGCGCCGGTCGGAGAGGAAAGAGATGCGCACAGGGGCCGGAAATGGCCTCCTGTGCGCATTATATAGGGGGTATTACTCAGCGGGCTCGGCGGGTTCTGCGTCGGGGAGGGCGAAGAGGGCGTTGAACTCGTCGACGGTGACGGTCTTCTCCTGTACCTTGGCCTTGGCGCGGATGGCGTTGAAGAGCTTGGTGTCGACGGCCTGTGTGGCGAGGCGCTCGCGCACTTTCTCGTCCTTGAGCATCTCGTCGGAGTATTTGGCGACGAGCTCGTCGGGGGCGGATGCCATGCCGTACTGTGCGAACTGGTTGCGGACGGCCACGGCGGCGACGCTGCGCAGGTCGTCCTCGGTGAGCTTGAGGTCGAGGGTCTTGGCGGCGGCGTCGCTGACGAGCTGCCAGCGCAGGCCCGGCACGGCCTTGGCGTATTCCTCGTCCACGGTCTCATCGGTGAGTTCCTCGTTCTGCTGCTTGAGGTACTCCTTGAGCACTGCGTCGGGCAGGGGGAAGTCGCCGGCGGCTTTCATGAGGCACTCGCGAGCGTCGATGGTGAAGCGGTAGCTGGTGTCGTTGGCGAGCTGGGAGGCGACCATCTTGCGCAGTGCCTCCTTGTACTCCTCGTCGTTGTGCACCTGGTCCTTGCCGAATACCTGGTCGTAGTATTCCTGTCCGGGTTCGGCGCGGCGGAGCACTATGATCTCGGCGATGTCCATCTGGAAATTGTCGCGCAGGTCGTGGGCCTGCTCCTTGGTGATGTGGAGCATGGAGGAGAGCTCCACGTCGTTGCCGTCGCAGGTGTCCCAGGGGTTGAAGACGACAGCGGCGCCGAGGTTCTTGCCGAGGAAGAGGTCTTTCTGTGCCTGTGAGGTGAAGTGCTCGGGGGCGAGTATGCCGCTGTCGACGCGGATGCCGCCCTCCACGGGCTTGCCGTCGGCGTCAAGCTGGGTCATGGAGCCTTTGACGAGGGAGTCGGCCTCGACTACGTCGCCGTTCTCCTGCTTGCCGTAGCGGCGGCGCAGCAGCTGGTCCTGGCGCTCCACCATGTCGTCGGTGGCCTCGAGGTTGTAGACGGGTACTTCCACGTCCTCCACCTTGAAGTCGAGTTCGGGGGCGAGGCCGAGCTTGAAGCGGAAGACGATCTCCTCGGCGTCGAGGTTGGGCAGGTTCTCGCTGTCGGCCACGGGGTTGCCGAGGACGCGGAGCTGCTCTTTCTGGATGTAGTCGAAGAGCTCGCGGGAGATGCGCTTGTCGATGACGTCGTAGCGCACGGCCTTGCCGTACTTCTTCTCGAGCAGGGCCATGGGGGTGTGGCCGGGGCGGAATCCGGGCTCGTGGCGCGTGCGCGCCAGTTCCTTCATCTGCTTCTTTATCTCATCCTTGAAGTCGTCCCGACCGGCCACGATGGTCAGCAGGGCGTTCACTTCGTCGATCTTGGCGTATTCTATGTTCATTTGTCTATGTATTTTCCTATGGTTTCGCGGCCCCGCGAGGGGCTTGGGAAATTTCCGCGCAAAGTTAACAAAATCGCATCAATTATGCAAGTATTCGGCTTGTCAATTCTTGCCGGGGGCGACTATTAGCTCGCCGAGGGGGCGCTTGGGCACGACGTGCGTGGAGTCGGGCAGGCGGTAGTAGCTGTAATCGGCGCCGGGTGCGAGGTCTTCGAGGCGCACGGTCTCGGCGGAGTAGCCCAGGGCCAGCACATATTCCACCTTGTAGAAGTCCTCGAGGCCGAGGGCGGAGTGGACTTCGTCGGGGGTGAAGTTGCGGATGATACATCCGCTGATGCCGAGGGCGGCGGCGCCGAGGGTGATGGCCTGGAGCTGCAGGCCGCAGTCGCACAGCAGCGAGGGTGCGATGCGGGTGTCGGTGAGCTGCACCAGGTAGGCCGAGGGGCGCTCGCTCTGCGCCGGGCCGGGCCAGTCCTTGAGGTGCCGGGCCCAGCGCAGCAGTGGGAAGAGGCGGTCTTTCCCGGTCTTTTCATCCACGATTATGTAGCGCAGGGGCTGCATGTTCTGCGACGAGGCGCAGTAGCGGGTCAGCTCCACGAGGCTGACGAGCGTGTCGCGGTCGATGGTGCGGGAGGCGTCGAAGCGGCGTACGGAGCGGTCGAACCGCAGCAGGTCGCGTAGCCGGTCGAAGGTTTTACAGTCTTCCATCTGCTCTTTCGGTCACTTGGCGGTGAAGAAGTGGGTGAAGACTTTCTCGGTGTATGCCTGGTCGGCCACGGCGGCCGTCTCGCGGGCGGAGTGCATGGCCCAGAGGGGACATCCCATGTCCACGCCGTCGATGTCGAGCTGGCCGGTGAGGATGTTGCCCAGAGTTGAGCCGCCGGCCACGTCGGAGTGGTTGACGAAGTACTGGCAGGGGACTTCGGCCTCGCGACAGAGCTCTGCGAAGACGGCGGCGCCGCGGGCGTCGGTCATGTACTTGCAGTTGGCGTTGATCTTGATGACGGGGCCGCCGCCCATCACGGGATGGTTGGTGGGGTCGTACTTGCTGTTGTAGTTGGGGTGCCAGGCGTGGGCGTTGTCGGCCGACACCATGAAAGAGCGTGCGATGGAGGGGGCGAGGCCCTCCATGCCGCCTGACAGGCGCATGAGGATGTTGGCGAGTACGGGGGAGTGGGCGCCCTGCTTGGTGCCGGAGCCGGTCTCCTCGTTGTCGAACAGTGCCAGCACGCGGGTGAAGGGGGCGGGCTTGTCGGCGGAGGCGAGCAGGGCCTCCAGGCCGGCGAAGCACATGCTCAGGTCGTCGATGCGTCCCGACTGGATGTATTCGTTGTTCATGCCGGCCAGGGCCGCGGGTTCGGCGGGGTAGAGGTTGAGCTCGTATTCCAGCACCTCTTCGGGCTTGATGCCGAGGTGCTCGGCGAGCATCATCCTGACGGCGCCGCCGTGTGCCTTCTGCTCGGCGATTTGCTCGGGGGTGAAGTAGCCGACCACGGGGAGCATGTCTTTCTGGACGGAGAGGGGGTTGCCTTCGTTGACGGCGCGGTTGAAGTGGATGGCGAGGTGGGGGATGAATGCCACGGGGCGGCGCAGGTCCACGAGCACTTCCCTGGGGCTGAGGGCGTCCTCGCCGCGGAGCATGACGCGGCCGGAGACGGACAGCGGTCGGTCGAACCATGTGTAGAGGATGCCGCCGCCGTACTTCTCGACGTTGAGGCTGAGGACTCCGCCGTCGCCGTAGATTTCGGCGTTGGGCTTGATCTTGAAGCAGGGGGAGTCGGTGTGTGCGGCGATTATGCGGAATGCGGGCAGGGCCTCGGCGCTGTGGGGCATGATGAATGCGAAGAGGGCCGAGGAGTTGCGGGTCAGGAAGTAGCGGCCGTCGGGCCGGAGGTCCCAGTCGGGTGCGGCCATGTCCAGCTGCACGAAGCCGGCCTTGAGTAGGTCGTCCTTTACGGTCTTCACGGCCAGGAAGTTGCAGGTGGAGGCGTCGAGTTGGCGCAGTAGGCGGTCAGTCATGGTATATGTATTGGGTTTGTTATTCGGGGTTGTAGCGGATGTTGTTGAGTGGGCGGAGCACGTTGCAGAGTGTCTGTGCCCAGTAGCTCTGGAAGTTCTCGGCGCAGATGCCCAGGGCGGTGGCTGTCTGCATTCCTTCGGACTCGCGGATGGCGCACACGCAGTCGTAGAGCGGCTGGAAGATGTCGGCCAGGCCCTCGGAGATGGAGGCGGCGATGGGCGTGTCGGAGTACTTCATGTCGGCCTCGAAGGTCTCCAGGTATGTGTCGCGCTCGCCGTAGAGGCGCTCCAGCGAGCGGCGTATGCTGTCGTAGTAATCCTCGGTGAGATAGTTTGGCAGGTACTCGTCGCCTATGGCGCCGATCAGGGCGGGGTCGAGCTGCGAGAAGCCGAGGTAGAGGCGCGGCAGCAGGTCGAGCATCTCGGCGGTGAACTCGTCGGGCTCGGCCTCGGCGCCGTGCTCGATGGTGAGGCAGAAGTTGCGGACCAGCTCTATGAGCGGCGCGTTGGCGATGTTGATGTCGGTGGTGTCAGGCATCGGCGAAGACTTTATCGTTGAGCAGGCGGGAGCTGTAGCGCTCCAGGTGCGCGTATTCCCTGGAATTGAGGTAGCGGGTGATGGAGTCGAGGTGGCGGTGGTTGTGCAGGTCGGTGCCGATGAACTCCACCATGTTCTTTTCCATCATCTCCTTGGCGAGCTCGCGGACCTGTGTGCCGTAGAACCCGGCGAGGCTGAGGATGTTGATCTGGAAACGGAGACCCATGCGGCGCAGGCGGAGGTACTGCCCCGGTTCGCGCTGGTAGTAGGGGTATCGCTCGGGGTGGGCCAGGATGGGGCGGTAGCCGTAGTGGCGCACGAGCTCTGTGACAAAAGCCTCGAGGCGGAACGGCTCGCTCATCCAGCCGCATTCTATCAGCAGGTAGCCGCCGGGCATGGGGCGGACGAGGCCCTGGCGCAGCTGGGCGTAGAGGAGCTCGTCGATGCGGTATTCGGCGCTGACGTGTATGTCGAGGCGGGAGCCACGCTCGCGCAGCTCGTTGCGGAGGAGGGCCAGCGGCGGGTCGATGGTGGACGGGGTGTTGGGGAAGACCTCGTCTGTGACGTGTGGAGTAAGAACCAGTCGGCGGATGCCGAGGCGCTCCAGCTCCTGAGCCAGGTCTGCGCCGTGGCAGATGTCGCGGGCGCCGTCGTCGATGCCCGGCACAAGGTGGGCGTGAATGTCGGTGAGCACCGGCAGGGGGCGCTGTGGTGCCTCCGGCCGGTGCTCTTTGGACGTGAATATGTTGAGTTTCTTGAACATTCCTCTATGGGAAAATGCCGGGCCTTTACTTTACGCCGAGGTCTCCGAGGATGGCGGCGATGTGGTTCTCGGCCTTTTCCACGGTCTTCTCGTACTCGTCGGCATTGGCGAGCGGTTCGCGCACCTCGACGTAGAACTTGATCTTGGGCTCGGTGCCGGAGGGGCGGATGGAGACCTTGTCGCCGAGTGCGTTGAAGAACTGGAGCACGTTGCTGGTGGTGGGGAAGTCGAGTTTGGAGACGTTGCCGTTGACGAGGTCGGTGGCGTTGAGGTCAAGGTAGTCCTTGATGGCGGTTACGGGGCTTCCGGCCAGGGTCCTGGGCGGGTTGGAGCGGAACTCGCGCATCATGGCGGCGATTTCGTCGGCGCCGGATTTGCCGGGGCGGACGACGCTCACGCCGCGCTCGCGTGAGAAGCCGTACTCCAGGTAGATCTGCACGAGCAGTTCGTAGAGGTTCATTCCCTTGTCGGCTGCCCAGGCGGCTATCTCGCACATCATGGAGATGGCGCTGACGCTGTCCTTGTCGCGGCAGAAGTCCTCGGCCAGGAAGCCGTAGCTTTCCTCTCCGCCGCCCAGGTAGCGGGCGGTGCCCTCGTGGTTGCGCATCACGTCGGCGATCCACTTGAAGCCGGTGTAGCAGTCGTAGCAGGTGACGTGGTTGGCATCGGCGATGCGCCTGATGGTCTCGGTGGTGACGATGGTCTTGACGCAGTATTCGTTGCCGGTGATGCGTCCGAGCTCGCGGTTGCGGGTGATGATGTAGTAGAGGAAGAGCATCACTATCTGGTTGCCGTTGACGAGCTGGTAGTTGCCCTGTTTGTCGCGGACCACCAGGCCGATGCGGTCGGCGTCGGGGTCGGAGGCGAGCACGAGCTGCGCGCCGGTCTCCTTGGCTTTTGCGATGCCCATGGCCATGGCCTCGGGGTTCTCGGGGTTGGGGCTGGCCACGGTGGGGAAGTCGCCGCTCTGCACGTCCTGCTTGGGCACGTGGATGACGTTGTCGAAACCCCACATCTTGAGCGAGTCGAACATCAGGCGGGAGCCGGTGCCGTGGATGGGTGTGTAGACGATCTTCATGTCGTGGTGGCGCAGGCAGGCCTCGCGGTCCATCTGCAGGCCGAGGATGGCCTTCAGGAAGGCGTCGTCGACGTCCTTGCCGATGACCTGTATGAGCTCGCGGCGCGGGGTGAACTTGATCTGGTCGACGCTGGTGATGGCGTTGACGTACTCGATGGTCTTGACGTCGTGCGGGGCGATCATCTGTGCGCCGTCGCTCCAGTATGCCTTGTAGCCGTTGTACTCCTTTGGGTTGTGCGAGGCCGTCACCATGACTCCGCTCTGGCAGCCCAGGTGGCGGATGGCGAAGCTGACCTCGGGGGTGGGGCAGCAGGCGTCGAAGAGGTATACCTTGATGCCGTTGGCCGAGAAGATGTCGGCGGCGAGCTCGGCGAACTTGCGGGAGTTGTGGCGCACGTCGTGGCCGATGGCGACGCTGATCCGGGGTTCCTCCCTGAAGGCGTCGAGCAGGTAGTTGGCGAGGCCCTGGGTGGCGGCTCCCACGGTGTAGATGTTCATGCGGTTGGTGCCGGCGCCCATGATTCCGCGCAGGCCGCCGGTGCCGAACTCCAGGTCCTTGTAGAAGGCCTCGATCAGAGGGGTCTTGTCGGGGTTGTCGAGCATGGCCTGCACTTCGGCACGCGTCTCGGCGTCGTATTGGGGGGTGAGCCAGAGCTTGGCCTTGGCTTCAACGGTCTTCAGCAGTTCGTCGTTGTTCATAGATGGTGTGTTTTCGTATTTGAGGATGTGGCGGGAGGGGTCGTGTGCTTCCGCCTCTCATGGTATAACGCCCCGGGGCACGGTTGGTTGGCTAATAAAGGTTAACGGCCGAAGTCGGGGGCTGTGGATTTTGGCCTGGCGGGTGCCGTGTCGCTGTTCTCGACTCGTGTGTCCGCTTCGGGAGGCGACAACACTCTATTGGCCGGAAAAGAGCGACAGCCGGGCCCTGGCGACGGCAAATGCCGTGCTGTGGCGCCGACTGTCGTGTCTTGGTGTCCCTTGACCGCGGGTCTTACTTCTTGATGCGGTTGCCGTAGCGGGAGCGGAACTTGTCGACGCGGCCTGCGGTGTCGACAAGCTTCTGCTTGCCGGTGAAGAAGGGGTGCGACGAGGAGGTAATCTCAAGCTTCACCAGGGGATACTCCTTGCCGTCGACGGTGATGGTCTCCTTGGAGGCGACGGTCGAGCGGGTGATGAAGATCTCGTCGTTCGACATGTCCTTGAACACTACCTCGCGGTACTCTTTGGGATGGATGTTCTCTTTCATTTCTGATCAGTTTTTTTGTGTACATTAAGCCCGGGAGGATGGCTGTTCCTCCGGCCGGCGGGTAGCGACTCCTCCGACCTTTACTCAATGGCGCCGCAAAGTTACTGCTTTTTCCCCGAATATGCAAACGCAGCCTACCATGCCAGGCTGAAATAAAGCAAATATGGCTATTCTACAGCTTGCAGTAGTTCTGCAACACACATGTCGCCGTCTGCCTGTAATTCCTTCCCCGTTTTGGCGTTATGATAGCATGGAGCGACTTGTACTACTTCTGTATATGCTCGGCTGTCTGTTGCCCCTGCAGGTGCTCGCCGGCCTCAGTTACTCCGACAAGGCTGCCGTCAACCTGAAGCTAAAGAGCCGCGCCAGGGCCACCTGGTCCTTCCACGGCGATGCCGCCGGAGGCTGGGCCTGGCGGCCCTCTCCGCCACCGCCCAGACCAAGGCCGACATCCAGGTCTGCTATGACTGTACCGCCCCCAGCAAGCGCGACAAGCCCGTAACCACGAAAATGAGCCTCCTATGCTCCACCGCCGAGGCCAAGTGGTTCAACGACCTCAGCCAGTGGGTCGACTCCCTCAAGTCCACCCCCGAAGGCAACGCCAAGTACCTGGACATCTTCCGCAAGTCATGCATGACCATCGACGAGAACGGGGCCCAGGTCTGGGACCTCGCCAAAGGGCCCGTCAAGAGGGTCCACACCTACGTCTTCACGCGTCCGGCCGACGGCACCCTGACCCTCTACTCCAAGTACGGAGAGGACCTTGGCCAGTACACCGAGCCGCTTGAGGAGATGCAGTGGACACTCGTGGAAGACTCCACGGCCACCGTGCTCGGCTACGAGTGCGTCATGGCAGAGACCGACTACCACGGCCGCCACTGGAAGGCCTGGTTCACGCCCGAGGTGCCTATGCCCTTCGGCCCCTGGAAGCTCCACGGCCTGCCCGGGCTTATCCTCAAGGCAGAGGCCGACGGCGGATTTTCCTACCTGGCCACAGGCATAGAAAAGACCGACCGCCCCATCATGCCCATGTACATGGCCGGCGACTACTCCAGGGTGGACCGCCGCAAGGCCCTCGCCAACGCCGAGTACTACAACAACAACCAGGAGAGCATCATGAACGCACAGGGCTAGAAGGTGACCATCTATTCCGTCGACGAGAACGGCAACAAGGTCGCCCCACCGAAATTCGATGGGTTGCGCCATAGCCTCGAACCTGACTACAAGATGAAATGAAAAAATCGTTCATTCATAATTCGTCATTGCGAAAGAAAGCGGCGCGTTGCTTGGTGCGACGCGCCGCTTAGGCTATGGGATGGGGGAGGGGTATTACTCGGCTACTACGTCGAAGGCAATCTCCACGTCCACTTCCTTGTGGGGCTTGACGATGGCGGTGAAGGAGCCAAGCTCCTTGACTGCGGTGGGGATGGAGATGATCTTGCGGTCGACCTCGTGGCCGATCTTCTGCAGTGCGTCGGCAATCTGGATTGCTGTCACGCTGCCGAAGATGGTGCCGGTGGCGGAAGCCTTGGCGCCGATGGTGAGGTGAACGCCCTCGAGGGCCTTGCAGAAGGCCTCGGCGTTGGCGCGCTCCTGCGCGATCTTGTGGGCGCGCTGGCGCTGGCACTCCTCCAGGTTCTTGATGGCGGACTTGTTGGCGATCACGGCCAGGCCCTGGGGGATGAGGTAGTTGCGGCCATATCCGTCCTTTACCTCTACTATGTCGTCTTTGTAGCCCAGGTTGGGCACATTCTCTTTGAGTATCAGCTTCATTTGTCGATGTGTTGGAGGTTGGGGGATGGATTACTTGAGCAGGTCGGCTACGTAGGGCAGCAGGGCGAGGTGGCGGGCACGCTTTACGGCCTTGGCCACGCGGCGCTGGAACTTCAGCGAGGTGCCGGTGATGCGGCGGGGCAGGATCTTGCCCTGCTCGTTGAGGAACTTCTTGAGGAACTCGGGATCCTTGTAGTCGATGTACTTGATGCCGCTGCGCTTGAAACGGCAGTATTTCTTCTTCTTTACGTCTACGGACAGGGGGGTGAGGTAGCGTATTTCTCCGTTCTGTGCCATGATTAAGCCTGGGTTGTTTCGGCTGCGGGGGCAGCGGGTTCTACTTTCTGTTCTGCCTGGGCGGCGCGGCGGTTGCGGCGCTTCTCGGCGTACTCGGCGGCGTACTTGTCGTTGCGGAAGGTGAGGAAGCGGATCACTTTCTCGTCGCGGCGGTAGGCGGTGTCAAGCTTCTTGATGAGCTCGGGCGCGGCCTTGAACTCGATCATGGTGTAGAAGCCCGTGGACTTCTTCTGGATGGGATAGGCCAGCTTGCGCATGCCCCAGAGTTCCTCGTTGATGATCTCGGCGCCGCTCTGCACCAGGAAGTCATGGAACTTCTCCACCGTTTCCTTCATCTGAGCATCAGACAAAACGGGAGTTAAAATGAAAACGGTCTCGTACTGATTCATGTTGTTGTTTGACAATTGGTTGTTTTGGTATCGGAATTGTGCTTCAAGGCGCCTTGACGGCCATTTTCACACTTTCCGGCTGCAAAGGTAATATGATTTTACGAGATATGCAAGTCTCGGAACGATTGAACGATTGAAAATCCGTTGAATCGTTAATCGTAAAAATTTTAATCGATTAATGGTATGCGTGTCAGTCGGCCATGTCGGGGTAGGCGAGGGGGAGGAGCTTGAGGGCTATGTGGGCGCAGGCGCGGGCGTCGGCCATGGCGTGGTGGTGCTCGAAGGGGGCGAAGCCGAGGTGACAGGCCACGGTGTCGAGCTTGTGGTTGGGCAGACGTCGGCCGAGGACGCGGCGGGAGGCGGTGCAGGTGCAGTAGAAGCGGTAGTCGGGGTAGGGCATGGAGTAGCGGGCGTGGGCGGCGCGCAGGCACCCTTCGTCGAAGCGGCTGAAGTGGGCCACCAGCGGCAGCCTGTCGATTTGCGGCGCTATCTCCGCCCACACGACGTCGAAGTGGGGCGCCGGGTCGGTGTCGTGGCGTGTCAGGCCGTGCACGCGCACGTTGCCGGGCGAGTAGTAGTTGGGGGCGGGGCGGATGAGCCGGTATATCTCGTCGGTCACCTTGCCGCCGCGCACTATCACTATGCCCACCGAGCAAACGGAGCTGGGCGAGCCGTTGGCCGTCTCGAAGTCTATGGCTGCGAAATCTTTCATCTCTCTCTTAACGCCGAACGGGGAATTTATTGTAATTTTGGGGCATGAAAACTGGAATCGAAGCTCTTACTGCGGAGTTCTGGGCGTGGGTCCGCGAGCATGCGGGGGAGTCGGCGGTGTCGCTGGCGCCTGAGGCGCGCAAGGTGATGGATGCCGACACGGCGGCGCTGGCGCTGACGCAGGTCCAGGCGCGGCACAAGGCCCGTGGCAAGCTCGGTCCGCTGCCGGAGCGCTGCCCGGAGTTCCTGTTCCCGTCGGCGCTGCTGGCCGAGCAGTGCACGGCGTGGGCGGTGGCGCGGTTCAATGCGCAGGCGATGGGCATAATGCCCGGCACCTCTCTTCTGGACATCACTTTCGGCCTTGGCCTGGACGCTTTTGCGGCAGCGGAGGCTGGTGCGCGGGTGACTGGGGTGGACATCGACGCGAAGGCGGCGCGAGCAGGGCGCCATAATGCTGCGGCGCTGGGGCTTGACGTGTGTGTGCACTGCGCGGACGCGATTGAGTGGATGGGGGACGCCAAGGAGAGGGGCGAGCGGTTCGATGTGGTGTTCGCCGACCCGGCGCGGAGAAGAGAGGGAGGGGGACGGGCCTATGCCTTCTCTGACTGTCGTCCGGACCTGGGGCGTATCCTCATGATGGCGCCGAAGGTGACCGGCCGGCTGGTGGTGAAGGCGTCGCCAATGCTCGACGTCGATGCGGTGATGCGGGTGGTGCCGCAGGCGAACATGCTCTGGTGCGTGGGGCTGAGGGGCGAATGCAAGGAGATTCTGCTGGTGTGCGACTTCGGATCCGCCGGGCGTGAGCTGGGGATGGCGGAACTGGATGGCCTTGGTGATGCCGTGACGCTGCGGAGATCGTGGCCGAGACAGTCGTCGGGTCGGGTCCAAGGGACGCTTCCGCAGGAGGGGGCATGGCTATGCCTGCCGTCGGCGGCCCTGGCGAAGGCTCGCCTGCAGAGGGTGACAATGGAGTGTTGGACCGGGTTGCTGCCGGTGCGGGAGGAGCGGTCGATATACACCGCAGGCAGCAGGCCGGAGGGTTTTCCGGGCCGCTGCCTGTATATAAATAAGGTGTATGGCTCTCTGCGCGAGGCGGCACGTGCGCTGAAGGGGGAGGCGGCGAATGTGGCCTGCTTCGACTACGGCCTCTCGCCGGAAGCCTTGTGCAAGAAGCTTGGCTTGCGTCCTCTCGGCGACGACAGCCGCCTGGTGGTGGGACTGCTGGCCGGACGCAGGCGCTTGGTGCTCGACTGCCTCAACGGGTAATGTTAAAACCCTGCGCCTTCAGGTAGTCGAGGATGCGGTACGACATGGCGTGGCGGTAGTAGTCGAGGATGTGGTCGCACCAGTCATTGTCGGTGGTGCCGCCCGAGCGAGTCTTGTTGTACTGGGTGATGACGGCGTCGTAGTCGAGGAGCTCGTCGGTCATGGCTTCGGGGTCCTGGCGGTAAGTGTTTGAGTGGATCATGAGTCCTATGCCCTGCTTGGGCTTGAGGTCGGGATGTTCGCGGGGGATGCCGAGGCAGAGGCCGCAGACCACGAAGACACCCTTGGGGAGTTTTAGCATTTCGGCGACCTTGGGCGGGTCTACGGTGCGGAGGTATCCGATGCAGTTGGCTCCGAGGCCGCAGGCTTCGGCGGCGACTACGGCGCTCATCATGGCCAGGGAGGCGTCGATGATGCCCACGGTGACGCCGTCCATGGTGTCGGTGAAGGGGGGCACGTCGAGGCCTTTCTTCTCGGCGAGCATGGTAATCTTGTGGTAGTCGGCACAGAAGACGAGAAAGCGGTTGCAGGTCTTGATCTGCTTCTGGTTGGTGATGGCGTAGAGTTCTTCCTTGAGTGCCTGGTCGGAGATGTCGATGACGGAGAACTGCTGGCCGTTGTAGCTGGTGGGGGTGTTGCGGATGGCCTGGAAGATGAAGTCCATGGTCTCGGCGGGTATGGCTTCGCGCTCGTAGCGGCGCACGGTGACGCGGTCGAGCAGAGTCTGGCGTATGTCTTTCATGTAATGAACAGTTAACAATGAACTATGAACAATATTCTGAGGCGGGTATTGCTCATTGTCCATTTGGGTTTTTCGTTGTCTGTTGATTGAAGAGAAGCCGACCCTTCGGTAGGTCTGTACCGGGGGTCGGCTTGTAGGGCCACTCCAAAGGACGGTGATGAAACTCCGAATGACAGGATTTGAGTGCTCCGCAACCTTTGTAATCCTCCGTCGCCGTCCAATGGAAGCGAACCGGCCAATGGCCGTCGAGGCCCGCCATTGGTTGAGAAGCTTGTCTCGGTATTTCGATATAATTGATGAGTTTCCCAGTACGTTTGGAGTGGTTATTTCTTCAATCAGGCTCTCTTGCCTTTGCTTTTACAACGCAAAGTTAATACGTTTGGTTTGAATGTGCAAATCCTGGGCGGATTTTTTTGCGCAGGAGGGAAGGGAAGAACCGGGGGGCGGGCTGAAGCTCGCCCGAAGCGCCAAAGTAGGGACGTATGGTTAGTGCGTCCTCACATTGGAGCGCCAGGGTCACTCGTCGTCGCAGAGGTCGTCGAAATCGTCGTCGAATGGGAGGAAGAAGTCTTCGGTGGACTGCTGGCGGAAGGCGGCGAGTTCGCGGCCTTCGCGCTTGGTGGGTCGGCCGAGGCCCTTCTGGCGGTCGACGAAGCCGGAGATGCGCACCATCTCGAGCATGTCGTACTGGGCCTTGGGGGTGATGTTTTCGAGGTATTCGGGCACGAGGCGCGCGCCGAGGCGGCTCTCGGTGAGGGCCTTGACGCGGAAGGTGTAGGTGACGGGCGGCTTGCGGACGTCGACCACGTCGCCGACGCGGACGGTGCGGGAGGGCTTGGCAGTGGCGCCGCCGATGCTGACGCGGCCTTTCTTGCAGGCGTCGGTGGAGATGCTGCGGGTCTTGAACACGCGCATGGCCCACAGCCATTTGTCGATGCGTACTTCTGTCTTGGGCATTGCTTATTTGTCTGTTACGCGGTTGCAGATGGGCTTGGCGAAGGGGCAGTAGGTGCAGGCGGAGGAGTTAGAGGGCGCCTGGGCGAAAGGGTGTTCCGGATCGCGCAGGTCGGCGAGCAGGGCCTCGAATTTCTGCATGAAATCGTCGTGGGCGCCGACAAGGTCTGCATCTGTGAAGTTTTTACCGTTTTTGCCGAGCTTGGCGGGTTTCTCTCCCTTGGCCGGGTCGCTCATCTCTGCGAGGTCGTAGATGAGCGGGCGGACGGTGCCTGTGAACTTGTCGGGGTTGTCGCGCATCCACAGGTAGGAGTAGAGCATGAGCTGGAAGAGCGAGTCGGGATGTTGTTTTTCGCCGCATGCGAATATCTCGTCCATGTCCGCGGCCCGTTCGTGGTAGGCGCCGGTCTTGTAGTCGACGATGCGCACCTGGCCCTCCTTCTCGTCCACGCGGTCGATGATGTAGGTGAGGTTGGCCAGGGAGCCGTCGGTGAGCTGGTACGTCACATTCTTCTTGTCCTCCATGGAGAGGATGCTGAATGGGGCGTATCGGTTCATGTCGTGGGCGAGGACGTTCTTTACCATTGCCACCATGTGTGGCACCAGGGAAAGGACTGTGGGCTCAGGCTCCTTTGTGAGCGCTTCGGGAGCGGGCGTTATTTTGTTGCCGTTTGCGTCGCGGTCCGCTTTGTATACTTCGATGTTGACGGCGGCGATGACGAATGGACGGATGGCGGTGTCGGTGCATGCGGCGGCGAGCTTTTCGGTGGTCACCTCGATGGGGTAGCTGCCGTTTTCGGCCATTGAGAGGTATATGTGCTGGAGTGCGTTGTGCACCACTGAGCCGATGTCGGCGCTGGTCATGCCGTCGGAGGGCTTGGTGTCCTGGTCGATGCGGCGCAGGCTGCTGATGTAGAAGTAAAGGGGGCAGCTGATTAGGCGGTTGAGCGACGAGGCGGAGAGGTGGCGGATCTCATTCTTGTCCAGGTCCTGTCTGAAGTAGCGGTCGATCTCTTGCGGGATGTCGCCGGTCTTGGCCACGGTCACGAGTTCGGGCCTGGCCGGGGTGGTCTGGAAGTTGTACCGGGTGAAGCGCACGCGGTTCCTGGCGTAGAGGTGACGGAGCTGGAGGATGAAGCGCGACGGAGAGCCGCTGTGCAGGCCCTCGGTGCGGGAGTCGTAGATGAGGTAGACGCCGCGGGCGCGGCTGATCATGCGGTAGAAGTAGTAGGTGAAGATGGCCTCCTGGAACTGGGTGGTGGCCATGCCGAAGCCGCGCCTGATGACTGCTGGGATGAACGACTTGCGGTCCATGCGGCGGGGATAGATGCGCTCGTTCATAGAGGGGATGACCAGGTAGGGGATGTCGAGGCAGCGTGTCTCGAGGGGACCCATAATCTGCACGCCGGTGAGGGGTTCGCCCTGGAAGCGCACCTGTTCGCCGGCCATGAGGTTGTTGTACAGGCGGAAGGTGGTGCGGGCGTTGGCCTTTATCCGGTAGGTGTGGAATGCCTCCTCGAGCTGGTTGAGGGCGGCGAGGTGCAGAAGCACGTGTGCGCTGTCCATTTCTTTCAGGCGGCGGTCGTGGCGCAGGCGGCGCCCCTCGCCGTCTTTCTCCTTGATGAGGTTGTCGAGGCTTTCGAGCTGTGTGCGCAGGTAGTCGATGGTCTGCTGGCTGTCGGCGTTGCGGGGAAGGGGTCGGAAGAGGTCGAGGATGGCCTGGCGCTCCTCCGGCGCGATTTCTTCGGCTTGGTTGCAGTAGTCGGCGAAGAAAGTATACGGCACGGTTTCGCGCCTACGGTCTTCGAGGCTGCGGAATAGGCTGCTGCTGTGTTCCCAGCTGAGGAGCACTGTCGCCAGGGGGGTGCTGAGCAGGGCGTCGACGTCGGCCGTGCGGGCTATGGACACTCCGTTCTCGTAGGCGTATCCGCGCTGCAGGTTCTCCAGCAGGGCCATGAAACTGGCCACCGAGGTCACCTTGAACGGGTAGCCCATGGTGATGTTGAAGCTTGCGTCGTCCTCGGCGGTCCCGATGTCCGGCATGGAGTAGATCATGGGCAGCAGCAGGTTCTCGTCGGGGAGCACCACAGCTATGTCGGCGTCACGGACGAGTTGCCGCCCTTCGTCGCTGACAATGTCCCTGACGATTTTGCCGGCGATTTTTGCCTGGGCCACCCCCGAGGGTGAGGAGATGACTTCCAGCGTGGCGGGGAGTCCCGGGCGGTTGCTGGCGGAGATGTCGAACTGCGGCGGAAATGCCTTCTGGTTCTTCTCCACGAAGTGACGCCCGATATTGCCGGGGTGGGCGAGGGCCGTGCCGGTGAGGTCCCAGTAGAAGTCGCCCAGGGGCTGGAGGGTGCCGTCGGCGAGCGTGACTTTCGTCCTCTCCAGTTTCTCGAAGATGAGGTATTCGACGGTGCTGAGGGCGTTGAAGCCGACCATCACCACGCGCTTGTAGGGGAGTAGCATGGCTGGGTCGCCGTCGCTGAGCGCCTTGAGCGCCTGCGAGTATGCCCGGCCCCGGAAGGTGAGGCCGTCGCGCTCCAGACTATCGCAGAAGCGCGTGTAGAGCTTGCCCATGAGCTCGAACAGCGTCATGAACCTTCGGCGTTTATCCTTGATTCCATCTTTGAGGCTGCCGTGGTAGTGCTGCCACATCCGGTCGGAGTCCTCGTAGAACTCGGTGTAGCCGAAATAGGCGCTCATCACCCTGAGCTGCTCGGGCGTCAGGTACGTGGACTTGATCTTCTTGAAGCGGTCCACATTCTCGAACAGGGCCTCGGCGTTGACCTGGTACATCTCCACGTCGTTGAAGTCCGACAGCATGGTCTCGGCCCAGGAGCGGAACTTGTCGAAGGAGGCTTTGTCTTTCTTTGCCTCCTTGTCGCCTTTATCGTTGTTGTGTTCCTCGTCCCACAGCAGGCAATAGAGGTGATAGAGGCGACAGATGCTGTCGATGCGGGAGTCGATGATTCGCCCGCTGAGCGTTTCCACGAAGTCGGCGAAGGAGGTCACGGCCGGCATGAGCATGGTCAGCCTGTCATCCTCGCACACCTTTTCATGCTCAAGATCCTTCTGGCGGTACAGCTCGCGCAGGAAGAAGCTGCCCGCACGCTTGTTGGGGAAGACGAACAGAACCTCCTCCAGGTTACCTTTGTATAGGGTGCAGTAGGCCTTGGCTATACTTTCGAGAAATCTTTCCATAGGTTATGCAGACCTCCTGTGGCGGCCGACGGTGCAAAGTTACGCAAAAGCGGGGACATGCGCAACGGCCGTCGGGCGACGAATTTGCCCCGGGCTGACCTCCATCATATCGCGCAGCCGGATTCCTCCGGTCTGTTCCGCATCAGATTACGGCCATTTTAGACCGCTTAATGGGTCTCTGTCTCAGAAAAAATAGTTAAATTTGCGGCATGAGATTCGCAGACATCACCGGGCACGGCGCCGTCAAGGCCCTGCTGGCACAGCAGGTAGACAGCGGCCGTCTGCCCCACGCGCTGCTGCTCTGGGGCCCGGAGGGGGCTGGCAAGCTCGCCCTGGCACGCGCCCTGGCACAGTATGCGCACTGCCCGCACCGCTCCGGCGGCGACAGCTGCGGCGTATGTCCCGTCTGCCGGCAGCACGCCGCTTTGGAGTATCCCGATCTCCTATTCTCCTTCCCCACGCCGACGTCCAAGTCATCGTCCGTCGGCGTCAGCGATGAGTTCTATCCCGCTTGGCAGGAGTTCCTGCGCACCGAGCCGCTGGCCCCCTGGCGCCGCTGGCTCGAGCTATCCGGCGCCGAGAACTCGCAGCCCGTAATACGCGTCGGCGAGAGTTCCGAGATCGTGCGACGCCTGAGCCTGGGCAACTACACCGACAGCGTGAAGGTCCTCGTCCTATGGCTCCCGGAGAAGCTCCACCCGGCGGCCGCCAACAAGCTGCTGAAGATCATCGAGGAACCCCAGCCGGGCCGGATGTTCATCATGGTCAGCGACAACCCATCGCTCATCCTCCCTACCGTCTACTCGCGTCTGCAGCGCGTCAAGGTGGAGGTGCCCACGGTGGCCGAGACGGCCTCCTGGCTCGTGAACGAGGGATATGACCCCGCCGAGGCTGCACAGGCCGCCGCCGCCGCCCAGGGCAACCAGCTCCAGGCCCGCCAGCTGCTCGATCCCAAGGCCGAGGAAAGCGAGTTCCGCGAGCTCTTCCAGGACGTCATGCGTCGCGCCTGGCTCCGGGACGTCGCCGCACTGCGCAAATGGTCCGAGACGGTCGCAGGCCTCAAGCGCGAGAAGACGCGCCGCTTACTGGCGTACATGAACCGCCAGCTCCGGCTCAACTACCTCTATAACCTCCGCAACGACACCATCACCCCGATGATGCCAGGCGACCGCCAGTTCTCCGATCGCTTCGCCCCATTCATCCACGGCGCCAACGTGGAGGACATAATGCACGAGGTGGACCTTGCCGCACGCGACATAGCCGGCAACGCCAACGCCCGCATCGTTCTCTTCGACCTGGCCGTCTCGCTCATCATGCTCATCAAGAAATCCCCGCAATAGTATATGAAACCTACCTTACTTATATTAGCAGCAGGCATGGGCAGCCGCTACGGCGGCCTCAAGCAGCTCGACGGCCTCGGCCCCAACGGCGAGACCATCATGGACTACAGCGTCTACGACGCCGTCCGCGCCGGGTTCGGCAAAATCGTCTTCGTAATCCGCCACGATTTCGAGAAGGACTTCCGCGAGAAGATTCTCCCCAAGTACCAGAACCATGTAGACGTGGACGTCGTTTTCCAGGCCATCGACAAGGTGCCGGAAGATATCCCCGTGAACAAGGACCGCACCAAGCCCTGGGGCACCAACCATGCCCTGATGATGGGCGGCGAAGTGATAAAGGAACCCTTCGGCGTCATCAACGCCGACGACTTCTACGGCCGCGAGAGCTTCGAGGAGCTGGCCGGCTTCCTCCGTTCCGTCGAGGGAGCGCACGACCGCTACTGCATGATAGGCTTCCTGGTCGAGAACACACTCAGCGAGAACGGCGGCGTCAGCCGCGGGCTCTGCAAGGTCGACGGCCAGGGCAACCTCGTCGACGTAGTCGAGTGCCACGGCATCGAGCGTCGCGGCGACGAACTCGTATACCAGGCCCCCGAGGGCGGAGAGAAGCCTTTCGCCATGGGCACCGTCGTGTCCATGAACATGTGGGGCTTCACCCCCGACTACTTCGATCACTCCGGCCAAAGCTTCCGCACCTTCCTGCGCGAGCACGGCATGGAGCCCAAGGGCGAGTTCTACATCCCCACCGTGGTCAACGAGCTCATCCACTCCGGCACGTCCACTCTCAAGGTGCTCCCCACCCCCTCGCGCTGGTTCGGAGTCACCTTCGCCGCCGACCGCCCCGCCACCGTCGCCGCCATCCGCGCCCTCATCGACGCCGGCAAGTACCCCGAGAAACTTTTCGGCGAATAACCCCGTTCTAAAAGCTGAGAGCTGAGAGACATTTGCCCCTCTGGGGGCTTGCCCTACTCTCAGCTTTAATTCCCATTCAAACTGCTATGGCAAAGACAAAAATCCTCGTAACCGGAGGCACCGGCTATATCGGCTCCCACACCGTGGTCGAGCTCATGTGCAACGGCTTCGACGTCGTCATCGTCGACAACCTCTCCAACTCCAGCCTCGACGTCCTCGACGGCATCACCCGCATCGTCGGCGAGCGCCCTGCCTTCTTCCACGGCGACATCACCGACCTGAGCCAGCTCAAGCGCCTCTTCGACGAGCACCCCAATATCGAGGGCATCATCAACTTCGCCGCCTCCAAGGCCGTCGGCGAGAGCGTCCACAAGCCCATCCTCTACTACCGCAACAACCTCAACGGACTGCTCAACCTCCTCGATCTCATGCCCCTCTACGGAGTCAAGGGAATCGTCTTTTCCTCCTCCTGCACCGTCTACGGCGAGCCCGACCGCAACCCCATCGACGAGACCGCGCCCGTAAAACGCCCCACCTCCCCCTATGGCGCCACCAAGCAGATCTCCGAGGAGATAATCGAGGACGTCATCACCTCCGGCGCTCCCATCCGCAGCATCCTGCTGCGCTACTTCAACCCCATCGGCGCACACCCGTCGGCCTGCATCGGCGAACTCCCCAACGGAGTGCCGCAGAACCTCGTGCCATACCTGACCCAGGCAGCGGCCGGCATACGCAAGGAGCTGACCGTCTTCGGCGACGATTACAACACTCCTGACGGATCCTGCATCCGCGACTACATCGACGTCAACGACCTGGCCAAGGCTCACGTAGTGGCCCTCAAGCGCCTGCTCTGCAAGAATGACACCCCCAGCCTCGAAGTCTTCAACCTCGGCACCGGCAACGGATGCTCCGTGCTCGGCCTCATCAACGCCTTCGAAAAGGCCACCGGCGTCAAGGTTCCCTACAAGATCGGAGAGCGCCGCCAGGGCGACATCGAGCAGATCTGGGCCGACCCCCGCAAGGCCAACGAGGTTCTCGGCTGGAAGGCCGAGACACCCATCGAGCGCACCCTCGAAAGCGCCTGGCGCTGGCAGCAGAGCCTCATGAAATAAATTCACATGTACAATGTAGCGCAATGCGCCGCGAAGCTGTAACATTGTGCATTCATGAAACTCTACGGTCTAATCGGCTTGCGGCTGGGTCACTCCTTCTCGGCCCGCTACTTCGCCGAAAAGTTCGCCAGGAATGGCCTCGACTGTCGTTATCTCAACTTCGAGCTGCCTGGCATAGACGCGTTGTCGGAGCTGCTTCGGCAACAGCCTGAGCTGTGCGGCTTCAACGTCACCATACCTTATAAGGAAGCCATTCTGCCCTGCCTGGCTGCCCTTACCGACGAGGCGCGGGAGGTGGGAGCCGTCAATACCGTCCGCATCGAAAAAGGCGGCATCCTCATCGGCCATAACACCGACATGGAAGGCTTTGACACGGCCCTGGGCGAGCTGTTGCAGGATGAGCAACCATCCCGCGCCCTGGTGCTCGGCAGCGGGGGAGCCTCCAAGGCAGTCTGCGCAGCCCTCTCGCGCCGACAGATACCATACCGCATCGTCTCCCGCAAAGGCCCGTTAACGTACGCCGACCTCACCCCGGTCCTGGTGGCCGACACGCCCCTGCTCGTCAATGCCACTCCGCAGGGAATGTGGCCTGACGTTGACACTCTCCCCGACCTGCCGTATCAGGCGATAGGGGAGCGCCACCGCTGCTTCGACCTCGTCTACAACCCGGAGGAAACCGCATTCATGGCCGCCTGTCGCAGTCGTGGCGCACGCGTCTGCAACGGCCTGCGCATGCTCCACCTTCAGGCTGACGCCGCCTGGCGCTTCTGGACCGCGCCATAACACGTCCATAAGATACGAGGATGCGTCCGCGTTGCCTGCGGGCGCATCCTCGTATATAGATATAGATGTTGTGGATAATTGCGGCGTTTATCGTGTGATCAGGATTTTTCGGCCTGCACGTATGTATATACCGGGTTCGGGGCGCCTGTAAACGCGTCGTCCCTGCAAGTCATACAGCACGTCATCATCCGTCAGGCTGTCGGAGCCTACGGTTTCCAAGCCGAGACTTATGTTGCCGTCGTTATAGATAAGCTCTGCCTGCGGCTCTTTCCGCTCCACGTTGCCGGCACGGTCGGTCGCCCGTACCATGAAGGCATATCGGGTCGAGGGTTGAACGTTGACAATGGTGTCTGTGCCTGTCAGGCCGGACTCTATCTATTCCCGTGGATTGCATTCCTGCGGGACATGGAATGACCGTGTTCAGTCGTAAGATGTGAACAACCGTCCCCGGTTGCGCATCTTTCGGCGACACGGATATTCGATGTTCCGCATCGCAATGTATTTTAGATTTAGTCTTCTGACAGTATCAAGAGCCATGTGATGTGGAAGCTGAAAGGCATGAAATATGTCATATTGATGCTCCTGCTGTAGATGGCGGAGATGCCGATTGAAAACCGCCGACGTCTTCCGTTGCTGATTTGGATGATGTACGGCAAATGTATAGAGAAGATTCGCCATGACGAGCGAGGTTCGGTTGGCATAGATATTCTCCCCAAGACTATTCGCCATAGTCTCTATCAACACATCGACTATCTGGGCATACACGCAATATCTTTTCAGGACTATTCCAATCTTGAAGTGCTTTTTATCCATAAGAGGATGTTCCAGCAAAGCACGAATGCGTTTCTGTCCTCTGGATGATTTATAAAGTTTCTTGGAGTGCAGTTCTGTATCATCATGTAAGGACAGGTCATTTTTGATTTGCAGAATCTCATCATCTGTAAATCTTGCAGATCCAAGACATAAATACGGCTGATTCGCGTTGCTGAGGTCTGAACCGGTAAAGCCGGCTTCATCAAAATAATATTTATTGTTCATAATATGGTATTCAATTCATCATGGTAATAACCTAAAAATCATGCCCAATATTGGACTTATGGCGCATTCATAAGACAAGTTCAGACGGATGACTCTTGTCAATCCGCCTGAACTTAATATTACTTATGTGCTTGACAATTACCTATTGGAAACTTCGCTTTCTGAGGATTCGGGAGGCATACCTGCCTCTGCCCGTCTAATAGCAAGATTTTGCCGATACCTCTCATTCCGTATAACTTTAGCATCATCCCATAACTTATATATTGATAGAGTGTAGTAGATTTCTCGCAAACGTTGATAATGTATAAATTTAGGTACACTTCTCAAAATATACCAAGCGAGAAGAAATATAAATACTGGAAATAAAAATGCAAGATACTCATTAGCAAGATCAGTTCTTGATAAGTAATACATATATGAATCTATAAACTTAATATAATTGCTTCTTATATCTGCCGAAGCCCCAGCATCAGAAGAATTATGATCAGCCAAGGATATCGTGGCTGGAATGTTTTTTACTGTATGATTAGTACCCTCCTGATATACGACAACCACTTTTGCTGTATCTTCTTTTTGGGTAAAATTGTCCTTCTTTTCGACATGATATATTGTTCCCAATACAACAAACGCAAACATTATAATTCCAGTAATTATAGACATCACTTTTACTATTTTTGCCACGTGCCAAGATGATGATGCCATTCTTATATGCGATTCATTCTTCGTTATAATCGAGAAGGCATTCGGCACATGAAGTTGAAGGTCTATTTTATACTGATTCAACTGATTTTTCGTGCGCGATGCAGGCGTATACCATTTTACGTATTTGAGTAATTCTTTAAGTTCTCTTTTCAGAAGATATTTGTAATAACTCATATAAGGAAAGTCACAACGATCCTCTGTGGCACATCCGGATTCATTCTGCATGTGAAGAATCATATAGGATACAATTAAGCGACAGAGAGATTTTAGTTCTTCCTTATTCCATTCGCAATCTGTATTCTTCTTAATATATCTTTTCACCTTTGGTAAAATTGATGAAGTTTGTCTAATAACATTATTGACAGCCTTTGGAATATTCTTAACTGCCGGGAAGAGATCGTTTTCATCTTCTGATATGGTCGTAGAACATGAGACAGACTCATCATCAAATTTCCATTCCGGGAAAAGAACTCTCAATATATTCTTCTGTAGAGACTCGGAATCATAATGACAACTTGTATTATTTCTGGGAGGATTGTCCATATTGTTATGTGAAAGTGCATCGATACATTCTTCACAACTTTTTATAAAATCCACATTATATACCGAATTAAGCTGGTTATGTTCTCCTTTATACTTGCTTAAACACTGTTCAAGAGGTGAAATTTCTTGAATTATAAGTTCTGCCACATAGTTTTGGGCATCCTCAATTTGTGTTGTCGGCATTCTCTTTAATAGATCTTTAAGTTTCTTATTTTGTTCACGACGGATGTCGCGACGGTCCGGCACCTTTATGTCGGCTCTATAGAAAATAAGACCTATAACATACGACAAGATAAGAAATGAGAGGAATGCCACAATCCAAAACCAGTCTCCGTCCTTCATCAGAAATCCGAAATTGTTGTTGGGTGTAGCATAGCAAATAAGAGGAAACACTATGCAAACGATGGTGCAGAACAGGAAGAGCGCTCCCGGAATCAAGGCTCCAAGGATGTCCACCATAAGCTCGTGAGCTATCTTGACCCCTTTGAATTCGTAGCGGTCATCATCTTCAATGTTTGGCTTGCCCATAGGTATTAGATGGTTTTAAGGAATGATGATCATGTCATAGCGGCGTAACAAGACTCATACTAAGACGGCGTCTTATAACAAGTCGCTAATGGTTGTGCAAAGGTACGAAAATTTTTTGACAGGGAGGTCGATGCGTCAATTTTTTTGTCTACGAAAACAATATCTCACGAAATATATCAAGGTATCGTTTACGATTTCTTCGGGCAAGGGAACTTTTCTGTATCACAGTGTATTTTAGATTTAGTGCAGATTTAGTCATCTGGCATTATTAAGTATCAAATATTTTGAGTACTTTTGTGCATAAAATTACGAATTGGATCTACGGCTACTTCATAATGACGCCGATTATGGGGGGTGTGAGAAAGTGTACTTTCCAGTGTTGGCATAGGGAAAAATAGACAAATTGCGACAGTTGAAAATCCTTAACTCAAGCCAAAAATCTAAAATTAAATTTACTCGGCTTTCTGTCAACGTCCACAAAAGTACACGATTAGTACCCACGCCTCTTCAAACCCCTCTGAAAATCACCGAGTTTGCTCAAAAAAAATTTTGTAATTATTTTGCATTTACGGCTAATTATTTATTCTCTTTTTTCTTAGGAGAAAAAGCTGTGGGTGCTGCGTTGATGAGGGAAGCGCCGTGCTGAAGCGGGTGCCAAAATAAAGGAAAAACTAACGTTTTCCCCGAATCTGATGCCGGGTAGGGGCTGGTCTATTCTTTGGAGTTGCCACCGAGCTTCAGCTCGGAGTAAGGGTGTCCGATGGGTCGTCAGCGCATCGAGGGAATGGTGAGCGGGGCCGGAGCGCCGGGTACGGGCTTGGTCACCTCCAGGGTCAGGGAGTCGACGAAGACGCGCTGCATGGGCATGGTGGCGAAGTGCAGGTAGCCAATCACGCGCACGGGGTGCCGGTCGGCTGGCAGCTCGAGCTGTATGCACTGGGAACCGGAGCCATGCATGCTCTGGCGGGTGTAGAGCAGCTCCTGGTCGGGGTACTCGGCGCCGAGCAGGGCCGTGGCGTTGCCCGAGAAGCCTGTCAGGCGCATGGTCCACACCAGGGTGTTGCCGGCCTTGAGCTTGTCGCCCGGCAGGGAGAAGGAGAAGCCGGGGTTGAGGTCGTGGCGGGAGAACGAGAGCATCTGCGGCAGCGGCCACAGGTTGTTGGCGTTGTCTGTGCGCACGCCGGCCTGCTTGTTGAGCCTTGCCTGCTTGTCGGCCAGCCGCTTCTCTACTGCCTTATATAGCTTGGAATAGTCGTCGAGGTGGTGTCCGTACCAAGCCAGGGTGGAGTCGAATTCGGCCTCGCTGACGCCGTTTTTCTGCATAATGCCCTGGCGCAGTACTTTGCGGGCGGAGTCGTCGGCGAAGGCGCCGTCGCCTCGGGTGCTGCGCAGTGCCAGCTGATCGGCCACGGTGAGGTCGGCCAGCACGTCGGCCATTTTCCGCTCCGACAGCACGTAGTCCGGCCTGGAGGAGCAGGCGGCAAGCAGGGCGACGCCCGCGAGTGGGAGCAGCAGGCTCTTGCGGGTCATGGCAGGCGGTCCGGGTCTATGCCGGAGATGAGGTTGGCGCGGCGCTCGCGGCAGGCCTTGGTGCCGGGCACGTAGCCCGCGATGATCTGCATCATCAGCGAGAAATCTTTGTTGTAGAAGATGATGAGCAACAGCACTCCGACGCATATCGACGAGTCGGCCAGGTTGAAGATGTACTGGAAGAACTCGAACTGCTGTCCGCCGATAGCGGGCATCCAGTCGGGCCATGTCCAGGAGCAGAAGGGGAAGTAGAGCATGTCGACCACGCGGCCCTCGAAGAGTGGGGCGTAGCCGCCGTCGGCCGGGAACATGGTGGCGGTTTCGGGCGGCATGGGGTTGTTGAAGATGCGTCCGTAGAGCACGCAGTCGAAGATGTTGCCGGCGGCTCCGGCGGTGATGAGCGCCAGGGCCACTATGAAGCCGGTGCGCAGCCGGCGGGTATTGCGGAGCGTCCACAGGATCCATGCCAGCACGGCCACGGCCACGATGCGCAGCACCGTCAGGCCGATCTTGCTCCACAGTTCGAGCCCGAAGGCCATGCCGTTGTTTTCGATGAACTTGAGGTGGAACCAGGGCGTGATTTCGTAGTCCTCGCCCATGAAGAACGAGGTCTTGACCCATATCTTGAGGGCCTGGTCGGCCACCAGCACCGCCAGGACTATGAGCAGAGTCCACAGTCCCCGGTGCGCGATTATCTTGTGGGGTTCAGCTTCTGCCAAAGCGGGAGGTGGTTATAATGTGCAATGTACAGCGATTGAGGCCGTGTCGTCTCATTGGTGCGTCGCTGTTATCGTACATTGTACAATTTACATTATTTCTGCTTGGCTTCGATGGAGAGGGTGGCGTGGGGGACGGCGCGGAGGCGGTCCTTGGGGATGAGCTCGCCGGTGACGCGGCAGATGCCGTAGGTCTTGTTGTCAATGCGCGTCAGGGCGCCCTGCAGTTTCTCTATGAACTGCTGCTGGCGGGTCATGAGGCGCTGGATCTCGGCACGCTGGGTGTGCGAAGAGCTCTCGTCGAAGATGTCGTTGAACTGGCGGCCGGTGTCGGAGCCGTCCGAGGACTTGTCGCCGTCGAGCTGCTCGAGCAGGGTGTCGTATTCCTTCCGGGCCTTGGCCAGTTTCTCGTTGATGAGGATGCGGAACTCTTCCAGCTCCTCGTCGGAATATCTCTTGGGTCTGTCGTTGTCCATATATTACTTACATTAGTGATAGTGAGAAAGTTTAAATCTTTTCAATAAGAGCCTTGACGTGGAGACCGTCTATGTCGAGGTCGGCGGCTTCGGCGGCGGGGGTGTCGGTGAGCGCCAGCGCGTCGGCGAGCACCTGGGTGGATATGTAGTCGCTGAAGGAGGCGAGTGCCTGTTCTGTCTCGGGTGTGTGGCACAGGGTGACGCGGATGCGGTCGGTGATTTCCAGGCCCATGGACTTGCGCAGGTTCTGGATGCGGTTCACCAGCTCGCGGGCCATGCCCTCGGCGCGCAGCTCGGGCGTCAGGGTGATGTCGAGCGCCACGGTGACATTGCCCTCGTTGGCGACAACCCATCCGGGTACGTCCTCGGGGATGATTTCGACGTCATCGAGGGTGATGCCGGGCGAGTCGGGCAGGTCGGCGAAAGTGAAGGTGCCTTCGTTCTCAAGACGGGCGATGTCGGCCTGGCTCATGGTGGTGATGGCCTTGCCGAGCAGCTTCATGATCTTGCCGAAGCGGGGACCGAGCTTCTTGAAGTCGGCCTTGATGCGCTTGACGAGCTCTGACTGTCCGGGAGGCGTGATGCGGACCTCCTTGACGTTGACTTCGGCGGCCACGAGGTCTTTTATCAGCTCGATGGCCTGCATCTGGTCGTTGTCTACGGCGGGCACCATGAGCACGGCCAGTGGCTGGCGCACTTTGATGTTGACCTTGCGGCGCAGGGCCAGGACGTTGCTGGTGATTACCTGTGCGAGTGCCATGCGGCGCTCCAGGGCCGGGTCGATGGCAGCCTCGTCCACTTCGGGGAAGAGGGCCAGGTGCACTGAGGAGTATTCGCCGCCCAGGGCCGTGAGGTCGTTGTAGAGGCGGTCGGAGTAGAAGGGTGCGAAGGGAGCCATGAGCAGGGCCACGGTGCGCAGGCAGGTGTAGAGGGTCTGGTAGGCGGCGAGCTTGTCGCTGTCCATCTTTCCGCCCCAGAAGCGCTTGCGGTTCAGGCGCACGTACCAGTTGGAGAGGTTGTCGCCCACGAAGGCGGAGATGGCTCGGGCAGCCTTGGTTGGCTCGTAGTCGTCGAGGTCGGAGCGCACTTCCTTGACCAGGGTGTTGAGCAGCGAGAGAATCCAGCGGTCGATCTCAGGGCGTTCGCCAAGGGGCACCTGCGGGGCGGCGGGATCGAAACCGTCGACGTTGGCGTACAGGGCCAGGAACTTATAGGTGTTGTGCAGGGTGGCGAAGAGCTTGCGGCTGACTTCGGCCACGCCCTCCTCGTCGTACTTGATGTTGTCCCAGGGCTGGGAGTTCTCGATCATGTACCAGCGCACGGCGTCGGAGCCGAAGCGCTCGATGTTGTCGAAGGGGTTGATGGCGTTGCCGAGCTTCTTGCTCATCTTGTTGCCGTTGCGGTCGAGCACGAGGCCGTTGGAGATGACTGCCTTGTAGGCGACGGAGCCGAAGACCATGCTGGCGATGGCGTGGAGAGTGTAGAACCAGCCGCGTGTCTGGTCCACGCCTTCGGCGATGAAGTCGGCGGGGAAGACGCGCCCGCTCTCCAGGTCCTCCTTGTGCTCGAAGGGGTAGTGGCACTGGGCGTAGGGCATGGCGCCGGAGTCGAACCACACGTCGATGAGGTCCGTCTCGCGTTTCATCGGCTTGCCCGACGGGGAGACGAGGATGATCTCGTCGACGTACGGGCGGTGGATGTCGAAGCGTCCGTAGTTCTCCTTGGTGTATTCGCCTGGACGGAAGCCCTTGGCTGTAAGCGGATTGGCGGTCATGAAGCCCTTTTCGACAGCCTTGTCGATTTCGGCGCTGAGGGTGGCGAAGTCGCCGATGATGATTTCCTCCAGCCCGTCGTCTGTGCGCCAGATGGGAAGCGGGGTGCCCCAGTAGCGGGAGCGGCTGAGGTTCCAGTCCTGTAGATTCTCGAGCCACTTGCCGAAACGGCCGGTGCCGGTGGCGGCCGGCTTCCATTTGATGGTGTGGTTGAGGTCGATGAGGGTGTCGCGGGCGGCGGTGGTGCGAATGAACCAGCTGTCGAGCGGGTAGTAGATCACGGGCTTGTCGGTGCGCCAGCAGTGGGGGTAGTTGTGCACGTGCTTCTCCACACGGAAGGCTTTGCCCTGGAGCTTGAGCCCGATGCTGAGCTCGACGTTGAGGTCCTCGGCCTTCTCGGCGGCCTTGGCGTCGTAGCCGCCCTGGTTGAAGCGCGGGTCGTAGGCGTTCTTGACGTACTTGCCCTGGTAGCCGGAGTAGAGGGGCACGTCGACGCACTTCTCCACGAACGCTGGCGCGCAGTCATCGAGCAGGTAGTACTTGCCCTGGAAGTCGACCATGGGGCGCGTCTCGCCTCGGCGGTTGATCATGAACAGGGAGGGGATGCCGGCGGCCTTGGCGACCTTGGCGTCGTCGGCGCCGAAGGTGGGGGCGATGTGCACGATGCCGGTACCGTCGTCAACGGTGACGTAGTCGCCCTCGATGACGCGGAAGGCGAGGTCTGCGCCCTCCACGAAGCGGTCGTTGCGCACCTCGAAGCACTTCTCGGGGTGGGCGGCGGCGTAGTCGCGTACCTCGGCCGAGGCGCTGTCATTCACCTGGAACAGCGGCTTGACCCAGGGCATGAGCTGTGCGTAATGCATGCCGGTGAGCTCCGAACCGCGCCAGGAGCCGGCGATGCGGTAGGGAAGCACCTTGTCGCCCTTCTGGTAGGCGTCCATGTCGGCTTTCTCGCCCTCGGGCCTGAAGTAGGCCTTGACCAGGTCGCTCACCATCACGGCGGTGAGTTTGTCGCCGGTGTAGGGGTTGTAGGTGCGCACGGCCACATATTCGTATTTGGGGCCGACGCACAGGGCGGTGTTGGAGGGGAGGGTCCAGGGGGTTGTGGTCCAGGCCATGAAGCAGGGCCTGCCCCAGCCGGTCATCTCCTCCTTGGGGTCGAGGATGTCGAAGAGCACGGTGGCGGTGGTGTCCTTGACGTCGCGGTAGCAGCCGGGCTGGTTGAGCTCGTGGCTGCTGAGGCCCGTGCCGGCGGCCGGCGAGTAGGGCTGGATGGTGTAGCCCTTGTAGAGGTAGCCCTTCTTGTAGAGCTCTGCCAGCAGGTGCCACACGCTTTCGATGTAGCGGTTGTCGTAGGTGATGTAGGGGTCGTCGAGATCCACCCAGTAGCCCATCCTGTGGGTGAGGTCGGTCCACTCGGCGGTGTACTTCATCACCTCGCGGCGGCAGGCGTCGTTGTAGTCGTCGACGGAAATCTTCTTGCCGATGTCCTCCTTGGTGATGCCGAGGCTCTTTTCCACGGCGAGTTCCACGGGGAGGCCGTGGGTGTCCCAGCCGGCCTTGCGGCGCACGCAGTAGCCCTGCATGGTCTTGTAGCGGCAGAAGATGTCCTTGATGGTGCGGGCCATGACGTGGTGGATGCCCGGCTTGCCGTTGGCCGACGGGGGACCTTCGTAGAAGACGAACGAAGGGCCGTCTTCGCGCTGGCGCATGCTGGCCTCGAACAGCTGGTGGGCGTCCCAGACCTTGAGTATCTCCTTGTTGATCTCCGACAGGTTCAGCGGAGCTGTATATTCGGGAAAGCGTTTAGCCATTTTAGTCTATAGTTGAGAGTGGCGTCCTCAATTAGCTATTGTTCTGCAGTTGCCATCGAGCAGAATCTCGGTGTGCGTCGTCTCTATTATCAGAATTTGGTGCCCTTGGAGCCTTTGGCGCCTATTGCGCCGCCCATGGCGAATATGTTGTTGTCGAAGCTGAAGGTCTTGAGTTCCTCCTTGCGCTTGCGGTCGAAGGCCAGGCGCACCAGCTCGTCCATGAGCGCCGGGAAGCTGAGTCCGGTGGCCTCCCACAGGTAGAAGCTCAGCGAGCCGGGAATGGTGTTGATCTCGTTGACGTAAATCTGTCCGTCCTCCTCGTCGATCATGACGTCGACGCGGCTTACGCCGTGGCATCCCAGACAGCGGAATGTCTCGCAGGCCAGGTGCTGGATGCGCCTGGTGACCTCGTCGGGCAGGTCGGCGGGCACGCGGCGCTCGCTGCTCTGCATGCCCTGTTTGGAGCCTCCCTTGCCGCCGCCCATGTATTTGTCCTCATAGCTGAGGAAGTCGCCGGTCTTGACGGGCTCCTCGCACACTGAGGGGCGGCAGTCGTCGGCGTCGCCCAGCACTGAGCAGTTGATTTCCTTGAGCTTGCCCACCATGTGCTCCACGATGAGGCGGGAGGAGAAGCGCTCGGCGTTGTCCACGGCCTTTTCGAGCTCCTTGCGGTCGGCGGCCTTGCCGATGCCCACGCTGGAGCCGAGGTTGGCGGGCTTGACGATGACGGGGTAGCCGAGTTCGCGTTCCACTTGCTCTATCAGCGCCTGGCGGCCGGTGCGCCACTGTCCGTCGGTGAACCATACGTAGTCGACCACGGGCACGCCGCACGACCGCAGTATCATCTTCATGGTGATCTTGTCCATGCCGTTGGCGCTTGCCAGCACGTCGCAGCCTGCGAACGGCAGGCCGATGGTCTGCAGCACGCCCTCGAAGATGCCGTCCTCGCCGTTGGTGCCGTGAAGCACCGGCACGGACACGTCCAGGCGGGCGACTACGGGAGCTTTCTTTCCCCACATGTTCCCTTCGGCGCGGTAGAGGCTGTAGTCGCCGAACTCCGGCCGCATGTACACTTCCGTGGCATGGGCGGTGAGCTTTTTCATGTCGCGGTAGTTGCGCACCTCCAGTAGCTCCGGCCCGGTGTACCAGCGGCCCTGCTTGGAAATGTAGACGGGAATGACGTTATACTTGTCGGCGTCGAAGGCGTGTATGGCCTGCAGGGCGGAAATCACCGAAATCTCGTGCTCCACGCTGCGCCCTCCGAAAAATACTGCTACGTTGGTCTTCATTGTCAATGCGTTATGCGGGAATGCCTCGACGCTCCCGCCTGCCTGCCGGCTGTCCCTCGCAATGGTCTGTCAAGGACCCGGAACAGCCTGCTGATTAATTTTTCGGCTGCAAAGTTAGCAATTTTTTTTGACGTTCAACACATTATTTGTATCTTTGCACGATTAAAAGTTGCCGACGTCTTCCGGGGCTTCTCTCAGCCGGGTCGTCGGGCAGTGATTGTACGTGGAAATGACGCTGAATAAACTGACATTGAAGCTGCTTCTTGCAGTGACGCTGATAACTTCCGCCCTGGCGCTCACGGCCTGCGGCGACGATGAACCTGACTACCCCGAATCGACCCTGGCATACGGACGCTGGCGTGTCGAGTCCATGCGCCGGGATGACAAGGACGCCTGGCGTCCTTGGACCTACGAGACCACCTACCTCGACTTCTCCGCCACCGGCATGTACGAGTCCGTGGGCTACTTCGGCACCGGCAGGGGCCGCTGGGAGGCCGACAGGAGCATCCTCAGCGCCCACATCGGCGACGGGACCACCACTCGCTTCCGCATCCTCGACGGCAAGTCCGCGGAATGGATCGAACTCCGCGCCACCAGCTTATACGGCACCATGGACATCAGGTGCATCCACACAACTGACTGAAAATAACCAGCACACCATACATTCAGATCTTCCACACGCCTGTCTAAATATGGAAAATGACGAAGTAACCAAGCGGCTCAACGAGGCGCTGCGCATGGGATTCGGCAAGCGCGGAGTCCAGCTCAAAAGCGACATGGCCAAGGCCCTGGGCTACAAAAGCCCCTACTTCTCCGGCATCACCACCGGCAAGGAGAAACTCACCAACGCCTTCCTGGAGAACCTCTCCAAGAACCTCGGCGTCAATCCTCGGTGGGTGCTCACCGGCGAGGGTGAGATGTTCGGCAAGCCGGACGAAGAGAAACGGGAACTCTGCATGGTTCCCCTGGTACCCGTCAGCGCACACGGCGGTTCCCTGACCAACTTCTCCCAGCAGGTGCGTCTGCGCGACTGCGAGATGATGATCTCGCCCATCGATGGCGTAGACCTCGCCGTGCCCATTACCGGCGATAGCATGGCCCCCGAGTACCCCAACGGCTCCATCGCCCTCATCAAGAAAATCGACGCCAACGCCTTCATAGAATGGGGCAAGGCTTACGTTCTCGATACCCGTAACGGCCTGGTGATCAAGGTGCTCGTGCCCAGTGACAAGCCGGGTTCCGTCAAGTGCATCTCCGTCAACCCGTCCCCCATCTTCGCTCCTTTCGACGTGGACATGGACGACGTCCTTAACGTTTACGCCGTCAAGGCCTGCGTGGCCCGCAAGTAGCATAGAATATGGGTGTCCGTTCCCTGGTCGCTATGGCGTTCCTGTTATCGGGACTCTGCCTGTGTGCGCAGGAGCGGGACGCCAATGCCGGGCGCCCGGCCGACGTGCCGCCGGTAGTCCGCTCCAAAGTCGGGCAGCAGGCTGCGGCCAAGGATGGCTCCATACGCCTGCGCCTGAGCGACAAGCGCCTCGGCTACGGCTCCGGTGAGCATTTCGACGCCGCCATAGCCTCGCCCAAGTCCATATCCTTCTCCGCCGACGGCAGTAAGTTCTACGTCAACTCCCTGGAAGGGTGCCGCACCGTAGTGTACGATTCCCGGACGCTGGAGAAGCTGTCGGTTATCGACTACAATTACACCTCCGGGCAGGGCGACCTGTGGGCGCCGGCAAGCGGCTTCTATCCCTTCACGCACTATCCGGGCGGCGAGAAGCGGGCCTTTCGCGGCAAGCCCGTGGAGAGTACCCTCACCCCCGACGGCCGCTACCTCTTTGTGCCATTCTACCGCCGCACTTTCGACATCAACGCCCAGGACCCTTCGGCAATGGCTGTCATCGACACCCGCACCGACAGGGTGGTGCGCCTCTTCGAGACGGGTCCCATACCGAAGATGGTGCGCGTCAGCGGCGACGGACGCCTGCTGGCCATCACCCACTGGGGCGACAATACGGTCGGCTTCCTCGACATCTCCTCGCCGGACCTGCGGCAGTGGCGCCATCTCAAGCCGGTGGTGGTGGACCATCGCCATCCGCTCAATTACAGCCTCACGGAGGTCCGCGACCGCGATACCGGCAGCGGATACTCCCTGCGCGGCACCCTATTCCTGCCCGGCGACTCGCTGCTGCTGGTCAGCGGCATGGGCGGCGCCGTGGCCGTCATCGACGTCCGCCGCATGCAGTGGCTCGGCTGGATACAGGCTCTCTTCGGCGTCCGCCACATCGTGCAGGGCAAAAACCGCGTCTTCTTCTCCCAGTCCTTCCAGGGTAAAGTCCTCTCTTTGCCCACGGACTCCATCTTGGCCGCAGTCGGACGAACCAGACAGGTCGGACAGGTCAGGCAGTTCCGCGTCGGCGGACTGAAAAGCGTGAAGGTCGGCGGCAGCGTACGCACCATCGAGCTGTCGCCCTCGGGCCGCTTCCTCTTCGCCGCCTGCAACCGCTCCTCGGAGCTGTACGTCATCGCCACCGGCAGCATGGAAGTCCTGGCCGTGGCGCCGGTAGACTCCTACCCGGTCGGTCTGGACGTCTCCCCAGACGGCTCCCTGGTGGTCGTCACCTCCCAGGGGCGCAAGGGCTTCGGCGGCAACGCCGTCAACATCTTCGCCGTCGAATACGCCGAGCCAGAGGTGGTACTCGCACTGCCCGCCGACACGACGAGCGACTCCCATGTAGGGACGCGCCCTGGAGCGTCCGCCCTCCGCGGCCAGTTACCGTCAGCGGCGGTGTGCTCCTGGCTACCCTGGGCCATCGGTGGGGGAGTGCTGCTGATACTGTTGCTTGCCTTCCTGCTCGTGCGCCGACGCCGCTGACGGCAACAGGCCACGACGCGCCCCCGCTGACTCGTCAGCCCAATTGAGAAATTTTTACATTCGTTGTAATTATTTAGGCGCCATCGGCGTCAATAAGGCAGAAAACAACTGAATGCAAGAATGAACTTCTCTATCCGCACCTTATCCAAGGTTCTCGTTTTACTGACTTGCGCGATGCCCGCCGTCGCGCAAGCCTCCATATCCACCACGCAGCCGACCGACAGCCTGGCCGCTGACTCCGTCAAGGAGCTTGACGAGGTGGTGGTGATGGCTCGCCGCGAACTCATCAAGAGTGACGGCGCCAAGCTAACATATGACGTCGAGCACGACCCCTCGGCCGGCACAAACACCGTCATGGAGATGTTGCGAAAAGTCCCCATGGTCAGCGTTGACGGTGAAGATAACATCAAGGTCAAGGGGCAGAGCAACTTCAAGATATACGTCAACGGCAAGCCCGACCCGATGCTCTCGGGCGACCCCAAGGCCGTGCTCAAGGCCATGCCTGCCTCCTCCATAAAGCGCATCGAGGTAATCACCGACCCGGGCGCCAAGTACGAGGCCGAGGGCACCGGCGGAATCCTCAACATCATCACCACTACCAAGCAGAGCCTCGAGGGCTACAGTGGAAACCTCCGCGGCGGATTCGGCAACGGCTATTACTCAGGCTCCGGATACATTCGCGCCAAGGTGCGCAATGTCACCGTCGCCGCCCGCCTCAACGGATACAACGGCTCCATTCTCCGCTCCCATAACCGCCGCCGCTCCGAGCGCGAGGACTTGGGCGACGACCTCAACCACTTCTACCGCTCCGACGGCCAGAGCCTCAGCAAGTTCACTTACTGGCAGGGCGGCATCGACCTCTCCTGGGAACCCGACACCCTCAACCTCTTCACTCTCTCCGCCAACTACAGCAAGAACTCTACCAGACAGACAACTTCGCAGTTCATCTCCATGAGCTCCGTCGACGAGGTGCTGCAGTGGAGCTATAACCGCACTTTTCACTCCCATTACCAGCGTATGGGAGTGTCGGCCAACGCCTCATACCAGCACACCTTCCCGGGCAGCAAGCAGCACACCCTCACGCTCACCTACCAGTTCGACTACGGACGCACCCCCAACGACAACGACCAGCGTACAGGCGACTATCACAACTTCCCCGGCAGCCATGACCCCTTCCGCCTCCACACCACACATAATTATTATGGCACGCACACTTTCCAGGCCGACTACGTGCTTCCCCTCTTCGGTGAGAAACACACCCTGGAGACCGGTGCCAAGGCCGTCATCCGTCCCAGCCGCGAGAGCGAATGGACCCTCTCCTCGCCCGACGGCGTTGACTATACCGACGACAGCGCTATCCGCCTGACGCAGAACAACGACGTATACGCCGCCTACCTGAGCTATAGCGTCAAGTTCGGAAAAATCTCCGGCCGTGCCGGCGTCCGCTACGAGCACACACGCCTTGGCATCGACTACCATCGCCTCGTCAACACCGGCGACTACAAGGATTTCGAGCAGAAGCTCAACGACTGGGTGCCCAACGCCTCGCTGACTTACAACATCACCGACGGCAGCAACCTCCGCGCCTCCTACTCCATGCGCATCTGGCGTCCTGGCGTCGGCCAGCTCAACCCCTTTGTCAACGACCTCACCTACGGCGAGCTCGACTACGGCAACCCCGACCTCAAGTCGCAGAAGCGCCATAACGTCGAGCTGAAGTACTCCAACTACGGCGGCAAGCTCGGCGGCGAGCTGAGCGTCGGCTATTCCCAGAGCGACAACCAGATCACCGACTTCCAGTTCCTCCAGGACGGCATCCTGCACTCCACCTACGCCAACGTGGGTCACAACAAGAGCTTCGACATCGGTGCCTGGGGCGAGTACGAGATCATCTCCGGCATGACATTCTCCGCCTGGGTCGGCGCCACCTACGAGGATTACCGGGCCAAGACCCTCGACAACGCCAAGGCACACGGCTGGCAGACCACCGTCAATCTCAACTACGGCTACCAGATGCCCTGGAAGCTTCAGTTCTACGCCTGGGGAGGCCTGTGGACCCCCTGGATCGATCTCCAAAGCAAAGGCTCCGATACCGGCTACTACTACGGCATGAGCATCACCCGCTCATTCCTGCCAGGTGACAAGCTGCGCATCGGCATCAATGCCAATAACTTCCTCGAAGGGCGCTACCATGGTGGCTACACCACCACCGGCCCCGGTTTCCGCTACGCCTACTCCTACGACTACCGCACCTGGAGCGTCGGCATCTACCTCGCCTATAACTTCGGCTCCCTCCGCTCCGACGTCCGCAAGACCCGCTCCTCCGTCCGCAACGACGACATATCCTCCGGCTCCTCCAACAAGTCCGGAGGCAACTGACCCATACCCCGCAAATGGCAAGGAGGGCGACCTGGCGTAAGGTGTGCTCTCCTAACCATACTTCTGTCACTGTCGGCCGCTTCAGCGTGCCGCCAGCACCTCTCAGGAGTGGTGGTACGGCTCGCCGCGAAGTATCGTAAAGCCCCGGTAAATCTGCTCCACCGCAAACAAGCGCACCATCTCGTGGGTGAAGGTCATGCGCGACAGGGACAGCAGCTCGTCGGCGCGGTCGTAGACCTCCGGGCTGAAGCCGTAAGGGCCTCCGATCACCAGCACCAGGCGCTTGCGGCCCGAGCCCATCCTCTTGTCGAGCCAGCGGGCAAACTCCTCGGATGTGTGTTCGCGGCCCCGCTCGTCAAGCAGCACCACGTAGTCGGCAGGGGTCAGCTGCGACAGTATCAGCTTTCCCTCGCGCAGCTTCTGCTCCGCCTCCGGCACCGACTTGCCGCGGCGAGTGTCGGCCAGTTCGAGCAGCTTCACCGATGCGTAATGTCCCAGGCGGCGCAGGTATTCCCCAAGCCCCTCTTTTATATAAGGTGTCGTGGTGCGTCCTATTGCGGCGATGATTATCTCCATTCCGAAATTATTATTAACTTTGTGCAAAATTAGGTAAAAGATGAAAAGTGCACAAGAGCTGTTCGAGATGTTGCTCGACCTGTCGTTTGCCGAGGACATCGGCGACGGAGACCACACCACCCTTTCCACCATCCCCGCCGACGTGCAGGGCGAGGCCCGGCTGCTGGTCAAGGAGGAGGGCATCCTCTCCGGCGTGGAGCGCGGCATCGCCGTGCTCAAAAAGCTCGACCCCTCCATCGAGGTCGAGGTGCTCGTCGGCGACGGCGCACACGTGCGCCCCGGCGACGTCGCTTTTATTGCCCGCGGCCCCCAGCGCTCCCTGCTCACCGCCGAGCGCACCATGCTCAACATCATGCAGCGCATGAGCGGCATCGCCACCGTCACCGCCAGATACCAGAAGGAGCTCGAGGGGACGAAGGCCCGCGTGCTCGACACCCGCAAGACAACCCCCGGCATGCGCATCCTCGAAAAGGAGGCCGTGGCCTGCGGCGGAGGCGCAAACCACCGTATGGGCCTCTACGACATGATACTCATCAAGGACAACCACATCGACTTCGCAGGAGGCATAGAAAAAGCCATCGACCGTGCCCGCGCCTACTGCAAGGAGTGCGACAAGGACCTGAAGATAGAGGTGGAGACGCGCAGCCTCGACGACGTTCGCCGCGTACTCGAACATGGCGGCGCCGACCGCGTGATGTTCGACAACTTCACCCCCGAACTCACCCGCCGGGCTGTCGACCTCGTGGCCGGACGCCTCGAGACGGAGTCTTCCGGTGGCATCACCCTCGACAACATTCGCCACTACGGCCTGGCCGGCGTCGACTTCGTCTCCGTGGGTGCCATCACACATTCCGTCAAGGGTCTCGACCTCAGTTTCAAGGCAATAAAGAAAGACTAAGCTCATGAGCAACCGATATAGCGGCCGAGGAGTATCGGCCACCAAGGAGGACGTCCACAACGCCATCCGTAACATCGACAAGGGCCTCTACCCGCGTGCCTTCTGCAAGATTATCCCCGACATCCTCGGCGGGGACCCCGAGTGGTGCGACATCATGCATGCCGACGGCGCCGGCACCAAGTCCTCCCTAGCCTATGCCTACTGGCGCGAGACCGGGGACTTGTCCGTGTGGAAAGGCATCGCCCAGGACTCCTTGATAATGAACATCGACGACCTGCTCTGCGTGGGCGCGGTCGACAACATCCTCCTATCTTCCACCATCGGCCGCAACAAGCTCCTCATCCCGGGCGAAGTCATTGCTGCCATCATCAACTCTACCGAGGAGCTGCTCGAAAAACTCCGCTCCCAGGGAGTAGGCATCTACAGCACCGGCGGCGAGACGGCCGATGTCGGCGACCTCGTCCGTACCATCATCGTCGACAGCACCGTTACCTGCCGCATGCGCCGTGCCGATGTCATCGACAACGCCAACATCGCCGCCGGCGACGTCATCGTGGGCCTCGCCTCCTACGGCCAGGCAACCTACGAGGACACCTACAACGGCGGCATGGGCTCCAACGGCCTAACCTCCGCCCGCCACGACGTCTTCGCCCGTTACCTGTTTGAGAAATACCCCGAGACCTGCGACCCCGCCGTTCCCGCCGAACTCATCTACTCCGGTTCTCGACGCCTCACCGATCACGTCGAGGATTCGCCCCTCGACGCCGGCAGGCTTGTTCTCAGTCCCACCCGTACCTACGCCCCCGTCATTGCCCGCGTCCTTAAGGAGATGCGCCCAGCCATCCACGGCATGGTGCACTGCTCCGGCGGCGCACAGACCAAGATACTCCACTTCCTCGCGCCCGGCCTCAAGGCCGTCAAGGACAACCTCTTTCCCCTGCCGCCCCTTTTCCGCCTCATCCAGCAAGAGAGCCGCACCGACTGGCGCGAGATGTACCAGGTCTTCAACATGGGTCATCGATTCGAGCTATACTTGCCCGCCGAACATGCACAGGCTGTCATCGACATCGCCCATAGCTTCGGCATCGACGCTCAGGTAGTCGGTCGCATCGAGCCCAATGCCTGCAACTCCGCCGAAGTCGAGATCCGCTCACCCTTCGGCACTTTCACTTACCATCCTTAATACGATTTAACTATGACTTTTTTGCGATTAAACGCAGATATAAAATCGTTTAATCGTTAGGAATCGTTCAATCGTTGAAAATCGTTCAAAAATAATTGTTCAATCGTCAAAGATATGCGTAAAATCGTCATCACCGTCGCCGCCGCCCTGGCCTGCTGCCTCATGTTCAACTCGTGCATCGGCAGCTTCGCCCTGACCAACAAAGTACTCGACTGGAACAAGCAGGTCGGCTCCAAGTTCGTCAACGAGCTTGTCTTCTTCGCCTTCTGGATTCTGCCTGTCTACGAGGTGACCGCTCTCAGTGACGTGCTCGTCATCAACTCCATCGAGTTCTGGAGCGGCTCCAACCCCGTTAGCGCCTCCACCAAAGTCATCGATACCGACCACGGTCGCTACCTCGTGAAATGTGACGGCAAGGGCTATGACGTCATCGACGAGACCACCGGCCAGACCGTTCGCCTTGATTTCGACCAGCCCACCCAGACATGGTCCGTGGACGTTGACGGCCATAAGATGCCCTTCATGACCTTCGTCGATGATACCCACGTGCGCATGATTACTCCCTCGGGCGACTTCAAGGTCGTAGACATTGACGCCGACGGTGTGCTCGCCTACCAGCAGATGGCGACCCGGAGCGTCCTCGCCCGCCGCTGACCGATTCCCTCTCCCGCAAGAAAAGTCCTGGCAGACCACTCCTCGAGTCGCTGTCGGGACTTTTTCGCTTTATAGAGCGTAACTTGCTGTTATATAGGCACATATGAATAAATTAGTAAAATTGCAATTTTTAAAAAATGTTAAAAATTAAAGATTTTGGGCCTAAACCCTTGCGGGGTCCGGGAAAAGTTACTAACTTTGCATCGCTTTTGGGAAGCAAGCCTCTTGAGCCGCTAACGGCATCCCACCCTGGGGACGGAGAGGCTGACCCGCAAAGCCTGTTCGGGGTGTAGCTCAGCCCGGTTTAGAGTACGCGTCTGGGGGGCGTGTGGTCGCAAGTTCGAATCTTGTCACCCCGACGAACAGAAAGCGCCGAAATTCCAGCCACTTGGAGTTTCGGCGCTTACCTTTTCGAGGCTTCCGGCTCTTCAAAAAGACGGGTCAAGCCGAACCCCCGGTGCATTTGGGTTCAGCGGATTTTTCGGGTTGGTAGACGCCAGAGTCAGGAATATAAACCTGTGTTTACGACATAAATTTATTATTACTGTCCGCTAAACCATACATCAGTGAGTCCAGCTTCTTGAAAGGGAGAAGTTGGACTCACTGATGTATGGTTTAGCGGACAGACAGTAATAGAATATTGTATTGGAATGTTATCAACTGGGTAGGTAGGCGGGGTCAAGGGGAGAGGCGCCGGGGGCGGGGCGGAGGAAGCCTTCGGAGCAGAGGAGATCGAGGACGGAGGCCAGGCGGGTGCGGAAGGAGGGGAAGAGGGCTTCGAGAGCCGTGAGGGTGAGGGGCGTGTGTGTGGCTTTGAGGGCGGCAAGGAGGACATCGGCAAGCTGGGCGTCGGTGAGGGGAGCCGCTTGGGGGCGGCGGGAGAGGCAGACGTCGCAGGTGCCGCAGTCGTGGCCGTCGGGTTCGCCAAAGTAGGCGAGCATACGGCGCACTCGGCAGGTGGAGGAGGAGAAGGCGTAGTCGATTACGGACTCAATCTTGCGTTCCATGACGACGCGTCGCTCTTCGTAGGCGGCACGGGTAATATTGACGTATCTGGGTTCCTCGCGGCGGCGCGGCATGGCGATGTAGGGTGTGCGGCGACGCGGAATGAAGTGGATGACGTGCAGGCGCCCCAGGTCGATGAGGGCCTGGAGCACTTCTTCTACGGTCAGGCCGGTGCGCAGGGCCAGCACCTGCTCGGAGATGTCGGCGAAGTCGGTAAAGAGACCGGGGTATTCGCGCAGCAGGGCCTGGAGCACACGGTCGGGCCGGGGCGGGATTGGGATGTCGAAGAGCGCGTTGCGGTCGCACACTACCATTACTCGGGGTCGGGAGGGGGTCTCTTCGATGAAGGTCATGGCCTCGGAGACGGTGAGGATGGCCAGCGCGGCCTTGACCTGCCGCTCCTGCATGGAGAATGTGAGGCAGAATTTGTCGAGGTCGAAGGGGTACAGGTTCCCCTCGCCTTCGCCCAGGGAGATGTGGAGGAAGTTGCAGACGCGCTCGTAGATTTTCAACACTATCTGCTTGTCGGGGAATGCCTCGGTGAGGCGTCGGCGCAGGGTTGCGCGGTCGCGGTCGGTGCGGAGCAGGACGGCGTAGGAGCGCTGGCCGTCGCGTCCGGCGCGGCCCGCCTCCTGGTAGTACTCTTCGAGGCTGGGGGGCGGGTCGGCGTGGATGACGAGGCGGACGTCGGGCTTGTCGATGCCCATGCCGAAGGCATTGGTGGCAACTATGACGCGGCAGTGGCCGTCGATCCAGTTCTGCTGGCGGGTGTTCTTCTCATCGGGCTCGAGTCCTGCATGGTAGTAGGTGGCGGGGAAGCCGGCGTGGACGAGGTAGTCGGCTATCTCCTGGGCCTTGCGGCGTGATCGGACGTAGACGATGGCGCTCCCGGTGGTGTGGGAGAGGATGTGTGTCATCTGCGCCATTTTTTCGGGGGCGGGTCGGACGATGTACTGTAGGTTGTGGCGTGAGAAGCTGGCCTGGAAGGTTCGGGCTCCGGGGCGGAAGCGGAGTTTCCGGCGTATGTCCTCGGCTACGGCGGGTGTGGCGGTGGCGGTGAGGGCCAGGCAGGGAACGTCCTCGCCGATATGCTTGCGGAGGGCGCCGATGCGGAGGTACGGTGGCCGGAAGTCGTAGCCCCACTGTGAGATGCAGTGAGCCTCGTCGACTACGAGCAAGGAGACATTGAGGCGGCGCAGGCGCATCTGGAATCGTTCGCCGGCCAGGCGCTCGGGAGAGACGTATAGGAAGCGGCAGCGGCGCGCCCGGAGACGGTCTTCGGCGTTGCGGACTTCGGCGGCGGTCATGCCGGAGTAGAGCGCTGCGGCGGGTATGCGTCGGCGGCGCAGGGCGTCGACCTGGTCTTTCATCAGGGAGATGAGGGGGGTGACGACCAGTGTCAGGCCGGGCAGCATCATGCCGGGAACCTGGAAGGTGATGGACTTGCCGCCGCCGGTGGGGAGTAGGCCGAGGGTGTCGTGTCCGGCAAGCACGGAGTCGATGATCTCGGCCTGGAGGGGCCGGAACGCGGGATAGTGCCAGTAGCGATGCAGTACTTCCTGCGGGGTCACGATTCGGAAGGATGCATGTCCTTGATCATGAGCTGGATGGAGTTGAGTCCGCCCTTGTTGTGCTTGGCCAGCTCGATGGTGTAGACGATGTCCATGGGCTTGTGGGCGTGGATGTGCTCGAAGTAGGGGGCCATGTTGAATGCGATGGCGTTGAGCACGCGGGAGGTGGAGTAGTCTTCGAGCTCGAGCTTGATATGCTCCATGTTCTTGCCCACGAGCTTGGAGGTGCCGAAGTCGAAGACGCGGCGGGTCATGAAGACTGGCTTCTGGTTGCCGGGGCCGAAGGGGTTGAACTTCTTGAGCAGGGCCAGGAACTCGGGGGTGATGTCGGAGAAGGATATGCAGGCGTCGATGACGGTCTGGGGGGAGAGCTGGTCGGGACGGATGTGCTTTGCCACGTATTCCTCGAAGCGGCGGGAGAACTCGGGGATGTTCTCTTCGCGCAGGGAGAGGCCGACGGCGTAGGTGTGTCCGCCGAAGTTCTCCAGCAGGTCGCGGACGGAGTCGACGGCGGAGTAGATGTCGAAGCCCTGGACGGAGCGGGAGGAGCCGGTGACGAGGCCGTTGGAGTAGGTGAGCACGACGGCGGGCTTGTAGTAGAGCTCCGTCAGGCGCGAGGCAACGATGCCTATGATGCCCTTGTGCCAGTCGGGGTTGTAGATGACAATGGAGCGCTTGCCGCGGACGATGCTGACGTTGCGGGCTATGATGTCGTTGGCTTCCAGTGTGATGCGCTTATCAAGCTCCTTGCGGTCCTTGTTGTACTGGTCGATGGCTCGGCCCTTCTCGTAGGCGTCGTGGAGGTCGCGGCTGACCATGAGGTCGACGGCCTCTATGCCGCTCTGCATGCGGCCGGAGGCGTTGATGCGGGGACCGATCTTGAAGATGACGTCGCTGATGGTGATCTCCTTGTTGGTGAGCTTGCAGGTGCGGATTATGGAGCGGAGGCCGAGGTTGGGGTTGAGGTTGATGCGGCGCATGCCGTGGTAGGCCATGACGCGGTTCTCGCCCACGATGGGGACGATGTCGGCGGCGATGCTGACGGCAACCAGGTCGAGCAGCGACTCGAGTTCGTTGTGGTTCTCCAGGCCGTTGCTTTTGGCGAAGGCCTGCATGAACTTGAAGCCGACGCCGCAGCCGCTGAGGTGCTTGCAAGGGTAGGTACTCCCTTGCATCTTGGGGTTGAGGATGGCGACGGCGGGGGGCAGCTCTGGGTCGGGCACGTGGTGGTCGCAGATGATGAAGTCGATGCCGCGGGACTTGGCGTAGGCGATCTCTTCTATGGCCTTGATGCCGCAGTCGAGCACTATGACGAGCCTGATGCCGCGCTCGGCGGCGTAGTCTATGCTCTTGCGGGAGATGCCGTACCCCTCCTCGTAGCGGGTGGGGATGTAGTACTCGATGTTGGAGTAGTAGTTCTGGAGATACTTGTAGACGAGCGCTACGGCGGTAGTGCCGTCGACGTCGTAGTCGCCGTAGATCATGATGCGCTCCTTGGCGCCCATGGCCTTGTTGAGGCGGTGCACGGCCTTGTCCATGCCGGGCATAAGGAAGGGGTCGTGCAGGTCGGCCAGGGCGGGGGCGAAGAACTGTTCGGCCTGGCGCGCGGTACCCACATGTCGGCGCACGAGGAGCTCGGCGATGGGTGCCCCGACGCCGGTGCCTGCGTCGATGTCAGCTGCGGCCTGGCGCTGCTGTGGTGTGAGGGGCTGGTAGTTCCATTCGCATTTCATGTGGGCACATTTCTTATCCTAATCCGGCGAGGCTGCGGAACTCGGCGCGGAGGCTGGGGTCGGCGGCGAACCCGCCGGTGTATTCGTAGGTGGTGGTCTCGGACTGCTGTTTTTCGACTCCGCGCATCTTCATGCAGAGGTGCTCGGCGGTGCAGGCCACGATGACTCCGCGGTTGGGCATGGCGTCGGCGACGGCCCGGCAGATCTGGGCGGTGAGGTTCTCCTGGACCTGGAGGCGGCGGGCGAAGGCGTCGACGACACGGGGGAGCTTGCTCAGGCCGACAATCTTGCCGTCGGGGATGTAGCCCACGGAGACGCGGCCGAAGAAGGGGAGTATGTGGTGCTCGCACAGGGAGTAGAACTCGATGTCGCGGACTATGACCATGGAGGAGCCTGTATGCGAGAAGATGGCTTTCTGCATGAGTTCGCGGGCGTTGAGGCGATAGCCGGCGGTGAGGTCGAGCATGGCCTTGGCGGCACGCACGGGGGTCTTGAGCAGGCCCTCGCGCCCGGAATCCTCGCCTATCAGGCGCAGGATGGCCTCGTAATGGCCGGCCAGCTCTTTGACCAGCTCGGGGTCGTGTGGTTCTTTACGGCTCATTGCCTAAGTTTACCTGAGTATGACGGTGCTTTTTACTGTGCGCATTTCGGAGGCGAAGGCCGGGAAGGCGCGCTTGAGTTCTGCCAGTGCGGCGTTGGCCTCGGCAGCTGTGCGGAAATTGCCCACGCGACAGTACCAGTTGGGGGAGGAGGAGAAGGTGTAGACCTGTCCGCGGTACTTGGGGAAGCGGGCCACGATGGCCTTGCCGCGTGCACGTGCACGGGCGGAAAGCGTGGAGGGATGCTGTCCGTCGGCGAAGACCTGTACGCGCCAGCCTTCGGCCTTGCCTATATGGCGGGAGGGCCTGGTGGGGCGTGCCGGGCCGGAGGAGGCGTGTCGCGGCGCTCCGTTGAGGATGAGCCGGAGCATGTCTTCGGGAATTGTGACCGAGATGGAGCCGTCGCTGCTACGCTCTATTGCCTCGGCGACAGGGTTCTCCGGCTGGCCGGCCGGTTCCTGCGCGAGCGTCCGCACCGGTGCGGCCCAGAAGACAAGGGCCAGCACGGTGCAGAAAAGTGCGTGTATGTGTACGATGCGGAATTTCATCAGCAGGGGAGCAGGGGCTGTCAGTCGAAGGCGGCGATAATGCCCATGAAGGAGTCGGCCTTGAGGGCTGCTCCGCCGATGAGGCCTCCGTCAACGTCTGGCTTGGCGAAGAGCTCGGGGGCGTTGGCGGGCTTGCAGGAGCCGCCGTAGAGGATGGTGGTGCCGTCGGCCAGTTCCTTGCCGTACTGTGCGGCGATGGCGGCTCGGATGTTGGCGTGCATGTCCTGGGCCTGGTCGGCGGTGGCGGTCTTGCCGGTGCCGATGGCCCATACGGGCTCGTAGGCCACGATGATCTTGGCGAACTCTTCGGCGGGGAGGCTGAAGAGAGCCTCGACCTGGCCGCGGACGACGGCGTTGTAGGAGCCGTCCTCGCGCTGTTCGAGCACCTCGCCGACACAGAAGATGGGCGTCAGGCCGTTGGCCAGGGCCTGACGCACCTTTGACAGGAGCTGGGCGTTGTCCTCGCCGAAGTACTGGCGACGTTCGCTGTGGCCGATTATGACGTAGCCGGCGCCGGTGGAGGCTACCATGGCGGCGCTGATCTCGCCGGTGTATGCGCCCTTGTCGTGCTCCGAGCAGTTCTCGGCGCCCAGGCCCAAGAGTTTATCGTCTATGACGTCGGCCACCGGGCAGAGGTGCGTGGCGGGCACGCAGACCACCACACCGCAGTTGATGGGGCGGCCGGTCAGGGCGGCGTTGATTTCCTTGGCAAGGGCCACACCCTCGGGCACCGTGGTGTTCATCTTCCAGTTGCCGGCTACAATCTTCTTTCTCATTGTATTTACTTATTAAGCGTTCAATGAAGCGGCCTCAAGGCGCTCTTGCGGAGCGCCCCGACCGTAATATGCCGCAAAGTTACTGCTTTTTGCCCTAATATCAAAATCCTATCCCTACACACTTATAAATATGGTAAAAAACGCCCTCTGCGGGTAACCTTCCCGCAGCTTAAGTTTGCATCGGCTCGAAAAAATTATTACCTTTGCAGTCCATATCTCCTTCAGTGATGAAAAGCATACGACACAACATACTGATATTCAGCCTGATAACTGTATTGGTGTTCCTGCTCGCGGGGACGCCTGTCATGCATGGCGCCAAGACTTCCAAGGCCAAGTTCACACTTGTCATCGACGCCGGACACGGCGGCAAGGATCCCGGCGCGCAGGGCAACGGCGTCAATGAAAAAGACATAAACCTCGGCGTGGCCCTCAAGCTCGGCGAGTTCATCAAGAAGAACCTCAAGGACGTACGTGTCATCTACACGCGCGACAAAGACGAGTACCTGACGCTGCAGCAGCGCGCCGACAAGGCCAACAAAAACGGTGCCGACCTGTTCATCTCGCTGCACGTCAACTCCCTGGCCACCGACAACCCGCGCCGCATCAGCGCCGTCGGCTCGTCGGTGCACGTGCTCGGCCAAAGCAAGGACCGCAAGAACGCCGACGTGGTCAAGCGCGAGAACTCCGTCATCAAGCTCGAGAAGGGCTATCACGAGAACTACCAGGGCTTTGACCCCGACAGCGACGAGAGCTACATCATCTTCGAGATGATGCAGAAGCGCCAGCAGGAGCGCAGCCTCGACCTCGCCCAGGAAGTGCAGAAGCAGCTCAAGGCCGTGGCCGGGCGCCGCGACCGGGGCGTCACACAGGAGCCATTCTGGGTGCTCTGGGCCACCTCCATGCCCGCCGTGCTCGTGGAGATGGACTACATCTGCAACCCCAACTCCGCCAAGTACCTGGCCTCTACGACGGGCCAGAACAAGATAGCCAAGGCGCTGTTCAACGCCGTGCGCGTCTACTACCAGCAGGAGCTCGCCCTGGCCCGCCAGCCCAAGCCCGCGCCCGTGCAGGAAGAACCTTTGGACGACGGACGCACCTACGTCGGCGACGGCTACGCTATCATCGCCTCTCCCGCCTCCCCCGAGCGCAAGGTCAGCGGCAGCGGCCATACAACCTACGCACACCGCACTACCGGCACCCGCCGCCGCTCCGCCCAGGCACGCGCCACATCCGCTGCCAAGGTCCGCGAGCAGGACGACGTGAACGTGCGTACCTATTCGGAGCCGGCCTCCATTAGCCAGCGTCCCAAGCCGCAGCCCGCCGCACAGTCTGCCCAGGTGCCATCGCCCGAGTCCAGGAATGGCAAGAATGCCAGCAAGAAGCCCGGCAAGACCAATCGCGCCCGCAATGTAGGGACGCACCATGGTGCGGCTGCCAAGCCGTCCACAGCCAAGTCTTCCACGCCTAAACCTGCCCAGGCCAACAAGGACTCCGCCAAGCCGGACAAAGCCGCAGCCAAAGCCCCGGCCACCATCTCCCCCAAGGCCAAGAAGGCACACCTCAACCGAAACAACTAACCCACCCACCGCACACCACCCAAGCCATGAAAAAGAAAAGCTTTATCTCCAAAGAGCTCACAATAGGCGCCAGCGTCCTGATGGCACTGGCCATCCTCTTTTTCGGCATCGACTACCTCAAGGGCATCAACCTATTCAAGCCCGTCAACTTCTACTACGTCAACTACGACCGCGTGGACGGCCTCGAAGTGGCCGCCCCCGTCACCATCGACGGCTTCAAAGTCGGGCAGGTGCGCGAGATAGAGTTCAACTACGAGCACCCCGGCAAGATCAAGGTGCTGCTGGCGCTCGACCCCAAGCTGCACCTGCCCCAGGGCACCCGTGCCGAGATCGCCCAGAGCCTGCTGTCTGGCGCCAGCATAGCCCTGCACCTGGGCTCCTCGCAGGCCATGATTGACAAGGGCGGCGAAGTCCCCCCCATGACCACGCCAGACCTCATGGCCACCGTCACCGACCAGATACTGCCCACCGTCAACAGCATTCTTCCGCGTGTCGACACCCTGATGCTCAACCTCAATAACCTGGCTTCGCACCCCGCCATCTACCGCAGCCTCAACCGCTTCGAGGGCATCACCGGCAACCTCTATGACGGCACCCTGCTGCTCAACTCAACCCTCGGCGGCATAAAGTCGTCGACGCCTGCCATATTTGGCCGCGTCAACAGCATCGCCACCAACCTCGACACCATCACCGGCGACCTGCGCTACTTCTCCGCTACCCTGCGCGACCTGCCCCTGGACCAGTCCGTGCAGAACGTCAACCAGCTCACCGAGCGTCTCGTCGCCTTCTCCGAGGCTCTCAACAACGAGAAGTCCACCCTCGGTCTGCTCATGAACGACCCGCAGCTCTACCAGAACCTCTGTCAGGTGAGCGCCAGCGTCGACTCCCTCATCCTCGACATCAAGCGCAACCCCAAACGCTACATCTCCATCAAGCTGCTCTGATGACCGCCGACATCGCCATAACAGAGCAGACGGCCGCCGAGCAGAAGTGGCAGCACTTTCTCGGCCTCGTTCATGCCGCCGTCGGCCCAGAGCTTTACGCCAACTGGTTCTCCGACGCCCGCCTAGTAAGCCTTGACGGACGCCGCCTCACTATCGCCGTGCGCTCCAACTACGTCCGCGAGCTGTACGAGGACCGCTTCTCGGAGCCTTTCCTGACGGCCCTGGAGCAGACCTTCGGCACCGACATCGAAATCTACTGGAGCGTGGGCGTCATCGCCGGCGACGACCAGGCCAATATGCTCGTCTCCGGCGCCGGCCGCGGCCACAAGGCACCCAAGGCGCCCCTCGGCGCCGACATAGAGGAGACCTGCGGCCTCAAGCCAGAATACACTTTCGCCAATTACTGCGTCGGTGACAGCAACCGCCTCGCCTACACTATAGCCCGCTCTATCGCCGACCATCCCGAGAGCCCCGACTTCAACCCCTTCTTTCTCTACGGCCCCGTAGGCGTGGGCAAGACCCACCTCATCCAGGCCATCGGCATAGCCCTCAAGCAACGCAACCCGCAGAGCCGCGTCCTGTTCGTGTCCATGCGCAACTTCCAGAACCAGTACCAGGTGGCCAGCCAGCAGGGGAAGGTCCCTGACTTCATCAACTTCTACCAGAGCATCGACGTGCTGCTAATCGACGACATCCAGGAGCTTGGGGGAAAGAAAGGGACCATGGACACTCTTTTCCCCATCTTCAACTACCTGCACGGCTCCAACCGCAAGCTGCTGTTCACCTGCGACCGTGCGCCGTCGAGCCTGGAGGGCGTCACCGACCGCCTCATCGACCGCTTCAAGTGGGGCTCTACGGAGATGCTGAACAAGCCCGACCCGCAGTTGCGGCGCGCCATCCTGCATCACAAGGCCTCCGCCGGAGGGCTCGAGCTGCCCGAGAGCGTCATCGACATCATCGCCGACAACGTCACCGGCTCCGTTCGCGAGCTCGAGGGCGTCGTCGCCTCCCTGATTCTCCGCGCCGTCACACTGTCCGTGCCCATCACCGAGCAACTCGCCCTGGAGGAAGCGCTGAAGATGGCTCGTCCACGACAGCGCACCGTCAACTTCGACATGATAGTGGAGTTCACCGCCGAGAGCTTTCGCATCAACCCAGACGTCATCTACTCCAAGAGCAAGGTGCGCGATATAGCCGACGCCCGCCAGGTGATTATGTACCTGGCCGCCAAGCACCTGCCCCTGAGCCAGACGGCCATCGGGCAGCGTCTGCGCCGCAGCCACTCCACCGTGCTCCACGGCATCCGCACCATCGAGAACCGCCTCAGCGTCGACCGCGACCTCCGCGCCCTCATCGACGCCATTGAGCACGACCTCGAAAAATAAAAATTCCCTTTTCTACCACGGTTTCAAAAAAATTCACTACCTTTGCAACCGTAAAAGCAAAATATACGCGGCAATAGCTCAGTTGGCAGAGCATGAGCTTCCCAAGCTCAGGGTCGCGGGTTCGAGCCCCGTTTGCCGCTCCCCGAAAACACAAAGTCGCCTCCGATGGGGCGACTTTTTCTTAATCGGAGCCTTATCCCGAACTCGCGTTATTAGTTAGGGGTGGAGGGCGAAGGCGAGGCGGTCGGAAAGGATGGCCTGGGCTTCGGCGTCGAGGCCGTGGGCGGCGAGGATGTCGGCGTCGGCGGCGAGTTGCGTCAGGAAGTCGGGCAGGCCCGCTTTATGGGCGCGGGCGGCACGGGTATAGAGGTCGATGGCGCCGGAAAGGTCGCCGCGGGCAAGGGTCAGGTGGCCGGCGTTGAGCAGGTCGGCAGAGTCGGTGTCACCCTTCAGTAGCCGGTCGTAGTAGCTCTGCGCCTTGTCGTAGTTGCCGAGCCGGAACTCGCACCAGGCTATCGGGCGCCAGGTACGCTCCGAGCCGCCGCGCAGGTAGTCCACCTTATAATACTTCTTGAGCGCTCCCTCGATGTCGCCGGCGTCGAAGAGGGCGTTGGCAAGCTGCAGGGTGGCCTTGGGGTCGTCGGGATTGGCGTCGCTAAGGCGCTGCCAGTAGCGGGCGGCCTCGGCGTGGTGGCCCATGGCGCGGTGCAGGCTGGCGAGCTTGCGCATCAGCCACGGACCCGGGTGCTCCTGGAGTTCCTCGGCGCGGATGTAATTGTTCAGGGCATCCTCGGTGTCGCCCAGCTGCTGCTGGCAATAGCCGATTTTCTCAAGCAGTTCCGCAGAGTCGGGGGTGAGCTTCTCGAGCTGGTGGAGCACGGGCAGCGCCTCGCCGTAGTAGCCGCGGGTGAAGAGGAATTCCGATACGGTGCGCAGGTCTTTCCGGCCATTCATCTTTAGCCCCAGGAAGGGGAGTGTGGCCGGGTTGATGGCAGTGGCGAAGGGGTCGGGCATACGCAGTCCCTGGTGCGGGAAGAGCGACACCAGGCGCGACAGCGAACGCACGTAGAGGGTGATCTGCAGGTTTACGGCCGGCTCGGTGTCTTTATGAAAGGAGGTCTTCTTGTCCTCGCGGTACTGCTCGAACTGCTGCCGGAGCTGGTCGAGCATCATCGGCGCACGGCCGGCCGGCATCTTCTCCAGTGCCAGGCCCAGGGAGTACTTGTCCGGGTCGCAGAGGAAGTCGACCGACTCGTCGAGAATCTTCAGTAGCTCCGGGTTGGCATTCAGGGCACTCGCTAATGCCGGATGCTCAGGCGAGTAGGGGAGTAGCCAGTTGCCGGCGCGGTGGAAGAAGGGGAAATTCTTGAGATTGGAGAATGCCAGCATCATGACGTCGCCTCCCTGCTGCTGCATGTCGCCGAGTTCCTGGAGGGAGTCGCGCAGGCCCGACTTGCCCAGCAGGTCGTCCCAGGCCGGGTTCTTCTCCGGGTCCATGAGCTCGCTGAGGTCGGCCTGAGAGGGAAAGCGTCGCACGAAGTCGCTCTGTAGCTTCTGCAGCTCCGGGATGATTTCCTGCTGCATCTTGTCGTTGATGCGCTGGGTGTCGCGCGAGCCGAGGAAGGCGAGAACCACCTTGCGCATGGCGGCGAGTATGGCCGCATCGTCGAGCAGTGCGGCGACGCGCTCGCCCACCTCGGGGTCGAGCGAGATGCGCTGCGGGTGGCGCCACAGGGTGAGGTATATGCCCGCCAGGCGGCGTGCCAGCAGTTGCGGACTCTCGTTGGCCGGGATGTCGAGCAGCAGAAGCAGCTTGGCGCGGTCGTAGTAGTAGATGTTGGCGATGCCGAGGGCGCTGATGGTCATTGCCGCCGCGTCGAAGTCGGTGTGGAAATCGGACAGCATGAGTTGCAGGGCCTCGGCCTGCGGGCGCGGCAGGTGCTGGGTGGTGACCACGCGCATGAACAGCTCGTCGATGAGGGCGTACCGCTCTTCGGCTCCGGCCTTGGCGATGTCCGCCAGCAGCCGGGGCATCGGCTTTTCCTGCGAGAGGCGTCGGGTGCGGACGGCGGCGGCGTATAGGTCGCCCTCGCGCCCGGGACGGGGGGTGTTGACGTCCATGTCGAGCCTGGCAGTGTCGGCCAGGCGGAGCAGGTCTTCCTTGATGCAGGCCAGGGAGCGGGAGCGCTGGGCGGTGTCCTTTTCGGTGGCCATGTACTCGGTTATGGCGCGGTATGTGCGCTCGTGTGCGGAGAGCATGTCGAGTTGCTGCCACAGGCCGAGGGCCACGGCACAGCGCTTGGCGGCGTCGAGGGCATCCTTGAGCCGTCCCTGCCTGACGTGCCTGAGAATGCCGCGTATGTCGGTGATGTCGATTTTCGATGGCATGTTGTGTTCGCGATACTTGTATTATTCAGTTAACAAATACCACGCCAATTTTATTCCGCCTGATGCCGATTTTCGGACACGTCTCCCGGATGCGTACATTGTCGACAACTTTTTTTCTTCCTAACCGAACTCCGGCATTTGCAAATCAGTGGAAAAGTTTGTAATTTTGCGAAATAAATGTGCCGAAACCGGGGGGCCATTCCGCAAGTGGTGGCGTCGGTTTGCTGGCGTTAGGATGAAAAAATGTTGAAATTTGCAGGTCGGATGGTTGTGTAACTTGACGGCTTATGTAAAAAAAGAATATTTTGTACCATGGTGATACAAAGATGGCAGACGGTTTTTCTCGTCATAGCTTTTGGTTGCATGCTGGCTTTCACGCTATGCTCCCTGGGGCAGTGGCAACTCCCCGACTTCACGTATGACTTCCACACGTGGTGCATAAGTCCGGAGGGAAAGTCCACCGACGGTGCCGTGCCGCCCACGATATGGACCATCTACCTGGCGTGCGTCTCGGGCCTGTCGGCCCTGCTGCCGCTGATCGACATCTTCATGTACCGCAACCTGCCGCAGCAGAAGCGTGTGTGCGCCGTGTCGCTGCTGCTGACCGTCGCCACCGCCTTTACTGCCGCCCTGCTGGGCTACACCGCTTTCGAGGGCGCAGTGGTGAGCTGGTCGTCGCTGGCATTCGCCCCTTTCATCGCCATGGCGGCTCTGATACTGGCCTGGCGCGGCATCGGAGCCGACCACAGGAAGCTCCGCAACGCCGATCGGCTCTGGTCCTGATGCGACCCTGGTCCCACACAAAGAAAACACTGAAATGGCAAAGCAACTCAAGAATTTCACAAAGAGATCCGATAATTATTCGCAGTGGTATAACGAGCTGGTCGACAAGGCTGGCCTGGCCGAGCAGTCGGCCGTGCGCGGCTGCATGGTAATCAAGCCCTACGGCTATGCCATCTGGGAGAAGATGCAGCGCCAGCTCGACGCCATGTTCAAGGCCACCGGCCACCAGAACGCCTATTTCCCCCTGCTCATCCCCAAGTCGTTCCTCAGCCGCGAGGCCGAGCACGTGGAGGGCTTCGCCAAGGAGTGCGCCGTGGTCACTCACCACCGCCTCAAGAACGACCCCGACGGCAAGGGTGTGGTGGTGGACCCCGACGCCCGCCTCGAGGAGGAGCTCATCATCCGCCCCACCTCCGAGACCATCATCTGGAACACATATAAGAACTGGATCACCTCGTACCGCGACCTGCCCCTGCTCATCAACCAGTGGGCCAACGTGATGCGCTGGGAGATGCGCACCCGCATGTTCCTGCGCACTGCCGAGTTCCTGTGGCAGGAGGGCCATACAGCCCATGCCACCCGCGAGGAGGCGGAGATCGAGGCCCGCCGCATGCTCGAGGTATACGCAGACTTCGCCGAGAAGTGGATGGCCGTGCCCGTTGTCAAGGGCGTCAAGAGCGAGACCGAGCGCTTCGCCGGAGCCCTTGACACCTACACCATCGAAGCCATGATGCAGGACGGCAAGGCCCTGCAGAGCGGCACCAGCCACTTCCTGGGCCAGAACTTCGCCAAGGCCTTCGACGTCACTTTCATGAACAAGGACAACAAGCCCGAATACGTGTGGGCCACCTCCTGGGGCGTCTCCACCCGCCTCATGGGCGCCCTCATCATGGCGCACAGTGACGACAACGGCCTGGTGCTCCCCCCACGCCTGGCTCCCATACAGGTAGTAATCGTGCCTATCTACAAGGATGCCGAGGGACTGAAGCAGATTTCAGAGCGCGTGAAACCCATCGTCGACAGCCTCATGGAGATGGGCATCAGCGTCCGCTACGACGACGCCGACAACCGTCGTCCCGGCTTCAAGTTCGCCGACTATGAGGTCAAGGGCGTGCCCGTGCGCCTGGCCATCGGCATGAAGGACCTGGAGAACGGTACTGTCGAACTCATGCGCCGCGACACCCTGGAGAAGGAGAACGCGCCCCTGGATGGCATAGAGCAGGAGGTGAAGCGCATCCTCGAGGATATGCAGCAGAATATCTACGATAAGGCCCTGAAGGCCCGCAACGAGCGCACCCGCAAGGTCGACACCTACGACCAGTTCAAGGAAGAGATTGAAAAAGGCGGCTTCCTGCTCTGCCACTGGGACGGCACCCCCGAGACCGAGGCCCGCATCAAGGAGGAGACCAAGGCAACCATCCGCTGCATACCCCTCGACGCCCCCGAAGAGGAGGGCGTGGACATGCTCACCGGCAAGCCCTCGCACCGTCGCGTCATCTTCGCCCGCGCCTATTGATTCCTAAAACCTGACAATCCATGAAGCAGCATACCATAGCCAAGTACCTGGTGGCCGCGGCCTTGCTCGGAGGCAGCTCCCTCACCCTCTCGGCGCAGGCGCTCACCGTAGAGGACTACTGCGACATCAAGAAATCGTCGCCAGCCCGCATCAAGGAGATGCGCCCCCTCAACGGTGGACAGGAATACGCAGCCATCAGCGACGACGGCCGCTCCATCGACCGTTACAGCTACCGCACCGGCAAGAAGGTCGGCACCCTCTTCAGCCTCGACGCCATAAAGGGAGATCTGAAGATTGACGCTTTCGACGGCTGCACCATTAGTGCCAACGGCCGCGCCATGCTGCTCTGGAACAACGTCGAGAAGCTCTACCGTCGCTCCTTCTACGCTGACTTCTACGTATACGACGTCATGCGCGGCACAATGAAGAAAGTAGGCGACCGCGGCCACCTGCGCGGAGCGGTGCTCAGCCACGATGGCCGCATGGTGGCTTACACCCTCGACAACAACATACGCCTGGCCAACCTCGACTACGGCACCGACATCGCCGTCACCAAGGACGGGGAGAAGAACAAGGTCATATACGGTGTGCCCGACTGGGGCTACGAGGAGGAGTTCGGAATCGACAACACCATCCGCTTCAGTCCTGACGACAACACACTGGCCTTCATCCGCTTCGACGAGAGCCAGGTGCCCGAGTACAGCTTCGACCTTGTCAGCAATTTCTGCGAGCCCATGCCCGAGTATGAGTACTATCCCGGCAGCTTCGCCTACAAGTATCCCCTGGCAGGCTACAACAACTCCGTGGTGCAGGTGCAGGCCTACAACATCGACAACCGCACCGTCAAGACCATGGACCTCGGCCTTGGCGAGAAGGACTACGTGCCCAGCATGGAGTTCGGCGGCGCTTCCGACCGCCTCATGGTCATGGTCCTCAACCGCGACCAGAACCACCTTATATTATATAAGGTGAACCCCGGCAGCACCGTGGCCACCAGCATCCTCGAGGAGCGCAGCCAGGCGTGGCTAAGCCCAGCCGCCTACCAGATGGTGAGCTACCGCGCCGACGCATTCGTGATAGGCTCTGAGCGCACCGGCTACCGCCACCTATACGAGTACGGCTACTCCGGAAGCCTGCTGCGCACCATCACCTCCGGCGACTACAATGTCACCGCACTCTACGGCTACGAGCCCAAGAGTCGCAGCTACTACTTCCAGTGCACCAAGAACGGCCCCCGCAACCGCAACGTGGCCCGCGCCGACGGCAAGACTGTGACACTGCTCAATCCCGGCACCGGCACCGAGTCGGCACGCTTCTCCACTACCATGGACTACTTCGTGCGCACCTACAGCAACGCCCAGACGCCCCCGCAGTACACCCTCTGCGACGGACGCGGCAAGCAGGTCGCCGAGCTGGAGATGAACCGCGAATACGCCGCCCGCTACGCCTCCGCCCCCCGCAAGGAGTTCCTGACGGTTAAGAATGCCGCCGGCCAGGATATGGAGGCATTCGTCATCAGGCCCGCTAACTTCGACCCCGCCAAGAAGTACCCGCTGCTCATGCAGCAGTACAACGGCCCTGACTCGCAGGAGGTGCTCGACGCCTGGAAGCTCGACGGCCTGAACTGGCTGGCCCAGGAGGGCTACGTCATCGCCACCGTCGACGGACGCGGCACCGGCAACCGCGACCGCTCATGGGCCAACGCCGTCTACAGGCAGCTCGGCAAGTATGAGACCGAGGACCAGCTGGCCGCAGCCCGCCACTTCGCCTCCCAGACTTACATCGACTCCGAACGCACCGCATGCTTCGGCTGGAGCTACGGTGGTTACATGACCCTCATGGAGCTTACCGCCCCTGACTCGCCGTTCCGCTGCGGCGTGGCAATGGCGCCCGTTACCGACTGGCGCTACTACGACGCCATCTACACCGAGCGCTACATGCTCACCCCGCAGCAGAACGAGGCCGGATACGACATCGCCTCCGCCCTCGGTCGCACCGAGAACCTCAAGTCCAGGCTGCTCATCATGTCCGGCACCGCCGACGACAACGTCCACTTCGCCAACACCCTGCGCTACACCTCCAGGCTCACACAGCAGGGCACCCTCTTCGACATGATGGCCTACACCGGCTTCGAGCACAGCCTACGCATGTGCAACGCCCGTACCATGCTTTACCGCAAGATCAAAGACTTCCTCGACGCCAACCTCGGCAAGTAACCCGCAAGCGGAAGGCAATACCCACACATCGAGCAATAAGATGAGAGACCTTCAGAAAATCAATATCCTGCAGCTCTATCTGTTTTGGAAGAACCTTTCCATAACGATGGTGCTTCTGATAGTGCTTTTGACGGTCAGCACGTGGACACACAGCATCATATCCATCTTCACGACTATCATCTGTGCGTTCATAATATATGCCCGCATCTACACCAACAAGACCAGCCACCACCCGACCTACATGCTCGTGGGCTGGGCGTTGATGATCAGTATCATATCCTACACCTTCATCCTGATGGCCCTGGCCTTTCTAAGTGCATGGGACGTCATTACCATCAGCGATGACTTCAACATCTTCCAGGGCACGCGCACTCTGTCCGTGCTCATCATGGCGCCAGTGTGCTTTGTCACCCTGGGAATCTGCTACCTTCGCCGCAAGCATCTGCACCGCTACCTCGACAGGCATTTCGGCGTCAAGTCCGACGCATTCCTCAAGGGTAAGCTGGGCGTCATCCTCACCCGCGAGAGCCGCACCCAGGTGCGCAACCTAATGCTCCTCTTCGGCACACTGGCAGTCATAAACTGGGGCTACTACCTGTTCTTCTACTACGCCGGCTCGGTGCTTAACGACAAGGACCAGTACATTTTCTTCTGGGTCAATCTTATCGGCCTGGCCTTCTACCTCTTCTACCTGCTGGTGCACAATTACGAACTCGACATGGAGCTCAAGCAGCGTGGCGAGCTGCTGACGCCCGAGGAGGTCGACAGCATGTCGCCTAAGACATATCTGCGCTACTTCGTCATCTGCGGCGACAGGATTTTCGTAAGCTACGACTGTGACGACCCCGACTATACCGCCCACAAGGTCCTCGACACCCCTTTCTTCGTGGTGAGAGCCGGCGGACGGGTGACGGACCTCGAGGTTATATCCACCATCGAGCAGGAGACCGGAGTCAAGGGCGGAGAGCTGAGATTCTTCTTCGGCTTCCAGGCCACCGGCCTGCACAACCATCAGGTGCTCCGCTACTTCTACTTCCTCGACGGGGAGCCTGAAGACTACCCGACCCTGGGCGCAGACAAGGGCGAATGGATGACCATGGAGCAGATGCAGCACATCAACCAGCGGCGCCAGCACGCCCTGTCGTCGTACCTGCTGGCCGACGCTGCTCGCCTGCTCACCATCATGCGCACCGAGAAGCTATATGACGACAAGGGCAACCGACGCTACAAAATCAAGACCTATGTGCCGGCGCTTCGCCTGGGCGACATCCGCAAGTCCGACATCGACTTCCAGAGCAACCATTGGCTCAACATCGCCGAACTCAACAGCGACAAGCCCTTTTTCCGCCTGCGCCGCCTGCTGCGGTCGCTCACCGGCAACAATACGCTCAAGGTGTGGATGTGAGTTATACCGGCGCCCTGCTTGCCATCACCGGTCCTACCGCCAGCGGCAAGACCCGCAAGGCAGTGGCCGCGGCCCTGCGTCTCGACGGCGAAGTCATCAGCGCCGACTCCAGGCAGGTATACCGGGGCATGGACCTCGGCACAGGCAAGGACTTGGCCGAATACCATCCTGAAGGGTGTCGGGACGTGCAATACCATCTCATCGACATACGCCCGGCCGGATACAAGTACAATCTGCAGGAGTTCCTGGCCGACTACGACCAGGTCGAGCTAGGGATTCGCGACCGCGGTCGTGTGCCAGTGCTGTGCGGAGGTACCGGTATGTACGTCGAGTACGCCCTGAGCGGAGTGCGCATGCCCTCCATTCCCGAAGATCCCGACCTACGCAAAAGACTCAAGGAAAAGAGCCTTGACGAGCTGGCCTCCATCCTGGGGGGCATGAAGCGGCTCCACAACACCACCGACACCGACACCCGTGAACGGGCCATCCGAGGCATCGAGATCGAGGAGTATTACCTGCGCCATCCCGAGCAAGACCGGCTGCGCGACCGCCGCAACGTCCGCCCTGTGGAACATGTGCTGATAGCCCTCGACCTGGACCGCGACGAGCGCCGTGCCCGCATCTCCGCCCGCCTGCGCCGACGCCTGGCCGAAGGCATGACCGCCGAGGTCGAGAGCTTGCTGGACCGAGGTGTCAGCGCCGATGATCTTATTTACTACGGACTGGAGTATAAGTTCGTCACCCGGTATGTGATCGGGCAGATTGGCCGTGCCGACATGGAGCGTGGGCTGGAGACCGCCATCCACCAGTTCGCCAAGCGGCAGATGACCTGGCTGCGAGGCATGGAGCGGCGCGGCTTCACCATACACTGGCTGCCGGCGGTGATGCCCGACGACGACTTTGCCGCCCAAGCCGCAGAATTACTCAACCAAAAGAACGAACAGCTATGCCGGATAGGGTAGTGGATTACCAGCACGCGACATTGGCGCAGGCCGAGCGCGTAGTGCTCAGGAACTTCGATTTCGCCATGCACGAGGGCGAGTTCGTTTACCTGCTCGGCAAGGTGGGCAGCGGCAAGAGTACCCTGCTGCAGAGCCTGTATGCCGAGATACGCGTGCAGGAAGCCAGGCGTGCTCAGGTCCTGGATTTCGACATGCTGGCCTTGCGGCGCCGCGACGTGCCGCAGCTGCGCCGTCGCCTCGGAATCGTATTCCAGGACTTCAAGCTGCTGCAGGAGCTGTCGGCCGAGGAGAACCTGGACTTCGTGCTGAGGGCGACCGGCTGGCACGGCCGGGCCGAGAGGAAACAGCGCATTGCAGAGGTGCTTGGGCTGGTGGGGCTGCCCGACTCCGGCTACAAGAAGCCGCACGAGCTGAGCGGCGGCGAACAGCAGCGCATCGCCATAGCCCGCGCCCTGCTCAACCGGCCCAGGCTGCTGGTGGCCGACGAGCCTACCGGCAATCTCGACCCCGAGAGCGGAATGCACATAGCCCGCCTGCTGCACAGCCTGCCTGGTCGCGGCCAGGCCGTTCTCATGGCCACCCATAACCACCAGCTGGTGCAGACCCTGCCGGCCAGGTCGGTGGTAATCCGCGACAAGCAGATTCATGACATTTGAGACAGGAGGGGTGAGTCAAAATTAGTGACAGTGACCTCTTCGCGGCAGGTTTGACTCACCTTCCATTGCAGAGTAAAAGTACGGGTCGGCTTTGGACTTAAATGCCTGGGGCGATTTTTTGCGGCATGGTTGCGTATGTGCCGAAATTCTTGTAACTTTGCCGCCGAAAACCGTGCTGTGGGCAAAGGGCTTCCAAAGGCCCGGCCGAGGGCGCGGACTCTGAGAGACAAAACCTTAGAATACTCATAGAAAAGCTGTTTCACAAAAATGGCAGAAGAAAAGAAAGAAAAGTTGTTCGACATGTTTGAGCCGACCAGCACCGAAGCCTGGAAAGCCAAGATCATTGCCGATTTAAAAGGTGCGGATTTCGATAAGAAACTCGTGTGGCGCACCAACGAGGGCTTCAACGTGCAGCCCTTCTACCGCCTTGAGGACATCAAGGACCTTCCCACCACGAACACGTACCCGGGTAAGTTCCCCTTCGTGCGCGGCACCCGCGACAACAACGACTGGCGCATCCGCCAGAGCTTCTGCGGCAGTGTGTCGGAAATGAACGCCGAGGCCCGCCATGCCATCGACCGCGGCTGCGACTCCGTGGGCTTCAAGCTCCAGGGCGAAGTCAACGCCTCCGACATCGACGCCCTGCTCGCCGACATTGACATCAAGAAAATCGAGGTCAACATCGACTGCTGCCCCCGCCGCGCCGTCGAGGTTGCCAAGCTCCTGGTGGCTTACATCCAGGGCAAGGATGCCGCCAACGACTTCCGCGGCTCCCTTAGCTTCAACCCCTTCAAGCGCCTGCTGCGTCACGGCCTGGACTTCAATGGCGACATCGCCGCAGTGGCCTGCGAGCTGCTCGACGTCGTCAAGCCTGTGGAGAACCTGCGCTGCCTGACCGTTGACAGCGTGATGTTCTGCAACGCCGGCGCTTTCATCACCCAAGAGCTGGGCTATGCCCTGGCCTGGGGCGCCGAGTGGATGACCATGCTCACCGAGGCCGGCCGCTGCGCCGACGAGGTGGCTCGCCGCATCAAGTTCAACATGGGCATCTCCTCCAACTACTTCATGGAGATTGCCAAGTTCCGTGCCGCCCGCATGCTCTGGGCCGAGATCGTCCGTGCCTACAAGGCCGACGACGAGAGCGCCAAGATGCACGCCCATGCCACCACCAGCCAGTTCAACCAGACCATCTACGACGCCCACGTCAACCTGCTGCGCTCCATGACGGAGACCATGTCGGCAGCCCTGGCCTGCGTCGATTCCATAGAGACTCTGCCGTTCGACCTCCAGTACAAGAAGCCGGACGAGTTCAGCGAGCGCATCGCCCGCAACCAGCAGCTGCTGCTGCGTGAGGAGAGCCACCTCAACAAGGTGGTCGACCCCGCCGGCGGTTCCTACTATATCGAGACCCTTACGGTCAGCATCGCCGACGCCGCCTGGAAGATCTTCAACCGCGTCGAGGACGAGGGTGGCTTCCTTGCATCAGCTCGCCGCGGCGACGTGCAGAAGGACATCAACACCAGCGGCGTGAAGCGCCACGTTGACGTTGCCCGCCGCAAGGAGAACCTGTTGGGTACCAACCAGTTCCCCAACTTCAACGAGAAGGCCCTCGACAAGATTGAAACCGAGAGCGGCTGCTCCTGCGGATGCAGCAATGGTGAGGTGGCCGACGGCGCCGTAGAGAGCCTCATCTTCGACCGTGCCGCCAGCCAGTTCGAGCAGCTCCGCCTCGACACCGAGCGCAGCGGCAAGCGTCCCAAGGTATTCATGCTCACCATCGGCAACCTGGCCATGCGCCTGGCCCGCGCACAGTTCTCGGCCAACTTCTTCGCCTGCGCCGGCTACGAGATCATCGACAACATCGGCTTCAACACCGTGGAAGAGGGCGTAGACGCCGCCATGGCCAAGGGTGCTGACGTGGTAGTGCTCTGCTCCAGCGACGACGAGTACGCCGAGTACGCCCCGGCCGCCTTCAAGTACCTCAACGGCCGCGCCATGTTCGCCGTCGCCGGCAACCCCGCCTGCACCGACGACCTCAAGGCCCTCGGCATAGAGCACTTCATCCACGTGCGCGTCAATGTTCTCGACACGCTGGTAGACTTCAACGCCAAACTGCTGAAATAAGGAGGGATAGACCACAATGAAACCGAATTTCAAAGAAATAGACATCACCAAGATAGCGCCGGCGACCGTGTCGGCCAACCCGGGCGAGGGCTACATGACCGCTGAGCTCATCCCCGTAAAGCCCGTCTACACCAAGGAGGACCTGGACGGCCTGGAGCACCTCAACTTCGTGTCCGGCATACCCCCGTACCTGCGTGGCCCGTACAGCGCCATGTACCCCCTGCGCCCCTGGACCATTCGCCAGTACGCCGGCTTCTCCACCGCCGCCGAGTCCAACGCCTTCTACCGCCGCAACCTCGCTTCCGGCCAAAAGGGCCTCTCCGTGGCATTCGACCTCCCCACCCACCGCGGCTATGACGCCGACAACGCACGTGTGGTGGGCGACGTCGGCAAGGCCGGTGTGTCCATCTGCTCCGTGGAGGACATGAAGGTGCTCTTCGACGGCATACCCCTGGGCAAGATGTCCGTGTCCATGACCATGAACGGCGGAGTGCTCCCCGTCATGGCCTTCTACATCAACGCAGGCCTGGAGCAAGGCGTCAAGCTCGAGGAGATGGCCGGCACCATCCAGAACGATATCCTCAAGGAGTTCATGGTGCGCAACACCTACATCTACCCGCCGGCATTCTCGATGAAGATTATCGCCGACATCTTCGAGTACACCTCGCAGAAGATGCCGAAGTTCAACTCCATCTCCATCTCTGGCTACCACATGCAGGAGGCAGGTGCCACCGCCGACATCGAGCTTGCCTACACCCTGGCCGACGGCCTGGAGTACCTCCGCGCCGGCATCAACGCAGGCATGGACATCGACGCCTTCGCACCTCGCCTGAGCTTCTTCTGGGGCATCTCCATGAACTACTTCATGGAAATCGCCAAGATGCGTGCCGCCCGCATGCTCTGGGCCCGCATCGTCAAGCAGTTCAACCCCAAGAACCCGAAGTCCCTGGCCCTGCGTACGCACTGCCAGACTTCCGGCTGGTCTCTGACCGAACAGGACCCGTTCAACAACGTCGGCCGCACCTGCGTGGAGGCCATGGGTGCCGTACTGGGCCACACCCAGTCGCTGCACACCAACGCCCTGGACGAGGCCATTGCCCTGCCGACGGACTTCTCCGCCCGTATCGCCCGCAACACCCAGATCTACATCCAGGAGGAGACCTACGTCACCAAGCAGGTTGACCCGTGGGGCGGCTCCTACTACGTTGAGGCTCTGACCAACGAGATCGCACACCGCGCCTGGGAGCACATCCAGGAGATCGAGAAGCTCGGCGGCATGGCCAAGGCCATCGAGACCGGTCTGCCCAAGCTCAAGATCGAGGAGGCCGCAGCCCGCACTCAGGCCCACATCGACAGCGGCAGCCAGACTATCGTCGGCATCAACAAGTACCGCCTCGACCACGAGGATCCCATCGACATCCTCGAAGTCGACAACACCGAGGTGCGCAAGGAACAGGTGGCACGCCTGGAGGACCTGCGCGCCAATCGCGACGAGGCCGCCGTCAAGGCAGCCCTGGCCGAGATTACCGAGGTTGTGAAGGACCCGAGCAAGGGCAACCTGCTCGACAAGGCCGTCAAGGCCGCAAGCCTGCGCGCCTCCCTCGGCGAGATCTCCGACGCCTGCGAGGCAGTCGTAGGCCGCTACAAGGCAGTAATCAAAACCATATCCGGAGTGTACAGCAACGAAGAGAAGGGCGATCCCGAGTTCGAGGAGGCCCGCCGCATGGTTGCCGACTTCGCCAAGCGCGAAGGCCGCCAGCCACGTATCATGATCGCCAAGATGGGCCAGGACGGCCACGACCGCGGCGCCAAGGTGGTAGCCACCGGCTACGCCGACTGCGGCTTCGACGTCGACATGGGTCCCCTGTTCCAGACACCCGCCGAGGCTGCCCGCCAGGCAGTGGAGAACGACGTCCACATCCTGGGCTGCTCCTCCCTGGCCGCCGGCCACAAGACCCTCATCCCCCAGGTGATCGAGGAGCTCAAGAAGCTCGGCCGTCCCGACATCCTCGTCACCGCCGGCGGCGTAATCCCCGCACAGGACTACGACTTCCTGTACAAGGCAGGCGTCTGCGCCATCTTCGGCCCCGGCACCCGCATCCCCCGCTCCGCCATCGAAATGATCCGCATCCTCAACGAGGAGCGTGCACAGGCATAATTGAAGGAAGATTATAATAGGAGCAACTTCAAAAAAGGGCATCCTGACATCATGTCGGGGTGCCCTTGTTTTGTTCGCCCGGCATGGACATAACACAGCTGATAGGCCATGCCGGGATAAAACAGCTCGTCGAAGGTCGCTGAGGCGCCAGAGTCTCGTGGCGCGCCGTCCCTTTCGCGAACATTTCCTCCTCTCCGGGCGTTATCAAGATGAATATAGAAAAATACAACTACGTTATGGCAGAGACTTTCAAGGACATAATATCGGGTTCCACGCCCGTGCTGGTCGATTTCTTCGCCACCTGGTGCGGGCCCTGCAAGATGATGCACCCCGTGCTCGAGGAGGTGGCCCGCAAGGAGGGTGACAAGGTACGCATAATCAAAATCGACATAGACGAAAACCGCAGAGCCGCCGCCGCATATCAGGTGCGGAGCGTTCCGACCCTGATGATTTTCAAGGACGGCGAGCTGAAATGGCGAGAGTCCGGCGCCCGTTCGGCTGACGACTTGATTCAGACACTGCGCCAGTACTATTAGTCGGAGCACCATGCAGGTGCTTTTGGTAAGATAGTCTGTCGAGACTTGTCCAAGGCCGGTCGTCATCAGTCTCTGACTGCCCTCCTCCTGTGGCCTCTGCCACAGGCTCTGTGCGGGATTTTGTTGCCCGGACTGTAATAGAGGACGTTCCGAGGGCGTTTACTCTGAAAAGACACGACAATGAGGAAACAAATAGCAATACTGGTCCTTCTCTTTTTAGCCTCGCTGGGCCTTGGCGCATATGCATCCACGTTCTCCAACGAGACGCTCCACTACGTCATCACCTACAAGTGGGGTCTGGTGCAGAAAGATGCCGGAGAGGCCACGTTGAGCCTGCGCACCTCCGGGTCTAACTACGTCGCCACCCTGACTGCCCGCACCAAGCCCTGGGCCGACAAGTTATTCCAGGTACGCGACACCCTGCGTGCCATAATGACGGTACGCGAGCTGCGTCCCGTCCGCTACGAGAAGATTGCCCACGAGGGGGGTAAGTACAGCCGCGACATCATCACCTACAGTCACAGCGGCGGCACCGCCCGTGCGACCGCGAACCGCACCAAGGTCCGTGACGGCAAGACCAAGCGCTCCAAGAAGGCTTTCTCCACCAGGTACGAGGCTTACGACATGCTCAGCATATTCTATTTCGTGCGCAGTTACGACTATTCCAGGTTGCCCAAAGGCCGTTCTATCCGGCGTGTCATCTTCTCCGGTTCGTCGGCCGAGTTCATCACCATCCGTAACATGGGCACGCAGAACATCAAGCTGCGGTCGGGCAATACGGTGCCGGCCATCCACCTGCGCTTCAACTTTACCGATGATGGCGGCAAGCGCTCCAGCGGCGACATGGACACCTGGATCTCGCCCAACGCCCCATGGACTCCGTATCGGCTGGAGGGGGAGCTTCCTGTAGGCAAAGTGAAGTGCTATTTGATATAGAACACTTCTGAGGACCTGGCGCCGAGGAGAAGAGAGGGGAGTGAAGCCGCACGTTAGGTGGCAGCGCCAAAGTAGGGACGCACCTAAATAAATACATGCTATGAAAAAACACAATCTTTTTGCAGCCGCACTGTTGTTCTGCACAGGCGCTTTCGCTGCTCCGGCGGAGGCCGTCGCCGAGGCCGGGGGCATCGACACCTCGTCGATGTCGTATAAGATGCAGCAGCGCGAGGACATCATCAACTCCGTCCACGTGGTCGGTAACCACACGACCGCCAATGACTCCGTAAACATACTGCTTCGGCAGTTCTATATGGACCAGTTCCGCCATTCCCGGGAGCCTGAGCTCCCCTACTTCATGTTCATGAGCCGCGACGCCTCCATGGCCCTGGGCATAGGCGGCCAGATTCAGGTCAACGGCTGGTATGGCTGGAACGGCGTAGTCGACGATTCCGACTTCCACCCATACGAGATACCGGTCCCTCAGAATCCCGCGGAAAAACGGAAGCTCGACGCCTCATCGGGAGAAACCGGGCTCTTCCTCACCCTGCTGGGCAACACCAAAGTGGGCAAGTTCATGGCCTACATCGAAGGGGGCTTCTCCGGTTATAAGGACCGAGGCTTCAAGCTCAAGAAGGCATATGTGACCTTTCGTGACTGGACCGTGGGATATGCCAAGTCCACCTTCTCCGACCCGGGGGCCGAATCTCCCGTCATCGACGGTGCGGGGCAGAACGGCGAAATGAGCCACACCACCCCGCTGGTGCGCTGGCTGCATAGCTTCAAGGGGGGATGGAAGGTGGCCGCGTCAGTCGAGCTGCCCGAATTCGGCATCCAGACCGTGGATTCCCTGGTCAAGAAACAGAATGTCTATGTGCCTGACCTGGCCGCGTTCGTGCAGTACGGCTGGGGCGAGAGCCACGTGCGCCTGGCCGGTATCGTGCGCGTGCTGCCCTACCGCGACCTGCTCACCGGTCGTAACCACAGCAAGGTGGGGTGGGGACTTCAGCTCAGCACTGCCATCCAGCCCGACAAGCGCCTGACCCTCTTCGGCACTGTCAACGCAGGCCAGGGCATCAGCTCCTATAACAACGACATGGGCGTGGACAGTTACGACCTTGTCAGCGACCTCGGCCGACCCGGTGTGATGTACGCCCCGACCATTTGGTCCGCCGCCATCGGCGCGCAGTATTACTTCGCCAAGAACATTTATTCGGCCCTGACGCTCAGCGAGGCCCGCAACATGGCTTCCAGGCAGAGCCTTCCCTCCGACTATAAGTATGGACTGTACGGGGCTGTGAACGTATTTTGGAACATCACCCCGCGTCTGCAGGCGGGCGTTGAGTACCTCATCGGCAAGCGGCAGGACTTCAGCCGTCGGCATGCCGTGGCCGACCGCGTGGACGCCATGTTCCAGTTCTCTTTCTGACTGGTATGCGCCGCGCTGAAGAGGGCGGCAGCGACAGAATATATCTTGGCCTGAAATATTTTGTTGTGGTGCAAGTTTTAACGAGCACCAATTTAGCGCCACAAAGATACACCTAATATACTGTGCTGACACACAAAGGCGCGATAAACTCCTCAGAGCCTATCGCGTCATTTTTCGGTAAATCATGTGTGCAGTATGCGTATATCGTGTGTGTCCCGTGGTGCGCCCTAAAATTCGCTGGAAAAATGGAAGCGGATGTGGGGGAAGTCGTTCTGGGCCATCTGCAGGACGTAGTTGGAGTCGGCCAGGAAGACGTCGCGGCCCTCCTTGTCGGTAGCCATGTACTGCTGCTTGCGGCGCTTGAAGGCGGCAAGCTGTTCTTCGTCGTCGCTCTCTATCCAGCAGGCTTTGTAGAGGCTGATGGGTTCCCAGCGGCATTGTGCGCCATACTCGTGCAGCAGACGGTATTGTATTACCTCGAACTGCAGCTGCCCGACGGTGCCTATGATCTTGCGCCCGTTGAAGCTGCTGGTGAAGAGCTGCGCCACGCCCTCGTCCATGAGCTGGCGGATGCCTTTGTCGAGCTGCTTGGCTTTCATGGGGTCGGCGTTCTCGATGTACTTGAACATCTCCGGCGAGAAGCTGGGCAGCCCCTTGAAATGGAGGTTCTCGCCGGAGGTCAGTGTGTCGCCGATTTTAAAGTTGCCGGTGTCGGGGAGGCCGACGATGTCGCCGGGCCACGCCTCGTCGACGATGCTCTTTTTCTGGGCCATGAAGGCGGTGGGGGCGGAGAAGCGCATCTGCTTGCCCTGGCCGACGTGGTGGTAATATACGTTGCGCTCGAAGCGGCCGGAGCAGACTTTGACGAAGGCTATGCAGGAGCGGTGGTTGGGGTCCATGTTGGCGTGGATCTTGAACACGAAGCCGGAGAAGGGCTGTTCCCTGGGGTCGACTACGCGCTCCACGGCCTGGATGGGCCGCGGCTCGGGGGCTATCTGCACGAAGCAGTCGAGGAGTTCCTTGACGCCGAAGGTGTTGAGGGCAGAGCCGAAGAAGACGGGTGCGAGCTCGCCGCGCAGGTATGCCTCCTTGTCGAAGTCGGGGTAGACGCCTTCGATGAGCTCCAGGTCTTCGCGGAGCTTGGCGGCATCTTCCTTGCCGACGCGTGCGTCGACCTCGGGGGAGTTGACGTCGGCGATCTCCACGCGTTCGGTGACGGTCTGCTTGTTGGGTGTGAAGAGGTCGAGGCCGTGCTCGTAGATGTTATATACTCCTTTGAAGCGTGCGCCCATGTTGATGGGCCAGGAGAGGGGGCGGACGGCGATGTGGAGTTCGGTCTCGAGCTCGTCGAGGATGTCGAAGGGGTCGCGGCCCTCGCGGTCCATCTTGTTGACGAAGATGATGACCGGGGTGTTGCGCATGCGGCAGACCTCCATAAGGCGCCGTGTCTGGGTCTCCACGCCCTTGGCGGCGTCGATGACGATGATTACCGAATCGACGGCGGTGAGGGTGCGGAAAGTGTCCTCGGCAAAGTCCTGGTGGCCCGGGGTGTCGAGGATGTTGATCTTGTAGGGGCCGTAGTCGAAGCCCATGACGGAGGTGGCCACGGAGATGCCGCGTTGCTTCTCGATCTCCATCCAGTCGGAGGTGGCGGTCTTCTTTATCTTGTTGCTCTTCACAGCTCCGGCCACATGGATGGCTCCGCCGTAGAGGAGCAGTTTCTCGGTCAGAGTTGTCTTGCCGGCGTCCGGGTGAGAGATTATGGCAAAGGTGCGCCGGCGGAATATTTCGTCTTTGATTTCGGGTGTCATGATGAAAGGTGCGAGTGGGATGAGGGTCATGCGCTGCGGAGAAGAGAGGGGGTGAAGCCACCAGCAGGCGCCAATTCAGAGTAATGGCACAGCCTGCGGGATTTCAGGAGTCGGCGTCTTCCTTGAATAATGAGCCGGCGCGGTCTTCGTTGTAATACTTGGCGAGCAGGGCCAGGAAATGGGAGATGTGGCCGGTGGCCTCGAGGGTCTCTTTGCTGACCTCCTTTGCCTGGAGGCGGAGCATGAGCAGGCCGTAGAGGGCGGTGAAGCAGGTCTCGAGCTCACCGGCGCGGTTGTCGCCGGCCTTGGCACGCAGTTCGACGATGTAGGGGAGCACGCGGTAGAATTCCTGGCTGTAGGCATTGAAGCGCGGGTCGGCCATTAGGCGTGAGTGGAGGTCGCTGAGCTCGGTCAGGGTGTTGCGGTTGATCTGCAGGTGGCCGCTGTGCTCCACGCCCTCGCGGCGCATCATGTCGATCAGCGACTCGTACCACTGGTACAGGTCGCGTCGCTGCTGGTCGCTGAGGTCGGTGTATTGATCTATTATGTTCTTGTCGATATTGTCCATGTCCAGGCCGTTGGCGCGGATAAGGTCTTCTATCTGCCACATGTAGAGCAGGTATTCGGCTATGTTCTCTTTCTTTCGTTGGCTTGCTGTAAACATTTCTGCAAAGTTAATAATTTTAGTTGAGTTAATAATACAACCAAGCGGAGACGAGGATTGTTGAAAAGGGGAAAGACACGTTATATGGAAACTATCGTTATCATAGGAGGGGGATTCGCGGGCCTCAATTTGTTGAAGAGGCTGAAGCGTGGGCGCTATCGCATTCGGCTGGTGGACCGCAACAACTACCATTACTTTCCGCCCCTGTTCTACCAGGTGGCGTCGTCGGGCCTTGACGCCAGCAATATCGCTTTTCCGCTGCGGCGGGAGCTGAAGAAGCGGCACGACGTTACGTATCACATGGGGCACGTCAAGAACATCGACCTGGAGGCGAAGACGGTGACGACCAGCTACGAGACGCTTCGGTACGACAAGCTCGTGCTGGCTTGCGGCTCCACCAACAACTACTTCGGCATGGAGGGTATGGACCGGCTGACGTTCGGGATGAAGAGCGTGAGCGAGGCCATCCGTCTGCGCGACGAGATCCTGGATCGCCTGGAGCGCGGCGCCATCTGCAAGGACGTTGAACGGCGCAGGCAGCTGTTGAGCTTCGTGGTAGTCGGTGGCGGACCTGCCGGGGTGGAAATAGCCGGGGCCCTGGGAGAGATGAAGAAATACGTGGTGCCGCGAGAGTACCCGGAAATTGACCCTAAGGAGGTCAGTCTCAGGCTCGTGGAGGGCAGCGGTTCGCTTCTGTCTGCCATGGGTGAGAAGTCGGGCCGCAAGGCCATGCAGTACCTGCGCGAGCTGGAGTGCGAGGTGTGTCTCAATACCACTGTCAGGCAATACGGCGAGGACAAGATGCTGCTGTTCGGCGACGGCCGCGAGGAATATTGCGAGACCGTGGTCTGGACGGCCGGAGTGCGCGGCGTGCCGCTGCCTGGCTTCGACCCGTCAGTGACCGGACGCAACGGACGCATACTCGTCGACAGACGGATGCGTGTGGAGGGGATGACGGACGTCTACGCCATCGGCGACATTGCCGAGATGAGATGCGAGGAGTACCCGAAGGGGCATCCGCAGGTGGCGCAGGTGGCCATCCAGATGGGGCGCACCTTGGCGCACAACCTCAACGAGCCGGAGAAGGCCCAGGACTTCCGATACCGCGACAAGGGCTCCATGGCCACCGTGGGCCGCAACCGCGCCGTGGTGGTGATGAAACATGCTTTCATGGACGGATACTTTGCCTGGCTGGCGTGGATGTGCATCCATCTCATATCGCTGCTGGATATGCGCAATCGGATCATGGTGCTGATAAACTGGGTATGGAACTATCTTACCTACGCCACCTCCCTGAGGCTGCTGATTCGTCCCGTCAGGTATCCGGAGCGGAAACACTGGGGGAATTAACAGACCCGTGTCGATCTGAAGCTCGATACGGCAATTGCAGGGTAATAGATTCGTCTGCCCGGGGCGTCAACTCTTAACTCTCAACTAAAATTATTAACTTTGCAAAGAAAATAAACAGCTATGAAAAAGAAAATGATACTGGGTGGACTCTGCTCCATCCTGCTGCTCGGGGGCACATCCTGCTCTCTAATACAGAAAAGTGAGCAGAAGAGCGAGGCCGTGCAGCTCGAGGTGCCCAAGGACCGCAAGCCGGTGGTGGCTGTGCGTCCGTCGGCCACGTACACTCCCGAGGAGCTGAAGCAGGGCGTCATCAAGGGCGACTGGGCCATTGAGCAGGTCAACGGCAAGACTGCGGTAGGGGAGACGGCTCCATACATCAAGTTCGAGCCGGTGCAGGGCCGTGTCTATGGCAACAACGGCTGCAACACCATCAACGGCAGCTACAAGTACTCGGCCGCCGACCACACTCTCGCCTTCTCACAGCTCATAACCACTCTCATGGCCTGCGGTATGACCGGTATCACTGATGCCGAAATCAACACCGCTCTCAGCACCGTGCGCACATATACCCTGGAGGATAAGGGGCAGCAGTACTGGCTCTACCTCCAGGACGGTGCCGGCAAGACCGTCCTGGCGCTCATGCACCAGAACTTCGACTTTCTCAACGGCACCTGGCTGGTGCAGAGCATAAAGGAGAAGGTCATCAACAAGGGTAGCCGACAGCTCGTGCCCGACATGAAGCTCGTCATCGACGTGCCCGAGGGTAAGGTGCACGGCAACACCGGCTGCAACATCCTCAACGGCGACTTCACCGTGGACATGGACCGCCCCAACAGCATCTCGTTCGAGAACATGGCCACCACTCGCATGGCCTGCCCGCCCGACAACAACTACGAGACGGACCTGCTCGTGGCACTGGAGGAGGCAACCACCGCACACGCCGTAGATTCTAAGACAGTCGAGCTGCTCAACAGCCAGAAACAGGTGATAATGGTGCTCGTGCGCACTACCGACACCACCGCTAAATGAGCTCGAAGGATAAGCTGACATACATCTACCACGACGGCTTTGTGCTCGACACGCCCGAGGCCGCCGTGGTGTTCGACTACTGGAAGGACCCGGAGGCCGCAGACCCTCGCTTTCTCAAGGAGCTGGACCCGCGTAAGCCGCTCTATGTGCTGGTGACGCACCACCACAAGGACCATTTCAATCCCGAAATTTTCCAGTGGTCGGACCAGTTCGAGGAGACACACTACATTCTCAGTCGCGACACTTACCGCGCCGCCCGGCACTTCTTCACCCCCGGCTCGCTCTACAAGGGTCTTAAGCGGGTGAACCCGGAGAAAGTCTCGGATCTGGCACCCGGCGACGTCTATGCCGACGACCGCATCTCCATCCGCGCCTTCGGCTCCACAGACCTTGGCAACAGCTACATGGTGGAGGTCGATGGCAAGAGGGTGTTCCATGCCGGAGACCTAAACGCCTGGGTGTGGAAGGATGACTCCACTCAGCAGGAGATTGACGAGGCGATGGCGCATTACGATAAGGTGCTCGACACAATCAGCTCCGTCACCGACAGCTTCGACCTGGCCATGTTCCCTGCCGACCCGCGTCTGGGCACTGATTTCTGGACCGGCGCATATGTGTTCGTGCGACGCTTCGACGTGGGCATCTTCGTGCCGATGCACTTCACCCTGGCCGAGCAGCCGGACAGCCAGCTCGACTACATAGCCCAGGCCACCGACTTCCGTGCATACGCCAACCCCGACAGGGGCCGGTACGTTGCACTGACCACACCGGGTGCCTCATTGGAATTTTAAATCTTACTCTTTGAATGTTTCACGGCGCGTCCGCTTGGGATACCAGCCCTTGCGGACGCGTTCGCGCTGTTCGCGCACTTCGAGGATGGACCAGAAGCAGCTGCAGGCTGTGACTCCCAGGATGGCCGACCAGAAGACGCTCGTGCTGAGTATGGTGGCTACGGTGCATGCTACGCCGCCGATGGCGAAGATCCAGTTGCTTTTCTGGCCCAGGTAATATTCTCCCTTGATTACCAGGGGGTGGAAGAGGCCGATTATGAGGAAGGTGCAGAGGCCGATGGCGATGCCCAGCAACCCGTGCGAGTGCAGGAATTCAGTCATTTATGATGGATGGGTGCGCCGCGGAGAAGAGAGTGGGGCGAAGCCACCTCGCGGACGTCAAATTCTAAGGAAATAGTTATGGCTGATCGATGTAGCGGTTCAGGATTGGCTGATAGGCGTCGATGCGGCGGTCGCGGAGGAAGGGCCACCAGCGGCGCACCTGCTCGCTGCGGCCGAGATCGACGTCTACCAGGGGGGATTCGGCGTCGGTGCCGGCGCGGTAGAGCCATTCGCCCTGCGGGCCGACCACGAAGCTGTTGCCCCAGAAGGTGATGCCGGCGGTGGCGCCGCTCGGGTCGGACTCGTAACCGCATCGGTTGACTGTCACCACTGGCATGCCGTTGGCCACGGCATGGCCGCGTTGCACGGTCTGCCAGGCGTCGAGCTGACGCTGCTGCTCTTCGTGGGTGTCGTTGCTCTCCCATCCGATGGCGGTGGGGTAGATGAGCAGGTCGGCGCCGCCCATGGCCATAAGGCGTGCGGCCTCCGGATACCACTGGTCCCAGCACACGAGCACGCCGAGCTTGCCCACGCTCGTCTGTATGGGTCTGAAGCCGAGGTCGCCGGGGGCGAAGTAGAATTTCTCGTAATAGGCCGGGTCGTCGGGGATGTGCATCTTGCGGTACATCCCGGCCAGTGAGCCGTCGGAGTCGTGCACCAGGGCTGTGTTGTGGTACAGCCCCGGGGCGCGGCGTTCGAAGTGGCTGCTGACCAGCACTACGCCGGCCGAGGCGGCGAGCTCGGAGTAGTAGTCGGCGGCGGGGCCGTCGAGCGGCACGGCCAGGTCGAAGGTGTCGACGTCCTCCGTCTGGCAGAAGTAGGGGCCGTCGTGGAGTTCGCTGAGGACGACGAGGCGGGCGCCGAGGGCAGCGAGTTCGTGCACCTCCTGGCTGATGGCCGAACGGTTGGCCCAGACGGTGGGCAGGTTGGCGCGTTGCACCAGACCCACTTTGAGTATGTTGTCTTCCAAGGCTTGAAAGTTTTTTATTAATATATGGGCAGCTGCATGGTGGCGCAGTGCAGTGAGCCGTGCTGTCGCAGGTATGCGCGGCAGTCCACCGGCACCGGGATGTGTCCGGGAAAGACGCTGTGCAGGGTGCGCACCGCCAGCTCGTCTTTCATAGGCTGGGCGTATGTGGGCACGAAGATGTGCGTGGGGGTGATGAGGTAGTTGGCATAGGTAGCGGGCAGGCGCGAGCCGTCGTCGTCATACACCGGGTCGGGCAACGGTAGCTCCACGAGGTTGAAAGGATGCCCCTCGGCGGTGCGGAACGACCGCAGCTGCCGGGCCATGAGACGCAGCTCCTCGCCCTGTGCGCCCTGCTCCCCGCCGTCGCTTATATATAATAATGTGTCGTGGGGAGCCATACGTGCCAGCGTGTCGATATGGCTGTCGGTGTCGTCGCCTTCCAGCGCGCCGAAGTCGAGCCAGAGCACGTGGTCGGCGCCGAGGTATTGGTGGAGCAGGTCGTTGAGCTCGGCCTTGCCCTTGCCGCCGTTGCGGTTGGGTGAGCAGAGACAGCGCGTGGTGGTAAGGATGGTGCCTAATCCGTCGGTGTCGATGGAGCCCCCTTCGAGGATGAAGTCGCGGCAGTTGCGCACGTCCGTCAGCACGCCCCCCTCTTCGAGCCGGAGGGTGACGAGGTTGTCGCGGTCGGCGGCGAATTTGAGACCCCAGGCGTTGAAGCCGAAGTCGAGTAGACGGAGGGTGCCGTCGGAGCGGCGTACCGTCAGCGGGCCGTAGTCGCGTGTCCAGGTGTCGTTGTATTCCACCTCGACGGTCTGAAGCAGCGGATGTGCGGGCAGTTCGCCCCGGTGGTGCGGCGGCACGAGCAGCAGCACCCTCTGCTCGGCGCCAAGCATGGCACGCACGAGGCGCAGGCATTGGTCCTGCGCCTGGCCGAGCATGTATGCCCAGTCGGTGTGTTCGGCAGGCAGTGACATCAGCATCTTGCAAGGACGCTCCCATTCCGCCTCCAGGCGGTAGCGGCCCGAGGCGTTATAGGTCTTCATCTTCGCTGAAAATGTCCCAGCCGCCTTCGCGGCGTTCATTGCGTTCGCGGCCATATTCCAGGAACCCGTGGCGCTCCGTGGTGTCGTGTTCCGAACACCATCGCCGGTATGCGCGGTGCATGTCAGCATCGTCGAGGAGCATGCGCTTGAAGTCGCTTTCGGCCATGTCGAGGCTCCCGGCCTGGTCGAGGATGGAGTCGAAAAGCTCTGTGATGTTATCCATATACGCCACAAAGATATATATAATTCCCGTGCATACCAAATATACCGTAAAAAATCACTACCTTTGCGGTCGAGATGAAAATTAGCCTTAAGGTCGAGAAAGTCTCGACTCGCCCCGATACCGATGCGGAGTTCGCCGCCGCCAAGGCCGAGTGCCGCGAGCTGTTCGTACGCAAGATGGCCGACTACGGCACGTCCTGGCGCGTGATGCGTCCCTCTTCCCTCACCGACCAGATCTACATCAAGGCGCGGCGCGTGCGTTCCCTGCAGGAGAAGCACGAGGCCCGAGTGCCCGAAGGACAGGAGGATTCCTTCATTGGCATGGTCAACTACTCCGTCATGGCCCTGATACAGCTTCATATGCCCGGTAGCGACGACCTCGCCCCGTCCGAGGCCGAACGCCTATACGATGAGATGCTCGACCGCGCCACCGCCCTCATGGCCGACAAGAACCACGACTATGACGAGGCCTGGCGCCTCATGCGCGTCAGCTCCATCACCGACATCATCCTCCAGAAGCTCCACCGCATCAAGGAAATCGAGGACCATGCCGGGCGCACCTGCGTCAGCGAGGGCGTGGAAGGCGGATACATGGACATCGTCAACTACTCCCTGTTCGCCCTGATACTCCTTCACGAGCAGCCACGGGCATGAAAGGGGAGAGGAGCTACATCGCCATAGCCACTGCCGTGGTGGGTTGGCTGCTGCGCATTGCTGTCGGCGCCACCTTTATCTTCTCCGGCTTCAGCAAGGCCGTGGACCCCTACGGCACGTTCTACAAGATAGGCGACTATGTGGCCGCCTGGGGCTGGCACCTGCCCGACAACATCGTGCTCACGGGCGCCTTCGGGCTCTTCAGCCTGGAGTTCGCCCTGGGCCTTATGCTGTTGTTAGGCTGCTTCCGTCGCGCCGCCGCCATAGCCTCGCTGGTGGTGATGGCTTTCATGCTTCCCCTGTCGCTGTGGCTGGCGCTGGCCGACCCCGTGGCCGACTGCGGCTGCTTCGGAGACGCCCTGGTCATCTCCAATTGGTCCACCTTCTGGAAGAACGTCATTCTCACCCTCGGCTGCATCTGGCTGGTGCGCGACAATACTCGCCTGCACTGGCTCGTGACGCCCGCCCTGCAATGGGTGTCGCTGACCCTGTCTATAGCCTATCCCATCTGTCTCGGACTGACAGGCTATCTCATCCAGCCACCCGTCGACTTCCGCCCATATAAGGTCGGCGGCCCACTCGTGGAGGTCGGTGACGACAGCTCCGACCAGGAGAACGTGAAACTCATCTACAAAGGCCCCGACGGCAAGGAAGAGACCTTCTCCGTGGATGCCGAGCTGCCTTCCGAGGAAGACGGGTGGACCTTCGTCCGCCAGGAGAAGTCGGCGCCATCCAGGCCGGTCAGCCGTTCCCGTGCTCTGCGCATATACGAGGGCGACGAGGACGTCACCTCCGACGTCGTCCGTCCTGACGCCCGGCAGCTCGTGCTCTTCATGCCATCCCTGAGCGATATCAACGTGCGCGACACCTGGCCCATCAACTCACTCTATGCATATTGCCGCGACTATGACATCGACATGTTCGCCGTGGCCGCAGCCAGTCCGGAGGCCGTCGAGGCCTGGCAGGACATCTCTTTGGCCGAGTACCCGGTCTACACCGCCGAGGACACCTCCATCAAGGAGGTGGTGCGCGGCAACCCGGCGCTCGTCTTTCTGGAAAGCGGACGGATTACGTGGAAGCAGACTCTCGAGGCCACCGACGTCGACGCCCTCCGCGCGGACGTCCTTTCTCCCCGGCACCAGAACATAGAGTCGGTCGCCCTGCCCGTGCGCCAGTACATGAACCGTGCCACCCTGCTGCTCGTGCTGCTCCAGGCTATCCTCGTCGGCTTCTCATTCATACCCGTGGCCTGGCGACACTGTCGCAAACCGCCAAAAAAGGAAAGCCAACCTGCCGACGCCGACGTCAGGAAGCACAGCTGAGGATTGTAGGGACTCACGGGCCGTGCGGCCCTGTATCTCAACTTTTTTTCGTAATTTTGCATTCGGAAAAATACCAGCATCATGGACGTAAACAGCATAGCTCCCGGCGTATCCTACGTGGGTGTCGACGACCGGCAGAAAATCTTCTTCGAGAACCTCTGGCCCATTCCGCGTGGCGTCAGCTATAACTCCTACCTGGTGGAAGGATCCGAAAAGACGGCTCTCATTGACGGTGTGGAGAACACCGAGATCTCCGGCCTGGTGGCGCACATCCGCGCCCGCGAGACTGGCGCCGCGCTGCATTATCTCGTCGTCAACCACATGGAGCCCGACCACAGCGGTGCCATCCCCGCACTGCTCCGCATCTTCCCCGAGCTCAGGATTGTAGGCAACCGCAACACCCTGGAGATGTGCACCGGCTTCTACCACACCCCAGCCGAACGCATGATGGAAATCAAGGACGGACAGACCATCGACCTCGGCGGAAAGACCCTCCAGTTCCATACCACCCCCATGGTGCACTGGCCAGAGACCATGATGACGTGGCTGGCCGAGGACGGCATCCTATTCTCCGGCGACGCTTTCGGAGGCTTCGGCACCCTCAACGGCTCGCCCCTCGACACCGGCCGCGACGTGCGGCCATTCTTCGACGAGATCTACCGCTATTACGGTGCCATAGTGGCCAAGTACGGCCGCTTTGTCCAGGCGGCCCTGAAGAAGGTCGGAGGCTTGCCCATAAAGACAATCTGCCCCACCCACAGCCTCGTCTGGCGCGAGCACGTCCCGGAGGTCATCGACCTCTACAGCCGCCTCAGCTCCTGGACGCCAGAGAAGGGCACTGTCATTGTCTACGCCACCATGTACGGCAACACCTCCTCCATGGCCGAGTACCTCGGCCAAAAAATGGCCTCCGTGTCCGACGCGCCCGTAAAGATACACCGCGCCACCTACCAGGGCATGGCCGACATCCTGGCCGACTGCGTGCGCTACGAGAACATCATCATCGGCACCCCCACCTACTCCATGGAGCTCTTCCCCGTTATCGAGGCGCTGATGCGCGCGCTGACGGTGCGCGAGGTCAAGAACAAGAAGCTGGCAGTGTTCAGCTCCTACGCCTGGGCCCCGGGAGCAGCCATGCGCCGCTTCGACGAGTACGCCGCCCTGATGAAGACACCCATCCTGGCCCGCGCCGAGATGCGACAGCACCGTCTGGACGACTGCAAGCCCGCCCTCGACGCCATCGTCGACGCCCTTAGTTAAAGGTTAGAGTCTATAGTCGAGAATTGCCATACTGCCGTTCTCAACCCTCAATTACATGGCCGAGGAGCATCCGCTGCAACCCTTCCTGCCGCACGAGGCACACATACTGATGTGCGGAACTTTCCCGCCCCCGCGCAAGCGCTGGAGCATGGAGTTCTATTACCCCAACTACATCAACGATATGTGGAGGGTCTTCGGCCTGGTCTTCTTCGGCGACAAGGATTACTTCGTCGACGCCGTCAACCGCACCTTCCGCCTATCCGAGCTCAAGGCCTTCCTGACAGAGCGCGGAATCGCCTTGAGCGACACCGGCGGCGAGGTGGAGCGCTTGCGCGGCAACGCCTCCGACAAGTTCCTAAACATCACCCGTCCCTTTCCGCTGGCCGAACTGCTTGAGCAGCTGCCACTGTGCACTGACCTGGCCACCACCGGTGAGAAGGCAGCCTCCATAGTCGCCGCTCTCACCGGCACTGACGTGCCCAAGGTAGGGGAGTACGTCGAAGTCGAGGTGAAGATGCCCGACGGCACCATGCGCCCCCTCCGCCACTGGCGCATGCCTTCGACTTCCCGTGCCTACCCGTTGCCGCTCGCTAAGAAAGCCGAGCTCTACGCCCGGCTCCTTAAGCGTCAATAAGCAAATTCCTTAGCAATTGCCACCGAGCATCAGCTCGGTGTTCCCACAATCGCCGGCTGGTTGGTCTCGGCGAACTTGGTGGCGAACACTTCTATCCGGGAGGCCAGCTCTGCCGTCTCCTTGATGAAGTGGAACAGCTCCACGGCCGGGCGCAGGTAAGGCTCGTCCTCGGCCTGTTGCGGCGTGGCGTACGTTTGCATGGCGTGGGCTATGTCGGCCTCCGCCTCCTCCTCTGTCACACCCTTCTCGTGGCTGAGCATGTGCCGCAGCTCGTGCAGGTTGTCCGTCGAGGCGAAGAGCTGCACTGCGCTCACGAACGCGAAGCTATCTTCCAACAGGTCGGGCCACAGCGACAGGTCCACGCTCTGCTGCATCGTGTCGAGCGACAGCGAGATATGGTTGGCGCACTGCAGCAGCCCGTCCACCGCCGGTCGGTGCGTATGGTCGATGGGCAGCTGCGAGGGCCGGAACATGTCGCACATATCGCCGAAAGTGAACTCGGGATTGAACTCCCCGCCGCCGTGGCGTCGGCCGTATGGCGTCGTCACCGCCCAGCACCAGGCCAGGAAGAGGTTCATTTTATGCAGCAGGATGGGGATGTTGCGCAGCAGCTTGTCGGTCTCCATGGCGCGGTGCACTTTCATCTGCTTCTCTTTTTCGGTCTCCACGTCGATCTCGCTCTTCATCGAGCCCACGGCGTTGAGGAAGAAACCGATGGTCAGCATACCGCACATCACCTCTATTGCTGTCAGGGCCTGCGCCCCGCCATGTGCCGGGGTGTAATCGCCGAAACCGAGGGTGGTGATGGTGACGATGCTGTAGTAGAGCCACGAGCCGTAGTCCAAGCCTCCGCCGTCGGGAATGCGGAATTGCCCGTCGGGGAGCCAGTAATAGAGGAGTGCGAAGACAGGCATCAGCGCCAGGTAGATGCAGATCCACACCAGTGGCCTAACGTTGCTCAGAACGTGGAAGAAATGTCGGCAGCGGTCAGAAAAGGACATAGCGTGTGTTAGTTAATGTATAAGGTACATTAATAACACCCTGTCCGTGCTAATGGTTGCGGGGCGCGAAGCGGAGGCGTCCGCGTATGGCGGCGGTGCGTTCGGTGGTGATGGCCATGTCGTACTCCTGTCCGTTGCGGCTCAGTTCCACGCGGCCCGTCTCGCCGTAGTAACACTCGTGCATGAAGGCTATCTCGAAGCGTTCCAGGCGGTTGCGGTCGAACTGTTCCAGGCTGAAGCGGTTCAGCAGCAGCTGTATGTAGCGCAGTGTGTTGACGTGGCGGTAGTAGTCGATGTCGGAGTAGACGAATCGGTATTCGTGTACCTGCGGGTCCACGAGCGGGCGCGGACGGCTTTGGCGGGCGATGGGGCAGGGACGGTCGCTGACAAGCCCGTATGGCAGGTCGAGGTGCTCCAGGCCCACATTGGTGTGCTTCTCCAGATCCATCACCATCCACACCGAGCGGGCATAGCCCATGGTGCGTCCCTCGACGTCCTGCACCTCGAAGCAGCGCTCCGAGAAGTGGCGGTTCCACCCCTCCACCCACGTCACGATGGAGTAGTCGGTGAGCGCCGGAGGATACTGCTGCATCTCGATGGTGAGGCGAGCCAGCACCCACCCGCTCCCAGGCATGGCGGCATTGCCGATGCCCAGCGAGTCCGCGTGAGCCGTGGCCACCTCGATGAGATTTCCCGCCAGGCTCAGCAGCGAGAGCTCCCGCTGAGCGTCGCACTCGGCCGCAGAGCAGTGGAATTTCTGCGTCAGTTCATTTTCCATACCGCGAAATTACAATTTTTTTCTTAATTTTGCACTCTGAAAAAGCTGGAAGCTGAGAGAGGGCAGGCACTTCCCTCAGGCCTGCACGGCGAGGTTACTCTCAGCCCTCACCTCTTGGCTTTTGCTCTAAACTCTAAACTAAAATACTACAGACATATGGCAACCAAGCCCTTTCACTACCAGGAGCCCTTTCCCCTGGGCCCGGACAAGACAAAATACCGACTGCTGACGGACAAGTACGTGCGTGTCGAGAACTGGAACGGCCATGAGATGCTGGTCGTCGACCCCGAGGCACTCACCGTCCTCGCCGAGGCAGCCACACACGACAACTCCTTCTTGCTCCGTCGCGAGCACAACGAGATGGTGGCTAAGATTCTCTCAGACCCCGAGGCCAGCGACAACGACCGCTTCGTGGCCCTTACCATGCTCCGCAACGCCGACGTCAGCGCCAAGGGCATACTGCCCATGTGCCAGGACACCGGCACCGCCATCTGCGCCGGATACAAGGGACAGCACGTATGGACAGGCTGCAACGACGAGGAGAAGATCGCACGCGGCATCTACAACACTTACACCGAGAATAACCTCCGCTACTCGCAGAACGCCCCGCTGAGCATGTATGAGGAGGTAAACACCGGCTGCAACCTCCCCGCCCAGATTGAGATCCACGCCGAAGAGGGTAGCGAGTACAAGTTCCTCTTCGTGGCCAAGGGCGGCGGCTCGGCCAACAAGACATACCTCTACCAGGAGACCAAGGCCCTGCTCAATCCCGAGAAGCTCGTGCCCTTCCTGGTCGAGAAGATGAAGACCCTGGGCACCGCCGCCTGCCCGCCCTATCACATCGCGTTCGTCATCGGAGGCACCAGCGCCGAGATGAACCTGGCCACCGTCAAGAAGGCCAGCGCCAAGTACTACGACGAGCTTCCCACCACCGGCAACGAGTATGGCCGCGCCTTCCGCGACGTAGAGCTGGAGAAGCAGCTCCTCGAGGCAGCACAGTGCATCGGTCTGGGCGCACAGTTCGGCGGCAAGTACTTCGCCCACGACATCCGCGTCATCCGCCTGCCCCGCCACGGTGCATCCCTGCCAGTCGGCATGGGCGTGAGCTGCTCCGCCGACCGCAACATCAAGGCCAAGATCAATAAGGAGGGCCTCTGGCTTGAGGAGATGGACAACAACCCCGCCGAGCTCATCCCCGCCGAGATGCGTCAGGCACACGAGGGAGAGGTGGTCAAGATCGATCTCAACCGCCCCATGAAGGAAGTGCTCGAGGAGCTGGACAAGTATCCCGTCAGCACCCGCCTGTCGCTCCGCGGCACCATCATCGTGGGCCGCGACATCGCACACGCCAAGATCAAGGAGCGCCTCGACGCCGGCGAGCCTATGCCCGACTACCTCAAGAACCATCCTATCTACTACGCCGGCCCCGCCAAGAAGCCCGAGGACATGCCCAGCGGCTCCTTCGGCCCCACCACGGCAGGCCGCATGGACCCCTACGTCGACCAGTTCCAGGCCGCCGGCGGCTCCATGATCATGATCGCCAAGGGCAACCGCAGCCAGCAGGTCACCGACGCCTGCCAAAAGCACGGCGGCTTCTATCTCGGCTCCATCGGCGGTGCCGCCGCAATCCTCGCACAGAACTCCATCAAGAACGTCGAGCTTCTCGAATACCCCGAGCTCGGCATGGAGGCTATCTGGAAGATCGAAGTCGAGGACTTCCCCGCCTTCATCCTTGTCGACAACAAAGGCAACGACTTCTTCAAGCAGCTCAAGCCTCGCTGCGCCGCCTGCGGCCTCAAGTAACGGCATTTGAACTGCAAGAGCAAACATACACTATATTCCGCGCTGGCAGCGGGAGCCCTCGTCTGGCTCCTGCTGCTTGCCGCGTGCTCTCCAGTCAGGCACGTGCCACAGGGCCAGTATCTGCTTGACAAGGTCTCCGTCACACTGCCCGACAGCGTCCGCCGCACCTCCGCGCTCAACCCCGAAGTGCTACAGACCTACGTCCGCCAGCTCCCCAACCACAAGCTTCTCTGGAAAGTCAAGATGCAGCTCGGCATATACAATATGTCGGGCCACGACTCCTCGCTCTGGTACAACCGCCTGCTGCGCAATCTCGGCGAGGCGCCTGTCATATACGACTCTACCCTCACCCTCCAGTCAGAGATGCAGATAGAGCGCTCACTGCGCAACCAGGGCTACCTCCACGCTACCGTCCGGGCCGACACCATCTTCAACGCCCGCAAGAGAAAAGTCAGGGTCGACTACCGCGTTGACCCCGGACCACGCTACCGCGTGCAGACGGTCGATTACGAGTTTGCCGACACCGCCTTGCGTCCTGTGGTGATGGGCGACACCGCCAGCTGGCCCATACAGCCCGGATCGCCGCTCGACCTCAACGCCCTCGACGCACAGCGCACCCTCATCGCCGACAACCTCCGCAATCGCGGCTACTTCTCTTTCCTCCGCAACTTCATCACCTTCACCGCCGACACCACCGCTGGGTCTACCGCCGTCGCCCTCACCATGCGCGTCGCCCCGCCCCCCGGAGGCGCCGAACGCGACACCCTCGGCCTCGACATGTCCCGTCCCTGGTTCGTGCGCAACGTCACCTTCGTCACCGACTACGAGCCCGTGCGCGGCACCACCTCCGCACCCTCCGAGCGCGACTCAGTGCATATCGACGGCTACGGAATCATCTACGGTCGCGACCACTATCTGCGCCCCAACGTCCTGATAGAAAATTGCTTTGTGCGCCCAGGCCACCGCTGGTCCGCCCGGGCCATCGACAACACCTACCAGGCCCTGCAGCGCCTCCAGATCCTCAAGTTCGTCAACGTCCAGAGCGTACCCGTCGGCATGGAAATCGACGGTAAGCAGTGGGTCGACGTCTACGTCCTGCTCACCCCTGGCAAGAGCCAGACAATCGCGCTCGAAGTCGAAGGCACCAACTCCGAGGGAGATCTCGGCGTGGCTGCCTCCGTCTCCTACTCCCACCGCAACATCGGCCGCGGTTCCGAGACATTCACCACCAAGCTCAGAGGCGCGTACGAGAGCCTCAGCGGCAAGCCCGAAGGCTTCATCCACAATCGGTACATGGAGTACAGCCTCGACCTCGGCCTCTCCTTCCCCAAGTTCAAGGCCCCCTTCCTCAGCGAGAGTTTCAAGCGCCGCATCAATGCCACCACCGAGCTCAACATCGCCCTCAGCTACCAGGAGCGCCCCGAGTATACCCGCGTCATCGCCAACGCCGGATGGGCATACAAGTGGGTGGAGCGCCGGCACCGCACCAGCCACCTCTTCACACCTCTCGACATCGACTACGTCTACCTGCCCAAGTCCACAATCAACTTCATCGACGACATCGCCCCCAACAACCCGCTGCTCCGCTACAGCTACGAGGACCACTTCATCATGCGCCTCGGCTACAGCTTCTACCACACCAATAAGCTTCCGGAGGCCCCGTCGCCATATCTGCAGGTACGGCAGAAGAACATCTTCACAATCCGCGCCAAGGGGGAGACGGCCGGCAACCTCCTGTTCGCCATCTCCTCCATTGCCAGCCACCGCAACTTCCACCAGGACCCCTACAAGGTTTTCGGCATACACTACTCGCAGTATGTCAAGGTCGAGGGCGACTACTCGTTGACGCACATCTTCGACCGTCGCAACTCCCTGGCCTTCCATGCCGCTTTCGGCATCGCCATACCCTACGGCAACTCCCGCGTTGTCCCCTTCGAGAAGCGTTTCTACGGCGGGGGCGCCAACGGCGTCCGCGGCTGGGACGTCCGCACACTCGGCCCAGGCTCATACCGCAGCCGAAACCTCGTCACCGACTTCATGAACCAATGCGGTGACATCAACATGCTCGCCAGCGTGGAATACCGAGCCAAGCTCTTCTGGGTGCTCGAACTCGGAGCATTCATAGACGCCGGTAACATCTGGACGATCCACAACTACGAGAACCAGCCCGGAGGAATGTTCCACTTCAATACGTTCTACAAGCAGATAGCGGCCAGCTACGGCCTCGGTCTGCGCATGGACTTCACCTACTTCCTGCTCCGCTTCGACCTGGGCATGAAGGCCCACAATCCTGCGGAGGGAGCCGAGCCCTGGCCCCTCATCCACCCACGCTGGGGACGCGACCGCTCTTTCCACTTCTCCGTGGGTTATCCTTTCTAATCTGAAAAAGCTATGAAAAAACTTGTCATCTTCGACCTGGACGGCACCCTGCTCAACACCATCACCGACCTCGGCAACTCCGTCAACTACGCCCTGGAGCAGATGGGGTATCCCACCCACTCCATGACCTCCTTCCGCTTCATGGTCGGCAACGGAGTGCGCAAGCTCATACAGCGTGCCCAGGTCGATGCCGACGAGGAGACCGTAGACAAGCTCCTCGAATACTTTCGAGAGCACTACGACCAGCACGACTGCGACCAGACAGAGCCATACAAAGGCATCCCCGAGCTGTTGCGCGAGCTGGTGGACCGCGGCATCAACGTGGCCGTGGCAAGCAACAAGTACCAGTCCGCCGTGGAGAAGATCATCCGCCACTACTTCCCTGACATTCCCTTCGTGGCCGTGTGCGGGCAGACAGAGGGACGTCCCACCAAGCCCGACCCATCCATCATCTTCAGCATCCTCAACGCCTGCCCCACACCCAAGGCCGACGTGCTCATGGTGGGAGATTCGGCCGTGGACATGGAGACCGCCTACCGTGCCGGCGTGGAATGCGTGGGCGTCACCTGGGGCTTCCGGCCTGTCAGCGAGCTCCGCAAGGCTTACGCCGACCACATCGCCTCCCTCCCCTCCGACATCCTCAACCGCCTCAACGACCCCTTCTGAGTGGCAATTCTTCCTGCGGACATACCCGCCTGTAAGCGCCTCTGGAAAGAGACCTTCGGCGACACCGACTCTTACATCGACCGCGTCTTCCGCAACTGGGTCGCTCCTGCCTTTTCCGCCTGCACCCACGACGAGAGGGGAGAGGTGTCGGCCATGCTCTGCGCTCACGTCTTCGGCTTCACCGGTAACTACTTCGGCCTCTACCTGCACGGCCTCGCCACACGGCCCGACTGCCGCCGCCAGGGCCTCATGACCCACCTCATCCGCAACGCCATCGACCGAGCACTTAAGGCCCGCTTAGACTTCCTCTTCCTGATCCCCGCCTCGCAGTCCCTGCGCGCATGGTATGCCACCCTCGGTTTCACCGATACCGCACCACGCTACTGGCTCTCGCCCGACGCCACTCCCGACCAGATCTCGCAAGTGGAATCGCCCCTGATGAAGATACGGAAGAGCCTTGTGGCGCCGCGCCTCGATCCGCACCACCCGCAGCTCCACGCCATCCGCGCCCAGCTGTCGCTGGAGAAAGACGAGGAGGCTGTCTCCATGGTCCATTCCGCCGAAGACGCCGCTGCCGTGCTGGAAGATATGGCAGAGAGCGGCGAACCCCCTCGCCAGTACCTCTACCCCTCGCAGATAGCCGCCGCCGACCCTGCCTCCCTCCGTTCCGAGCCATACGGCATGGCCTACCTCCTCTTCCCCCTCTTGCCCCCCGAATCCATCCACTTCCTCTACCTCATGGACTGACCATCGTCTTTAGCAACAGAGCCTTAACAAAGAGATAAGTCAAAACAAATTCAATAAGAAAAAGGGCACGCACGAACTGGTGCGCACCCTTTGCTTTTTCTTGCTTCCGTGACGTCTAATTTGCCATGAAGTAGCTCTCGGAGCTCATGCCCGGCAGTACCATGCAGGTACGGGCGAATTGCCTGACAAACTCGAGCGCTGACGGCCGGGGACTTTTCCGGCACACGCCCGTTGCGGTGGCGTCGAGGACAGCTGTTGCGGAATCCTTTGTCATAGGCAGCAGAGATTAATTGTTAGCCATTGGTGTCGGGAACCACGTTCCCGACATCTATATAACGCCCTTGTGCTTGCCTTATTGCCTGCTGACGCAAAAATACGCATTACGCCCTCTCGACGCGCAGATATGCCGGGAGGACAGTTATGAATCAGGCTCTTAACGTGAGTTAGGGATTTGATTTTCGTTGTTTTACATCTCTCACTATCATAACGATACCTATAGCAACGAAAAGCAAAATGCCAACAGATTTTATAATGTAGGGTGTGCTTAGAAAATTATCGTCCTTAGAAAGTAATCTGAGAACGGCTGCTGCGCAGATAATTACAATGTATTTGAGGTATTGCATTACTATATTACTCTGTGGAATCTATGACGATAAAGCAAATCTCTCCAAAGTGTTCCTTTCCAACTTCTTCTCCCTTGAGAATTGCCGGCATGGCAATGATACCCTTTGATTCAAGAATATCAAGCAAGTCCCACATCACTTCATGATAGAATATAATTTGTCCCAATTTGAGTGAAGCAATATTGTGAGTCTTACTCCAAGATACACAATGACTCTTCACTGCATTGCTTAAATTTGTTGTGATCGCCTTACATAGAAGGTCGATGGTGTCATTATTATTGCGATGGATTATTGGGATCAGGATGTTGCCATTGTCATCCGTAAGTCCCCAGCCGGCAATGGATTGTATAACCTCCTTGTTGTCAATTCGATTGCCTTGCGTCTGCATCACTTCCTTTGCAAAGGATATCATTTTTTTTGAGCTAAGCCAATATCCCAAATTGTCAGTCCAATTCTGATACAATGGCCCGTATCCGTTAGTTCCGATTTTGTCATGCTGTCGGCTCTCATACATTGCCCAATAGGCTCCCGACCATGTTCCGTGGTCCTCACAACTAAGGGGTGATGACAGGTATTCATCGCCCCACATATACCCATCAAGAAGATACGAAAAAACAAGACTGTAAGTCTGTTTGGAGTATCCGACTTTATTAAAAGCGGAAATTAGTTCTTTGATTTTCGGCTCAATTATAGGGAAAATGCTGTCTGCAAATTCTTTTGATTCTTGTCGAATTTTTTGTGTTTTGCTCTTTCCGAAAATATGCATCTTCGTTGAATATACATCGTTATTGTACGTCAACAAATCTCCGACTTCAAGCAACCGGAGTTGGCTTTTGTTGTATTTGATTCCAAGTGAATCAAGTTTAGCCGTAGTTCCCGGCTGCGCAAATGCACATAATATATCCCAATTATTGTCCGTGAGATATTCGCTCGGATGATAATTGTTATAAGAGCAGAATGCCGAAAGGTCGAAAGATTTATAGGGTCGTCCAATAATCGAATCCTGGGTTTGGGCGATTAAAAGCATTGGCAAAAATGTCAAGTACAATGTAAGAAAGAATTTCATTTGTGCCATAAGATTTTGAAGTGTTGGTATTCAGGCACAAAATTACTAATAATTTCCGGAATATAGGCAATGTCAGCGTGTCTTTTCAGGGCGGCTGATACTCAACCGCGTGTGGGGCTATGCCAGCTTCGCTGACTCCGAGGCTCTCAACGTGCAGACCCCGCAGGTGCGGGGTCTGCTGCCCGCCACCTCCGTCTCCATCGTCAACATCAAGAAGCGCGGCTACGTTCTCCAGGTTGCTTTGGCGTGACGTACCCATCACGTACCGCATCAGGCTTTCGGCTTGACCCGTTTTAGCTCGCCCAGCATGGGCGAACTAAAACGAGGGGCTTCGGAGTGATTCCGAAGCCCCTCGGGAGTAGGTGGAGCATACCAGACTCGAACTGGTCACCTCTTGACTGCCAGTCAAACGCTCTAGCCAGATGAGCTAATGCCCCAACTTTGCAGTGTCAATTTCTCTTTGACGATGCAAAGTTACGCACTTTCTCCGACATGGCCAAATATTTCAGCAAAAAAATTGCATCTTTTCTCAAAGTTTTTTCTAACCCGTTATAATATAGGTATATACGAGGACGGGAGGTGGGCGAGAAAATTAGGGCGCCTGGATGAGGTTTCCCATGTAGAAATTGTCGGAAATATGTGGGCGGACGAAAATCGGGGCAGCCGCACACGGACGGCTGCCCCGTAGGGTAGGGTAAAAATGCGCAGGGTGACTGCAGGCGGGTCAGACGCTGAGGGCTATCTCTTTCTCGGAGGCGATGCGGCGCAGGTTAAGCACGGCGTAGCGCATGCGGCCCAGGGCAGTGTTGATGCTCACGCGGGTCTCTTCGGCGATTTCCTTGAAGGACATGTTGCGGTAGAAGCGCATCGTGAGCACTTCGCGCTGTGGCTCGGGGAGGTACTTGATGAGTCCGCGCACGTCTTCGAGCAGCTGGCGGCTGATGATCTCCTCCTCGATGGTGGCCTCGGAGAGTTCCTTGCGGTTGAGTACGTCGGCCTCGGCCACGTCGCTGCTCTGCAGGTTCTCGGCCTTGGTCTGGCGGTAGTAGTCGATGATGAGGTTATGCGCGATGCGGGTTATCCAGGCGGGGAACTTGCCGTTTTCGGTGTAGCGTCCCTGCCGGATTGTGAGGATGGCCTTGACAAAGGTGTCCTGGAAGATGTCGTTGGCGACGTCCTCGTTCTTGACGGTGCGGATAATGTATGCGAACACTTTGTCGCTGTACTTGCGTAGCAGCTGGTCGAAAGCGTCGTTGTCTCCTTGCGCATAAGCCTTGACCAACTCGGCGTCGGTCATGCTTTTTGTTTTTACCATTCTTGTTCCTATACTTTTGTTGGGTAGAGGTCAGTCGATAGGCAATATGGGTTTAGTTCGTAATTGGGGTGGTTGGGTTTTATTGTTTTTCCGAATGTAAAATTACAAAATTTTTCGGCTCCGTGCAACAGGAAATGGCTTAAATTTTCGTATCTCTTGTTAAGAAGCTGAAAATTCGGCTCTTACCCAGGAGCCGTCTTCAGCGTAACCGAGGTGTCGGAGGCCTTGTTTCCGGGCTGCCTGGCGGATGATGTCGAGGTCGGGGAGATAGAAGCCGCTGCATACGAACCGTCCGCCAGGCTTGAGGGCGCGGGCATAGGCTGCGATGTCGGTGGTGATGATGTTGCGGTTGATGTTGGCCAGCAGCAGGTCGGCTTGGGGGATGTGGGGAAGCCGGGAGGCGTCGCCGCAGATGAGGTGTGGCGTGACGGCGTTAAGGCGGGCGTTGTCGCAGGCGTTGTCGTAGGCGTCGGGGTCTATCTCGATGCCGTGGACGTCGGTGGCGCCGAGCATGCAGGCGAGGATGGCGAGGATGCCGGTGCCGGTACCCATGTCGGTGACGGTCAGTCCGGTCATGTCGTGCGTCAGCAGGTATTCCATCATGAGGCGGGTGGTGGAGTGGTGGCCGGTGCCGAAGGCCATGCGGGGATCGACGATGATCTGGTAGCGGGCGTCGGGGACGTCGGTGTGGAAGGAGCTGCGCACCACTACCTGATCGCCGACGACGATGGGCTGGAAGTAGTGTTTCTCCCATTCGTGGTTCCAGTCCTGGCCTTCTACGATGGTGTTGTCGGCCTGGAGGGTGACGCCGGGGGCAGGGAAGTCGGCGAGCAGTGCGGTGAGGGCGTCGTCGTCGAACTGGTCCTGGAGTATGTAGGCGGTGAGAATAGGCTCTTCGGTGGTGAATGACTCGTAGCCGATGTCGCAGAGCAGGGCGGCGGCGAAGTCGGCGATGTCCTGGCTCCAGGGGGTGATGCGGAGGGTGGTGCTGACGTAATCCTTCATGGTGCAAAGTTACGAAAAAAAGTTGAGAATGGAGAGTCGCGGGCCGAGGGTGTCCGTAGCCATGCCGCTGTCACTGCCGCCCGCTCTGGCGTGGCGGTGTTGAGAAAAAAGCCCCGCGGCACGGGGCTGCAGGGTAGGGGGGTGCGTAGAGGGGGCAGGGTGGGCTATTTCTTGTTCTTGCGGAAGAAGTTGACGAGCTTGCGGCCGGAGCGGAAGAGGGCGAAGCCGATGCCGAAGAGGTCGGCGTATGACATTAGCTTCAGGCCGGTGTCGGCGAGGCTGAACAGGCCGGTGCCTTTGGGCATGATGGCGGTCTTGCGCAGGGAGGCGGTGTCGTTGAGGAGTTTCTCTTTGAGAAGCTCCATGCGTATCTGTGTCAGGAGGCGCTGCTGGCGCAGTTCGCCTATGGTGTAGCCACGGAAGTTCTCGCGGCGGTGGGGCGGCACGATGGGTGAGGTGGACTTCTTGTCTGCCATGGCTGTGGTTTATTTGTCGGTTTTGGGTTTGCGGTCAAAGAGGATTCGAGTGAGCAGGCGGCTGATGGGGGTGAGTATCAGGGGCTTGCGCAGCAGTACGAGCAGCAGGCATAAGACGAAGAATATGCCGGCGGTGCTGAGGTAGGCCAGCGCTGGGCACATGAAGAGCTTGAAGAGCTCGGCGCAGCTGAAGCCGAGGAATATGAGGATGAAGGCGAAGGCGAACAGGCAGACGATGCCTATGACGAGCATGCCGCTGAGGAGGGTGAACTTCTCGGCTGCGGTGAACTTGGCGTATTCCACGGCCACGGAGAAGAAGCGCATGGCCTCGTCGCGAATGGTCTTGATTTCGTCGAGTAGCTTGGATTTCATGAGGCGGGAATATTAAGTAAGGAGGGCACGGGGGCGATGGAAGCTCCCGGTGCCCTCCTGTGGTTCTGGCAGGATATGCTGCTGTGTTATTTCTCTACGCTGGCGGATAGTTCGGCCACGAGTTCGTCTACTTCGCGGTCGCAGACCTTGATGCCCTTGCGGCGCAGAATCTCGCGGATTTTCTCGCGTACGTCCTCGCCCTTTGCGGGTGCGAAGAGTAGGGCGGCGGAGCAGCCTACGATGGCGCCTCCGAGGAAGGCGTAGAGCAGATTGAGTGATTTCATGTTCTATGTCTTATGTGAGGGGTTTTACTTGTGTTGTCGGCGCCGGTGTCAGATCTGCTTCTCGAGCTGGTCCTCGATTTCCTCGGCGAGCTCTTCCATCTTGTTGCACTTGAGGTTGATGCCCTTTTTCTTGAGGATCTCGATGATGTTGCGGCGGGTCTCGTTGCCCTTGTGGGGGGCTACCAGGAGGCCTACTGCTGCGCCGGCGATGGCGCCGCCTATTACGGCGGAGATTACGTGAATCGGCTTCATAGTGTGTATGTTTCTTGTGTGTTCTTGCTTGTTTACCTTATAACGCAAAAAACGCGCCAAGTGTTTTAACACGATTTGATTTTTTGTCAGAATTTGAATCCCATGGAGAGTACCACCTGGTGGTTGGCCGAGGTGACGCGTGCCGATGGACAGGCGGCGGGTTCGGCGATGTCGGTGGGGAAGGGATGATATTCGCTCCGGCGGTTCTTGTAGACGTAGGCCAGGTCGGTGTAGAAGCCCTTGTGGTGGAATCCGATGCCGCCGGTTATGTAGTAGGTGCGGTCGTCGAGGGTGTAGTCGAGGCGGGCGCCGTCGGTGAAGACTTCCTCTTTGTTGTCGAAGACGTCGCTTTTTACGGGTGCACGCATCAGGGAGTAGCCGGCGCGCAGTGAGACGTTGTTGCTGACGCGGGCCTCGGCGCCGACGCGCAGGGTCGACGTGGACTGGTACATGTTCTTGATGTCGTCGTTGGTGTAGGTGAAGGAATCGTAGCCGCCGTTGAGCCAGTTGTCGTCGTACTTGTCGGTGAAGTGACAGTAGCGGTAGTTGGCCCACTCGTAGTCGGCGGAGATGATGAAGCGGTTGGCGATGACTCCGGCCATGGAGGCGATGAGGCGCCAGGGGGTGCGGAAGCGGTAGTCGTAGACGGCGTCGTAGCCGCCGTTGGTGTAGTGGATCTCCTCGCCGCGGTGGTTGCCGTAGATGGAGCTTGTGGCGCCGAGGTACGACTGCTCGAGGTCGTACCAGGTTGGGGTGTGCATGGCAAAGCCGATGCGCAGCTGCGGCACGGGGCGCACTATGAAGCCGAGCTTGTAGTTGAAGCCGGTGCCGGTGACTCTGTAGCGGCTCTGCAGCTGGATGTCGGAGGTGGTCTGCTCCACCTCGTCGTTGCTGTTGGCCACGTAGGCGCCTGTCATCTGCTCGCCCCAGAGGGAATTGCGCTCGTAGGAGAAGTCGACGATGCCGAAGTCCATGCCCCAGTAGAAGACGTTGGAGACGTTGCCGCCCAGGGCGATGTTGTATTCGTCCATGGCCCCCTTGTCGACGACGCGGAAGTAACCGGAGCCGGTGGTGCCTGCGCCGAACTGGCCGTCCCAGTGGGCCTTGCCGTCTTCCTGGCGGGCGTTGATGAAGTATGAGTCGTAGCCGAGGATGGTGGCCCAGGGTGCCTGGAGTCCGCCGTCGGTGGGGTTGTAGGGGTCGAAGCTGCCGTTGCCGGCCACGTCGCCGACGTTGACGCCGCTGCCGTTGGCCAGGGCTGCGATATAGTTGGTGACGGAGGTGCCGAGGCGGGGCACACTGCCGCGGAAGCGGCGGTTGAACGACGAGGTCTTGTTGTAGGTGAAGCCGAGGTTGATGTTGCGCAGTACTCCGGAGTTGTGGATGCTGAACACGCAGCCTATGTTGTTGAGGTAGAATGGCGTTTTGTCCCACTTGGTGGCCACGCCCTGGCTAATGGCGTTGCTCTGCTGGGCGTCGATGTCGATGGTGAATCCGATTTCGTTCTGGCGGTATACGCCGATGCCGCCGGGGTTCTGGCTGAGTGTGGAGAGGTCGCCGCCGAGGGCGCCGAAGGCTCCGCCCATGGACATGAAGCGGGCGGTGCCCTTGAGGTCGGGCTGGGCGAACTGGTAGGCGTCCATGGCCGACTGGGCGCTCATCAGCGCCGGGAAGGCAAGGGTGGCCAGTGTGAGTAGGGATTTTTTCATATTGTCAGGTGTTTTTTGTTCGGAAAAGTGGAAGGGTGAAGGCCTTGCCGGGCGTAGTAGCCTTCACCCTGTACTTTGTTACGGAATTAGCGTCGGCCTCCTCCTCCGCGGCTTCCGCCTCCTCCTCCGCGGGAGCCGCCGCTAAAGCCGCCGGTGGAGCGGGAGGGGCTGCTGGGGCGCGAATAGCTGCTTGAGCCGGAGCGGGATGGTGTGCTCGGGCGCGAGTAGCTGCTTGAGTTGGAGCGGGAGGGAGTGCTCGGGCGCGAGTATCTGTTGTTGGAATTGCTGTTGCTGGGGCGCGAGTAGCTGTTGGAACTCGGGCGCGTGGTGGTCGACGGACGCGAGTAGCGGTCGGTGGTGACGGTGCCGGTGGTGCCGGTGCCGGGACACACGGTGGTGGCGGCATTGCCGGTGCTGGAGCCGGGACGGGCTGTCACGGTGCTGGAGCCGGATGCCTCGGGACGCACTGTTGTGGACGAGCCGGGACGTGCGGTCGCTGTGGCCATGCCGCTGGCGCCGGGACGCACGGTGACGGTGCTGCCGTTGCCTGGACGGTTGTTGCCGCCGGGGCGGTACTCGTGATCGGCGGTGTTGCCGGGTCGTGCCGTGGCTGTGCCGCTGACGCCGGGACGGGTGGTTGTGACGTAGCCGTTGTTGCCGGGACGGTAGTTGCCGCCGCCTATGCCTCCGCCCGCGCCGGGACGGCTGTCTGGCCGGTGGCTGGCTGTGGGACGGCTCGGACGGGTGCTGGAGGCCCAGCCGGGACGCACGTAGCCGTTGCCGTGCATGTTCGGGCGCCAGTTGTGGGCGTAGTTATAGCGCGGGCCGTGCCAGCCCCATCCCCAGCCCCCGGAGGGAATCCATCCCCAGCCGGCGTTCCATCCGTACCAGTATCCCGGTCCAGCCCAGCCGTAGTTCCAGGGGGCCCAGGGGCGGTACCAGGTGTTCCATCCCCATCCCCAGGAGGGTCCCCATCCCCAGGGCCAGTCGTAGTCAAGTCCCCAGCCCCACGGCGAGATGTTGATCGACAGGTAGGGGGTGGAGCAGTAGGAGGGCAGGAAGTAGGGGGTGCTGCCGGTGTAGATGACGTTGACGTTGCCCTTCGAGCCGTTGAGCACCTCGTCGAGCTCGGCCTGGTTGTTGACCACGATGGTGGGGTTGTAGTACTGCTGTATCTGCTGGGTGTAGACGTAGTCGGGTGCTGCCGAGGCGGCCGCGCCGATGGTATCGACGGGGGTGCCGTAGTAGGCCTCCCCGCGGCGGTTGTATGCGTCGATGTCGACGGCCGACATGTCGGGAACGTAGTGCGTGCCCGGCTTCGACGTGCCTTTCTTGTTGGTACGGGGCGTAACCGTGTTCTTCGGCTCCTGGTAGTAGATGTCGTCGTACTCCTGGGCGAAGCCCATGCCTGCTGCCCCGAGCAGCATGGAGAACAATAGGTACCTCGTTTTCATTTTTAGTTTTCTTTTAATTGTTTGACAACCGCAGGGAGCCTGCGGTTTAATGTGCTAAATTACAATGTTTGCTCGGGATGGACAAATATTTAACACATTTTATTATACAACGACGTCTGAATGGGTTTTGTTACAGTCGGGAACGGGAAATATAGGAATAAAAAAGGAGCAGCACACGTGCACTGCTCCGAGTATGGTTCCATCAGGGGTGGCCGTTTTAGAGAATGTTGGCGAGCTTGCCCTCCAGGTCGGAGAGCCTGACCAGGCCGACGCTGCGGTCCTTGAGTTCTCCGTCGCGGAAGAAGAGGACGGTGGGGATGTTGCGGATGCCGAACTCGGTGGGGAGGTCGCCGTCCTCGTCGACGTTGAACTTGCCGACCAGGGCCTTGTCGGCATACTTGTCGGCCAGCTGCTCGACCACGGGGCCGAGCTTGATGCACGGGCCGCACCAGGTGGCCCAGAAATCGATTACTACGGGTTTGCCCGACTGGATGGCTTCGCGGGCGGAAGCGTCGTTGAAATGTTCAAGCATACTATGTGTGTTTTTTTTCTATTAACGGTTATGCTGTTATTTGGTTCGTACGGTATATTGGATTCCGAGGTCGTCGAGGGTGTGGAGCAGGGCGCGGGAGAGGAGGCACTTCTTGCGCGAGCGCAGGCGTATGGTGGCGTTGTGCTCCAGGTCCTGGAGGGTGAGGACGAGGTCGACGGGCTTGACGTACTGGGGCTTCTGCTTGTCCTCGGCGGCGGCCTCGGCGGCTCGGCGGGCGTGGTCGCGGTCGTGGACCTGCCCTTCGAGGACGCCGAGGAGCTGGCCGCTGTCCATGGCCGGCAGGCTGACGCAAAGCTCGTTGGCGACGCTGTTGCCCAGGTCGGCCAGGTGCTCCACTTTCTCGATCTGCAGGTCGTAGTTGCCGGGGCGGAAGGGCTGCTCCACCAGGGTGGTGGAGACGCGGATCTTGGAGCCGGCGGTGGCGTAGGGCAGGAAGGTCTGGTAGTTCTTGCCGAACAGGCGCACGGTGGCGGCGCCGCTGAAGTCTTCCATCGTCAGCACGCCGTAGGGCTTGCCCTTGGCCGTCATCTTTGTCTCGAAGCCGGTGACGAGGCCTCCGAAAGTCACCTTCTCGCCCGGTGTGCAACGGTCCTTGATCTCGGCGCAGGGAGTGTTGCAGCCGTAGGTGAGCTCCAGGTAGTAGCTGTCGAGGGGATGGGCCGAGAGGTACATGGTCACGACCTTCTTCTCCTCCTCGAGGAGCTTGAGGTCGCTCAGGGGCTCGTACTTGGGCGGGGTGGGGCGGGCAGTCTCGATGGGAACGATGTCGGCGAACAGCGACGCCTGGGAGTTGTTGCGGTCGGCCTGCATGCGCTGGCCGTATTTAATTAATGTGTCGGCGTAGGAGCTGTTGCCGTCGGGGGCGAGGTACAGGTCGCGACGGTCGCCGAAGCAGTCGAGGGCTCCGGCCTTGGCCAGGTTCTCGAGGGCGCTGCGGTTGACGGCTCCGCCGCCCACGCGCTCCACGAAGTCGTAGATGTCGGTGTAAGGGCCGTTCTCCTTGCGCTCTTTGATGATGACGGCCGTGGCGTTGGCGCCGAAGCCCTTGATGGCGCCCAGGCCGAAGCGGATCTCGCCCTTGGCGTTGACGGTGAAGCGCTCCAGCGACTCGTTGATGTCGGGGCCGAGCACGGTGATGCCCATGGCCCGGCACTCGTCCATGTAGTGGCTAAGCTTGGCGGGGTTGTCGAAGTTGCGGCTGAGCACACCGGCCATGTACTCGGCGGGGTAGTTGGCCTTGAGGTAGGCGGTCTGGTAGGCCACCCAGGAGTAGCATGTGGCGTGGCTCTTGTTGAAGGCGTACTTGGCGAACTCTGTCCAGTCGCTCCAGATTTTCTCCAGCACCTCGGCCTTGTGTCCGTTTTTCTGTCCCTGGTCCATGAACTTGACCTTGAGCTTCATCATCTGGTCTATCTTCTTCTTGCCCATGGCCTTGCGGAGCTTGTCGCTCTCGCCGCGGGTGAAGTTGGCCAGCAGCCGGCTCAGGAGCATGACCTGCTCCTGGTAGACGGTGATGCCGTAGGTCTCGGCCAGGTACTTCTCCATGATGGGGATGTCGTAGACGATTGGCTCGTCGCCGTGCTTGCGGCGGATGAACTGGGGGATGTAGGCCATGGGCCCCGGGCGGTAGAGGGCGTTCATGGCTATGAGGTCTTCGAACTTGGTGGGGTGCAGGTCGCGCAGCGACGACTGCATGCCGGCCGACTCGAACTGGAAAGTGGCGGTGGTGCGTCCCTGGCAGTAGAGCTCGAAGGTCTTGGCGTCGTCGAGTGGTATCTTCTCGATGTCGAGGTCGATGCCGCGCGTCTGCTTGATGTTGGCCAGGGCGTCCATGATGATGCTGAGCGTGCGCAGGCCCAGGAAGTCCATCTTGATCATGCCGGTCTCCTCGATGACGGAGCCCTCGTACTGGGTGACGATTACCGTCTCGCCGTCGGTGTCCTTGGCGGTGGAGACTGGCACCCAGTCGGTGATGGGGTCGCGGCCGATGATGACGCCGCAGGCATGCACGCCGGTGTTGCGCTTGTTGCCCTCCAGACGCTCGGCGAAGTGGAGCACCTCGGGCACGAGCGGGTTGGGGTTCTGGAGCTCCTGGCGCATCTCCGGGTTGTACTTCAGGCAGTTGGTGATGTTGATCTTGGGTTCCTTGCCGTTGACCTCGGGCAGGTGATCGGGCACCAGCTTGGCCAGGCGGTTGCTCTCCGGAAGCGGCAGGTCCATGACCTTGGCCACGTCCTTGATTACCTGCTTGGTGGCCATGGTGGTGTAGGTGATGATGTGGGCCACCTTGTCGGCGCCGTACTTGTCGGTGACGTACTTGAGCACGCGGTAGCGGCCGTCGTCGTCGAAGTCGACGTCGATATCGGGCAGCGAGATGCGGTCCGGGTTGAGGAAACGCTCGAACAGCAGGTCATACTTCAGCGGGTCTATGTTGGTGATTCCCAGGCAGTAAGCCACTACCGAGCCGGCGGCCGATCCACGGCCCGGGCCGATGCTCACGCCGAGCTTGTTGCGCCCTGTGTTGATGAAGTCCTGCACGATGAGGAAGTAGCCGGGGAAGCCCATCGTCTTCATGATGTGGAGCTCGAAGGTGATGCGCTCCTTGACTTCGTCGCTGAGCGGGGTGGGGTAGTGCGTCTCGGCGCCCTCCCAGGCGAGCTTGGCCAGGTAGTCGGCCTCGAGCTTGATGCGGTAGAGACGGTCGTAGCCGCCCAGGCCGGCAACCTTCTTCTGCGCCTCCTCCTCGCTGAGCACGACGTTGTGGTTCTCGTCCCGGGTGAACTCGTCGAAGAGCTCCTGCTCGGTGATGCGCTGTCGGTACTCGGCCTCGGTGCCGAACTCGGCGGGGATGTCGAACACGGGCATGACTGGCGCGTGGTCGATGCTGTAGGTCTCCACCTTGTCGAGAATCTCCATGGTGGTGTCAAGGGCCTCGGGCAGGTCGGCGAAGATGTCGGTCATCTCCTGCTGCGACTTGAACCACTCCTGCTTGGTGTAGTGCAGGCGGTCCGGGTCGGCGTAGTTCTTCTGCATGGATACGCAGGTGAGGCAGTCATGGGCGTCGGCGTCGGACTCCTCGGTGAAATGGACGTCGTTGGTGGCCACGAGCTTGATGCCGTGCTTGCGGGCCAGGTCGATGAGGACCTTGTTGACTTCCTGCTGCTTGGGGTACGTCTCGCGGTTGGCATCGGGCTTGTTGGTCTTATGGCGCTGGAGTTCGAGGTAGTAGTCGTCGCCGAAAGTGTCGTGGTACCAGCGCACGCGCTCGTCGGCCTCCTGCATCTGGCCGTGCATGATGAACTGGGGCACTTCTCCGCCCAGGCAGGCGGAGAGGATGATGAGGCCCTCGCGGTGTGCGGCCAGGGCGTCGCGGTCCGTGCGCGGGTGATAGTAGTAACCCTCGGTCCAGGCCTGGCTCACGAGCTTGACGAGGTTATGGTAGCCTTTTTCGTTTTTTGCCAGCACGATGAGGTGTTCGCCGTTGTCGCGCTTGTCGGAGCGGTCGGTCAGGGAGTTGTGGGCCACATACATCTCGCATCCGAGAATGGGCTTGAGCTTGTGGTCGTCGTCGAGGTCGCCGTTGACCTTCTTTACGGTATTGTAGAACTCCTTGATGCCGAACATGTTGCCATGGTCGGTGAGGGCGAGTCCCTTCATGCCGAGCTTGGCGGCCCGTTTGACCAGTCCCTCTATGGAGGCTTGGCCGTCGAGCAGCGAATATTGCGAGTGCACGTGCAGGTGCGTGAATTGCCTTGGATCCATATCACCACAAAGGTAGCCCTTTTTTCTCGAATAGGCAAACCCCTCCCGCGAATAAATCTGCGGACAAAAATGCGGGGATGAAATATGTTTTGCGACATGTTTGGTCGGTGGTGCTTTTGCGGGCATCTTCGGCGACTTCTCGCATAATCTGAGCCATGCACTCATTTTTTTCAGGCCAAAGCGATTTCAGCATGATTTTCTCAATAATCTTGGGTTGGCGGGTATCGGTTATAACGGAAAGGGGCGCGACCTGCTCAGTCGCGTCCCTTTCGATATGTTGGATTTGAGTTAGCTTATTTACTTGACTTCCTCGAAGCCTACGTCTTCGATGTCGGGCTCTCCGGGCTTATGTCCCTGTTGTGCGCCGGGGGCCTGTCCGGGCTGAGGACCCGCCTGGCCGCCTGCAGCCTGTGCGTTGGCCACGTCCTGGGCTATGGCCTGTAGGCCTTCGGTGATCTGCTTCTCGTACATGTCGAGGTCTTCGACGAGCTGGGCCTTGTGGGCCTCTTTGAGCTTGGCTATGGTGGCCTCCAGGTTAGCCTTCTTGTCGGCGGGCACCTTGTCGCCCCATTCGGCGAGCTGGCGTTCGGCCTGGAAGATGATGCCGTCGGCGCGGTTGAGCTTGTCGGCGCGTTCCTTGGCCTTGCGGTCTGCATCTTCGTTGGCCTTGGCCTCGTTGCGCATACGCTCGATTTCGGCGTCGGTCAGGCCGCTGCTTGCCTCGATGCGGATGCTCTGCTCCTTGCCGGTCTTCTTATCCTTGGCGGTAACGTTGAGGATGCCGTTGGCGTCTACCTCGAAGGTAACTTCAATCTGAGGTATGCCGCGCGGTGCCGGCTCGATGCCGCCGAGGTTGAACTCGCCCAGCAGCTTGTCGTCGGCTGCCATGGGACGCTCGCCCTGGAAGACGCGTACGGTCACCTCGGGCTGGTTGTCAACGGCCGTCGAGAAGGTCTCGCTCTTGCGGGTAGGTATGGTGGTGTTGGCCTCGATGAGCTTGGTCATGACGCCGCCGAGGGTCTCGATGCCGATGCTCAGGGGCACTACGTCGAGCAGAAGCACATCCTTTACGTCGCCGCTGAGCACGCCGCCCTGGATGGCTGCGCCGATGGCCACTACCTCGTCGGGGTTGACGCCCTTGTTGGGTTCCTTGCCGAAGACTTCCTTGACCTTGGCCTGGATGGCGGGAATACGGGTGGAGCCGCCCACGAGGATTACTTCGTCGATTTGCGTTGCGGTGAGGCCGGCGTCCTTCAGGGCCTGCTGGCAGGGAGGTACAACGGCCTCGATAAGCTTGTGGCAGAGAGCCTCGAACTTGGCTCGGGTGAGGGTCTTGACGAGGTGCTTGGGGCCGGTCTGGTCGGCGGTGATGTAGGGGAGGTTGATCTCGGTGGAGGTGGAGGAGCTGAGTTCGATCTTGGCCTTCTCGGCGGCCTCCTTGAGGCGCTGCATGGCCATCGGGTCCTGGCGGAGGTCCATGTTGTACTCGGCCTTGAACTCGTCGGCCAGCCAGTCGATGATTACGTGGTCGAAGTCGTCGCCGCCCAGGTGGGTGTCGCCGTTGGTGGACTTGACCTCGAAGACGCCGTCGCCGAGTTCGAGGATGGAGATATCGAATGTGCCGCCGCCGAGGTCGAAGACGGCTATCTTCTGCTCCTTGGTGGACTTGTCGAGGCCGTATGCGAGGGCGGCCGCGGTGGGCTCGTTGACGATACGGCGTACCTTGAGGCCTGCAATCTCGCCGGCCTCCTTGGTGGCCTGGCGCTGGGAGTCGTCGAAGTATGCGGGCACTGTGATGACGGCCTCGGTGACCTGCTGGCCGAGGTAGTCCTCGGCGGTCTTCTTCATCTTCTGCAGGATCATGGCGGAGATTTCCTGGGGCGTGTAGTCGCGGCCGTCAATCTCCACCTTGGGCATATCGTTTTGGCATACGACCTTGTAGGGCACACGCTTGATCTCGTCCTCCACCTGGCCGCACTTCTCGCCCATGAAGCGCTTGATGGAGTATATGGTGCGGGTGGGGTTGGTGATGGCCTGACGCTTGGCGGGGTCACCGACCTTGCGCTCGCCGCCGTCGACGAATGCCACTACCGACGGGGTCGTGTTCCTGCCCTCGTTGTTGGGGATTACTACCGGTTCCTTGCCTTCGAGTACGGCCACACAGGAGTTGGTCGTGCCGAGGTCTATACCAATAATCTTAGACATAGTATTGTAAGTTTTTAGTTTCTGCGTTATGTGAATCTCATGCTCATGGGTCGGATAATGGGGTGTCGTTCCTCATGGCTTTACCATATTAACAAATAATGCGCGAAATGTATCAGGCACGTTATGAAATTTTAAGGAATAAGGGTTAAAAACCTGCAATCAAGCGAATTAAATACAGGAGGGCGCCCGTAGGCGCCCCCTTGGCAGTGGCTGACAGCGACGGCACATTTTGTGCCAGTCGCCTCTCGTATGCACCAGGGTGCATGCGTTGTGGCGGAGGTGTTGTGAGTGCGTTCCTGCAAGCGGACGCTACTTGAGGATGCCGGAGCCGACGCCGCTCTGCTGGCCGGCCTCGTTGCCCTGCTTTATCTTTTTGCCGTAGCCGAAGGTGTAGGTGGCCGACAGGGCTATCGAAGCGTGGTAGCCGGTGCCGAACTCCCATTGGTCGTAGTCGTAGTGGGCGCTGTGCATGATGCCGTGGTTGCCGCGCCAGTTCCAGCGGGCGAAGTTGTGGGCCGTCAGGCGCACGTTCCAGGCCGAGTTCGACCATCCGGCCGATAGGTAGTAGTAGTCCTTGGACTTCATCCAGGTGCCCACCATGCAGCCGTCGGCGTAGGCGCCGGCCGAGCGGTACTGGGCGCCGAAGTTCCAGGCGCCGGCGTAGTAGTTGACGCGCACCGAATAGTGGAACGACGACTTGGTCCAGTTGTAGGGGGCGCCGTTGTGGGCCGCGTATTCGTATAGGTAGACGTTGGCCTGGAGCTTGCCTCCGAGCTGGCGGGTGCCGAGGTTGACGCCGAAGTTGCCCTGGGCATAACCGGCTACGGGCTGGCGGATGATGCGCAGGATGCCGTCGGCGTGCGCCTCGTAGTCGTAGACGTAGCGATCGTCGACAATCCAGCCGTAGGCATAGACGGCGATGGAGTATTTGTTGTTGGGGAAGAAGGAGTAGGTGATGCCGGGGTCGTAGCTCTTGTAGGGCACCAGGGCGGGGTTGCCGGTGTAGCTGAACAGGGGGTTGCTCTGCACCACGGCGGCGCTGCGGTAGCTCGACGACGGCACGGAGCGCATGTGGTGGAACTCCAGGCTGATGCGGTGCCTGCGCAGGAAGGAGTATTGCAGCGAGAGGTCGAACCAGGGGGTGGAGTTATGTTCCTTGACCTTGTCGGTGCGGTCGGCCCATTCGTAGGAGGAGCGGTCGTAGAGGAGGCCGAAGCCGGCGTGGCCGTAGAAGTTTCCGGCGGAGATGCTGTAGCCGGCGCCGGGGCCGAAGCGGTAGGTGCGGGCGTGGTCGCCCACGTCCGAAGTGCCCCGGTAGCGGGTGTTGTTGGCGGTGACGATGGCCTGGCCGTAGATGTCGAGCTGTCCGGCGCGGCCGAAGTCGTGGCTGTAGGTGAGCGTGGCCTTGAACTGGTGCGAGTTGTCGCGGGCGCCGTTGAGGTACTGACCCACGTTCTGCTCTGTGTAGTCGGAGGCGGAGTTGGTGTGCGAGTAGCTGTAGTAGGGACTGACGTTGAGGGAATTGCCCTTGGGCAGCGAGAAGTTCCAGTAGCCGGAATAGGTGAGGGAGTTGACGCGGTTGCTCGAGGTGGAGGTGTAGGGGTTCTCGGAGAACTCGGCGGGGATGTAGCTCACGCGGCCTGAGGTGCGGTTGACTGGGGTGTGGTCGAAGTCGGCCGCCAGCAGGTTGCTCATCGTCACCTTGTCAGTGGAGTAGAGGGCGCGGAAGGTGGTCCAGTAGTCGTTGTTCTTGTACTTGGCCGATGTGGTCTCGCTCAGTCGCTCGAACACCTTATCGGGTGTGTGGTGTCGGGGCAGCCGGAAAGTCTCGGTGAGCTCGGAGCCGGTGTGCGGGGTGTTGGTGTAGGAGCCGCCGGCCGCCAGGTCGTAGGTCATACGCTTGTACTGGAGCTTGGCGAAGGCGTTGAGGCGCCCGTTGTTGGCGATGAACTGCTCCAGGCCGTAGAGCTTGACGTAGCCGCCGTACTCGTAGCGCTGCATGATGAAGTTGACGACGTGCTGGTTGTTCTGGAAGCGCGGGTCGGATGGGAAGTCGAGATATTCGACGTTGCGGACGTCGGCCATGCGCATGCCCTCGATGTCCTGCCGGGTGGCGGGGAGGTAGTCGATGTAGATGGCCACGGGATTTCCTGCGGCGGTGAGCACGGTGCTTTCGTTGTCGATGCGTATCTGGGGTATGGACATTCGGCCGAGCAGGTCGGTGGCGGTCTGGGCGGCGTTCTTCTGGCGGGTGGTTGGGGTGTAGACGGTCCTGCGGGCGTCGGTGCGTGTGAGGTCTCCTTCTACCACCACTTCCTCCAGTTGTTTGGTCCTGGCGGTGTCGGGAGTTTCAGTGGCGGCCATGGCCGCCAGCGGCAGCAATAGCATGATGGGCAGTGTGAGCTTCTTCATGATTTTATGTTTTCGATGTTGCAAAATTACTTAAAAATTCCGTTTTGCAAGCATTTTTTGGTGTAATATTTTCTGGGGGGGTAACTAACTGCAACCCAATGAGTTATGCAGTAAAAAAATGCCGCGGCGGTTTTTCCGTTGCGGCATTTTTCATTGTGGCGGACGTACCGGTGTTTGTCCCTACAGTTAGGCTCTGTTCCTCAAAAAATATTTAACGCCGGGGTCGCAGATGTGCCTGTGATTTAGTCTTGCAGCCTCAGGAGCATAGCGAGCTATGTGACTGAGGCAAAAGGCTAAAGCACAGGTGCAGCTGCGAGTGGGAGCTAATATCTTTGCAGATGTTGCCATCTGGAACAGAGCTATATTTTTACATTTCTTAATTATTTGCGCTTTTACCGGTGTCTTTTCGGTTAATTTCGCCGAGTTTCATCGGTCACGATGCTCGCATCGCTCCCTCTTCAACTCGCGAAATTTCCGCGAAAAACCACCGCCCCGGCGTAATATTTTTTAAGGAACAGAGCCTTAGCTACTACCTTCCGGCGGCCTTGGAGGAGTCTACGTTGGCGTCGGAGTTGACGAGCTTGTTGACGCTTCGCTTCTGGCGTCCCCACTGCAGGTTCCAGCTCACGATGATGTAGGGGATGCGCATGTCCATGCGCATATGCTGCTCGTTGCGGTTCCAGCGGTTGAGCGAGCGTGAGCCCTGGTCGTAGCGTCCCACGGGCATGATGCATCCCGCTCCGAACTGCCAGTTCTTCCAGTTATAGTTCAGCTCGATGATGTTGATGTCTTCGCCGTAGGAGATGGTCTCGCCCCAGAGGTCGCGCTGCGCTCTCTGGTATGAAGCCTGCAAGGTAACCCCCCAATGGCTGACCTGCACGGAGGCGTCGCCGCTCCAGCAGTGGTTGTAGAGCCTGTAGCCGGTGCCCTTCATGCGCTCGGCACGGTACTGGATGGTTCCGGAGAGCATGAGCCAGTCGGGGATGACCTCCACCTGCGGCGACAGCCAGAAGCTGATGTTCTGCAGGCCGCCGTCAGTGTTCTCGTAGCTGGTGACGAGCCGGTCGCCGTCCCAGTAGCGGTAGGGGGCGATGGCGTCGGGGCTGGTGAAGGCCCGGATGCCGAAGCTGGCGTAGGTGCGCGGCAGCGAGAAGGTGTAGCGCAGCGTGAGCATGTAGGAGTTGGAGGTCTTGAGGTCGGGGTTGCCGACCTGCCACTGGAAGCCGTCGAGCTGCTGCGGGGCGACGTTGGTCTGCGCAAGAGTCGGCGCCGACTGCCACGAGGTGAAGCTCAGCCGCATGTTGTGGTTTTGGTTGGGGGAATAGGTGACGGTGGCCTGCGGACGCACGTTCCAGCTGTGGCGTCCCTTGTCGCTCTCGCGGAAGAGGTAGTCGATGTACTGTGCGCCCACGCCGGCGGTGGCGGTGAAGCGGCCGAAGCGCTGGAAGTACTCGGCGAAGACGTACGCCTTGTCCTGCCGTTGATGGAAGACCTCGCCGCCGAGGTTGCGGTACTCGGAGCGGTTGCGGTTGGCCGAGTAGGATGCTCCGGCGGTGAAGCGCGAGCGGCTCCAGTTCTTGATGTAGTCAACCTCCAGGCCGTATGCCTGGTTGCGGTCGCGGATGTAGGTGTGGACGTCCGTCAGCGGGTCGGCGAGGCCGGCTCTCCTCTCCACGTAGTCGGAGTAGGAGTGTCCGTTGAAGAGCGATGCGCGGAAGTCGACTACGAGAGTCTGGCGGTGTGCGAAGTGCTGTTCCCAGTAGGCGCTGAACGCAGGTGTGGAGCCCTTGCTTCCCTGTGTGTCGCTGAGGTCGATGTCCGGCGAGCCGTCGTCGAGCGACATAAGGCCGTGGTAGTGCATGCGGTCGCTGAACTTGAAGTTGGCGTCTATGCCCACATATATGATAGTGGTGTCGGGGCGGACGTAGCTGTAGTTGAGCCAGCCGCCGCCGAAGGTGTCGTCGGCGCTTCCGCCAAGCGGCTTCTCGGTGCGGGCGAGCGTGGAGCCGTCGGGGTAGGTGAACGTCTCGCGGTAGTCGCGGTGAATCTTCACGTCCTTGGTGAGCTTGCCGTATCCGCCTACGCTCCACTGGGAGCGTCCGACGTTGAATTTGGCGTCGGCCCGGTAGAAGCCCCAGGCCTGGGTGAGGGCCGGCTGGGCCATGAGCATGAGCGAGCCGCCGAGGGTGGGGTTGGCCACGATGACGTTGAGCACGTAGCTGGCTCCGCCGTAGCGCAGGCCGGGGTTGTCGATCCACTCGACTTTCTTTATGGTCTCGGGCAGGAGGTTGCGCAGCTCGTTGACGGTGGCCTGGCGGCCGTTGATGCGTATCTGCACGTCCTGCCCGGAGGCGGATATGGTGCCGAGGGCGTCGAGCACGCTCAGGCCGGGTATCATGAGGTTGTTGAGCAGCTGCATGCCGTTCTTGGAGTTCTCCACCGCCGACGAGGATGGCAGGTAGATGTCCATGTCGGCCTTATGCACCACTTTCGGCGCCTCTATAACCACCTCTTCAAGCTCCTTGGCAGCGGTGGTGTCCGGCAGTTCCGACTGCGCCCATGCGGAGTAGGGGAGCAGCAGGGACAGGGCCGGAACCAGTAACTTTTTCATGTCATATTCCGATTAGTTCGCTGCAAAGTTACAACCGATTTCCCGCTTCCGCAATACCCAAAAGGGTATGATTTTTCGGGGGGGTAACTCACTGGTAGTCAGTGAGTTACAAGTATGAATTTTTTGATTTTTTTCAATGTGCGAGGGCAGTGCGCCTTATTCTGTCTTCATCGCGAAGCCGCCGCCGGGGGCGAGATGCACCTTTAGGGTATTGGGGGCGGTGAGGGTCCGGCGGCGGTAGTCGCGGGCGTTGCGGTGGGCGTTGACGCCGTCGGTGAAGAGGTCGAGGCGGGTGCCGGGCGGCAGGAAGGAGAGGTCAATTTTCAGGTCGCGGGGCGTCCAGTCGGTGATGCCGCCGATGTACCACTTATTCCCCTTGCGCCGGGCGGTGACGATGTACTCGCCCAGGCGGCCGTCGAGGATGAGTGTCTCGTCCCACACGGTAGGTACGGAGGCGATGAAGTCGGTGCACTCCTGCTCGTCGGTGTAGCTGGACGGGCTGTCGCAGAGCATGTTGAGCGGCGAGTCGAAGACCATATAGAGTGCCATCTGATGGGCGCGGGTGCCCTGGCTCATCGGGTCGTCGTTGACAGGGTGGTACTGCCGTCGGGTGGCGTTGCGCATGGCCCCCTGGGTATAGTCCATGGGTCCGGCCGCCTGCCGCAGGAATGGTATCTGCACGTCGTAGAGCACCTGGTTGAGCGTGTCGGGCGACCATTTCATCTGCTCCAGGCCGTTCACGCCCTCGAAGTTGAGCACGTTGGGGTAGGTGCGGTTGAGACCGGCCGGCTTGGCCGTGCCGTGGAAGTCCATCACCAGGTTATGCCTGGCGCCCGTGGCGGCGGCAAGGTAGAGGAAATCGTTGACGAGCTGGTCGTCGCTGTCCATGAAGTCGACCTTGAAGCCCTTGATGCCCATATCGGCATAATGCTTGCAGACCTGCTCCATGTCGCGCTCGAAGGCCGTGTATCCGGCCCACAGGATGAGGCCGACGTTGCGCTCCCTGGCGTACTCCACTAACAGCGGCAGGTCAATCTCCGGCACCACCTGCATAAGGTCGGCCTTCTTGTTTACGGCCCAGCCCTCGTCGAGAATCACATATTCGATGCCGTTGTTCGAGGCGAAGTCGATGTAAGCCTTGTAGGTGTCGTTGTTTACGCCCGAGGGGAAGTCCACGCCCCGGATGTTCCAGTCGTTCCACCAGTCCCAGGCGACCTTTCCCGGCCTTATCCAGGAGGTGTCGGCTACCTTGCTCGGCTCGCCGAGCAGGTAGCTGAGGTCGGAGGAGGCGAGAGTCCTGTCGTCGCCGACCATGGCGATGCGCCAGGGGAAGGTGCGGCTCCCCTTGACCGATGCGATGTAGGGATGACGGCTGTCGACCAGGTTCTGTAGGTTGTTGTGTCCGCCCTGGTGCCAGGTCTTCGGCACCGGCGCCCACACGCCATTCAGCCCCTCGGCGGTGCCGTTGAGGTACATGCCCGGATAGCCGCGCAGGTCCGACTCGGTGATGAGCACGTTCACGTCCCGGGCAGGCTCCACGGCCATGGGCAGGAAGATGAGCCGCTGCGGGTCGAGGCTGCCGACGGCAGTGACGGTGTAGATGTTCTCGAAGGAGCTGAAGAACTGGCTCTCGAAGTCATTCTCATACTTGCGTGCACGCACAAAAGGGACTGTGGCCTTCGCGCTGTCGGGGAAGCTGAAGATAGCAGTCTCGTCCTTGACCTCCAACGGCTTTTTCCCCGAATAGGCAAAGCGGTATGCCACTCCGTCGTCGTAGGCGCGGAACTGCACCTCCCAGCTCTTGCCGAGGCTGAGCGTCATGGCGTTGTAGCGTTCGCGCACCTCCGAGCGGCGATAAAACGGCGAGGTAATGTACTTGTCCACGATGTCGCGGCCTACGAGCTTGGCGTCGCCAGGGCCTATCTGTTGCCCGTTGTTAAGCGTCATGCCGATTTCCGACGGGCATAGCACCGTCAGGCCGTCATAGCTGACGGAGTATTCGAGCGTCTTGCCTGTGCTGACCACCGCCTTGATGCGGCCGTCGGGCGAAGTCAGCGTAAATGGAGCGGCAGTGGCCCCTAAGGCAACTGCAAGCGAGAGGAGTGCGTAAAGTGAGCGCGTCATGGCTGTTCGGTTTTTGTTGGTGTGCAAAGGTAGTGAAAAAAGCTGATAGATGCGATTTGCGGACCCTCCGTGACCTGCAGGGATGCTCCCCGGTGCATCCGTTATAGCAGATTGCGACGGCGGATGCACCGAGGCGCACCCCTGCATGTGGCGAATCTCTCAACTTTTTTCACTAACTTTGCAGAAAATTTCAGAGATGCACACCCAGCCCAAAGCCACGTTGATTCTGGAAGACGGCAGCCGGTTCGAGGGATACTCGTTCGGCGCCCCCGTCGGCTCCGGCGGCGAGGTTGTCTTCAACACCGCCATGACCGGCTATCCGGAAAGTCTCACCGACCCCTCCTACGAAGGCCAGATACTCGTCACCACCTACCCTCTTCTCGGCAATTACGGCGTACCTGCCAAGGCAGGGGCGCCGTCGTCGTCTTTAGACCCCCACTTCGAGTCGAGCCGCATCCACTGCGCCGGCATCATCTGCCAGGAGTATAGCCGCCGTGCCAGCCACTATCTCTCCGGCCGCACCCTCAGCGACTGGCTGCGGGAGGAGGGCATACCCGGTCTGACGGGCATCGACACGCGCGCCCTCACAAAGCTGCTGCGCGAGAAAGGCTCCATGCTCGGACGCATCGTCATGGAAGGCGAGAGAGAGGCCGGCGAGTTCTACGACCCCAACAAGGAGAACCTCATCGCCAAGGTCAGCACTCCCGAGGTGAAACGCTTCGGCCAGGGCGACAAGAAGGTGGTGCTCGTGGACTGCGGCACCAAGTACAATATAATAAGGTGTCTGGCCAGCCGAGGCGTGGAGGTGACCGTAGTGCCTTGGGACTACGACTTCAACACCCTGGAATGGGACGGCCTGTTCATCAGCAACGGCCCCGGCAACCCCGACCTGGCCGACAAGACGGTGGAGCACCTAAGGAAAGCATTTGAATCCGAAAAGCCCATCTGCGGCATCTGCATGGGCAACCAGCTGCTCGGCAAGGCGGCCGGCGCCAGAATCTTCAAGCTTAAGTACGGCCACCGCGGCCACAACCAGCCGGTGAGGCAGAAAGGCACCGACCGCTGCTTCATCACCTCGCAGAACCACGGCTTCGCCATCGACCAGGACACCCTGCCCGCCGATTGGGAGCCGCTGTTCGTGAACATGAACGACGGCACCAACGAGGGCATCCGCCACAAGACCCTCCCATTCTTCTCGGCCCAGTTCCACCCCGAGGCCTCTTCCGGCCCCAAGGATACCGAGTTCATTTTCGACGACTTCATCGCAATGCTCTGACCTATGGATAAGAAACAGTACAAGAAAGTGTTGCTCCTGGGCTCGGGAGCGTTGAAGATAGGCGAGGCCGGCGAGTTCGACTACTCCGGCTCGCAGGCGCTCAAGGCCCTCAAGGAAGAGGGCATCGAGACGGTGCTCATCAACCCCAACATCGCCACGGTGCAGACCTCCGAGGGCTTCGCCGACAAGATATACTTCCTGCCCGTCACCCCGGCCTTCGTCCGCAAGGTAATAGAAAAAGAGCGCCCGGACGGCATCATGCTCGCCTTCGGCGGCCAGACGGCCCTCAACTGCGGCGTGTCGCTATACCAGGACGGCGTGCTGGAGGAATATGGCGTCGACGTGCTCGGCACCCCCGTGCAGGCCATCATCGACACCGAGGATCGCGAGCTATTCGTGGAGCGTCTCAACGAGATCGGCGTCAAGACCATCAGCTCGGAGGCCTGCACCGACTTGGATGAGGCCCGTGCCGCCGCCCGAGCCCTCGGATACCCCGTCATCGTCCGCGCCGCATACGCCCTCGGCGGTCTCGGCTCCGGATTCTGCGACAACGAGGAGCAGCTCGTAGCCCTGGTGGAAAAGGCCCTCACCTTCTCCCCCCAGGTGCTCGTCGAGAAATCGCTCAAGGGCTGGAAGGAAGTCGAGTACGAAGTCGTTCGCGACCGCTACGACAACTGCATCACGGTCTGCAACATGGAGAACTTCGACCCCCTGGGCATTCACACCGGGGAGAGCATTGTAGTGGCTCCCAGCCAGACCCTCAGCAACGACGACTACCACACACTGCGTGCCCTGGCCATCAAGATTATTCGCCACATCGGCATTGTGGGCGAGTGCAACGTGCAGTATGCCTACGACCCGCAGAGCAACGACTACCGCGTCATCGAGGTCAACGCCCGCCTGAGCCGCTCGTCGGCCCTGGCCAGCAAGGCCACCGGCTACCCCCTGGCTTTCGTCGCCGCCAAGCTCGGCCTCGGCTTCGGCCTCTTCGAGCTCCGCAATTCCGTCACCAAGTCCACCTCCGCCTTCTTCGAGCCCGCCCTCGACTATGTAGTGGTGAAAATCCCCCGCTGGGACCTCGGCAAGTTCCACGGCGTGCGCCGCGAGATCGGCTCGTCGATGAAATCCGTCGGCGAGGTCATGGCCATCGGCCGCACATTCGAGGAGGCCATCCAGAAGGGCCTGCGCATGATAGGCCAGGGCATGCACGGATTCGTCGAGAACCGCGAACCCAATATGCCCGACCTCGACCTGGCCCTCAGCCAGCCCACCGACAAGCGCATCTTCGCCATCGCCCGCGCACTGCGCAAGGGATATTCCGTGGACCGCATCCACGAGCTCACCAAGATTGACCGCTGGTTCCTCTATAAGCTCGCCAACATCACCGACACACGCGACGAGCTGGAGAAATATGACCGTGTCGACGACCTCCCCGCCCACCTTTTCCGCACCGCCAAGCAGCAGGGCTTCAGCGACTTCCAGATAGCCCGCGCCCTCTATGGCGACCGCATGACGGCCGAGAGCGCACCCCTCAGCGACGCCGTACGCCGCCGCCGCAAGGAACTCGGCATCCTTCCCGTCGTCAAGCAGATCGACACCCTCGCCGCCGAGTACCCCGCACAGACCAACTACCTCTACCTCACCTACAACGGCACCGCCAACGACATCGACTACACCGGCGACCACCGATCCGTGGTGGTGCTCGGCTCCGGCGCCTACCGCATCGGCAGCTCCGTGGAGTTCGACTGGTGCGGTGTCAATGCTCTCATGACCGTAGCCCGCCATGGCTACCGCTCCGTGATGATCAACTACAACCCGGAGACGGTCAGCACCGACTACGATATGTGCGAGCGCCTATACTTCGACGAACTCACTTTTGAGCGCGTCATGGACATCCTGGAACTCGAGCAGCCCTTCGGCACCATCCTCAGCACCGGCGGCCAGATTCCCAACAACCTGGCTGTGCGCCTGGACCGCGAGAAGGTGCGCATCCTCGGCACTCAGGCCTGCGACATCGACCGCGCCGAAGACCGCAATAAGTTCTCCAGCCTCTGCGACGAACTTGGCGTCGACCAGCCCCGCTGGCGCGAACTCACCAGCATGGACGCCATTCACGAGTTCGTGGACGAAGTCGGATACCCCATCCTCGTCCGCCCCAGCTACGTCCTGAGCGGCGCAGCCATGAACGTGTGCTCCAACGACGAGGAGCTCGAACGCTTTCTCCGTATGGCCGCAGCCGTCAGCAAGTCCCACCCCGTGGTCGTCAGCGAGTTCATCCAGCAGGCCAAGGAAATCGAGATGGACGCCGTGGCCCAGGACGGCGAGATCAAGCTCTACGCCATCTCCGAGCACATAGAGTTCGCCGGCGTCCATTCCGGCGACGCCACCATCCGCTTCCCGTCGCAGAAACTGTATGTCGAGACCATCCGCCGAATCAAGAAGATATCGGGCAAGATCGCCAAGGCCCTGCACATCTCCGGCCCATTCAACATCCAGTTCCTGGCCAAGGAGAACGCCATCAAGGTCATAGAGTGCAACCTGCGAGCGTCTCGCTCCTTCCCTTTCGTCAGCAAGGTCTCCAAGCAGAACTTTATCACCGCCGCCACCCAGGCCATGCTCGGACTGGAGGTCGACAAGCCCTCCAAGTCGGCCTTCGACCTCGACTACGTGGGCATCAAGGCATCGCAGTTCTCCTTCTCGCGCCTTCAGGGCGCCGACCCCGTGCTCGGTGTGGATATGTCGTCCACCGGCGAAGTCGGCTGCCTCGGCGACGATTCCTCCGAGGCTCTGCTCAAGGCCATGATGGCCGTCGGATACACCATCCCCAGGCACGCCGTGCTGATGAGCTCGGGCACCATCCGCCATAAGGTGGAGTTGCTTGAGGCCGCCCGCATGCTCTCCGCCCACGGCCTCACCATCTACGCCACCGAGGGCACCCGCCGCTTCCTGGGCGAGAACGGCGTCCCCGCCATCCGCGCCTATTGGCCAGGCGAAGAGGGGAGTCCCGCCATCCTCGACCTGCTCCACGGGCACGAGATCGACATGGTCGTCAACATACCCAAGGACCTCACCCCCAAGGAACTGAGCAACGGCTACCGCGTACGCCGCGCCGCCGTGGACCTCAACATACCGCTGCTGACCAACGCCCGCCTGGCGTCGGCCTTCATCCGCGCCTTCTGCGAGGTGCCCCTCGACACCATCGACATCAAGAGCTGGGACGAATACTGACACCGACTGCTCAGAATGAAAAAGCGGGGGCCGGCTTTCAAGCCGGCCCCCCGCTGTGTTTTGGGCGTTGGTTACGCTGGGATTGTCATTTTACGGCCACTTTGGCACTCAGGATGCCGGCTCGGACGATGTATACGCCTGCCGGAACGGGAGCGATCTCGTGGAGCAGCACCTTTTTGGCGGGGTCGGTCTCCACACTCTTTGAGAGCATGATGATGGCCTCGGACTGCTTCACCACACTCGTTTGCCCTCTCGGCAAGGAGGAGACGAGGGTGTTATTTAGGATTAACATAAATTAACATATGATTCTAAATATCTGATTATCAGTAATTTAGAGAGCTGTTCAAGCAATAGATGTTGTGATTAAACAGTACTTTTTTTTGCATAGTACTAAATAATACGTACCTTTGCACTCGAAAACAAACAACAACCTTCGGAAACATGAATAACATCTTTGTAGCATTTTCGATTGTAGGAGCTGCGGCGGCCGCGCCCGCCATGGCCGTCGCAGCCCCCTACACGGTGCACGGCTCGGTGCTCGATGCCATGACCGCCGAGACCCTCCCCGGTGCCTCGTGCGCCTTCTACGCCGCCAACGACACGGTAAAACCTCTCTTAACACTCATGACCGGCGCCGACGGATCTTTCACCGCCGATCTTCCCAGGCCGGGCGAGTATCTGATGAAAGTGACTCTCGTCAGCCAGAAGCCCGTCAGTCGCTCCCTGGTCCTCACCGACGAGAATCCCGCCGTCGACCTCGGCACCATCGCCATGCAGCCCGAGGGCGAGGCTCTCGAGGAGGTGGTGATCACCGGCCGCCGCCCCGTCATCGAGGCAACCGGCGACAAGGTGGCATACAACCTCACCGAGGACCCCAACACTCAGACTCACACCGTGCTCGAGATGCTACGCAAGGTGCCCATGGTCACCGTCGACGCCCAGGACAACATCTACATCAACGGCCAGTCCAACTTTAAGATCTACCTCAACGGCAAGGAGGATCCGATGCTCGGACAGAACGCTTCCACCATCCTCAAGTCGCTGCCCGCCACGAGCATCAAACGCATAGAGGTGATTCTCGACCCGGGCGCCAAGTACGATGCCGAGGGCGTGGGTGGCATACTCAACATCATCACCGAGACGCAGGCCAGCACCGACGGCCAGATGGCAACCATCACCGTAGGTGGAGGCGCCAACAACGCCCAGGCGTCTGTATACGGCATGGCCAAGAAGAACAAGGTCACCGCCAGCGTCGACGTCAGCTACTACAAGCGGTTCGGCTATCGCGAGGACAAGGGCGGCATTGAACGCGAGACCTTCGACGTGCCCTCTCCCACTGTCACCCGCCAGGAGATAGCTCAGCGACAGAACAACCATTTCGTCAACGGCAACGCCCGTCTCAGCTGGGAGCCGAACGACAAGAACCTCTTCACCATCAGCGCCAGCGGTTACGGAGGAGGCGGCAAGAACCATTACCGCACCACCACCGACGTGTTCGGCGACAATGGCCTACGCCTCAGCCACTCGCGCCAGAAGCTCACCTCAAAGTGGATATGGAGCTCCATCACCGTCAACGCCGGCTATCAGCACAACTTTGACGACAAGGGTCAGAACCTCGTGCTCAGCTACCAGTATGTGGGAGGATGGAACAAGGACAAGGACCGCACCACCACCCTGGAGTCGAGTTTCGACGACTTCGTGCCCTACACCTACGACTACACCAACGCGCCCACCAACGAGCACACCGTGCAGCTTGACTACACCAAGCCCTTCAGCCAGTACTTCACCCTCGAGGCCGGAGCCAAAGGAATCTTCCGCCGCAACACCTCCGACGGTTACACCAAGATCGGCGACTCCTGGAGCGACATGACCCTCACCGACCACAACACCGTGGACATGACCCAGAACCAGGACGTGGCCGCCGCCTACGCCACCTACGCCGGCACCTTCGGCCGCTTCAGCCTCCGCGCCGGCCTGCGGTACGAATACACCCGTATGCGCGTCGACTTCAAGACCGAAGGCTACGACAGCTTCCACTCCAACTTCAATGACTGGGTGCCCAACGCCTCGCTGGGCTACTCCTTCACTCCCACGCAGAACCTCTACGCCAGCTATCAGCAGCGCATACGCCGTCCCGGCGTGAGCGAGCTCAACCCGCACCGCACTGAATACATCGACGGCTTCGTCAGCCAGGGCAACCCTGACCTGGGCAGCGAGAAGAGCCACACCGTGGCTCTGGCCTACTCCAGCTTCGCCGGTAAGCTCGGCTTCAACCTGCGTACGTTCTATACCTTCTCCAACAACCGCATCAGCCGCTACTCCTACGAAGACGCCGGCGACCTCATACATACCTACGCCAACGTCGGCAACGAGCGCGACTGGGGCCTCAGCGCTTTCGTCAAGTACCAGGTCAACGGACGCATGGACTTCTCCGTCAACGCCACCGCTCAGTACGCCTACCTCCGCTTCCGTGCACAGGAAATGCAGAACCACGGCTGGACCTACAGCCTCCACGCCAACTACAATTACTCCATGCCCTGGCAGATGTACCTCAACGTCTACGGCGGCTTCAGCACCCGTCGCTACGACCTGCAGGGATACTCTTCCGGCTTCAACTACCACGGCATAGGCCTGACCAAGGCCTTCCTCAAGGGCGACCGCGTCAAGCTCACTCTCTCCGGACAGAACTTCCTCAACCCCAGCATCAAGTTCCGCATGGTGCAGAACGGCGCCAACTTCCACAATAACATGAGCGTCAAGGTCTCCACCTGGGACGTATCCATGACCGTCGCCGTCACCCTCGGCGGCCTCAACACCTCCGTCCGCAAGACCGCCAAGGCCATCAACAACGACGACGTCCAGCAGAGCAAGGGCGGCGGTGGCGGACTCGGGAACTAACCGATAGAACTGAGGGCTGAGAGTGGCAAAGCCACACAGCGAATCTGACTCTCTCAGCCCCCAGCCTAAGCTAACGCAATGCCAATCAACAAAGAGAACATAGCCACGCAGATGCGCAAGGGGATCATGGACTATTGCTTCCTGATCATCCTGGCCCGCCGTCGCGTGTACCCTTCCGAAATTATCGCCCACCTCAAGCAGGCCGGTCTGAGCATCAAGGAGGCCACCGTCTACACCGTGCTCAACCGCCTTACCAAGGAGGGCAAGGTGACATACCAGTGGGAGGAGTCCACGCAGGGGCCTCCGCGCAAATACTTCCTCATCACCCCGTTGGGCCACGAATACCTGCAGGCCACCCAGCAGGTCTGGGACGAAATCTCCGGCTCCATTTCCAAACTAAACGAAAACCACCCATGAGACCAACCTTGACAGTAAACCTCGGCGGCATGCAGTTCACTTTCAACGACAACGCCTACCGCCTCATGAGCCAGTACCTGCAGTCGCTCACCGACGCTTTCCGCGCCCAGGGCCTCGATGCAGACGAACTCGTCAACGACATCGAGAACCGTTGCGCCGAAATCCTGGACGAGACACACGACCGTGCCACGTACATCGTCACCGAGGGCGACATCACATCGCTCATCGACCGTATGGGGCGCCCCGAGGAGATTCTCGGCGAGCAGGTCACCGAAGGCCCCGATTTCGAGCAAGTCAAGGTCAAGGAGACAGTCGTGCCGCCTCCCTACATTCCCCAGGCCCCGCAGCCTCTGCGCAAGCGCCTCTACCGCGTCAAGCAGGGTGCCGAGCTGGGAGGTGTATGCGGTGGCATCGCCGCATACGCAGGCTGGGATCCGACATACGTGCGCATCGCCACCGTCATCCTCGCTTTCCTGAGTGCCTCGACCGTCTGCATCGCATACCTCGTGCTATGGATAGTGGTGCCGCAGGCCAAGACTCCCCTGCAGGAGATGGAACTGCGCGGAGAGTCGCCTACTCTCAACAACATCGGCAACACCGTAAAGCAGGCTTTCGGTTTCAACGAGAAGAACGGCGCCGCTGCGAGCGCCCCAGCGCCCTTCGAGAAGCTCAACCCGGAGCCGCCGCGCCACGCCTCACGTGCAGTCCGCTTCTTCGCCGGTCTCGGCAAGTGCTTCCTCGGACTCGTCGCGCTGGTATTCTCCAGCATCGTCATTGCCTTAGTCGCCGCCTTCATTGGCTGCTGCATCTGGGGTGTCACCATGCTTGTGCACGGCTCCGAGCTGCCGGCGCACTTCTTCCAGCAGATAGGTATCGTCATCACCGGCACTGTCATCGGCGGCATACCACTGGCACTTATGGCCTGGTGGATTATCCGTTCGATTTTCCACCTGAGTCCGCGCTGGCAGATAAAGCCCACCTGGCGCCTGGCGCTGTTCGTGACCTGGCTTGTGACCCTGTTCATCTGCATCAAGTTAGTACGCGTCTACTCCTCCGCCATCCAGGCCATGTAGACAATTTTAGATAATGAAATTCTGAGCACTGTCCCGGCCGCGACGGCCGGCTACAACCGAAGCAGGCCGCCGCCCGGAGTGGGCGGCGGCCTCGGCTTTTTTCCGAGAATGGCTATCGGAACTTTCCTTTGCCAATCCTGTCCCGGCACCGCAGCCGGACCATGGCCTGCCGCGTGTCACTCGTTCAGCGCCCGGTAGTCGCGCAGGAAGCGTCGCAGTGCCAGCGAGCCGATCAGCAGACCCCCGGCGCCACCGGCGCACATGCCGTAAATCGTATGGATGTCGGCGCCTACAGTCCATACGATCACACCGATGACAACAAAGGCAAAAGGTATCAGCACCACAATCGACTGCAGGTGGCGGCGTCGGCAGAGTGTGGCCCTGGCCACCACCTCGCTCACCGGCCAGCTCACGCAATCAATCTCGCCCACGCGCCGCATCAGCCAGTAGTCGATCGATGCGCTCGTCAGGAAAAACACCGTAGCCACCAGGCCGAAGACCCATTTGCCGCCGAACGGCGACCCGGGGTTCACCACCAGCAGCCACACCATGACGATTGACATCAGCGATATGGCCACGAACCGCCGGTAGCGCCTATGCAGGTTGTCCAGCGCCGTCTGCGTCTTGCCGAATCTCACTCCACGTGCGAAACTTTCCGAAGCGGCCTCTTTGCCGAGCGCGTCAGCGGTGGCGCGCCAGGCGTTCCTCATATTCTCCAATTCCGTCATAGTCCAGTTTTCTCGTTACTTGCAAATTTCGCCATACGCTCCTTGGCGCGGCGGATGCGCGTGGCCACTGTGTTTCGGCCCATGCCCATCACTGCCCCTATCTCGTCGTACGAAGCCTCGTCGAGCCACATCACCATGATGGCGCGGTCTTCGGCTCCGAGAGTCGCCAGCAGCCTGTGAAGCGTCTCCACCTGCTCGCGCTTGTCGCTCGGCTCGTCCACCAGCGCGTACAGACCTTCCAGGCTCTCGCTCTCGCGGCCGTAGCGCGCCATGCGCCGTATCGTCGACACGCACGAGTTCAGCACCACGCGGTAGACCCACGTCTTCATCGACGCTTCGGCACGGAAGCTCGCCAGGCCGCGCCAGATGTTCACCAGCGCGTCCTGCCGAAGGTCGTCGTATTCGGCCACTTTGCCGGCATACGAGAAGCAGATGGCGGCTATAGTGGCCTCGTGCGCCCGCACCACCTCCACGAACTGCCTGTCGCGCTCGTCCACATGCTCAGTGGCGCACGAGCCGTGCGCCACTGCAGCTTTGGTGGCCGACGCCATAAGAGCAAGCAATCGGCGGGCAAGCGCCGACATGTCCGGCCAAGCCTGTTCCGCCCCGGTGCCATATACAATAAGTCCTGTCATTGTCTAAAGTCTCTACTCCTTAGACGTTCCTGTGGCTCAAAAGTTTCATCCCCGTCCCCATCATTACCCGTTCCGGCGTGTCAGACGTGGGCTGACGGCACACAGTTTGCGTCATGAGACAATAATTGTTAACAATTGCTGGTAATTGCGTAACTTTGCAGTATGAAGCCGGTAATTATCGAAACTGAACGACTCCAACTGCGCGAAATGGAACTTGATAATATTGATGCCTTGTCTACAATATTACAGGATGACAGAGTAATGTATGCCTATAACGGCGCTTTTTCAGCGGATGAAACAATGGCTTGGCTACAGAAACAGTTCAGGCGTTATGCTGACTACGGATTCGGCCTTTGGGGAGTATTTCTCAAAGACACCGGAAAGATGATAGGGCAATGTGGAATTACCATGCAGGATTTCGATGATGCACAAGTGCCCGAGATAGGTTATCTCTTAGCCTTTGATTATTGGCATAATGGCTATGCCATAGAGGCAGCAAAAGCCACAACAGCATACGGCCTTGGCATTTTGCGTTTTGAACACTTGTATGCCATAATCCGCGACAATAATATTGCTTCTCAGAATGTTGCCTTGCGCAACGGCATGAAGCCGTTCGGAAACAAGACCGTGTTCTACCGAGGTGTTGTAATGCCTCATGTAGTTTATAGGACATGACTCCATCGTTTCAGTGGTAATTGTGGAACTCCGCATCATGAAAATCGAACACATCGCCATATGGACGGAAGACTTAGAAGTAATGCGCGACTTCTATGTCAAGTATTTTGGATTGTCCTGCAACAACAGGTACCACAATCCAAACAAGAATTTCTTCAGTTCCTGCTTCCTTTAGTTCGGAGAGGGCGGGACCCGCATAGAGCTTATCAGATAATAATGCTTGAAGTTGCGATATGTGTTGAAGTAGAAGCAGATCAGGATAGTGATGACCTCCGCGTCGGACATCATGCGCTTCCTGCGGCGTTTCGAAGCCTCGGGAGAAGACGGAAGGGAGTTTTTCGCCGTCTCCATCAGATCTATTTCCGTGCGTGATTTAACTTTTGCATCAAAAACCAGTCCCAATCTTTTTGCCGCAGGGATGCGGCAAAGGTCATTACAGATTTTGAAGTTTATTTTTCCGCTGGCGCGTGAGGTGTCGACGGTTTTTGCTCAAAAGTTATAAGATAATGTGAGATATGCGCCTTGCATGAAAAGCTTCTTCGGATAAAATTCTCTGAATGACACGCCGTTATATGAAAGATTTCTGAAATGGCTATAAACATCTAAATTCGACATCAGGTATCCGATGCTGACACCACAAGGTCCAGCATCAACATTGATTCCAAGGTGTACATCCCAAGCAAACCATTGACCTTTATTTGTACTTATATAATCATAATCAACTACTTGAAGGTTATGCGTTTTTTCTATACAAACCTTTGAATATGGAATATTTAGCATTATTCCAGGTTCTGCGTATAAAGAAAGACAGACTTGCTTGATTCTGAATGATGGACTTTTTAAACTATAAAATCCCAGCATCAGGCGTAATATCAAGGCCGGCAGCTTCGACAAGCTGT
>ERZ836441.24-NODE-24-length-166628-cov-18.221110_pt1 | contig 166628 bp, 162 predicted proteins | sample MGYA00519686_ERZ836441 | MGnify/ENA primary metagenome ERZ836441 (study PRJEB31850, sample SAMEA3708800) | human gut metagenome | biome: human gut; feature: human-associated habitat; material: faeces | place: China | collected 2014 ...
TTTTTCGCCTCGGCCCTTTGTATATTACGCCTTTTTAAGGGGTTTTATAGATTAATGAGATAGGGGGACGCCTCGGTGCCCTGTCCGGAGAAGGGGATGGTGTAGGTGCTGAGCAGCAGATGACGGGTAAATGCGCCGTTGGTGAGTGTGAGCACACCGACGCCGTTGCCGGCCGAGGGATGGGCCGTGACGGTGCTTCCGCTTACGGTGAAGAGTTCTGTGGGACGCTCCAGGCTCACTGTGGTGCCGGTGGAGGCGGTGGCGGAGCCTGTAAGCAGGTCGGCGTTCTGTCCTGCCGGGATGCTGACGTATGTGGCGGCTGCGGTGAACAACTCGGGGTAGTTGAGGCCCGATGGCACGGGATAGCTGCCAGTCTTGTACACCCAGCCCTCGAGACCTGCCAGTGTCTGGCCGCTGGTCAGCCGGGAGGTGTTGAGGCGCTGTATGGTGGCGTTGCCGCCGAACGTCATGTCGGCGGCGCCGAAGAGCGTGTTGAGCATCTGGGCGTCGTAGTAGCAGTTGCTGAGGTCGGTCACTACGCTCGAAGAGGAGTAGTTGACGCCTGCTATGTAGCCGCAGTTGTATCCGAGGGAGCCATAGACGTATCCCACGTTGAGGCAATTGGAGATGCCGCCCTTGGTGGAATTCCTGGATATGGAACCGGCTATACCGCCAGCCTGCTCCTTCATGGCGTAGACGTCGCCTGCGTTGAAGCAGTCGGCCATGCGCGAATACTGGTTGTCGCCCACGATGCCGCCGACTTTGGTCTGGGAAAAGGCCGCCTTGACGGGGTCGAAGTTATAGGCGAGCACTGATCCGACATTGGCGCAGTTCTTGAGTTCGCCGTAGCTGGCGCGGCCCACGATGCCTCCCACAGTGCTGCCGCAGCTGCGTATGGAGCCTGCGTTGAAGCAGTTGGAGATGCCGCCGGTCTTGGTGCTGGAGGTGACCTGGCAGCCCACGATGCCGCCGGTGTAGCCGTCGTAGGTGACGACTTCGGCGTAGTTGGCGCAGTTCTCGACGAAGGCGTCGGTGCCGAGGTTGCCGACCACTCCGCCCACGTAGCTGTAAGCCTCGATGCGGCAGGATGCGTCGATGACGAGGTTGGAGACCTTGCCGCCGGTGCCGATGGCGCCGAAGAAGCCGCAATAGCGGCGCGAGCCGTTGGCGCCGGTGGAGGTGTTGACGGAGCCGTCGTCCTTGCGCACCACTCCGTTGATCTTCATGTTCTTGATGCGATAGCCGCAGCCGTCGAAGATGCCGTCGAAGTGATAGGTGCCAGTGGAGGTGGCCTTGTCGGCCGGGGCGGTGGCGATGCCGTAGAAGCCCGACTTGCCGGCCATGTCGATGTCGGCCGTCAGGGAGAAGTACTTGCCGGCATAGTGGCCGGAGGTGGTGGAAGTGGCGCCGTTGCAGGCCGTAGCCAGGGCCATGACGTCGTCTGCAGTCTTGATGAGATAGGGGGACGCGGAGGTCCCATCGCCCTCGAAACTCAGTGCCGGGTCGGCCGCCTGCGCTGCCAAAGAGCAGAAGGCCAAAGCCGGTAATAGTAAGAATTTCTTCATGAATTGGATTGTGGTTGATTGATATTGATGGTGTACTTATCGAGTGCAAAGTTACTAAAAAAATTTTTTAAAGTTTGTGTACTTGTCGGGAATTACCTACCTTTGTGCAAACTAAACAGAAATGAAGCGGTTAGCCATCATCATATCCATCATCTCGGCCGGGGTGCTGTCCGTAGCCCTGGCCGACACTCCCGCCCAGCTGCTCAGGCAGGCCGAGGAGGCGCTCAACGCCTATCGGTTCGACCGGGCCACCTCTCAGTTCAACGCCTACCAGGCGGCGCTCAAGAAGGCAAAGCTGCCCGTGGATTCCGCGGCGCTATCCGCCGCCCGATCCATACCCAGGCTGCGGCAGGCCCTGGAGGCTGTAGAGAATTTGACAATCTTTGACAGTCTGGCAGTGGAGATGTCGCCGGAGGTCTTTGACGATTCCGTGGCGGTTGATTACGATGACGCCGACAATGTGGCCATGCCGACGTCAGAGCCGAGAATCGAGTGGGAGAAGATAGCACAGACGGTGCAGTTGCCCGCTTCGGTCGGCAAGCTCATGCTCCCCGGCGAGGCAACGTTTATCGAAAATCCGGACGAGGTGGACGGCCTCGTATTCCTGAGTGCTGACGGTGTCACGGCCCTCTGGTCGGCTCCCGGTCCCCGGGGACGCAACCTGCTTTATGAAGCCACGCGCCTGGTGGACAGCTCATGGGACGTCCACCCAGTCACCGATATTCCATCGCCGGCCTACTCTCCTTTCCTGCTCGAAGACGGCATGACATTATATTATACCACGGACGCATACCCGAGCCTCGGAGGCCGCGACGTGATGATGTCCATCCGCGACGACATCACCGAGCCGTGGCGCGAGCCCGCCAATCTCGGCATGCCGGTCAACTCGCCCGCCGACGAGCTGCTGTACGTCGTCGACGCCGTGGACAGCATAGGCTGGTTCGTCACCATGCGCACCGGCCAGCCTGTGGTCTATACCTTCAAGGTCAACGATATGCGAGAGAATCTGGCGACCGATGACGACAACCTCTCCGACCGGGCACGCATCAGCGAGATTGCCACCACCTGGCCCGAGGACTTCGACCGTAAGGTCTGGCTCGACCGAGTCAGCGAGGCCCGTCAGTTCTCCTCGACCATGCCAAAAGACTGTAACGGCGAGATTCTTCCCGATGGCCGCACTCTCGGCGAAGTCTACGAAAGCGCCGACGCTTCCGTACGCACCGCCATCGACGAATACGAGGCCAAGCAGGAGGATCTCCGGCAGGCCGAGGCAGCGCTGGCAGAGCTACGCGAGTCCTTCGGACACGGCGACCGCTCCGCCGCCATGCGCACGGCCATAACCGACGCCGAGACCAACGTCGACCTGCTCCGCGCACGTATCCTCTCCCGACGCAACAAACTCCTTAAAAACCTTGGCTATAAGTAAGACTCCTCACCTCAATGTAGGGACGCACCCTAACGCGTCCACCACCGACAACAACTCTGACTCTCTTTCGGACGCACCAGGGTGCGTCCCTACCACTGACCGAAAATGATAACTTTTCTCATATCCCTGGCACTGCTCATAGCAGGCTATTTCGTTTACGGCAAGTTTGCCGCCAAGGTGGTCGGCATAGACCCCTCCCGCAATACGCCCGTCCAGACCATGGCCGACGGCGTAGACTACGTCGAGCTCCCCACCTGGAAGATTTTCCTCATACAGTTTCTCAACATTGCCGGTCTGGGGCCCATCTTCGGCGCTATCATGGGCGTCATGTACGGACCTGCGGCGTTCCTGTGGATAGTTTTCGGCACCATCTTCGCCGGAGCCGTCCACGACTTCATGTCGGGCATGATGTCGCTGCGCATGGGCGGAGCCTCGCTGCCCGAGATCGTGGGCCGCGAGCTCGGTGGAGGTGTCAAGCTCACCATGCGCATCTTCGCCCTGCTGCTGATGATACTCGTAGGAGCCGTGTTCGTCTATAACCCGGCCGACCTGTTGGCCAAGATAACCCCAGACAGCATGACGCGCCTCTTCTGGATCGTCCTCATCTTCGTCTACTACATGGCTGCTACGCTTCTGCCCATCGACAAGCTCATCGGCAAGCTGTACCCCGTGTTCGGCTTCGCGCTGCTCTTCATGGCCGTGGGAATCATGGCGATGCTGTTCGTACACTCCGACACGGTGCCGGAGCTGTGGCATCAGTTCTCCAACCACAAGCCCGACCCGGAGGCGAATCCCATCTTCCCGATGATGTTCGTGTCGATAGCCTGCGGCGCCATCAGCGGCTTCCACGCCACGCAAAGCCCGATGATGGCCCGTTGCCTCAAGAACGAAAAGCACGCCCGGCCCGTCTTCTACGGCGCCATGATCACCGAGGGCATAGTAGCCCTGATATGGGCGGCCGCTGCCGTGGCTTTCACCGGCGGCTACACGCAGCTACAGGAGGCACTCGACGGCGGTTCCCCCGCCACGCTGGTCAACAACCTCAGCACCACCTGGCTCGGCACCTTCGGCGGCATTCTCGCCATCCTCGGTGTGGTGGCCGCACCCATCACCAGCGGCGATACTGCACTCCGTTCCGCCCGACTCATAGCCGCTGACTTTTCCGGAATCAAGCAGAAGAAGGTCATCAGCCGAGTGCTCGTGTCGCTGCCCATCTTCGCCGTCTGCTTCATCATCATGCTGCTGCCCTACGACGTGCTCTGGCGCTACTTCGCCTGGTGTAACCAGGCGCTGAGCGTCTTCACCCTGTGGGCCATCACCGTGTGGCTGGCCTCCCGCAAGCGCTTCTATGGCATATCGCTCGTGCCTGCGCTGTTCATGACCGTCGTGACCGTAAGCTACATACTCTTCGCTCCCGAGGGACTCGGCCTGCTCACCCAGGCCCTGTTTGGCGTCGGCATCGACTACTGGCTCGCCATCGGCATAGGCGTAGCCGTCGCACTCACCTTCCTCGTCATGTTCCTGACGCGCAAGGTCAAGGCAGAGACCGAGACAATTCTCGACTCTCAACCTTCAACTCTCAAATAAAAGAATGCTATGAATATTGACGACAGATTCCCCGACCTGCTGGGTACCGACCAGAACGGATCCGAAGTGCGACTCAGCTCATACCCCGAGAACTTCCGCTTCATCGTCTACTTCTATCCCAAGGACTCCACTCCCGGCTGCACCCTCGAGGCCCGCTCACTCTCCGAAGCTTACAAACAGTTCCTGGACATGGGCTACCAGGTGATAGGCGTCAGCGCCGGCGACGAGAAGAGCCACCAGCGCTTCATCGCCAAGAACGACATCCCCTTCCCGCTCGTAGCCGACACCGGACACCAGCTCTGCGAGACTGCCGGAGTGTGGCAGCTCAAGAAGATGGCCGGCCGCGAGTACATGGGCATCGTGCGCACCACCTTCGTCTGCAACCATGACGGCACCGTGACGGACGTCATCCGCAAGGTCGACACCCGCAACGCCTCCACCCAGCTCTTCGCCCTGCTCGAGGGTCGCGGCTCCGTCAACCCCGCCTGAAGAGCCGAGAGGCACCTACCCGCAAAATGTAGGGACGCGCCACGGTGCGTCCGCAAACCGAGAAAGCACCGCCTATCGTCAGGTGGTGCTTGCTCTCTTTTTCATTTGCGCCCGCTGCTCCGCGGCGCACGACTCTCATTTGCGCTTGCGCATCCCGTCCCTTCGCTTCAGAAAGAAATACAGCGCTACGAGCACCAGCGCCTCCCCGCCTATCTTCAGCAGGTAGGTGAGCCGCGTGGCCGGGTTGTAGAACGTTTCCCGGCCGATATACGCCATCACGAGCGCATAGATGCCGATCACCAATGGTATTATCTGGTAGCGTTTCATAGTACGGAGATGCGCAGGCCGTCATATCCCAGATGCACACCCTCGGGCAGACGGGCATCCTCGGTGGCGTACAGACCGATCTCGTGGCAGAAGTGCGTCAGGTATGCCTGTCGGGGCTTCAGCCCGGCAATCACGTCAAGGGCCTGTTCCACACTGTAATGCGCGAAGTGCGGGCGGTGACGCAGGGCGTTGAGAATTAGCGTGTCCAGGTCCTCCAGGTTCTCGGTTGTCTCCGGCGGCAGCTCGGAGGCGTCCGTGACATAGGCGAAGTCGCCTATGCGGAAGCCAAGGATGGGCAGCTTGCCGTGCATCACGCGCAGGGGTAATATATGAAGTCCGTCAATGACCAAAGGCTTACCGGCCGAAATCTCATGCAGCACCAGTCGCGGAACTCCCGGGTAGAGGGTGTCGCGGAAGCAGTAGTCGAGGCGTCGGTGCAGGTCGTCGGCCACGTCCTTCTGTGCGTATATTGGAATGTCGGAGGTGGCACAGAAGGGCCGAAGGTCGTCGATGCCCCCCACGTGGTCGTAGTGGCTGTGTGTCAGCAGCACCGCGTCCACATGGTCGATGCCGGCACGCAGGGCCTGCTGGCGGAAGTCTGGCGACGGATCGATGATGGTGCTAAGGCCGTGCGTGCGTACCCACACCGAGGAGCGCAGTCGCTTGTCCCTGGAGTCCTCCGACGAGCAGACGGGACAGAGGCAGCCAATCTCGGGGACGCCCTTGCTGGTGCCGGTGCCGAGCATCTCCACGTCGATGCGGGTGCTGATGTAATTGACCTCCGGCTTGAGTTCGACGGCGAACCGGCGGCGCACCTCGTGCTGCACCTTCTCTGCCAGCTGCTCCACGTCCTGGTATGTGGCCCCGCCACGGTTGACAATCACCAGGCACTGCTTGGGATACACTTCGGCTCCACCCACGGTGGAGCCCTTGAGTCCGGCATGCTCTATGAGCCATCCGGCAGCGAGCTTGGTGCGCGAGCCGTCGCCGACGGGGTACGAGACGATGTCGGGCGCCAGTGGCCTTACCACCTCGTTGAAGTAATAGGTATCGACCACGGGGTTGCGGAAGAAGGAGCCGGCGCTGCCTATCTCTTCGGGGTCGGGGAGCTTGGCGCTGCGGACACTCCGTATCTCGTCGCGCACCTCGGCAATGGAGGGTGTGTGGCCGAGGCGCTCCCACAAGTCTCGCAAGGGACCATATTCCAGGTTCCGGGCCTCGGTGGAGGGGCGCAGGCGGAAGCTCACGCGCAGCACTATGTATCGGCCTTTCCACTCGTGCTTGAAGCGGCTGTCGCGATAGCCGAAGCCACACTCGTTGCCGAGGATGCGCTCCACCTTATGAGTCTGTACGTCCATCACCTCAACGCTGTGGATGAGCTGTCCGGCCTCCACGCCGTAAGCCCCGACGTTCTGCACGGGCGCGGCTCCAACGGTGCCAGGGATGCAGGCCAGGTTCTCCAGTCCGCCCAGGCCCTGCTCCACGCACCAGTCCACGAAGTCGCTCCAGTCCTCTCCGGCACCGGCTATGGCGAAAGCAGTGCCGGCGTCCTTCTGGTACATGGCGCGGCCGAGTATGTCGGAACGGAGCACCAGGCCGTGGTAGTCACCGAGGAAGAGCAGGTTGCTGCCGGAGCCGATGTGCAGCCATTCGTTGTCGCGGAATATTTCGGAGCGCATGAGCTTGAGCAGCGCATCGGTCGAGTTGTAGCGTGCGAAATACCTGGCCTTGGCGGGAATGCCGAAGGTGGTGAGCGGGGCGAGGTCTTTGTCTTGTTCTATCATAGTATGGAAGCGCGGCGCTGAAGTGTGCGCCAAATGCAAAAGAAAATGCTTGTTGTCGTCTCAACTCTCAGCTAACGGGCGAGCTTGAAGCGCTGGAGCAGGCCGTCGCAGAACATAAGGTACGAGCCGTCGGGGTATTGCCAGAGTTCGTAAAGGAGAGCCGAGTTGTGTCCCTGCGAGACGTCCTTTGGGGCGCCGAGTGAGAGCCTGGCCTCGTCCTTGGTCATGCCTTCGGCCACGCGCTGCTGCTGGATGAGTCTCCACGTCTCGTCGGTGATGGCGGGATAGTTGGAGCGAGGGTCTGTGAGCGAGAACTGCTGGGCAAAGCTGCGGGAGGCCGGTCCGGCGCCGGGAAGCGCAACGGGAAGCCAGCCACTGAGGCTATCGGTGCGGAAGCATATGCGGACAGGGTAAACGTTCACGCCGGGCAATACCTTTTCCACCCGCACGGGCGAGTATTTGAGACCCTGCACGGTCAGCGAGTCGGCGGTGTGCCACATGGGGTTGCGCACCCAGAGTGTGCGGCCGCGGAGCATGGTGTCGAGACGGTGGACTATGGCTGCGTCTGCCATCATGGGCATCTCCATGCTGGTGATACGGCTTTGCCGCAAGGGCAGGGAGTAGGTGCGGACGCTGTCGGCGAAGCGGAGCACGGTGAGGGTATCAAGTCCGGGGGTGACACGCCAGTCGTTGCCCTGGTAGCGCATGGTGTCGCCGCTCAGATGCAGGCTGAGAGGGTCGGCGGGGAGGGTGTGAGGGTCGAACATCAGCGCCGCACGGTCGTCGAGCACTATGAACTCGCGACCCGGTTGCCACTGGGCGAGGGGTGTGCCAGTGAGTCCTGCCACTAGCTGTTCCTCGGCGCCGGGCCGGGTGGCGGCGACATCGTTCTTGCTCATCACCACGCGCCGTGTGCCCTCCACGCCGGTGAAGCAGGAGGTGAGCAACATCCCCACGGCAACAGCCAGCAGGCACCTAAGGCGATAGCGAGAGGTGCACCGCGCTAAAGCGGGCGTCAATCGCAAAGGAAAATGCTTTGTGTGTGTATTCAATTCTCAACTCTCACGGACGCACCGTGGTGCGTCCATACAAGTCAGCGGTTTTTCTCAATCCAGCGGCGGGCGTTGACGAAGGCGGTGAGCCAGGGTGTGAGCTGGTCGTCGCGCCGGCGATCGGGGTACTCGGCGCACTGCCAGGGGAAGATGGCACGCTCCAGGTGGGGCATCATGGCCAGGTGACGGCCGTCGGCACTTACGATTCCGGCTACGGCACCGGGAGAGCCGTTGGGGTTGCCGGGATACGACTTGTAGTTGTAGCGCAGGGCTATCTGGTCGTCGGGCCATTGCGTGGGGAAGCGGAACTTGCCCTCGCCGTGGGCCACCCAGATGCCGAGCTTCATGCCGGCAAGCGGACCGAGCATCACGGAGTTGCTCTCTGGGATGCGGACGCTCACGAAGCCGGACTCGAACTTGTGGCTGTCGTTGTGCTCCATGCGCGGGTGCTTTTCTCCGGCGGCAGGGTCTATCAGGCCCAGCTCCATCATGAGCTGGCAGCCGTTGCAGACGCCCAGCGACAGGGTGGCGGGACGAGCGTAGAAGTCTTCGAGGGCCTTGCGGGCGTTGTCGTTATATTTGAAGGCGCCGGCCCAGCCCTTGGCCGAGCCGAGGACGTCGCTGTTGGAGAAGCCGCCGCAGAACACGAGCATATCGATGTCGCCGAGGTCCTCGCGACCGCTGCGCAGGTCGGTCATGTGCACGTCCTTGACGTCGAAGCCTGCCAGGTATAGGCTGTAGGCCATTTCTCGGTCGCCGTTGATACCCTTCTCGCGGATAATGGCTGCGCGGACGCCGCTGCGGCCGGGACGGTATTCGTTGAGGCCGTGCTCGCCGAGACGGCCGGAGAAGTCGGAGGGAATGGCGTAGCGGACAGGCTGGCGGCGGTAGTTGAGGAAGCGCTGCTTGGCCTGGCGCTCGCCGCTCTGGCGGCGGTCGAGCAGGTAGGAGGAGCGGTACCAGACGTCACGCAGGGCGTCGATGTCGAAGCTGAACTTGCGGTCGCCCTGTTCTACCACCAGGCGGCGCACGGACTGCGGACGGCCAAGCACCTTATACGGTATGCCGTTGCGGCTCAGTTCGCCCTCCACCAGCGTGTAGTCGCGGTCGCGCACCTGGAGCACCACTGCAGGGTTCTCGGCGAAGAGGCTGTGCACCAGGTCAGCGTCGAAGTCGTCGAGGTTCACGCTCAGGCCGCCATGGACGTTGGCGAAAGTCATCTCCAGCAGAGTGGTGATTAGGCCGCCTGCGGAGACATCGTGCTGGGCCAGGATGAGGCCGCGCTCGGTGAGCACCTGCACTGCCTCGAAGGCTTTTACGAAAGCTTTGGGGTCACGCACTGTCGGGGCCTGGTCGCCGAGACGGTTGAGGCTCTGTGCAAAGGCAGAGCCGCCCAGGCGCATCTTGTCACCGCTGAAGTCGACGTATATCAGGCGAGAGGGTATCTTCTTGAGCACCGGGGAGTTGACGCAATGGATGTCGCTGACCTCTCCGGCTGCGGAGATGATGACAGTGCCGGGGGCGTCGACGCGGCCATTCGGGTACTGCTGGCTCATGCTCAGGGAGTCCTTGCCAGTGGGGATGTTGATGCCGAGGGCGCGGGCAAACTCGCTGCAGGCACTCACGGCGCGGTAGAGGCGTGCCCCCTCGCCCTCGATACGACAGGGCCACATCCAGTTGGCCGACAGCGATACGGACTTCAGTCCTTTCTTCAGCCGGGCGCCGCAGATGTTGGTCAGGGCCTCGGCTATGGAAAGCACGGAGCCAGCCTCGGGAGAGATTAGCCCTGCCTGCGGAGCGTGGCCGATGGAGGTGGCGATGCCGCTGCGGCCATGATAGTCGAGGGCGGCCACGCCGCAGTCGCTCAAAGGCAGCTGGAGCTCGCCTACGCACTGCTGACGGGCTATGCGGCCCGTCACGGAACGGTCGACCTTGTTCGTCAGCCAGTCCTTGCAGGCCACAGCCTCCAGCTGGAGCACACGCTGCAGGTATTCCTCGATGCGCTCCGGGTCATATTCCACGGGTGCGAACTCTCGGGGTATCTCGTTGTCGCGGATTATTGTCTTGGGGGAGGAGCCGAACATATCGGCCATTGCCAGGTCGATGGGCTTGCGGCCATCCTTCTGGCGGAATACGAACCGATTGTCGCCGGTGGTGCGTCCTACTATGTAGAAGGGGGCCTGTTCGCGCTCCGCTATGGCACGTACCTTTTCGACGTCCTCGGTGCGCAGGACGAGACCCATGCGTTCCTGGCTCTCGTTGCCGATTATTTCCTTGGCCGACAGGGTGGTGTCGCCGATGGGCAGCGCGTTGACGTCGATTTCGCCACCGGTGTTCTCCACCAGCTCGGAGAGGGCATTGAGGTGTCCGCCGGCGCCGTGGTCGTGGATGCTGACGCATGGGTTGCCTTCCATCTCTGCCAGGGCGCGGACCACGTTGCTGACGCGCTTCTGCATCTCCGGGTTGGCACGCTGCACGGCGTTGAGCTCGATGGCGTTGGCATACTGGCCGGTAGCTACGGAGGAGACGGCGCCGCCACCCATGCCGATGCGGTAGTTGTCGCCACCCATCACCACCACGCTCATGTCGGCCTGCGGCTCGCCTTTCAGGGCGTCGTCGGCCGAGGCGTTGCCGATGCCGCCTGCAAGCATGATGACCTTGTCGTAGGCCAGCAGGCGGTCCTGCTCCGAGTGCTCAAAAGTGAGTACGGAACCGCAGATTAGCGGCTGGCCGAACTTGTTGCCGAAGTCGGAGGCGCCGTTGGATGCTTTTATCAGAATCTGTTCGGGCGTCTGGTAGAGCCAGGGACGGGGTGCCGGGGCTCCTTTTTCCACTTCGCGGGCCTCTTCGGGACGGGGATAGCCGGTCATGTATACGGCCGTGCCGGCGATGGGCAGCGACGCCTTGCCTCCACCCATGCGATCGCGAATCTCGCCGCCGGTGCCTGTGGCGGCGCCGTTGAACGGCTCCACCGTAGTCGGGAAGTTATGCGTCTCGGCCTTGAGCGAAATCACCGTCTTTATCTTCCTTTCTTCGAAGAAGTCGGCGCGGGAGGCGTCGGCGGGAGAGAACTGCTCCACTTCCGGGCCCTCCACGAAGGCCACATTATCTTTATAGGCCGACACGAGGCCATTGGGGTTCTCCTTCGACGTCTGTTTTATCATCTTGAAGAGGCTGGAGTCCATTTCCTTGCCGTCGATGATGAACGTACCGTTGAAAATCTTGTGGCGACAGTGCTCGGAGTTAACCTGCGAGAAGCCGAAGACCTCGCTGTCCGTCAGGGGGCGGCCCAGACGCGTTGCCAGCCCCTCGAGATAGACTATCTCCTCGTCGCTTAGGGCTAAGCCCTCCTGGGCGTTATATGAGCGGAGGTCGGTTATCTCCACTATCTCCTCGGCCTTGCGTCCGGGAGTGAAGACATTCTGGTCGGGGTTCTCGTATAGGGCCTGGAGCATCGGGTCGTAGTTCGGCTCAATGTCAGATGTTCCCACGAACTGCTCAATGCGGCTCACGCCGGGCACACCGATGTTGAGCGCCATCTCCACGGCGTTGGTGCTCCACGGGGACACCATCTCCCGGCGCGGACCGATGTAGCGCCCGCGCACGGTGCGCACCTTCAGCGGCTTGGCGCCGGAGAATAGCCATTGCAGACGCTCCTTGTCGGCGTCGGTGAGTGCCTGCGCCGTCTGCACGGCCATCAGCAGCGAGTTCCCTTTCTTGAAATACGTTATCATACAGTCGTTGAAAAGATTTGCAAAGTTAAGAAATCTGTCCCATTTTTGCAAGTCAAAGACGCGAAAGAGCCTAAATATTAGAGAGATAAAATAGTAATAGAGGTTAGGAACACTCAGATTTGAACGCTTCCAACAACTCAAAGATAATCAAAACCACTAAAAACATTTCCAAATTATTGTCCAAATATTATGGCTACTCTGAACGCAATTGTAATCAAATCCAAGGAAGGCAAGAACGGCAAAAACAAGGTGCGCATCTCTGTTGCACACAACGGCGAAACACGTTACATTGTAACAGACATCGTCCTCGCTTCGTCAAAGGAGTTCAAAAACGGAGCCGTCGTCAAGCGCCCGGATGCGGCAATGCTCAACACCAAAATCCGCAAGTTGCTACAACACTACCAGTCCGTTCTCGATGATCTCCAGTACATCGACGGACTTACTTGCCCGGAATTAGTGTTTCAACTAAAAAACGCAAAGGTTCGTAAGCATCGGACTCTCAAGAGCGTATATGAGGAGTATGTTAACACTGCCCATATAAAGCCGGGCACTGTAGCTTTTTATCGATCAAGTTGGAATGCACTTGCAAGACACCTCGGAGAAAATATGTTGGTAGAACATATCAGCCATTTTACTGTCCTCGGCCTTGACAAAAACATCAGGAGTAGTGGAGTTAAAAATAACACAATCAAAAATTACATCGTCTTACTAAAGATTCTTGTAAAATATGCGGAAAGGTGCGGTTATGTTCAGTATCGCATAAATCCCTTCGCCGGTTATAAATTACCACCTAAAGAAGTACGTGAATCATGGCTGGCAGTTGAAGATATACGTCGTATAAGAGATTTAAAAACGACAAAACGAAATATCGCCAAATGCCGCGATTTGTTCATGTTGTCATACTACTTGGGTGGCATAAATATTACTGACCTTATAGACATCAACTTCGATGAGCATAAGGATGTTATTTGTTATGTGCGCAAAAAGACGGATGCACTCCCAAAGGTTAATAAGTTCGTAGAGTTCGCTATCCCTGATGAGGCCAAACAAATTATTGAGAGATGGAAAGGCGCTGACGGCAGGCTAAATATATCGGATAGCCAGCGCCGGCATCGATTGAAATATTTCTTTGAAAGAAATATGAAGCATCTGGCTTCTTTGACTGGCATCAAACATCTGATTTATTACTCAGCTCGTAAATCCTTCAGCCAGCATGCCTTTGAGCTTGGCATCAATACGAGTGTGATTGACTACATTCTTGGGCATAGCATCGGCAAAGGCGGATCTTCCCTTTACCACTACGTCTTCGTTACTCCCGAAAAAGCGACGGAGGCGGTGCGTCAGGTGTTGGACAATCTAAAATAATTGACTACCTTTGCAGCGTCAATAACTCCATGCTGGTTTTTCCTGTTATGGTTTTATTGGTTTGACTTGGCGAGGGGGTGGTTCCCCTCGCCCTTTTTCCTACCCGCCATGAAAACGAGCTCTCCTTTTGACAAATACGACGAATACAGGCTTCACATGGAAGTCCTGCTCTCCGCCCCTCTGACTGACTTCGATATTCCGGTACGCATCCTCTACCCGCTCGGAGATGCCGGGATTCGCAGGATTCGCGACCTTGTAGCCATGACACGCGAACAATTGCTGTCGCTCAATCGCATGGGCGTTGTGTCAGTGAATTACCTGGAGAATTTCCTTGCATACCACAAGCTGTCACTGAGTAAATGACAAAGGGCCGGCAGTCACCGACCCTCGAAGCGTCATCACATCATCATTTACATCATCACTGACGCTCCACTCCGTATTACTATTTTGACGACTGAGAATTTGCCTTGGCCATCAAAATGTTTCACCTCTGCGTCTAATGTGGCTGCAAGAATAGCTATGGTGTCAAGCGTCACGTTGTAGCGACCGCCCTCTATCCTGGCGATATGGTTATTCGCTATTTCGGTGAGCTCCTCAAGATGTATGAGAGTGCAACCTTTAGCCTCACCAACGGCACGTAGCTGCTCTCTTTTAAAATGCGCAAATATTGCGCAAATTTATATGTTTTACAATATATTTCTTGAAAAATTTATGACTATTGCAAGATAAAAGGATGGCCACTCTTCGCGAGCAGCCATCATCAATCAGATATACTCAAAAGCTAAACACAGAATACGTTATACCCACTCCCACATACGGCTGCAAGCCTTTCGGGCCGTAGCCGTATCCGGCTGTAACGCCCACGTGCCAGCGCTTGGGAGGCTTCCATTCGCGGCGCGTCACGGTCGTGGTCCGGGCAAACACCCGTATGCTGTCAAGGCGCGGGTTGACGGGTCCGCTCACCCATGCCTCGTATGTGCTGTCTCCATAATATCTCTGAATCATCGGCAGCTGAACAATGGCGCTGTCCCGGCCTACCATCGGCACGGCCTTATCTTCTGCAAGCGCAACAGCCGAATCACAGTCAACAGCCGCGCATGGTCGGGCAATGCCTCCCGCGCCGCCGATGAAGCGATACACAGGCACCGTGCAGCGATACGTGCCCATAGTTATCTCCGAGTGCGGCGCCGGCGCCTCGTCCGTCACCGTGTCCACCCTCGTTTCCGTGGTTTCCGTCACCACGGCCTCACCTGGTGGCCTGTTCATGCGGCCCAGGAAAGCCCCGGCGAGAATCAGCGCCATGCCCAGCAGGGCCAGCATCAGGAAATGTTTCACCTTCATAAGCTCTTGATGTATTGAATTATCGAATCCACGTGCAGCTTGGTTATGGCCTGCTTACCCTCCTCCGAGAGCAGGAAGTCCACGTCCTCGCGGTTATCCTGGAACAGGTTCTCGGTCAGCACTGCAGGACAGGCAGTGTCCCGCGTCATCGCAAGCGACTGCACCCAGTACTTCTCCTTCGGCACGGCGCGGTTGCCCATCAGGCCCATTGCCGTAGCGTTGTCGGTGAAGATGCGGGCAAGGCGCTTAGACTTCTCCGAGGCGTTCTTGCTGAGAAACACCGAGAATCCCCGTGCCGAATGCCACTTGCCGTCAGCACCCGCCGCATTGTTGTGGATCGATACCAGCACCACATTAGCAGCTCCAAGCTTACGCGCCCAGCCGTTTACCTTGCGCACGCGTTCCTTAGGCGGCGTGTCCGTCTTCTCGGGCACAAGCAGAATAGTGTCGATACCTCGCAGCGTCAACTGACGGCTCACACGCTGCGCAATCTCACGGCAATAGTGGTACTCCTTCAGCCGCCCATCGGGACTGAGCTTACCTCCTGTCAGCGGCGGGTCTCCGTGGCCGTTGTCGATGATGACCTTGATTTTCGGTAGCTGTTCCATCTCTACTTAGTGAAATAGTTGGCGAAGTAGGCCACGGGGGTGGCGGCCAGGGCGCCTATGAAGTCGGCGACCAGGTCCCACACGCAGAAGTGGCCGCCCGGCTTGCGGCTGTCGCGGATCTCCTTGCCGATGCCCACCGCCAGCGTCAGCAGCAGCACGCAGAGCGCGGCCAGCCACGGCGAAAACGGCACGAAGCTGAACACGCCGGCCAGCACGGAGCCCAGGCCGAAGCTCAGGCAGAGATGGAAGATTTTGTCGTAACCTTTGCGGTCGTTGCAGATTTTCTTTGTCATGATGTTATATGTTTTTGGTGATTATTCTTCTTTTGATTCAAGCCCCGATAGGTCAATGTCGAAGTGACGCTCCGTCTTATCCACGAGTATCTTTTGCAGTGTCTTCGCCCACTTCGCACCATTACAGCTTGATTCGTTTTCCAGGATTGACCATAACTGCCAAAAGCATATTGCCCCGGCTGCAATCTTGGTCAAATCTATGGGGAGGCCGTCGATGATATTCTTTTGAATGAAGTAGGCCACGATTATCAGGAAGTACGATTTCAGCAGCGTGATTAGCACCTTGCCGAAATGCGACGATGCGAATTTGTGGCTGTCCTTCCTGACCCTATCAGGATGCGCTTTCTTGACCCTCTTGCCGAGCTGCCATGCGGTGTAGCAGTCGGCGAGGATAAGCAGAGTGCATATTAGTATGTACGGCAGCGTTGGCTCAAGGATGGCGAGCACCACCCCGATGCAGGAGAATAGTGCGCGGAATATGTCAGAGAGTGTGTTCATAATGTCGGTCGTTCATTTTTGTCGGTATTGATTTTTGTTGTATCTTTGCAGTGAAGTTCTGTTTCGTTCCTTTGCCAGCATTACCGTGCGTAGCGTGAGCGTTTCAGAGCTTTTTTATTTTGTGCCCATGATAATCATGCCATAAGGAAAAAGTTATCCATTCGCTTCTACGGCGAGGGTTATTCTCATTTGATATACGCCTCATCCTGAACACTCCACACTTGAATCCAGTCAAGCGGTCATATAATCCTTTGCCACCGAAGGCTCTTGCGTTTTGCGTTTTTTTCTCCCCCTGGATGTTGCACCATTTCCTAAGCCTTCTTTTAGCCCTTTTTCGCTTCACCTGCTCACGTCGTTGAAGCTGATACCATCCCGGCAACATAACCCATTCGGATAGTTCGCCGGGAAGGTGAAACGGATATTCCCTAACCGGCCGAACGGTTTTGGCCAACACAATATGACCATCAGGATGAATGTACATGAAATGCCTCTCTCCCAGGTAATAATGGAGGGCGGGTATATTGTATGCTTCTCCGATTGTAGCCATTTCCCCTACATCATCCGCAAGGCGATAAACCAAATATGTGCGTCCGTCTTCTCTGTACCGAACCTCATATTCCCACGGGAAAAAGCCATTTGCAGGCGGCAGATTATCAGGATCAAAATTATCACCTAAAAGCCGTGTAATATCAACCTCGAAATATTTCCTTTCGCCAGTCTCGGTAAAATGTTTTATCGCCGCCCTGCGAGGGAATTTAATGCTGTCGCACCAATAAATGACACCCGGTTGCGAAGCGGATGAAATCATTCCGCGGGCACAGTAATCACTCAGACGGAACGCTTTCACTGCACTGCCGCCCTTGATGTATGTTGGCGTTGTCGCCGTAACCTCCGCTATGATGTCGGTTGGCTTGCAACCGCACCCGCTGGAGAGCCGCATGTCCGTGTTCACGGTCAACACCTCCGTGCGTACCCCGTCCGGGTAAAGCTCGTCGGGATAATGCACGTGCAGGTCTACCTTGATGGTGCCCGGACGCATCCCGTGGTTGTCGCAGATGATTAGCACCTTGTCGCCGCGCATCGCACAGTTGCGGCATTCGCCATCCTTGCGGGCAAAGGCGAAGCCCGGCTTTACGGCGGTGTACGCCTGCCCGTCGAAGTCCACCTCGGACAGCGGCAGCACGTTGCCCTTCTTGTCCGTGATTTCAAGCAGGAACGAAAAGTCGCTACGGTAGTCGATTGGTTCCATGCAGCTTACATTTTCCCGTAGGCTTCGTGCTGCCGCCGTTTCAGCTCGTCGGCCTCGGCGGTGGTTATTTCCTTCCAGTTGGCGGGGTCGTCGTTGGCGGCCAGGGTCATCTCCGAGCCGAAGGTGCGGTCGGTGATGGGGGTGCTGTCGTCGGCCTGCGTCAGGACGTGGCCGGAGGCGGCTGTGATGCGCCGCAGCGTTACCGTGTATGTGCTTGTCTCCATTGTGCTATGAGAATTGAATGAACGTTATTGACTTCTCCGCGGCCTGCGCCTTCATCTCGTCCGTGAGGCGGGCGTAGGCGTCGGCGTGCAGGGTGACCGTGCGCGTGCCTTGTGTGGTGGCTGTGGCATTCGTTATCATCCATTGCAGCGAGTCGACGTTGAGGTCCGGCAGGTTGCGCAGGTCGTATGCTTGAACAGCGGTACCCCACCATCCGAAGTGCATCTCCTCGACGGGGCATGTCATATGCAGTGCAGGGTTGCCCCCGCCGGTCATTGTTCCGATGACTTTCTTGAGCTTCGGGACGGCGTAGAACATATTGTTGCAAGTATTTGCGGCTCCTATGTTTGCGACTTCCATATTCGTGCAGCCGATGAAAGCCTGCTGGAATTTCACACTGTTGGTCGCATCGAATCGCGGCGGCAGGTTGGTGCGTATGATGTGCTGTCCGCCGTAGAACATCGTCGCGTCGTAATTTCGCGGCGTACCGGCATACCAGGTGGCTATCGCCTCGGCATAGCTCAGGCTAAGTCTGTTGAGCAGCCACTTGTCCGTGTCGGGGTCGTAGTGGCCGTGGACGGTGCGCGTGGCCGGGTTTCCTCCCCACCCGTCGTTGCAGCTTGCCTCGTTCCACAGGTCCGCTAACAGGGCCTTCTTGGCGTCCATGGGCGGCGCGGCGATGCAGCGCAGGCCGGTGCCGGAGGCGGGGCGGTCGTACTGGCGCCCCGTGGCGGCGCAGAGGTACGTGCGGAAGATCAGTGGGGAGCCGTTGCTGTTGCAGACCTCGGAGCGCCCCTCCCAATCGGCGTGGTAGGTGACGGTGGAGCCGACGTCGCCGCCGCCCTCGCTCTCGGCCTGCCCCACGCCCCGGCCGGGGTCCACGGAGATGCTCGACACCCGCGCCACGAAGCGGCCCGCCAGCGGCGTCTCCTGGGCGCCCGGAGCCTTCCACACGTAATCGGTCGCCGCCGAGCTGTCGAGCCACACCACCGTGAACGTGCCTGCGGGCCGTCCGCTGTCTATGGTGGCGCCGGGCTGGCGCACCACCTCGGCGAAGCGTATGGTGGCGTCCTGCGCGGGCAGATAGGCGGCTGGCACCTTGCCGTCGGCGCCGAGAGGCGCAAGCCCTCCGGCCACGCCCTTGATGGCGTCGATGTCGTCGCCGCCCGCCCGTTCGAGCTTCTGTCCGCCGTCGGCCACGGTCATTATCGCCATGTCGGACTTGCGGATGTATAGCTTGCCGGGGCGCGGCTTGCCGTTGGCGCCGCACATTCTCTCGCTGCCCGGCCACCTGGCATGGAGCGGCTGGCCGACGGCGGCGGGGACAGCCTCGGCGGCGAAGCGGCCAGTGCCGTCGGCGTTGGTCAGCCACACCACGCGGTAGTTGGCCGTTATCTCGCTGTCCGACACCGTGACGCCCGCAGTGTCCATGTCGCTGTCGTAGCCCTGCACGGCATAGACGTCCTGCGGCATCTGCGCGGCTGGCACCTTGCCGTCCGCGCCCAGGGTGGCGATGCCGCCCTCAATGCCCTTGTCGCCTTCGGTCACAAGCGCTAACAGGCTGCTCTGGTCGTCCGACCACATATACAGCTTGCTGTTGATTACGTCCACCAGCAACGCCGCCGCCTGCTTGTAGCGCCTGGTGGATGCAATGCCCAGCTCCGGCATATCGCCCCACGCGTCGGCGAAATATATGGTCTGCGAGCCATCAAAGCGCATGTTCAGCTGCACACTCTCAGTGTCAGTTGTCACCCACGCATATATCTGGCTGCTTGTGCCGATGCCGAGAGTGTGTTCTATCTCTCTTATGGATGTCTCTACCTCGTTGATGGTGCCACCTAAATAGCCGTCTGCCAGGCTGCTGCCGGCCCTTAGCGTATTGACTGTTTCAACAGGAAATGTGTTATCCCGCTTATTTGCCGCATCAAGGTTCTGCGACTGCTCGCCTGTGATGAAGCCCGCACCACCCATACGAGCAACCGGCACGCTGCACGTCACTGTCTTGCCTTTCGATTTGACTGTTAGCGTGGCGGAGTTGTTGCCCGACGTCACAGACACCGATTGCAGCTCGTTGTTGCTAATAGCCGTCTGCATTGCGGAGGTGTCTTCAGACAATAGGGCCTTTATGAGGCTGGCAAGCACTGTGTACGATACTTTTTTGCCGCCGCTTACCTCGAACCAATCGTTTGCACCGAGTGTGGTCTGCGGGGTCATCTGCTCGATCGTCTTTGAATTGGTGCGTAATGCCGATATGACTGCATCAAATATTGCTTGCTGGTCTTGTGTGAGTGCCATGGCTATTGAATTATTCTTATGTTGGTGTCATTTACTGCTCGATAGTCGGTGTTGTCAAGCCGCCGCATAACAGCCTGGTGTTCCAGGGTGAGAGCCGGGTCAATGTTGACTACCTTCTGCAAATTCTGAGAAAAGACAAATGAGTTAACACCCTCTTGCACTTGCGTCGCTTCGGGGGTGCTGGTTTCTTTGCGTGCGAACCTTACGCCATCGAAGTATACGTAATCGCAAGTCAGCAGGCGGTTCAGCAGCTCTGCAAACCACACGGGACAACCCTCGGAATTGCCGAGCGTGAATTTCATCTGCGTGGACTCGACACCATACAGTTGGATGATGTCGGAGTCCTCGGTGACGAACTGCTCGCCCTCAACTCCAAATGTCCAATCGCTATCCTTGAAACCGCCAGGCACGCGAAAATCGAAGAAGTGCTGCATGCCGTCTATCCAGGAAATGACATCCAGTCGGCTACGATTGTCTTTGTTGGAGTACTGAATCAGCGTGGTATTGTCAAGCTCGTGTACGTTGTCTGTTACGCGGAAAACAGCACTGCGTCCGACACCATCGATGCTCACTTGATAGTAGCCGGAGGACAGCGACAATTCAGCGAACCATAAGCGCATGGTAGCGGTAATGTCCCACGTGTTGAATTGCACCTGAAAGGATGATGCGCCGCCAAGCTCCTCGACGGTAGCGTAGCCGGACCACGTCTTTTCACCAATCAGCTCGATAAAGAGTCGGTCGGTAGTCGCAAAGGTCTGCACATACGGGCTTTCGATGCCGTCTGTCTTGGCCGAGGGGAAGAACAAAGGTGTAAAAGGACTTAGTATCATAGCTCAATCTCCTTTACGATTAATTTGTACTTGACAGTCTCGGCTTTGGCGTATTTGAACGAAGCCTCTTGCAGGAAACCACGATAGGTCACGCCGTTGGAGTGGACCTCAAACATATCATCCAAGCCTATTTCCTCGTCTATCTCGCTGCTCGAAAATGCAAGCACGCCACACGTTACCATGGATGAGGCAAGTGTGATGTCTGCGTTCATTGGCCTATTGTCGATAACAATGCCGCTGTTGCCGGCGCTCGATGCAAAGGTCAATTTCAGCGGCGTACCCTGGATCCCGATGAAACCGGCGTTTGCGTCTATGCAGGCCAATGGGGAAAACGCGCCGTTGAAGACGTCCTCACTTATGGCGTTCTCGATAGTGGCCGTGGTGTCAGGCGTCCAAGCATTGCCAGACGTGTTGCAATAGACAAAGAACACATCATTGTCAGACGTTGAGTCGGTGGTGTCCTTACCTCGGTGCTGGACCGCGAACTCGATGCCGTAACAGTCAGCGCGGTACTTGCTGATCATAGACAGCTTCTTGTCGCCGAGTGTGCAGCCGGTCGTGTAGGTGTTGTTGAAATTGAACTCGTCGCGGCCGTTAATGTTCTGGTAGTCTTTTTTGTCGTAGCCGATATTCACGGAGGAGTAGATAACCCCGTTGTCAACGGAGTGCTCAATCTCCTTAGCCCCTCTGATTTGCCGGACTTTGGTATCAGCGTTAAACAGCTCTGAGCGATGCAGGAACACCACCTCCTGGCACCGCTTGCCGATGTCATCGACGTTCAGCTCATAGAAAATCGGCTCGGCGTTGAAAGCCCCGTCGGCCTTGTAGGTGAAGTAACACTCGTCAAAGTGTTCACCATAGCGTCTGATGCTGAAAACGGTATCTGTCCGTGCTTTGCCGGTCACTGCATCATTGTAGACGGCAGCGCCTGTGAAGTCGGTGTAATACTTGCTTTCGGCAAGCACGGCGAATTTGCCGAGCGCTTGCAGGTAGACTATATCTTCAGCAGGAAAACCGCCGGCAGTGACTATTGCCTCCACTTCGGGAGTAATCTCATCATAGATGATGCCGCCGTGGGCCTTCTGATGCGATTTGAACTTATTCTCCACCACGCCACCTATGTAGTACGTGTAGCCAAACACGGTTTCCATCCATGTTGTAAAATCGGAGAATGAAGTGTACAGCTTGTCTCCATCGATGCCCCGGATGCTTTCGGCCGCCAGTACAAGCGTTTTGGCGAGCCGCGAATCATAGTCGCTGATAGCCAGGACGGCGTTAATCTTGCCGACGCACATTTTGTTGAGCAGGTATTGGCCAACCCTGCGAGGGCTGAAAGCCGAAGTGGTTATAGGCTCGCCTTTGCAAAACCACGACAAGACAAATGAGCTGCTGTAAATGCACGCGCCGGACCCCTCAGTTGCGATAGCCAATTTTTCCTCGGCCGCGAGGTTGACGGTCAATTGCCGCGATGTCTTGCGCCGGCGGTACTCGTCCTCGGTCATGCCGGTATTCTGCCATGTAGATGTTTCGTGAATCGAAGCCGAATACTCCCATACGTGGTCACGCACGGTTGCCCAATACTGCACATTGGCAGTCAGTGAGCTTGGCGGATGTGATTCATTGAGGCTGTTCTCGCTTATGTAGTCACCGAGGTAGGTCTTTGTACCTCCGAGTGTGAACTGACTGTCAGCAACGGTCTTTTCTGCCCCATCCGAGCCGATGACGACAAAGTAGCTCCGCATATTGAACGGGTGGCACTGGTCGGTGGTCAGATCTACATTTACAGTGACCTGAACGTCTTTCAATGCCTTAAGCATATAGCTCCCTGCATCCTCCGTCTGGTCCTCCTCCCACGTCACGGCGCCGTTGAGATAGACGTCCTCTGAATTGACAATGCCCATATACACGCGCTTGTTGCTTGCCGGGCCAATGGTGAGGGAGCCATCATCTTCGTCGCTCTCGCCACCGGTATATTCGTAGGTGATGCTATTCTTGATTGGCAGGCGGTTGAAGGTAAATCGCCGGTCACTTGCTATATCAGTGTCTACGACTGCCTCATATTTTGTGCCCTTGTTGGCCTTGATGAGTGAGGCAAGGCTGTCGTCGATGCAGTTGATTTTGACAATATAGTCGCTCCAGGTAATGGAGGAAAAATCCAGCTCGCACGAAAACCTCTCAACCCATGCCCACTCGTTGGTGATGGTATATAGAGATAGTACGGCGTGTGCGTTCACACCGTCACGCAGATAGAGGCCCATCAGCTTGTCATACATTTCCCCGACGAACTCGAACTGTGAGGTGAACGAGCGGGTTACGCCGCTGAAATCCGAGCGCTTGTAGACACACTGAATCTCGTCCCAGTTCTTAAGGCATCCACCGGGGACTTCTGACTTTATACCATCTATCTCTATATAGTATTTAGTGCGCACGAAGCAAAGGTAAGGCAAAAGCTTCCCGTTGCTCCAAATCAGTTAATTTTCTGATTTTCACAATCTCACGTAAATAGCGCTAACTCGTTGATATTGTGAATTATGCGCCGATGCGGTCTTTTGCAACGAACTTTATCAGGGCAGCATTTCAGACGGGCAAATCACTACATTGCCACAGATGTAATCAAGGCTGCCAATGGCATTGTTGAGTTGTGCAATCGACGAGGCAAACGGGTTGTACTGCTTCTCGGTTTTGCCATACTCGTTGACAATCATTATCTGATTTTCGTTGAGATGAACGACTTCAATGTAGCCTTCGACATAGCTCTGAATCTCGTGAAAGTCAAAGTCCCGGCCGTTTGCCGGCTCGATTTCGGTAATCTCGCCGACAACGGTTATGTAGTAGGACTTGGATGGTATCAGCGTCATTAGATTTCGCAGATAAGGTTCTCGATTTTGAAGCATCGGAAGGCATTTTTCTCGATGTCGAAGTAGGCCATGGTCTTGTAGGAGGGCTTGGTGCGCTTCTTGCCGCCTACGGTGATGCCGGCAGGAAGATTCTTGAGGGTGCCCAGGGCCTTGCGGATGGTGCCGTCGGCTTTATTGTATGAGAAGGACACCTCGCCTTGACGCATGGCTTTTGCAAGCCGGTAGAGCTGCCACGCTTTTATCATGCAGATGCGCCACTGCTGTTTGGTGGAATGCCACAGTTGCCATGCGTACTTCATCACTCGTGCTCGGAAATTGGTTTTGGTTGCCATTGTTATGGTAGTTTTATTGGTTTGACTTCTGTTTTTGTAAGGTGATTTAATATCTCCCTTACACCTGTAAAGTTATAGCCGAAAAACAGATAGTGCAAACAGAATGGCCACCATTTTACCACCTTAACATTTGTCAAAATGTGTCAAGGTATTGCGGATGCGTTTGCGCCCGGCAAACATTCTGCTCCTGATTGTTGCCGCCGAAACACTCATCATGTCGGCCATCTCGCTGACGGTGTAGCCATCGATGTACAGTTGCACACAACGTACGCTGTCATACTGTTTTGCAAGTTGCTCGATAATGCCGCGAACAATGGCCCCCTGCATCTCGTCATCGGGAGTTATGGAAGTCGGCGCGTCATAATCAGCTATCGGGAGGAACTGCACGCGCTTCTTTCTGCTTAGTTGCGTGAATCTCCAGTTGTACATGATAGCCTGTGCCCATGGCCGGAAATCTCGTTGTGAATCGAAATGCGAACAGCTTTCAAGTATTCTCAATATGGTATCGGCCACAAGGTCTTCAACATCGACTTCATTGTAGCACAGCTTACGCGCCTTGACACGCAGCCAGTCGTAGTTGACGACTACGAGATCTGCAACATTCATCGGCGCTGCCTGTTGGATGAGAATTGCTCTCTGTAACGCTGGGCCTCTTTTATGGCCATAGCCTTCATGCGCCGGGCCTGCTCGTGCATGATGTCTATGGCCCGGTCTATGTCGCGGTCTTCAGTACGCGGGCGGAGAAGCGCCAGGATGGCGTCACACTTGCGCTCTATTCGTGCAAGGACTCTTCTGTTGACTGAACAATGGAAGCATTTTGTTTTCATAACTCATAGTGTTTTGCAATGAGTTACTAACAACACGCCTCAAAATTTGTAAGCTGAAAAATATTTTGTGATTTATTGAACAACAAAAAGGCCGTGAACCATGTCACGACCTTGTACTGTGGGACAGTTTTGACAGCGAATTATTTTTTCAGAGCCTTCTGCATCGCCTTCATGTCGGCATGGTAACGGGCCACCAGGTGAGCGAACACGGGGGCCATCATTGTGGATACATCAATCTGGAATTTGAAATTGGCCATCATGGCCGCAATCATCCCGTTGAACGAATTGCGGATATTCTCTTGCTCCTCGGCTACCTCTTCAACATCTTCGTCAAGCTCGGCCAACGCTCGTTTGCTCTTTTGCAGTTGAACGTGTACCTCCATGCTTACCCTCTTGTCGGCCCAGTCATCGGCGGGAAGCCCGGCGGCCACAAGAACCTCCTTTGCCTTGTCGAACCGCTCCAGCATTACAAGGTTCTGACACATCGAATAGACGGTAACGGCCACTCGTGCCTTGATGATGCCGTCAACGTGTCGGAGATAGGAAGCATTGCCCCCGGGGTCCGCGATGCTTCGATACTCCATTACTATGTTGCGCATGACAATTGCCACCTTAGATGGGTTGGCGATTTCGTGACGGCCAAGTAGCACATTATTATTGCCGCATACAAGGTCTATGAACTCGGCCGTCGTCAGCTCGTCAAGTCGTGTCTTCATAAGTTCTTTGTCTTCATAAGTTCTTTGATAGAATGTAACGGGCAAGCTGGCTGTCTACCTCCGACTGCCTGCGAGAGCGTGCCTCACGCTGCTTCATGTAGATAAGACTGTCGAGCCTGTCAAGCACTTTAGCGTCGTTGTATGCCTTGGGAGCTGTTTTGCCTCCCTGCATCAGAGGCTTGGCAACCACTAACTCTGACTCGCTGAACTTTGAAACGTTGGGGATTACAGAGGCCCCCTTAGGCAGGTCTACCAAGGTGGGCGTGTCGGGTGTAAGCCACGCATTGCCGCCAAAGGAGATGACCTCCGGCACGCCGCCGTCACCGACTATGGCCGGACCGCCCTTGTGGTAGTCGGTACCCTTGGCATACTTCGGCAACGGCGTGGCGATGATGGTTGCCAACTGCACGGCACCCATGGCCCCGGCTATGGCGGCCAACGCAAGGCCGAGTGGGAACGGCTGCGTCTGCAAGGCGTTCATTATTGCCAGGGCGGTCGCAATGCCACACTGCGCGATACTGTTCAGCTTGTCGAACTTGGCCTGCCGCTCCTTGAGCTTGGCCTTTTTCTTTTCAAGCTCCTCATTTTTTTGGGCTGTCTTGGCCTCGGCCGCACGCTTGCGGGCCTCTCCCTCCTCCTCGGTGATGACCTTCTGCTCTACAAGGCGCTGGATGCGCTCCTGCTCGGCGTCGCCTGCCTCGGTGTTCGCCTCCTGCTCCTCTTCAACCTTGGTAATCTTTGCATCATACACGGTGCTGATAAGGTCGTTGATTGTGTTGAGGCTGTCAGCGGCCACTTGCAGCCACTGCTGGGCGTTGGCCATACGCTTCTCGGTCGCTTTGTTGTCGGCTTCCAGGGCCTCCTCGGCGGAGCGTTTGGCGGCATCGGCCATCTGCTGTTCAAGGTCTGCCTTGGCCTTTGCTAACTGACGCTCCAGATTGGCACGTTCCTCGGCGGAGAGGTTCTCGGCCTTTAGCTGTTCCTCAATCAAGGCGAAGGCCTTCTGCGCTGTCTGTATGGCATAACGCTCCTGTATGTCGGCAGACTCGCGCTCGAACTGTTCTTTGATTTTAGCCTGTTCGGCGGCATTGCCTTTGGCCGCATCAAGTTTCTGGACATATTGCTGTTTGAGGGCGTTGAGTTCAACAATCATGGCCGTGTCGTCAATTTCCTGTTGATCGGCGTACTGCTTTTGGAGTGCTTGTAGCTGCTGGTCGGCATACTCCTCCCGCAAGGCTGTTTTCTGCTGGTTAAACTTTTGGTTAATCAACAGCACACTTGCCCCGGTCTTCTCAGCCTCCTGCAACTCCTTTTTACGGGAAGCCTCTATCTGGGCGAGCTTCAAATCAAGTTCCTCCTTACTGCCCTTCTTGACTATGGCAAGTCTGTTGGAGAGATTGATGGAGGCGAGATTCTGCTGATACTTATGTTCACACTGGGAAAGCGCTGTCTCCATCTGTGCGATGATGTTGATGCGTGTCTGCTGCTCCTCTTCTGAATTGCCCTTTATGGCATCGAGCTTCTTCTTGAAGTTCAATTTGATTAGGGCCATATCCTTTTCGTGTCCATTTTTCATAATGGCAATTTTTGACTCTTCGAGTTCTTGCAGTTTTTTTAGCGCTTCGCGGGCCGCTTTTTCAGCTTCGCGGCTTGCTTTGCCACTACCTTTGCCGCCGCCATTACCTGTCGGCTTGACAGGTGGAAGTTTGTCTTTTGTATTAGTAGTGTCTTTAGTAGTTATTCCGTTAGGAGTAAGGTCTACTGATAGTTCATCTATGTGGTCGGAAAGGGTTTTGTTGAACGAATCAGCGGCCGATGCAGCTATATTCTTTATCATGGTATTAATGTTTCCCTTAAGAGCGTTCAAACCATCTGACCATCCTTTCTGAACTTTATCCCAATCAAGTGTAACAATACCCTCTATTACAGTGCCGGCAGCGCTGAACCCGTCGATGAGTTGGTTGAAAACGAATTTGAAAACTTCCCACAAGAATTTAAATGTGGTGACAATGTTATTGACAGCTCCACGGAAAGCAACTGAATTGTTGTACATTCTGATGAACCAATTGGCAATATCAACGCACTTGCGGATAATGACGGTAAGCCCCTGAGCTATGTATGCCTTGGCGTTGGCTATCATGCTTTCAAAGCTGGTACCGCTCATCTTGAAAACGGCGTTGACTGTTTCGCTCAGTTCTTCTTCCGCTTCGAGCTGGTTGCGCGTGGCCTCGCCCCATTCGCCTGTAGCTTCCTTGGCTTTATCAAGGTTTGTGTTGACGTCAGCTATTGACTGTATCAGCAACTCTCCACCCCCTGCGGCGGTGCGCCCAAACACATTCTTCATCACAAGTCCGGCCTCCTGCGAGTTTGTTGGTAGTTCTTTTAATCTGGAAGCCACCTGCTGAACAGCATCCATCATTGAGATAGTGCCATCGGTAAGGTCTTGCTTCATTTTGGCAGATGATATGCCGATAGCATCAAGCGATGCGGCCATTTTTGTGCTCATTGCCTTCAACTTTGTTCCGGCCTTTACAATGTCTTTCACACCGTCTTCACTGAATATGCCATTACGCGTTTCAGATATGATAGCCATAAACTCATCGGCGCTCACTCCTGCATCACGTAGCGCAGGGGCGAATTGGTCAATGTTGGAAAGCATATTGCCGCTCATATCAGCACCTGCCTGTATGCCATCCTTTATCAACTGATTCGCCTCCTCCCAGCTAATGCCAAATTGCTGCACAAGGGTGTTAGCCGCTCCTATGGTCTCGTCATAGCCTTTCCCCATGTGGTCAGCAAGCGCCGACATATCAGAAGTGACTTTGTCAGCCGCCTCGCCCGTGGCCCCCGTGAAGTTCTCTGTCAGTCGGGAAGCCTCTTCAAGGCCCTTGTTGTAGTCATACCACCATTTGAAACCCGCGACCACTCCGGCTATGCCAAGGAAAGCCAGCACCCACGGGTTGGCGAGCAGCCCTGTGAGTGTGGACCCGAAAGCCTTGACTTTGGTGTTGAGGCCGTCAAAGACGTTGGCAGTCCCGGCACCCTCCAGGCTTTTCAGCGATGAACCGAAATTGCCGTTAATGCCAATCAGGCTCAAAAGATTCCCGGCCAGCCTTTCATTGGCTTTGGCCTGCTTCTCGGTCGCTTTTGTCTGCTCCTGTATGGCGGGTGTGTTTTCCTGAATGATGCGGGTATTGGACGCAATCTTTTCGTTCAACTCACGTATGCGCTCCTGCGCGTCATCACCTGACAGGTCTACGTGCTTAAGCGCTGCCTGCAAGCGTTTGTTCTGCTCCTCTGCCTCGGCTACTGAGGTGGCATCTTTGTGGAGAATATCGCTGACATCGGTCAGCTTGCGCTTGTTGTCGTCTATCTTTTCGTTCAGGGAATCGAGGGTACTCTGATAGTTGGCATCTGAGGTGTTGAGCATCCGCTTGGCCTCTTCGAGTATGCGCGTCTGGTCTATGAGATCTTGCGTTGTTACTGTTTCCTGATTCATGGCGGCTATAACGCTCTCAGTTGCAACTACGCCATTCTGCCCTGCGATAGCATAGTTGCCGACGTTGCGCTGGAACTCTCCCATGTCGGCGGCCATGTCTTTGAGATGTGCATCGAGGTTCTGTATGGTCTGCTTCATCTCTTTGCCGAAATCAGATGAACGGCCCTCTTCGCCTAAGTCCTTGTACGCTTTTTTCAACAACTCTAACTGTTGCGATAGCTGGTTATAGCTTCCCTCGGTAGACTGATTCGCCTTCTCTTCAGCTGTCATTATCTGGTTGAGAGTGCGTTTCTGCTGCGTCAGGTCGCGTGTGGAGACCATCAGCTCGGCCTGAGCCTTGGCAAAGTCAGATGCGGACATACGGCCATTCTTGACGGCCTTTTCGTTGTCCTTCATCTTCTGCTTATTCTCGTCGAGCTGCTTGTTGATGCGTATAAACGACTCAATCTGATTCTCGTAGGTGTCGTGGTACTGGTCCAGCAGCTTCTTGACGCGCTCCTGCTCGGTATAGTTATCACGTGTGGTTTTGTTGACGCGCTCCTGCTCCATCAACTGCCGGGAAATGGTGTTGGTGGTGTTGGCGATAACCCGGCTCTGCTCCTGCATTACGTTAGTTAACCGCTGTTGCGCCTCGGCCGCCTCTTTGCCTTTGTCGGTCAGCCACTTCTCCATCTTGTCGATGTCGCCGACCACTTTGACTTCCACGTTAAGCCCATGCGCCAAATCTTTTGCGGCCTGCGTATAGGTGTTCAGCACGGTTTTTAACTCGGCGTCGAGTTCTTTGATTTTGTTTATCGCTTCCTGATCTACAAGGTCAGTGATTTTTACGTCAGCCATCAATATTGCGTTATGTATTCTACAATAGGTTTATTTACTTCGGCGGCACGACCAAAGCCGTATGTCCCGTCAGGATTGGTGTATATAGCCACGGTGGCATTCCCCATCTTGGCCAATGCTTTGGCGAGCTTCCGCACACGGCCCATCTCGCCCGCAAGTCTTTTGTTCTCACACCCGCAGCTCATTGGTATCCGCAATCTTTAAAAAATCTGCCAATGGAAGGCAACAGGTATTCTGCGTTGAAATACTCAACCGCCGACGAGCCCATGTTGAGGATTCTGTCTCCATATTTCTTGACAATATCAGGTCCTTTGTTGTGGCCTGGGCTGACTTGTAAAGTGTCATCAACCAATACAGCGGATATTTCTCTATGGAATGTCCCATCAATGAATAGGTTTGGGACATCCTCGGCCCGTGGAGGAAGTCCGAGCAACTCCCCATTGCTCGGCGATGTTATATCATGTTTCCAATCAACATAACCCTGTGCTCCGAAATACTCCTTGCCAGTATTCTCATCTTTATGATGCCATTTGTGTTTCAGAAAATACTCATCATTTAGATATGTTGGCTCTAAAGAGGTGCCATCGCCATCTTGCCCGGACATAAGTTGCTCTCGTATGGCTCTGACAACTATAGCTGACTGGTCGGAGAGGCATTTCATACCGTTCTCCTCAAACCCCTCGGCAATCTTATGAATGATGTCTGCTACCTTTGAGATGTTCATGTCTGATAAATCAAGGGGGCGAGATTTCGCGTCCCGCCCCCTGTTCTTACTTGGTCTTCTTGGTCCCGGCGCAAAGGTCGTAAGCCTGGGCGAGCATTTTCTTGCGTGTCGCTTCGTTGCGGTCCCGCCAAAAGACGTTTAGGTTTGCGGAAATGAACTCTTCCTTCTTCATCTTTGTGACGTTGGCTTCCACGAAGCTGACGTTCTCGAACTTTATCATACGGCTTCGATTCCTTCTATGCCTTTGTCAAGCAGTTCACTCGGTGCGGCGAGAGCCGGAGTGGCGCTGCCCGTGGTAGAGATAGACAGGGTGCCGACCGATGCGTTGTAGGTAACGCCGGAAGTGGTAGCACCTACGAGGGTGGGATTTTCGGCCAGTATCTCGCCATAGGTCGGCGTCAGGTCATAGCCGCCTACCTTCTCAAGCAACTTGTAGTCACTGCCGGATGTGCCGACTTTCACGAACTCGACGGGGGTGAGGCCTACAAGCGAGCGGCCGATGGCGAAGTCAAGCTGCACGAAGTCCATGTTCTCGAAGTAGTTGCGGGCATCCTCGAAAGCAAAGGACACGTCCATGGTGGCGGCGGCCGAAGATGTGGGATGCGGCGTGGGCTTGGAATAGACGGTGCTCATCGGTATGCCGGCCAGCAGGTCGGTGCCGTCGTTGAGGCCGTAAAGCACGTTCTTCTCGTCATAGAAGTAAGCGTCCCATTCTTTGTTAGCCGTCTTTGTCAGAGAGGCGTTGAGCTCCGGGTAGAACTTGTCGAGGGTGAAGGTGTAGGTGAGCGCACTCACACCCGTTACCTGTGACGGGCCATAGCCGATGTTGGCTACCTGCGGCTCGCCGCCATCCTTGGCGAACTCATAGAACGGCATTACGGGATAGATGCGCTCGGCGCGGGCCGCATGGCAAAGCTCTTTGGCCTTGGTGGCGCTGAACTCGGCGGGCAGCTTTACTCCACGTGGCACTAAGATTGCGCCTTTCAGCTTCTCGGGTTCGAGATGGCATTTGGAAACACCGGTGTGGAGGAATGAGCCGGTGCAGGTTCTGATTTTTCTCATAGCTATCTACATGAGGGGTTTTTGATTTTCAATTCTAAGTTGGAGATGTTTATGGCATCTATGGGCTCACTCAAGGCATCCCCGGTACCCGTGTGAGCGCCATAGCGGCCATAAGAGTAGTTTTCAGAGTAATCATGCGGTATCAGGTCTTTATAGCCGAAATCGATGCGTCCGTCTGCAAGCAATTCTTCTTTCAGCCGCTTGTAGATTGGCCGGAGAATGTTCTGAAAAGACAGCACCAGGCGCTCCTCGTTGCTCCAATCTTTGGAAGATGGACACGCTATAAGCATCTGGACCGTGGCCTTGGAGAAGTAGCCGGGGGTGTCGCGCTGCTCCTTGAACGGGCAGAACAGAGCAATAAGGGGAAACTTCATCTCGTTGGTTGCGTCCGCCTTACTCATGGCATCGAGCCTGTCCTTCACATATTGGGCATTGCCGAAGATGTAGTTGATTTCGGGACACTCTACTTTATCACAACTGCCGTCACAGTGGGTAACCACAATGTTGCAGTCCTTGGTCGTGGCTCTGACTACATCGCCGATTATTTCTATTATCTCCGTGCTGCGCTTCATAAGTTGAGAGTGTTGATTTTGGTAATCTGGTTATCTCCCTTACCAAGCCACGAAGCATAATCCTCGGCTTTTGCCCATTCGCGGAAGTCACGTATCATGCCCACCATATCATTCCAGGTATTCACCTGACGCTGTATGGGCGCAACATACTCGTTGGCGCATTTCAGACGCACAAGGCCCGTCACGGTAGCCTGCGTATTGGCGTCGCGCAGCATCTTGAAAAAGACGTAGTTGGCAAACGGCTCTCGAAGCTGCTCTACAACCTTGTCAATCTCTTCATCATGCTCGGCACACAGGTCTTTATCTATCGCGTTGAGATAGCTGTTGACCTCAACCGCCTTGGCTGCTGTGAACACGCCTCGGAGGAAAGGCAACTGCCATTGACGGATATATGCCTTGATGACGGCATTGACCGCCTCGGCGTCAGCGTTTGGCAATCGGCCACGTGATGCGTTCTGTATGTGCCGTGAACCCTCGGTGAAATATGATACGTCGATTAACATCACTCTGATTTTTTGGAGCGTGTTTTCTTGGGAGTCGGCTTAGGAGCCTCTTTGGTGTCCTCTTCGGACAGCTCCTTGGAGTCGCTTTCAAGAGCCGATTCCGGCTGACAGGGCGTGAACGAAATCACGCCCCTGTCAACACGGATACGGTTTTCCTGAAGGACTTTCGCCACTTCTTTGGGGTCGCCTTTCAGAATGTAGTTCATTGCTTACGATTTCTTGATGGCGTTTTTGAGTGCGCTGATGCTACCGTAGGAGAACGCCCACGGGCAGAACACGGGAACGATTTCTTCGGCCTGAGCGAGCAGAACTACCTGGTTCTTGAGCTTTGTGTTCACATCATCGGCCCACTCTGCGGTCAGCGGAGTGTAATCGATGATCTGGGCGCCGCGCTGCATATCGCCGAGGAAGTATTTGCCCACCGGCATACCGCTGTAAGGAACGACGCGGAGACCGCCGATGACGGGGTTGCCGTTGATGTCCTTGACTACTTCGAGTCGGTTGCCGTCGGTTGCCTTCTCGCAACGGATGGCGTTGATGGTGATCGGGTTCAGCACGAGGACGGTGGGGACGAACTGGGCGTAGGTCATTACCGATATAGCGGTTTCCAGTGCGTCGATGCTGTTGGGCGATTCGATGCTCTGATATGCGCCGTTGGTGAACGTCAGCTTAAGAGCAGCGACATCGGCGGCCAGCAGCGCGTCGGTGTTGGCGGCTGCGAGGGTGGCCCCTTCGAGGAAGATGCGGCGGTCGTTGACCTTGATGACATCGTAGGTCTTGTTGAGGTCGGTGTTGGTGACGGCGGCGGAGCCAGTGACTTTCAGTCCTTCGATGAGCAGGTCGTTGGGTTCCTTCAGTTCTACGATGAGACCGTTGTTTACCTCTTCGATAGACAGCACGCCGCCAGCGGCCACGGTAAAGATTGCATCGGAGATAATCTTCTCGATAGGCAGAACGCCATCGTACCTGGTGATACCCAAAAGGTTGTCACCGGAACCGTCGCCGAACAGAATCTGGAAGTCCTCGGCATCGCGGACGCCGGAGAGCAGACAGTTCATGACGAAACCACGGAGATAGGTCTTGCATTTGAGCGCACGCTTCGACAGCTTGAAGTGATGACCGACACGGGAAACCTGGGCGGTGGCCTCCTTTACTTTCAGGCTGGATTCCGGAAGCATACCGTTCTCAGAAACGTAGCGGGCGTTGCGGTCCACATGGTGAATCTGCTGGAACGCGAAGATGGGAAATTCGGGATCGCCAGGAAGCACGGTGGCGAAATCTCGGACATGGAGCTTCTTGTCGGTGGCCTGGGTCACGATGCGGTCGCTCTGCTGCGTCATGGTGAGGGTACCGCCGGGAACTACATTGCCGGTAAGTGAGATGTCCTTGAACTGGAAAGAGCCGGATGTCTTCTCGCGGTCGTTGATGAAGTCTTGCATCTTCGGGGAGTTATACATCTCCTCGAAAGCCTCGTTGAACTTGCTGACGAAATCGAGGCCGATGCCGCGCTTCTTCATCTTTTCGAGGGCGTCGGACAGGCTCTTGACCTGAGTAACGAGCTCCTGGTTCTCCTTGGCGAGCGATGTGAGGGTCACACCGTCCTCGGCCGTGAAAGGCTTGAGAGCCTCTTTGAGGGCGGTGGGGTCAACGAGACCGTCAACCGACTTGTTGATAGCATCGGTGAAAGCACCGAGGAGCGTGTTGACGAACTGCTTCTGTTCGTCGGGGAGACCGGCGGTCTTTACGCCTACAATCTCCTGAACTTCTTTGACTGTTAATTTTGCCATAATGCACTATGAATTTGAATGGTTGTTATTTCTTCGTGGCAGCTGACAGAGATGCCCAGAACGAGGCAGAGGGTATCGGCTCTTCAGCTGACTTCTTTTTTGTATCGTCCTTCTTTCCGGGCTTCTTCTCTTCATCCTCAGGCTTGGCACCTTCGGTTGGCTTTTCGGTTGATGGTTTCGTGCCTTCCTCGTCCTCGGGTTTCTTCTCCTTGGTCTCGGTAGGATCGGCCGGAATAAGGAGGCTGTTTGAACGATAGACACGGCTCCAGCAATAAGGACAGCGGACGTAAGCGAAAGCGTCCACAAGGCTTTTCGTGGAGATTTCCTTTTTGGCCGAGGTGAGACCGTCTATGATAGACGATACTTCGGACTGGATTTCGGGGCGGTAGCGTTCTATCTGTCGGCGTGCCTCATTGCGCCCGATAGACATCACGAGTTCTCCGGCCGCTTCCTGAACTTCTTGCGAGAACGTATGCTCCGGCTCGTTGTCATAGTCGAACTGATGACCGCAACACGGACAGGTAACTATCATGCCGCCACCCAGGGATTTGAGTAACAGATTCAGCTCCATATCGTATTGTTTTAATCGCTCGTCTGAGTACCCACGCTGCTTCAAAGCCATACGGAGTACATCGGCGGCATCCCGAATCTGGTCCCCTGTCGCGCTCTTCAACCCCACCAGGAAAGTCTGAGGATTGGCACCCCAGCCGGTCAGTGTGGAGTATTCAAGCATCTTCCATCTTACGACCTTGCGGCGGTCCTCCTCGTCACGGGCAAGCGCCTTGACACCGATAGAGTGTTCAAGGGTACGCCCCGCCTCATGGAAGAGCTTGTAGTCCTCGAAGACATCGCGGCAGATCTGTTTGTTGAGGTTCATCTGCCCGGTCATGATGAGGTTTCCGTCCTTCTCTTCGCCGGACAGAGGCACACCCAACAGCTGGCGCGTGTCGTGGTTGAGGTACCATCGCATTTTGCCTATGTCATCGCGGAGGGTGTCCACGAATGACCCGGGCATCGAGATGTCGTGTTGTGCGTCCTCGATGCCTATACCGTTCACCGCCACGGTGACGATACCCTTGTCAGTGACATCCAGCGCTTTGGTTTCGTACTGGAGATTAATCATCTGTTCCTTCATCGCTTTCTCCTTTCGAGGGTTTATTGTTGAATTGATTGTTGTTGTCGTCTTGATTGTCTTCGGGTTTGTCTTTGTCGCTCGGCTTTGCAGTATCGCCCGGCCGACCCGTGTTAATCTGTATGGGGGATGCCTGGGCCTTGATGACGCTGTCAACTATGGCTATCTCCTCGGGAGTCATCTCGAACTTGACCTTATCGAAAATCTCACCTTCAAGAGCGTCCTCATGGATTTGGGAGCGCCAGTCATTGATGGATATGAGACCGTTGTTGAACTGCGTGAGGCATCGCTCATTGACGAGTTTCTTGACTTCCTCGCTCTCTTTGAGTCCGATTTGCAGACACGCCACATCGCTGAAATCACAGTCGAGATAGAGTCCTTTCTGCTCCAGACCGAGGAATGTTGTCAGGGCCTCACAGAAGCGTTTGGCCGCCGGTATGATTACCGAGGTATAGACGCTCTTCTCGGCGGTGTCCTGGTTGCTGAATGTGGATTGGTCTTTACGCGGTACCAGCACAGCCGGAATGCCAAAGACGGACGCTATCTTGATTGCATCTTCAAGTGTCTCATCAAAGGGCTGGAGTTCGGTAATGGAGAGATTGGTCCTTACGAAGTTGATCGGGATGTCAGTTACTCCGTATGGGGATTTGCCCTCCCCAACACCGTAATTGGCATTGATGGTATCTCTCAGTTCTTCTTTCTCGTCCGGTTCAAGCGCCACGGTTCCTGTCGGGTCTTCCTTCTGAGCCACGATGAAGCCGAGTGCGCCACGTTTGAGATATATCACATTGCGGGCTTCATACACTGCAAGCAGGTTTGCAATCGGCTTCTTCACAGCCAGCAGTCGGCTCTGAGCCTTCATGTAGCCAACGCCTCTGATGAGTTCGGGAATGCCATCGCGATCATGCCATATCTGATAGTATGGGATAGTGTAGTCGGAGTATGCGCCGAGGTCGAGAGTATAGCCCTTGATGAGTTCGTCTATCTCGGCGATACCGAACATCGGCACACCATAGCTGTATTCCATCGGCTCTACCTTGACGAGGTGGGCCGGCAGGCTCCAGTAGTTGGAACACCATTGGAACTTGACGGCATCGGCCGTGATGGTCTCGCCCATAGCAGCTCTGAAAAAGGCATTGCCGGTAGCGAGTTTATACACGAAATGCTGATACACAATCTCGCGCCATGTCATTATAGGGTTGGGCTGTTTGAGTATTGCATCGGCTCCGAGACGGTTGCACCATACAATGCTGTCATCTTTCGTCCTCTTCAAGTCAAAATGAGCCTCGGAAATACGCCTGGCAATGAAATCTATCGGCCAGAACACCTCTGGAATTGTCTTGAACATCTCTATGAAATTGTTGTCGACAACTGAGGGTTGTATGAGCGCATCGAGCTTGGCAAGAATCTGATGATACCTCCATGCGTCAGTGACATTTGTGTCCGATTTAGCCTGACTGACGGCCTGGGAAGTTTCCTCACGAGGAGTTTCTTCCCGGACTGTCAGAGCCTCGGTCTTTTCCTTGGTGCCAAATATGCCTTGCAGGAATTTCATGCGGTTTCTTTTGGCGCAAAGAAAAGGAGTAATAACACAAGTTGAGCCAAACGCTGAAAAAACTAAAATTTGTGACTTGCCAAAAATCAGTATTAAACCTTTGTATTTTCGGTAGTTACAGCCACATTGCCAGAAAAACCGAACTTTACAACGAACTGAATGAAGCCACTCAGAACAGCACTTGCCTCCTTAGAATCGCTGTCTTTATTGTAGTCAAGAAGATTGGCCATGAACGTAGAATACACAACATCGTCATTCAGCCTCTCCTCGTTGAACAGGAGATGGTTCTTCACGAAATCGGATGTGGCGGCTATGCGTCTGTCTATGTCCGGCACCTCTTGCATCGCTCTGACTCCGGGCAGCTCTTTGCGCAGATCCTTGACAAATCGGTAATAGGCCGGAGCGCACTCTATGATTGTCTGAGGACTGGCGGTGTCTATAAGGATTTGCTTGATCTCATCTGTTGAGGCCGTCTCTGTCAGCTGCACATCAAGGATATGCCACTTCTCGCCGCACAGTTTGCCATGCACCATGGCGAACTTACCGTTGACATTCGGCATCGCATAGGCAATCTCCCGGCTATATACGCACCTGGTATCGGGATTGAAGAAATGAATAGTGCCACCACGGGCATACAGATTGCGTTTGCGGCGATTCGAGAATAGCAGAAACTCTTCCCGCAGCATGTCAACCACTATATATCGAAAACAGTCGGAGATATGGCCATGTTCCTCGTAGGTCTGCATGGTGATTTTATTCTTGACTTTGGTCTTGAGTATGCCACCGTTCACATCCTTCTGGACGCTCATGTAGTCCTCAATCGAGACCTTGCAATTATCATCAATCGTTATCTGGAGTCCGGGGAATATGACATCAAATATCGCATTGATGAACTCGCCGGACATCGGCACGCTCGGATTCTTGTTGCTGACCTTATCCTCGACCTCAATTCCCTCTTTCTGCAAGGTGTCAATGAACAGGTCGTGAAATGAACGCTTCTCGTCATCAATGTTGTTGGCCGCTCTCGTTGAAGCATCGCCGTGGAGGATGACCTTATCAACCCCCATCTCATGCAGACGCTTGGCAACGAGCTTAGCCGCTTTCCTGACGGTGTTGTTCGGGCTGTCGGCACACGTCTCGCCAATTTGCCGAATATGCTTCTTATCCCCCTCTAACGCAATCTGCCAATAGGTGATTGAGATATAAGGCAGCACGTTGGAGTCAACACTGATATGCACCGGCAGTGTCGGGTCATACTCGCATACTCCTGTATGCACACCGCGATTGAATGATGAGAAGAACTCGGAGCCTGTGCGGATAACGCCCCATTCTCCGAGGGCATAAACGTTGTAGTAGTCAGGGTCATTGAGGCGGTCTCGCTCGAAGTCGGCCACGCACTGCTCATCATAGAAGCCATAGGTGCCGTCAGGAGAGCCGACAACCCAAAAGTTATTGAGGTAGGTGGTCTGAATGACAACAGTGTCCGAAGGGTGTTCCTCTATCTCTTTGGTGCGAGGGTTGAGGATTGATTTCGGCTCGTTCATCCGTATTGATTTCACGTCGGTAAGTTGTGGTGGCAACTCACGCCCTGCTATCTCTACGATTTTCGGAATGTCGTGCCACTTCTCTTTGTCGAATATCTGTGTCTTAATCCAATGCGTTTCCTTGATGGGGTTGAATGTGGTTATAATCTGCTGGCCCACCATACCGCGCAGACGCTTGCGGATCTGCTTGTAGTCCTCCTCTTCAAACTCGCTCTTCTCGTCCAGAACGACACGCTTGAAACTTGACAGACCTTTTATCTTCTCCGAGTCATCAAGACCCTTGAACACAATACGCGCCCCGTTGCTGAGGCACGTTATTGTCTTAACTCCATCGGAGAACCTGAACAAATTCGTTATTCCAAGCTGATCAGCGGCTGTTTTGAAGTCTTGATATATGGAGTCTCGGATTGAGGCTCCAACCTTACGCATGACGAGCGTGTTGCTCCCTTCCCATAGTGTGAATATGAGAATAATCTGCGCCACGCTATATGACTTGCCGGACGATGACCCTCCGAACAAGATAATAAAGCGGATTGTCAGGTCTTGTAGGAATCTCAGCAGATAGAATCCAACCGGGTTGAGCTTCTTGAAATTTATCTCCATTTAATTTGACAGTTTGAAAGGAGAATTAGCCGTATCGCTTACGCGGTTTTGTATTTCCTCGGAGATTTTTCCATCATATCCTACAAAGTGAAATGAAATATCCCTGATTTGCTTTCAATATGTTCACTCGTCATCATCATCGAATCCGATGCGGAGCTCTCCGGCCACACTGCTCTGCGAGGTTACATTGATGTCCTTGGCGGCGGCAAATCCCAGTACGTCGATAAGGCGTTTCTTGGCGGCATCCTTATCTACCTCCGGGACGATGTTCTTGCCGACCCTCACGAACTTCAGCAGCTTGCGTGTTTTCTTGGGTATCTCATGCAGGTAGCGCATACGCCAACGGCCTGACTTGCTGTCGATAGTCCACAAGTCAAGAGGGTCTAAATCAAGGATGCTCACATCGTCGCTGATGATGCGCTCACGGCTGATTGACGCGAGGCGCGCCTGCTCTTCTCGAAGCTGCTCAACTCTTGCTCTTATCTTGCTATTAGCCATAAGCCTTGACGCATTGGCATAATGCGTGTTCGCCTGAGCGTCATTCTTGCAGTTGTAGGCCTTACGATAGGCGGCCACGAGTATGCCTTTGGTGTCGGTGCCATACGCATCGACTACATACTGACAGAACAGCTCCTGCTGAGGCGTGAGGCCATGTTTGTTCTTTACTCTTGCCATAGATGATAATGATGTTATGCTATTGTTGATGATGTTGTCGTAATAATAGATTCTGATGATGAACAGATGCCGTTGAGGTATTAGCCTTCATTTGGATTTCTCCCGCTCCCTAAAAAATTTTGGCAAATACGTAAAATTCTACCCGCTATGCCGCTTTTTATGGCGATATGAGCCGTTTTTACGCTCAAATGAGGTGGGGATTGTCTCAAAATCATCGCCGGGAGAATGGATTTATCGGTTACTGATGCCTATGAGGTTGAGAACCATGTCCCGGTCTCCGAGCTGCGCGTTGGTCGCGATCATCGTAGAGCCGGTGGTGATGATGTCATCATAGACTATCACCCGCCGCTCGGCGATGGGCCGCAACAGCATGAAATCAGGGTGCAGGCGGTCATGGTTGATGCACTGCAAGGCATCATCGTAGAACGGAAGGCCGAGAGTGTCCGAGATTATGCGGCACACCTCGGTGGCGAAATGGAAGCCATCGGCGTGCCTGCGTCTCGGAGTGGTGATGATGCACCAGTCTGCCGTATTGCCGACGAATGTTGAGATGAATTTGCACGCGGCATCTGCGAACATCGCGGTATGATCGGCCGAGGATTTAATCTCCCGGAACGTCAGGCCCTCCTTGCTCCGCTTGAACTGCGAGATGTAGTACAGGGAGCCTATGCGGTGCAATGCCTCCCTGGGCGTAAGGTCGCAACGAGGGACGTTGTCGCTTAGGAGTTTCGGCCCCTTGGCGACAGCGTCCCAATCATCCATGCGAACTATCCTACATCTTCTTGTTCTTGCCATGGTCAATAGCACAAAGATAAAGCGGTGGTGCGTCCATTCCCCGTTTTCTATTTGCTGCGAAAAATCCCGTCATCTGCTATATGCCACAATAACAGACAGTTGGCAATTTTAGCCATTTAGGCGAAATCGTTGAAATGTTGCGAGTTGCTTTAACGAGCTGACAGTGTTGTCAACCAAAGAAGAATACCATGACGCTTGCCATGCTCGTTAAATGTGCAAATCACACTTGCGGGTCATTGCCGATTTTGTTGCCGATTATCGCTTCTTCCTTGTCGGATTTTAGCGTTACCACAGACACTGTAATCTCCACATATAGGATAGACGGCACGGAAGTGGGCGCACTTGGGGCAAAGGCACTTCTCGAGCTCCCTGCCTGCCTTAATCTCGGCTTTCAGTTCAGCGATTGTCGGCTCGTGCATCTTTCTTCTCCTTGGGGTAATAATCTTTGCATCTGCCATAAACAAGGCATGTTTTTAGACAACCCTTGTAATGCACACAGTTGCGAAATTTATTCTCCATCTTTATTCTCTTTAGGTTGGTGGTCGGGGCAAAAGCCATCTATTTTCAATCTGCATCCATAGAATTTGTATTCGGCACATTGCTTTACGCTATGATGCTTGCACTCACTCGGGGTCTGGTTAGTCGTGGTCATAGTCATATACTCTCAATTTTGTTTTGAGCCACCAGGTGGGGGGCAGAGGCCACCAGGTGCGGGGGATCAGCTTCTTCTCTCGTCACCTCAGTCAAGTTTAACGTGGTTGTCAAGGAGTTTCCACAGCACCTCATAGAGCGCGTCTATCAGCTCTTCGCCCACTCCATCGTATGGAATTGTCTTGGCGGACACGATGTACTTAGCGACCCAACATTCACGTCTGTGCGGTCGGGTGTATATGTTGAGTTTCGCTTCTGCATAGCCGTGATACTCAATGCTTTTCGGAAGCAACGATAAAAGGTCGGCAAGTGTGAAGATTGGCACACCTCGCCCAGTCCATTGTGATACGGGGTCGTTTAACTCTTCCCAGTCGCTTGCCCTATTATTCGGGATACCCTTGCGGATAAGCTCTGCGGATTGCGAGATGCTTAAACTGTTCTTCATTTTTCTCCTCCTTCCTCCCGGCACGGGCAGTCATGGCCGAACACGATGCCGTCAATGTTGCTGTCCAGAATGGCCTCAATGTCTCGGCCCATGTAGTGGCCATAGGTCTTGCCCGGCTCCGAACAAACGTCAAAGGGTGTGATACACTCGTGGCCATGTGGCGTGAGCGCGGCTTTGATGCACTCTGCATGATATTTGGCCTCGTGGAGCGGCCTGCCACTGATAGGTAATGTAGAGTTTCATGGAAACAAAAAGGCCCGACTGACGATGTTTTGTCAATCGGGCCGATAGTTAGTTGATTGTTGTTTACAGAATGTCTATTGAGATTCGTTTGGCATCTCTGACGAGTTCATAGAGATGCTTCCCGTCAGGCATGGTGGCGTACTTGATGAGGTCGTTTGCTGTCGGGTATATGTCACTGATACGATGATAGAGGGAGTCTGCTATGTACGCGCCATCATCATCGACAATAGCGAGGTATTCACTGCCCTGATACTTTATCCGCAAGTCATAATACTGAACCGCGAACTCGTAGAAAAGCATCTCGGCATTGGCGTTCTTATACCCCGAATTATTGGGGTATTGGATAAAGCTGTCAGGTGGATACTCAGTGTTAATCCATCTACCGTTGATGTCTTGTTTTATGTATTCGTCTCTATTTTTCCACATGATTATTTTTTAGTTTTCTGAAAGTTCTGGACTCTTTGCAGAAGTGCTATGCGAGGGTCATTGGGCGAGAACCGTTCAGGTTTAAGCGCTCGACCATTCTCCCAACGGTGGATATGCGGCCCATCAATCGCCTCGCCTTTCTTTTGAGCCTTTTTTGAGTTGTGCGGCTGGGTATGGATAGCCCATTCCTTTTTGTGATCAGCTCCGTACTTGGCAATCTCGTTCACGCCGGAACCATCCTTGTAGAAGGTAACGTACATCCTCGGCGCGGAGTTGCTCTCTTCTGGGCTTTTATTCTTTTCACCTCCCGTCCATTCGACAATTTCAATATCACCATAGACAGGGTCGTGGTACGTTCCGTGGCTCACATATTGTCGCTCGGACGATGCTATGCTGCCGTTGACTGATGCAGTTCCGTTACCTCCCATGGCTTCTCAGATTTAACACTCGTTCATTGTTGAAATATATGCTCACCGAGGTGTCCTCACCAGGTAGCATAGTGCCATAGCGGATGACTGCAAGGGGGCGGAGCCTCGACAATGCCTCTCGGTAGCCTTTAAGCCACAAGAAGCGGGTCAGCCCATATCGAGCGGCGCCGGTGCTGTTGATGGCGATGACGGACTGTTGAGGTATGCCGTCAAAGCAATACTCATAGCTGTCAGGCAATGACCATGTGACGTTGGGAATTACCGTCACTCCCTGAGATTGTAACCATGCGCCTATGAACTTGCCCCGATAGTTGTTCCACATCCGCTGAGGATACGGCATATCAGTGTACTGGCTGAAATCGGGAGCGATGACGCACTGAAATTGCCTCAGACACTCAACATAGCGGTCAGGTAGGTTCCAGATTCTTTCAAACTGGTAATCATCAATAAAGAAATGTACGCATTGGTTATGGTCCTTGGCCGTAAGTGCCGCATTGAACGACACAAGCGAAGTCGGAATGATGTTACACGCTTTGAGCGTTGGCATCTCATAACCATCTGCAAAGTTAACGAATTTCTTTAAGTGCAGATTGTCTAATTGGGACTTTCTTGCTATTGATGATGTTGATGTGATGTGTGTAGCGTGGTCCCTTTTCATCGTTTTTGCTCTTTTTACTTCATTCCTTTTTGCTTTTTTGATTTTTGATTTTTTCTATTTCCCCATCACCATTTTTAGAACTGAGTTTCAGTTTTGTTTTGGAGTAAATGGGGCATTTATCACGATAGGCACATTCTCCTGCCTTTGCCTGGGCGAAACGCTCATGCCATAGAACCTCGTAGAACTCTGTGCCCATCTGCGCCTCCTCGTTGAGGTAGTCAACGAGTCTCATGCAGAAGAAGCCTCCGTTGCTCTCTTTGTCATCGTGGAGTGACACTATGCCGTTACTGTTCGGTCTTGCCATAATTGGGTTATGATTGGTTTGCCACTATCGTCAGCTTAGACCCGTCGGGATAGGTCATAGCCTTCTTGAATAACTTATGGCACCTCGCCGGGATATTGCGATACCTCAGATGCCATTCATCCCATAGAATGCAGTGGCCGCGCTTGACACCGGGGTTGAGGAGGGTTGCCCCCGTGTTCAAGCAGGGGCAACAACCACAACTCCGAGGCTCTTCATAGAACTTGTAGCCGTTTATCTCAACCATCTTCGGTGGTCTTGTGTGTCTCGACTGACACTATGATTTCAATAGACTTGTTGTCTGTCTCGATAATGACTTTGTGCTTCATCCTCCCTACAGCTTTTAGCAGGAAATCCGCGAGGTTCCCTATCTGGCTGATAGCTCTCTCGTTTGGATTATACGAGAATGGCACAAATTTATCAGGCAATATGAACTGCTGAGGTTCTTCCTTTTTCTTGAACATTGTTGATTATTTGGGTTGGTGATTCTTGGAGCGCCCGACACAAGGCCGGGCACCATGCTTTCGGGATGCTCGTGTGGACAGCATTCCCTATAAACTTCTTCTGATCGCTCTGATTACCCATCAGCACATAGTCATCGGGAAAGCCTTGGATACGTTTCAACTCCACCACCTTTAGCATCCTCAGTTTGATGTCGAATACATTATAGCAAGCCATGAACTCTTTTATCTTTTCCGTCATGGGAGAGTCATTCTCATAGACCTCTATTCCGATGCCTCCACCTTCGACGCAGACGAGATAAGGTGGCCGCTTGTCCATTCGGGCAATGAGAGTGAAACACGGCTCATCTATGGAGCTGCCGGACGAGAAGAACTGTGGGTTCATCAAGAAGAACTGACGGTGATCCTTGGTGGAAAACCTGCGCGGCTGACACTGGATTTCCTCAATAGGTGTCAACCGCTCAACCGTAACAAGATGATGTTTCGGGTTGGCCGTGATACATCCGGCAGGCTCCTCAATGGAGGTCGGACGGCCTTGGCCGTACTGCATATCTATGAACTGAGGATTTACAAGCGCGAACTTGTCTTTGGTCGGAATGGTAGGCGCCGGACTGTCTATGTCCCGGCAGCCTCCGTTGCCGTAGAACGATGTCAGGAAGTGCGCACTGACGAGCGCATGATGGTCAATGCACGTTATCGTTCCGGCCGGCTCATCCAACGATACGTTCTTATCGTAGGTCGAGCCGCTGAACTGCTTTGACAGAAACTCCACGTGAGCAAGTCCGAGGCGGTTCTGGGTGGCCACTGTCGGACACGGATAATCAATGGAGGGTGGCACATACTTTCCTCGCAGACTCATGCTGTTGAATTTTACCAGAAAAGCATCTTTGCCACCGGCCACAAACTTGATGAGCCCGGCATAGATGCGCATCAGCGTCTTCTCGGCCAATGGCTTCTTCCTCGTGAATATGGATTGTCCCCACTCATCGAGATTAAGGACATAGCGCACGGCTCGCCACCGTTCCAGATTGCCAGTGGGCCGTCGGCTGTGGGTCGGTTTTGGGAACACTATTGGCAGCCCTTTCTTGGCAAACATTCCGAAATAACGCTTGCGTGTGGTCCGGGCGCCGAAGTCGGCCGAGTTCAAGATGCGGTAGTCGTAGTTGTAGCCATACGCTTTGACGTTCTTGATCCATCGGACGTAATCACGCCCTTTGTCCATTGAAAGCGGACGGCCATTCTTATCGAGCGGTCCCCACGACATAAACTCCTCCACGTTCTCTATCTGGATAAAGTCGGGGTCGATGGCTTCGATGTAGCGGTAGAGGTGTTCCGCGAGAGTCCGGCTGTCGGCATCACGCGGCTGACCACCTTTGGCTCGACTGAAATTGGTACACTCCAGCGATGCCCACAGGACAGTCAAGGCTTGCGGATTTTCATGTCTGCAAGCCTTGATGCGTTGGATAAGCGGTGTCAGGTTCAACGTCCTGATGTCTTCCGTAAAGTGGAGCGCGCCCGGATGATTGGCCGCGTGGGAGGCTATGGCCTTGGGGTCGTGATTGACACAAGCGATGACCTTGGCACACTGATCACCATTCAGCCGGGCCTCGTTGACTCCCGTGGAGGTTCCGCCGGCACCACAGAATAGGTCAATGTATAGAAGTTGTATCATTGTAATTAGGATTTGTCGTTCTCGTTTTCATCTTCATCATCTTCTGCCGAGTTAGATTCTCGAATTGCATCAGCGATATCGCTGGTGCCAATTGCTATTACAGCTGCAAGAAAGAACAGAGCAATTGCTGTCACATTTCACCTCCTTTCAATTGTTCGGGATTGTCATGGATATTGCCGATTACCTCATACTGCCAATGGGCGCAGATTCCGATATAGTCGCCGCAGAGTTTCGTAGGAGCGGCACAGAACGAGCATGATTCCTTATGGTATATCACATGGCTGCTTACAAGCTCGTCCTCTACATCATCGTAGTACCTTACGATGTCGCCCTCGTAAATCTCCTTGCCGTTCTTGTCAGTCAGGCCGGTGAACTGGCCTATCGTGTCCTCATAGACATCTACGTAGATGTCCCAATTATCTTCGTAAGAACCGGGGTCATCGTCGCGCTCTTCGGGATTGTAGGCCACGATGCATGGCTTGTCGTCCCACCGGCGGCATAATCCGCCGTAGACCCATTGGCCGTTGTTGCGCTTGCCTCTGAATTTGATTTGTCGCTTCATTTTTTGTTCAGTTTTTCGGTGAGTTCGGGCAAGAAGCGGTAAATTGCATCCTCGGGGCAACTTAAGGCGAGAGCGCATCCAATCTTAGATGCAAAGGCGCATCCGATGCAGTCAAAGGGGCGGATTTCCCGCACTTCTTCGTAGACCTTTCCCGCTACGATTACCCCGTTGATTTCAGTTTTCATTCTTCTTCTCCTTTCTCCCTCCAAAAGAGGGTGCATTTAGATGGGTCTGTCGGTTTATACATTGATATGTAGTCCCCTCTGTTCTGTTTTTTGTCGGCGCGGAAGCGGAGAAGTTCACGGTATCGGTGGCACTCCTCTTTGCGTGTGCAGTTTTCTCCCTCGCAGAATGTAATGTCGTAGTTCATTGGGCGCCTCCTTCCTCTACCTCTACCAATAGGGCATCAGTGACTTCGATAGCCAATTTTACCACTTGGTCTATTTTCATATCTATCATTTCCTGATGTGAATTGGCGAGAATCCCTTGCATCGCCATCGCCGCGACATTCAGCCTCCGCTCTTTTGAGAAGCTGTTTTTGAGGATGTTGTCGAAGTTTTGACTTTTATACTGACTTGGACAATCACCTGTACAAGCTGACGCTTCCGGCTCGGTGTAGGGTTCGAGGTCGGATTCAAATATTCCCTGTCCGTTGATAGGGTCTACCATGTGTTTGAAATGGTAGATGTATGGAGCAGACTGCGATATGCCATCTATGACATCGACAAGCCTTGTTGGTATATGCCGCACACGTTGCCCTATATGATACTTCGGCTCGGCTGGCTTCGGCTCCGACTTCGCGAAGTTATCTTCGTTAAGTCCATCCGAATTTGGCTCTAAGCTGTCAACATTATTCCTTGAGCTATCAACATTGTCATGTGAGCTATCAACATTAGGCTCAGAGCTGTCAACATTATCGGGCAGGCACTTGGAGCCGAAAAGAGTTTTGAGCACTTCGTTTACAGTTTCATAGCAATCCTTATCACTTGACGAAACACACTCTCTGTGGATTTCTTTCTGATTTTGGCTATAAATTTCCTGCACTTGCTTACGGCTCACATAGAGCATTTCATCTTCCTCTCCCTCCGCGTCAGAGGTGAGGTTGTTGATGCCGAAAAATTCCTCTAACAAATCAGCTTCAACCTTTGCATACCTGTTTGCGGTAAACAAGCATCCTTTATATCGTTTCTTCACTTCCTCCTTGAACTCATTCGGAAGTACGTGCCACGCGCGATCAATCAGTTCTCCATTCATGATTCTTTCTTTTGATGGTTATTTCTACGGGTTCGGGGTCTGATTCCCATGTGATGTCGGGGAATAGGCTGGGGTCAAGGCTCAGCCCTATCTGCATACCATATGACCAATACCCATTTTCAAATCCTTTCTTTTGGCGTAATGGTTTAGAGGTGTATAAAGTTGGACGAATAGCAACCTCATCTCTCGCCACCCATCCGCTAATCACGGCGTCGGCGTCCTTCTCCTGCTTGCCGAGGGCGAAGTTGGCACCAGCCTTGAAAGCATCCTTGATTTCCTGCGTCTCTGCACCGCTTGCCCATGTTCGTGACGGATCTGCGTACTCTTCTGCCACTTGGTCAATCTCTGCTTGCGTGATCGTCTCTTTAACTTGCCCGTCACATGCCTGCAACTTGCCGAGGGCGTAGGCGCGGTCGATTAATTGGATGAAGTCTTTGTCGGTGGCGGCAAACATCTTGCCGTCTGCATGGAGGCCATTGTCCTTGCAGAACTCTTCCCAGCACTCGCGCTTCTTCTGTTCGTATTCTTGTTGTGTCATCTTATGTATGATTTAATTCTGTTAATGTATGTCGGCGGCACATAGTAGTTAAACTCGCCACGCTCAAGAGCTTCAATCTCGCGTCTGACAGATTCGATTTTGGCTTCATTGTCGGCCTTTGCCATGCTGAATAAATCATCCTCAATTTCGCCCATGCGGAGCTTTTTGAGCTTGATGTTTTTAGAGCGTAGCAGATTCTTCGTGCGCTCGCTCACATAGTCGGCGCCACATAGACAATTTTGTTGTGCGCAGATTGTAAGCACTACCTTCCGTCGGGGATTGGCGTACTTGACGATAGCGGCGAGATATTCAAAGTACCATTTCCATTTCTCTACAATGCGCATAGGCATATCGTAGCGGTAATAGATTGTGGATTCAGCGAGACATCCGGTGTAGATTACGATTTTGACTGCTACGCCGTCGTTGTATTTCATCCCTCCACCTCCTTTGCGATTTCGGGGCTGTCCGCGACTTGATGGTATAGTTCGGGGAAAATCTCGCACACAATATCGGTCAATCCGTCTATCAGCCCATAATCCTCACTTGCTCCGTTCTCTAATGTCAGACGGCATAAAGCGGTGGCTTTGCCTTTCTCCACAAGGCAGAAGCGTTGTGAGAGCCAGCATATCACTTGCTCCACTTCGTCTATAAACTCCGCGCCTCCGCTGTATATCTCCTCCGCATACTCGCGGGCGAGGGCGGTTATTTCTGATTCTTTCATAGCTTCTGGTCTTGTGGAAATTCGTTGAATCTGCGGCAGATTTCTTCACCGAACTTGGTCGTATCTTCAAGAGTAGCCTTGAAGTCTACATAGCGGTCTCTGCTGTATAGCTTTATCTCTCCGATTGGGATGTTCCATCCGCTGGCGGGTTCTTTGACGCACAGCTCGACAAGTCCATGATTGCCACTCGGTACGAGCACGAGCTTGACTTCCTTTGTATCGAAGCTGCCCGACACAAACTGAATCTTTGGAGTTATTTTCATCTTTCTTCTTTTTCGGGGTTTACATATTTTCTAACCATCTGGTTGAACTCCGCCGCCATGCGCTCGAAGGCGTCAAGGTCGCATATCGGCTCCCAGTTCACCTCAAGGTCGGCGCGGAAGTCGGCGCCAAGCGGCGAGGCCCATACATCGACGTCGTAGGGGTGGGGGCGGTCGTAGTTTGTGAAGTCCCACACGCGGAAGGCCACCTGGTAACCGCTGATGACGCGCCCCTCCTCGTCCTCCTCCTTGTCGAAGTTCTTGAGCCACGCCCATGATTCAGACAAAGTGAGAGGGTGCGTGTACTTCCGATAGCCGCGCCGCTCCAGCTCGGCCTCGATTGCTTTCAGTTCTTTGCTGGTCATAGCTTGTCTGCGGGGGCTTGCGGAATTGCCATCCAATAATCGGGTCGAATCTCCATTCCGTCGATGGTGTACCATTTGTTATTGTCAAAATAGGCCACGGCGTATTCGTCCAAATCGTCGGCGGAGTAGGTCAAAACGCTTTCGGCTATTGACTTGGGCACTCGGTCGTGGACGCTTATCCACTGCGCCGCTCTCTCGTCGATGGCCCCTTGCACGTAAGCGTCGGCCAAATACTGTCTGACCTCGGGCCACGGCTTGTTTGCCCCTATGTCGTTCATCATGTCGGGGAACACTTCTGCGGCGTGTCCCTGAGCCGATTGTTCAAGTTGCTGCGGTGTCATTGGTCTTGGAATTTTAAAGTTTTGATTAGTAGATGTGTTCAAGTTCTTTGTTCAGTGCCTCGATTAACTCTCCAAGCTCGTCTTCTGTGATGAAGATTTGCTCGCCGAGTTCATCGTCATAGTAGTAGGCGGAAATTGCGGTCACTTCTCCCCACGCATCCTTGAGTTCGCAGGAGCTTGGGTGCCAGTAGTCGCCGTCCTCTTTGACCCACTCGCCGTAGCAGTCGTACTCTATCTCGATGCACCAGTCATCCTCTTGGTAGTAGTAGCCGTTTTTGGCGGGTTCGTTGGTGTGTCCCCAGCCGTCCTCGTCCTGCTCATCGTAGGAATCGCCGATTTCGTGGTTGTTGCGGACGACCTGACGGCAGATGTCGTCGATATGCTCTTTGAGGGATTCCAATGCTCTCTGCTTTGCTGCTTCGTAGCTCTCGGTCATTGCTTTGTTCTCTTCCATGTCGGTTCTTAGATTTTTGATAATGGCCAGGGATTTGTTGTGGTTCTCAAGCTCGGTGATGTTGCTGATGCCCGTGTTGCCAAGTTCGCGTTTCACTTCGCAGATTACCTGCACGTTCTCGGGAAGCTCTTGGTGCTTGTTGATAAGTCTTTTTACTGTCACTTCTTTGTTGGATTTATTGGTTTGACTTATATTCTCTCTACCTCATTCAATTATTGATGAAATCGGTTATGATGGAATTGATTATAGGCTCATTGTTCTTGTTTAGTTTTATGGAACGCTGCTCCCCGGGAGTGATAAGAGTCATCCAATACATCTCAAATTCCAGCTGTTCATTGGTATGGGGATTATGAAATGTATGTTTCCAGCCTTGTTTGGCCCTGGAAGTAACTTGGATGAAATATGCACGATTCTTTGCCTCCATGCACTCTAACATTGAATTTTGTCTTTCAAAGCCAGCTTCTTTAAGAGCGTTGATTATGGATTTCTTTGTTACCATTATTGCCTGTGTTTTATTGGTTTTACTTGTGTTCGCGTAAGGTGTTTTAGTATCTCCCTTACACCTGTAAAGTTATACCACTCAGACAGGTAATGCAAGCAGAATGGGCACCATTTTAGCGCCTTAACGTTTGTCAAAATGTGTCAAGACAGGACGTTGGCTTCGGCCTCTTCATCGGCAATTATTGCGTCTGCTACGCTGTAACAGCGGTTGGCTAATACCTTGATGCAGCGCATCATCGTGTCAGTCAGCTTCATCTTGTAGCCAAATGTCTCGGCAATATCCATACACAGCACGGAAATAAGGAAGCAATATGGCTCTTGCTTTCGATAACACGGCTTGTTCATGCGGACCGCAATGACTTTGTCCATGTTCTTGTCGAAGTCCTCTACAAAGGTGAACATCATATGAACGAGTGCGACACGGACCGGCACCTCGTTATGCTTTTTGCCCACGTACTGCCGTTCGGCTTCGTTGAGGAACGTACAATAGCACTTGAAGATGTCTATCTCAACGGTTTCCCGCAACTTGTTCAGATAGTACTGATAGGCATGCCAGGCAGAACCATACGCTTTGCGCAGCTCGAAGTTATGCTCATCGATGCAACGGCGTATCTCTCTGTTGTGCCGCTTGTACTCTGACAGTCGATGTTGACGGCAATAGTCAATCAGTGCTTATGCCTGCTCCAGTGCGAGAGCGGTAAGCATCTGCGGTATGAAGTGCATCATCACGGACTCGCGCTTGCCGAATAATTTCATGCAATCGTCAGGAGTGAGCTGATGCGCCACTTCGGGTTCCGGCTTGTGGATTCTGATGCCGAAATCTGCACCAGGTGCAGAGCGAATGGGCGCCGTTCCAATTGCGGCGCCCATCTCTGCCAAAAATTCCTCAGATAGGGGTGGTAGGTTATCGGTTGGCATTATGCGAAAATTAAGACGGCCCGGACTGGTCGTCCGAACCGCAAAAGAGGTTGCTGTTTTGTTGAGGTATCAAGTCATCGAACAGGCCCGCGACTCTCGGCCGCAACGCCTCGTATTCCTGCCTGAAAAATTCCTCCTTTGTGCGCCCATACTTTTTGCCCCTCGACGTGTGTACGTCGTAAGTGTAGTCCGGTATGGGTATAGGATAGCGCCGCACATCATCAATCCAATGCTCCACATCTACCAGGTTGTTGTCGTAGACAAAGTTCTGGAGGTGATCCGCGTCGCGGTTCTTGCGGCACTCGCAGAGCAGAAGCACTGCTTTGCTCACGAAAATGCGGCCTTTGCCTTCGGGGTGGTTTTTGTTGACTAACTCGTGTCCCTGCCATAGGGCTTCTATCTCGGTGGTGATGAGGCCGTAGCAGTCCTCAGCGCTGATAGTGAATAGCCGCTTCCAGACATAGTCGCGGAAGCCTGAGTGCCACAGCTCCAGGGCAAAGAAGCCGGCCACCCTGGCATCAGCACGGCGAATGGCCTTCTGCATGGCGCTGCTGACTTCAAAGAAGTTATAACCCGATACAGTCCTCTTTATCATAACTATCTGTCATTATGTTTTTTGATACTGTAAAGTTAGTACGGATAAGCAAAAGATGCAATCAGATTGAACACCATTTTTTTGCTTATCCGTACACCAATCAGAATTTGAACTGCGCGGATATGTTGTACTGCACTAACTGCTTGGTTTTATCCTTGCCGTTGTTGGTGGCACCTTTAAGGTTGATGCTGTCGCCGAAGTGCTTTTTGATGAACAAAATGCTCCGGCGCTCCTCATCCTGGTTCCTGAAGGCGGCCAGCCCTCCGGCATTGACAAAGGTGCCTTTCTGAGCGAAGTTGTAGCGCAAGTCGGTGAGAACTCTGCGCTCCTTGTACTTCATGTAGCAGCTTATCCAAAAGTCTTCTTTGAGTCGGATTTCCTCATTCCACCATACGTTCTTGTTGTAGCGGACACCATACGCGCAACCAGTGATCATCTTCATCAGGGAGTAGTAACCCCACTCGTTATACATCACCGGGGAGATTGCAGAGGTGAAGCCGAACAGGTGAATATCGAGCATACACGCCAACTCATACAGAGACTCGATGATGTGGGTAATCTCGTCGGGGTCTCGGATGACTCCCGGTTCTCCTTTCTCAACGAAGAGCGTCTTAACGACATGAACATCATCGTCAAGCATCATCAGGTCGCCGAAGTGCCGGGCCATCCAATTTCGTTTCGGTATCAGGCCAATCACATCGTCGGGGTGCGTCACTATCTCGCATTCGGGATTATATTCCCGATAGAGGTCTGCCTGACTCTCGGCCACGCAGATGATAGGATTGTTAACGAGCTTCTTTGAGAAAACTCGGTCGTGCCGCTTGTGGGAGGGTATTACGATTTTGAGGTCGCTCATTTTTTGTCGCCCTCCAGCGCGACACGGACATCTCTAACGTCAATCACATTGCTCTTGCTAACCTTGCCGGTCTTGTAGGATTTCATCCTCTGCATTCCGAACCGCTCGCGGAGCCAGTTGCTATCGACCTCACTGGCCGACTGGATAATGAACAGTTCATGCCGCTCATCATACTTGGGAACCAGAGGATAGACAGCGGTTTCATCGGTGATGGAGTCGAACCGCTCTTTGAACTCATCGACGGGCTTCTCCGGGGCAAACTCTACGCCCCAGCCCTGCAACTCGTCTTTGTCCCATTCGTTGAGCATCACATCCTTGTCATTCTCGCCGAAACTAACATTGTCCTTTGTGGCGTATTCGCGCAACTTCTTTACGTCGGTTTCAGGGTCAAGGACTTTGCATGGAAGCTCTTTGTAGCCGAGTTCCTTGCAAGCCCTCAAACGCAAATTGCCACAAACGACTAAATAGCGGCCATCGGCATAAGGATAGACAATCAGCTCTCGCAACTCAAGCATCTCCGGGGACTCGGCGATACTCTTCTTCATTGCTTCATACCGGTAGTCCCGAAAGAACCGGGGATTCTTCGGGAGTCCCGATAGTTGCCCCTTGTTGAAATCAAGGAGGCTGATAGGAATAATTGTTATTTCTGCCATGACTAAACATCATCATTAAAACATCATCATTAGCCACACACGAAACCTACAATTTGGCAGCTTCTTGCTCCAGCGTGTCTCGGAGCAGTTGCTCGACATTCTTACACCCGATGCGTTCAAGGTATGTAAGACTGGCAATAATGACCTCGGCGGCAGCTACCTCTTTCTCGGTCCAGCCATCGACGGACTCGCTTGAAAAGCTCGTCGCATCGTACAGCTCTCGCCATTTCCGGGAAATCTCGTAGAGAGATGCCCGTGAGGAACTCGTCTCGGTTATTTTGCCGCCTTCAATCGCTACCTGAACACATTGGGCAGCAAATTTTCTCAGCGGTATTGCCATTTGTGATGAGTTTTGGGTTTGTGAATGACTGGTTAATACACACGGTTCAGGAGCCGGGAGGCGATTTGTTCAACTGTTTCATGTCAGTTAATGTTTCTTTGCACGAAAGGCTATCACGCAGAAGGAGATAACGGCAAGCACTACTACGAGCGCAACTACAATCCAGAGTGGCGATGTAATCCACCACCAGGACCATTTTACAAGGTTCGTTAGTTTCAGGATCAGAAACACGACGAACACGACAACAGGCAGACTTAGGCCGGTTGCCGGGGAGGGGTTCTTTTTTCCCATATTCTTATTATTTGGTTAGAAGTTCTGCTGGCAACTCCTCATTGTCATCTTCAGCATTTTCATCGTCGAGGAAATCAAACAATGACGGAGCCTCCTTTTTATTAGCGGCCTGGGCGCAATACTGAGCACCATCAAGGAAATAAGTCGGCGAGAGTTCGATGCCCCAGCCCTTGCGGCCCTTGTTGAGCGCACAATAAGGAACAGTCATCAGACCGCCGAAGGGGTCAAGCACGACATCACCGGGGTTGCTCATCTGGTCTATCACCCGGTTCACTATGTCGAATTGCAGAGGGCAGAGGTGTTGTTCCTTACCCTTGACAGACTGAATAGTGTTGAGAGTTCGCATACGGGCGATGTCAGACCAGACATCGTCAGTCCAACTGCCGGGCTGGAGTAACATGAAACCCGTGGGGAGTTTGCCGTGCAGCTCCAGTTCTTCAGCGATCTTCACGACATAATCATAATCCCATACATTGTTGATGGTGTAGCGGCGGAAATATCGGTAAATGGATTTATGGTCCATCTTTGCTATCTCTTCCGGAGTCATAAGACGGTCGCCGGAAGAGCGAGTGTAGCCGTGGGCATCCATCTGCCAGCGTGCGCGGCTGTATCCGTCAGGATTGTCCCACTGCCGCGTCTGCTCGTTCCACCACTTCTTATCCTTGACAACAGGGATATCCGCGTAAGCGTTGGTACGGTCGGTGGCAGGCTTACGGAAGATGAGAAGATACTCAGGCATACCGACACCCATCTTGGTGCCGTCCTTACACTGCTCCGTCCAGCCGAGGCGGTATGTCTGATTGTTCTCCCTGACCACATCGGTAACGATGGTTTTCATGCCCATGTAGGCAAACCCGTGTCGGGTGTAATGGGCGATGCAGTCGCAGTGGAAGGGATAGACCGTCTGACACCCCATACCGCTGAGGCCCATCGGCACTATGCGGTCTTTGACATGGATTATGGCCATACGACCAGGCTGGAGCACTCGGAACAGATTAGGAGTGAGGAAATCCATCTGCTTGAAAAACTCCTCGTTGCTCTCCGAGTGGCCGAAGTCGGCATAGTTGGGAGAATACTCGTATTGGGTAGCAAACGGAATAGAGGTTACGATGAGGCCAACGGAATTGTCCGGGTAGAGTTCGGTGTTCTGCAATTCCAAAACGTTGTCATTATTGGCTATGCGGTAGCCGTCACCGACAATCTCCACTCGCTCGACACCCATTTTGCGGGCGAGGTGTGCCGACATCTCCTTATGGGAGAGTCCGTATTTCTTTATGATTTCTGTCATGTTGTGAACGAGTTTATTGTGGTTCTGCCACTTGGTTTCAAGAGCCTTGCGGACTCCTCTTTCGGCCTCAGTGTAGATGAGGTCAACCCTTACGACTTTCGTCTGAAGGAATCGTTGCAAGCGGTGGATTGATTGGATAAAGTCATTGAACTTGTAGCCGATGCCGAGGTATATGGCCCATGAGCAATGACGCTGAAAGTTACAGCCGGAACCGGCGATGACGGGCTTTGCGGCCAACTCCTGAATACGGCCATAGGAGAAGTCGAGAATGTTGCGCTCTCGCTTCTCATAGTCCTGGGAGCCGTAGATTGATTTGATTGTCGGAATGGCCTTCTCGATAGCGTGGCGTTCACTTTCAAGGTCGTGCCAAATGATGCGGTGCGCGTCGGGATCCTCTGCTCTCAGTTCCATCATCTTGGCTATACGGTCCGGCAGACTCTCTCTCTTTTCCCTTGCGGACTGTTGCAGACCCATAGCTTCGGTAGCGAAAAGCACCGGATTGCCGTATTTGTCAACACTCGGCTTAGAGTAGTCCGTCGGTATCTCGTGCCAACGTAAGTCAAGTTCAGGCAGGATATATCCCTCGTCATCGGCTTCATCGCCGGTAATGTCCGAGGGTTTGCTAACGAATAAGGCCCATGAGGATACCCATAGCCAAAACTCCTCTTCCTTGTGAGGGTGGAGGGTGAGGTTGTCGGCGTGCGTGGAGTCTCGCTTAAAGAAGCGTGTTTTGGCCTGCGACACATCCATGATGCCGAGGAAGTCGGCATAGGCAAGCAGCTCTATGTAGTCGTTGGGTGAGGGTGTGGCCGTTGCCACATAGCGGAATTTGATGCGCTCGGACTGACGGCGCACCTGCATGGGACCGCCGTCGCCGGTGAACAGCCGCATAAACTCCCGGAACGTCTTAGAACCGCCGAGACCTCTCAGAACCGATGCCTCGTCAAGACTGGCGACGACAAACAATTCAGGGTCTAACTTGCCGTCGCGGATACTTTCGTAATTGGTGAGGTAGATGCCGTCACCGTCCATATCTTCGGGGCGACGTATGAATTTAGGTGGGATAACCCATCCGAGAATGTTCTTGGAGTCTTCAACGAACTCTTGTCTGACAGACAGAGGACAGACTATCAGGCCGGAGCCATGCCCGACTTTTGCAAGAGTGAGCCTGACGGCCTCCAGCTGGGTAACGGTCTTATGCAGACCGAAAGAAGCGAAACACGCCCTCTTGCCTCCCTCGACAAGCCACTTTACCATCAGCTTGTTGTGAGATTTGAGTTTCGGGTTTATCTCGCTCATGTCAACCTTGAAGCCGTAATTCTCGGAGATTTTTATTTTTGATTTGAGAAATTCCTGATACTCCATAATAAAGCAAGCGGCGCCACTCAGAAAATGAGCGGTGCCGCGTTAGAGGTTGATGATGTGATTACTGATTACCTCACTTCTTCGGGTCTTCAAGCTGTTCGCAGACTGCCACTTTCAGACCCGCGTGTACCAACTTGGGCAGATAGGTGTCGAGTGCATGATGAGGGAAACCGGCAAACATTGTCTTGCCTCGCTTGGTTATGGTGATGCCAAGAACCTCAGCGGCTTTCTCGGCATCCTCATGGAATAGTTCGTAGAAGTCTCCGACGCGGAAGATTAGAATTGAGTTCGGGTGTTGTTTCTTCATCTCCTTGAATTGCTTCTCTATGGAGATTGGACGCTTGGCAGGTATGGTCTCGGCGGCAGGTGCCTCGGTTTCGATTTTCTCACCGTTGATGGTATATCCGAGGGTTTTCAGTTGAGCCGTGATTTTCTTCTCGCTCTTGCTAAATTTTTCATTGACCTTGTCGCGGGCCTCTTGGTACTCGGTAGGACACCAAATCTCTCCGAGTCGGTCAATCAGAGGTTTGGCAAGCGTTCTCATCTCGTTTATTTCGAGAATAGTAGTGCCGTAGCGGAGCGCGTGTTTCATCCATCCACGCAGAATGAACGGCGCCATATCCATGTGGCTCGCAACGTAGTTGGTAATTTCCTCGGCACTTGGATAATCGCCAAGACCAAGTGCAATGCACAACTCTCGATTGTTGTCTACCATCATCGAGTATGCCAGAATGAACTCGGCATTGTCAAGTCCTTTTAAGTCTTTTATTTGTCCGTGTTCGCCGAGAGCATCACAACCTCTAACAACGTAGCTTGAGGGAAGTAGGGATTTCTCTTGTTTGTACTTGCTGACAAGCTCCTGAACCTTGACAGGAAGACCGTTTTTGTCAACATTCGTGGTTTTATCGTTGGTTTTGAGATACCACGCCTGGTACTCCGGGCGGATAAAGTTGTAGTTTGCCAACTGGAGAACTCGGTAACACTCGCCGCTTTCAAGGAAAGCCTGTGTACGCTCGTCATCGAAGGAGTAATAGCATTTCCCCTTGAAATTTTTGTCCGGTTCGACTATCTCGTAGCCCAATGCAGACACTCTATCACGGATTGCAATTTTGAGCTTTTTGACAGACTCTGGAGCATAGCCATCAATGTTGATAGCAATTACCGTTTTACCTTTCTCAAGCGGTTCTCCGGCTCTTACAAGAGTATCGCTAATTTCCGAGAGATACGCTTCTATGTAGGCCACCGTCTTGGTTTGGTAACGGTCTGCGTTGGTACATTGTCCGTCCCGGGCTTTCATCTCGTAGAACAAGCATCCGTGATTAGCGGTGTTGTGAGGACACTGAGCGCAGGTTGTATCGCAACCGCCGGAAAAGTCAGGGGTATTGTTCCATGCCGCATCGCTCAAAGTCAAGAACATCGCTTTTACAAAGCTCGTAGCAGTCGCTGTTGTGAAGCCCTGATAGTGGTCTTTGTACTGCTTGAAATATGCTCTCTGACGTTCTTCGTCAACTTTGCAGATGACCATTGCTGCACTGATCGGCATATTGTCTTCCTTGACCTCTTTCATCAGTTCCGGAATGAGAGAGTTGAGTTTGATGCGGTCCTGAACGAAGCGGATGCTCTTGCCGAAGCGGAGTGCGATGTCTTGGATTGAGCTGCCTTTCTTTTGGAGTTGGCCAAAAGCAAAGGCTTCCTCCATCGGGTCAACATCCTGACGTTGCAGGTTCTCGGTGATCATCGCGTCGAAGGCTTCCTCATCGGACATCTCTTTCACAATGGCCATAATCTCGTCCCAGGGATTGAACGGCAACTCGTTATTGGCCTCCGTTTCCTCAAAGAGGATGCGGCAAGCACGATAGCGGCGCTCTCCGCAGACAATCTCATACTGGGTGTTGTCTGCTACCGGGCGTACCGTGATAGGCTGGAGAAGTCCCTGCTGACGGATATTCTCCGACAGTTCCTTCAACGCCACCTCGTCGAATGTTTTGCGAGGGTTCATCGGTGACGGATGCACCGATGCGAGTTTTAAGGATTTTACTTCCATTGTTGGTTTTATTGGTTTGACTTTTAGTTTATTGTACTGTAAAGTTAGTCACCGTGAACGGATTTTGCAAACAGAATGGCCGCCATTTTCACACCATTTTTACCATGAGTAAGTGGCACCGTTGAATGTCCATTCCGTTTTCTGATAGCGGAAGAAACCGCGCCGGGCAGTCTCTTCAAACATCGGCATGTCATGTGCAGGCAGTATTGCAGGTGTGAAGCCGTTCAACGTTGTGTACTTGGGGATTTTGAAACGTGCACGAATTTTCTTTATAGCCTCCTCATTCTTGGTGTTCCAATGTATCACTATCTTTTCTCCGCTTGGGTCTATATGAGTCATTTTCAAAGACGATTGATGTTAGCATTTCCTTGAAACGGTCATATATTCGGGGACCATATTTCTTCTCTAAATCATCGGTTTCAAGGTTGGTGGTTACGATGGTCATCAGCTGTTTGGCATAGCGGTCTTCGAGAATGTCGATGACAGGGGTGTGTATCATTCCGTACACCATGACTTCACGGGGTTCATCTCCGAGATCGTCAATTATCATCATCGGCTCGTTGAACAGATTTTTGTACTCGTCATACTGTTCTTTGAACTTTTCGCTTGCAGCACACAGCCGACAAATCTCCTTGGCGGTGATTAGTCTCATGTGCATTCGGTTTGAGTAGCCCAACTCTCGCTCGGTCAAAAAGGCGATGATGCGGGCGATGGCCTTTGCAAGTGTTGTCTTGCCGTTGCCATACAGTCCGCACAGCATGAGGCCGGGAGTGTCGTCCGGATTGATAATCCATTTGGCAGCTGCGAGAATATGGGCGCGGGTATCTTCGTCAAATCTGAATTGACCACCACGATACGCGACCTCGGCCTTCATGGCGGCGTAGATTGCATTGGCGGCATCGGTCTCAGGAATTTCAAGGCTAAAACGTCCCCTTAAAACCCTTTCTCGATTTAGCACCTGACTCAGAGCCTCGACGTCCTGAAAATTTATCAGCTTTTCCGGTTTCATCCGTTTTTGGTTTTTCTGTTGATGGTTTCTTCTCGTGTTCGATTATCCAAAGATTGGCCCGACTGTCCCATCGGGAAACTTTTGCGCCCGAACTTGTCTTCCATCCCAGCGATGTGAAATGATTGAAAAAGATTTCGACCTCACGCTCCCAATCTTCAAGCCGCTCGTCGGCCCGTTGTGAGAGAAAATAGGCTTTGACCTCGTCGAATGTCGGCGGGGGTGGATCCGGCGCTTTGGATTTCGGAGTTGACTTGCGCTTTTTAGACTCTTTCTTTTCTTCCTCTGCAAAAAGACTTTCAGGTTCTATGTGTTGAGGTGCGCCGGATGTTGCGACAGCAACATCCTTACTGTCTTTATTCTTATATCTTCTTTCTTCTATATATATGGTGGGATCAGGCGTTGTGTTACCTTTGTGTAACCCTTGTGTAACCGTTTGTGTTACCCTTGTGTTACCCTTGTGTTTCTTGGGAGTAACACTATCCGAAACACAAAACAGCTCCCGCAACAAATTATTTGTGATGTCCGCACCATCTATCAGATAGGTTGTCGGCCCTCTCCCTTGCGCCTCTACAAAATCTATTATGCCGCGTTGTTTGAGCCTATTCCTGGCCTCTCCAATCGTCTTGCGAGAAACTCCGATGCAAATCTCTATATTTCTCGTCTGCAATTCAAAGGGGTTAAGCCATCTTCTAATATTGCACTCATTTAACAGGAAAAAGTAAATGACAGTGTCTATATCTGAAAATTTCTTAACGCGATAGGCTTCCCAAAAGCGGTTTATTAAATCTATGTAGGTCATCGGTAAAGTGGGTACTTGTTTAGAGCCTCTTCAATATATGGGGCCGGCGACACTCTGAGGTATCGACAAACGGCGGTTATGAACTCTATTATACCGTGGCAAACGACATACACGCTGCCGTTTCGCTCTACTAATTTTTGCCACGATTCCTGATAATCTGACTGGGTGCCCGCACGGGGACCTTTGCGCTTGGGAACTTTCATCTCAATGCAGAGGCTCGCCTTGCCGCCCGATGGGAATAAGAGAATGAGGTCTGCCACTCCTTTGACCTGGCCCTCATAAACCATAGAGGCCCCTGCGCGGCCGCCACGCCATCCACCATTGGGCACCGAGAACAGTAGACGGTCAACCTTGGGGAATGTCATACGGAACCAGCAGACGCAAGTGTGCTGTATCTTGGCTTCCGAGTAGTCCTTCTCCGCCTCTAAGATTTCTTTTTCTGTCATGGTTTCGGATGTTCTGTGCGTCGGTCGCACTCGTTCAACTGTTTTACAATCTGTTTAACCCGTTCTAAATTGCCATCTCTGTTATCGAATACGGCGATACTGTCAAGCTGCGGCCCAAACAAGCCTATGCCGTTTTTGAGAATGTGGATTCTCTCGCCGATGATTTTATGACGGAACGCTCGTTTCATAACTCGTCTCTGAACAGGTTCATGGTGATGTTGACAATATCCTCCTCTATCTGAGTGGTAGTGCCGGTCACTCCGTTGGCGATGTCCTTCTTGGTCTGAATGATTTTATACATCTTCTCGTCAATGGTCTTATCGCCAAGGAAGTAATAGCAGTTGACAGCGTTCTTCTGACCGTTGCGGTGGGCGCGGTCTTCGGCCTGCTCACAGTCGCTGTAAGTCCAGGGGAACTCGATAAAGCCTACGCGGCTGGCGGCTGTAAGTGTCAGGCCCGTACCGCCGGAGCGATAGTTGAGGATAATGAGCTTGCAGTCGGGGTCGTTTTGGAACTTGTCAACGGCGGCCTGTTTCTGAGTGGTGTTCTCGCTACCCGTAACACATACGGCATCGGGGAACTCTTGTTTGAGAGCTGCCACTACATCTTTCAGGAAAGCGAACATGATCAACTTCTCGCCGCCGTCTATGATGTCGTGTATGAAGTCCGACACGGCCTTGATTTTGCCGTGGGCCGCTATCTGTTTGAGGATACCTATTTGCACCATCACCTGACCGCGCATGGCCCTCATCAGTTTGTCATCAGATGCATTCTTATACTGCCTCAGATAGCCGAGCAGGTTCTTCTCCGCATCGGTGTACTCCTTTCGGTTTGTGATGTCGCAGGTAATGTACTGTCGCGTCTTGTCAGGGAGCTGTGTCAGTACCTTCTGCTTTTCACGCCTAAAGAAGCAACACATCCACAGACGGTAGTTCAACTCACGCAGATTGGAGGATTGCTTGGGCCCGTCGCAGAAGCGTCTCATAAATTGCTGATAGCCGCCGAAGTCCTCAAGACGGTCAAGGATTTTGAGCTGCTGCACAAGGTCAGTATTGTTGTTGACAACCGGAGTGCCGGTCAGCTCAAATATCCACTTCTTACCTTTGCAGATACCCTCGACATACTTTGCCTGCTGGGTCTTGCTGCATTTGCACTTGTGGCTCTCGTCTATGATGACGCACTTAAAGAGATTGATGCGCTCGTCAAAGTGAATGGAGCGGAGAGTGATACGCTTGGTGGCTGTGACTTTCGTGACGAAAAACTTTTTAAGGCTCTCGTAGTTGGTGATGAATACCGGGCATATAGACTCTCCGTCTGGCCGCTTCAACTCATAAAAACGGTGCCAGTCGGCTTTGTTGTGGTCATCGAGAATGATTGCATCAATACCGGCGAACTTCTTGAACTCGCGCTGCCAGTTGACTTTCAGAGCCGCCGGACATATTACAAGAACCGGGAAGGTGTCGCCATACTTGGCCGCTTCTCTGTGCGCCTTGACAACCGTGCAGATAGCTTGGAGCGTTTTGCCAAGTCCGGGCTGATCGCCAAAGATGCAACGCTGATGGTCCAAAGCATAGCGGACACCCTCCAACTGGTACTCATAAGGGTTCAGGAGCATATAATGGTCGCCGGTGAACGGCTTCATCGGCGGTATCTCGAAGATAACATCACTCGCTTCCTTACGCCTCTGAACAGACATGCAGTAGCGGTTCTTGACGGCCCACTCTGCAAAAGCCTCAACATACCACCGAGCGTCAAAACCCGGCGGATAAAACGGACTCTGCTTTGCTACAATCCACACGCGGTCGCCGTTATCCCATCGTGGGCGGCTGGGTATGCGCTTGATAACCTCAATGAGGCGAGGATTGTAGTCAAAGGAGAGCCGGAATGTGCCGGGTGTCTCGGTAACGTATATTGGGTTCATACTTTATGCAGGTATCTCTTCGGGAATAGCTACATCGACTGTGGCTCCGGCCTCGCCAAATGGGTCTTCCGTATTGCCGGATGTGTCATCCTGATTGAAGTCCAGCACTCCGTCGGTGTCATACTTGCGGTCGAGAATATACTGCTCGACCTCGTAGAGAAATGCCTGCACGGCCATGTCGAACTCATCGCCGTGTTCCAGACCCTCGTCGCCGAGGTCAACGCCGGGAGAGCATAGGTTCAGCACCTTTCGCGTCATGAGGATACGCTTGCCGCTCATCACTATGAAAGGTGCGGAGTCATCGCCGCCCTTGCTCACGGCCGACACTGAAATCTGCTTGAGCAATTCATTGTTTGCTTCTCCGTTGAGGTCAGACCAATCTATTGAGTCTGCCTCTTTCTGCTCAGTCAGTGCCGCGAAGAATGGCACCAACTCCAGAAGGCGACTGCGCAGGTCCACATGGGCGCGGTGATTGCCTTTAATGGTAATCTCGTTGCCGTCCTGGTCGATGTAAGTCGCCTCAACACTGCCGCCCTTGGTAAGTTTGGCTTTCTTGATTTTTAATTCCATTGTTGTTGTTTTGAGGTGAAAAAATATCGGACGGCATTTGGAGCCGCCCGATTTATCGGTTCTTATATTCGTTGATGAAGTCTTGGTAATGCCTGTCCGCCGGCAATGGGAGGTTTATCCCGAACTCAGTGGCGGCATCCGCTTGTATCTTGTTGAGGTAGTCAGTCATCTGGAGCGTGTTCAGGTCGGTAGTGCTGCCTATCACATGAACCCATCGGCCTCTGACCGCTATATCTCGCCCAAGGTATTTAGCCTTGTAGTAGTCGTGAATGTCATCTTTCGGTGTGCCGGTCGCTTCCTCCATGCACTTGAACCACATCCACATCAGCGCATTTTGGCTAACCGTCCTCGGCTGTGTCTTACGGACTATCTTGACAGTGTAAGTTCCGTTCTGGAGAAGTGAGCAGAGGTAGTCAAAGGACTTATCCATGCTCACCTCTCCGTTACACTTGGTAAGGGTAGCTTCAGGCATTGGTCTTGAATGGTAAGCCGCCTACGCCGAGGTCCTGAGGTGCGCCGGAGCCGGGAGGATACTGGCCGGGGAACGGTGCGGCTTGCGGTGCGGCAGGTTGAGGATATGACGGCTGTTGCGGATAGGCAGGTTGCTGAGGGTAACTCGGCTGTTGAGGATAGCCCTGCTGTGGATAGGAGGGCTGTTGAGGATATGCACCATATCCGGGCGCAGGCTGGGGCGCATATCCTTGCTGAGGCTGTTGGCTGTAACCCTGCTGAGGCTGTTCCTGATACGGCGTTATGTTGAGGCCCTTGATAGACGTGAACATTCGGCCGTTGTACTCTCGACCGTTCACGCAAGCATCGACGCTGACGCGCTGGCCGGGCTGAAAGTTGTCGAGGAGTGCCATCTTGTCGCCGGTGAACTCTACCAGTACATAATTGGGATGCACAACGCCGTCGCGGTCGGACCACGAGTCATCGAGTATCAGCTCACGCTTTCTGAACGGATCGCCGCCGTTTTTGGAGGGTATCTCCTGAACTTGGGAGATAGAATAAATGATTGCGCCTCCCGAAATTTGTAATTTAATCATCGCTGTTATCTTTAAGTTTTATTGAGAATGAGCCGCTGACGGCCTTTTGGGTGAAATATTGGGCGGCCAAGTCGGGATGGTCTTTCTCGAAACTCTTTGCATCGAATGTCCGTCGCATTGAGGCCGCTCCGAGAGTTGTCTTGAACAGGCCGCTGTCCCAACTTCTGAGACCTCGCTTCTCCATCGCTTCTCTCATCAATGGCTTCACTCGGTCAAGTTCTGAGTCTATGTGCTGTTTCTGTTTGAGCAGCTTTGTCACATAGGCAATCATATCTTCCGGCATGATGCTTTCGGTATCGCTTGTGGGTCGCTGTCCGAGTTGAGGATGCAGGAGCTTGCGGTCAGGATGCTCGTAGACGATTGAGCCGTCACAGGTCTCAATCCATACGGCCTTGAGCAATTCGAGCACGTCATCATCGGACTTTCGCTCTATCACCCAAAAAGCTGCATCATCTTTGCGGAGCCAGTTGGCACACAGCCCTTCAACTGTCAGCCCGGGGTTCTGCCGCTCAAACAGCACGGCGTAAACTGAGAGCTGCCATGAGAGATACTCTTTCAGCCCGTCCTCGTGGTTGCTGAAATAGTTGTGTATGCCGTAGCCGTCGAGCGGGTAATAGTTGAGGTTGTTGGTCTTGGTGTCGGCCAGCCAAATGCCGCCTGTACTTTCGCGAATCCAGACGTTATCTATCTGGGAAGCGTACTGGAAGTTGTCGCTTACTGTGTACTCGTTGGCAAGTGGAATAAAGCCTCTCCGATGTCGGATGTAACTTTCAAGTTCGCGGCTGACTTCCCAATCCTCATCGCCGAAAGTGTTGGGGTATGTGGTCTGCTTGATGCCGAGGTCATCGTACAGCTCTATGGCTTTATGCACTGATGAGCCATACTGGCCGGCACGTGGAATGGCCACGGTCTTCACGAAATCACTTGCATCGGGATAGACGCCGAGTTCCAGCACGGAATGAATGAGGCCCGTGATGCCCATCATGCGCTTGTCGCCGAGGGTGTACCTGTGGAGCTCTTCGTTGAACTCCACAGGTGATTGAATCAGCTTAATCATTGCGCTGCTGTCTGTAACGAATGGTTCTTTGTGCCGACTGCGTTGTAGAAGTCAGTGCCTTTGGCGCAGATTGCTGGTGCGGCGGCTTGCCACTTGCCCCATACGGCGTTTATCTGCTGCACTGTGGAGCAGTTGGCGACGTCCGCAAGGGCTTCTTTGAGTTGAGCCTCTGTGTAGGTGGACTGCTGCGTTGCTCGGCGGTCTTTGATGTCTGCCTGATTGCCGCAAGCCATGTTGGCGTCGTCGTCAGTGTCAGCTACGATGCCGAGGATGGCACAGTAGGAGTAGCGCTTCAGATAGGTAATGGCGGAGCCATAAGCCTGATAGTCGGTTGTCTGATCGGGGAGCATCAGTTCGCTCTTGAACCACTGGCCGCTCTTGTGAGAGAGGATGGTTACGAGTTTGCCGTCGCTGATGAGCTGGCAGACGGAGAGACCGTTGGCTTTGAGAGCCGGGGTGGCTGCTTTCACACACGCGCAGAGGTCTGCGTACTTGAACGAGTAGGAGCCGCCGGTCTTGGTCTTAACCTTGACCTCTTTTTCGAGCTTGGGTTGCTCCACGCTGCCCTGAAAGGCTGAGAGTGCTGCGCTTATCTGGTCGATGCTTGCACTCATGTAGGTGGTGATGTTTGGTGTCTGTTCCATATGGTTTATTGGTTTGACTTGTGTTTCTTTTCACCTGTAAAGTTAAGGCTAAATGACGGGATTTACAAACATATTTGCCGCCATTTTGCTGCTGTTTTCCGCCTTAACATTTACTGACATTTGACCCCGAGACGGGGCGCGTAGAAGTTGAAGTTTTTACGCTCAACGTCTGCGTCTTCGACGTACCATATTGCCCGCTTCTGCCATTCCTGATAGCACTGTTCACAGAACCATTGGTTTAGCACTGCAATGAAGTAGCCTTTGTCAGAAGGCAGGCAAGGGCGGCCGCATCGGCCGCAGATGCAGACGCTTGAACCAACGGCATCCATCAGCTCCCCGGCTGCGCATTCGATGACGAGGAACTTGCCGGCTTCGATTTGTTTAGCCATGCTGTTTTGATGTTTTGGTTTCGTGTTGCAGGCGGATGGTCTGCCTGCCTGTGTTTACTTGCACTATGCGGACATCGCCGCCGACAAATAACCAGCGGGTCATTTGCTTTCGGCTTTGATGTTGTCGATAGCGTCGCTCAGGGCCTGCTGGAACTCGTCCAGGTGTTCGGGGTGCAGGAATATCCGCTGTCTCTTTTTCGGGCCTTTGGAGCGGTCCGTGGGCACCTCCGAGATGGCAATGTAGGGAGCGCCTTTGGTATCCTTGTGCGTGTCGATGTAATACACGCGGGTACCACCGCTGACGCGCCGTGTGAATGTCGCTTTATCCATGATGTGATGTTTGGTGATGGTGGACGGTGCGGGAATCGAACCCGCCTCTCTGCTACCGGCGTGAGTTTTTTATTTGCAGCGTATCGGCCATCTATACTTACCGTCCGTGTCGGGCTATCTTCTCAGACGGCCCGGGGAAAAGTGTAAACCATATACATGAAAAAACCTTACTTTGTCGAGAGTGCGGGAGTCGAACCCGCCCGCTGTCCTGTGAGCAGCGCCAACGTGGCTCCCGTGCCCGTCTTTCCGGGCCGCCAATGGCATGAAAGCTCTTGCCGGTCTTTCCCGGCTGCCACACAGAAGTTTCTCAAACTAACCTTGTGGAACGGGCAGGAGTCGAACCTGCGAAGCGTTTCCGCAACGCGGCAATGGGCTGCCGCGTCACCTTGACCACTTGGTTGTACCGTTCCGATTAGCCGGGATTACCCGCCCGGCCACGGGGTTGAATGATTGGTGCTGTACACCCTCACGGGCTTTTTCAAAGGCATCTCTTACATCAATGAAATGGAATCGCTAACTAACAGCGACACCCTCACGGGTTTATTGCTTTCGTCTTTTATTTCGTGTATTGCGACAGTGCCTCAGCACCTGGGCGGCGTTGCAGAACCACTTGCCGTTCTGCGACACCGTTGGCTTGCTTGCTTCAATCTCGCCGGCGGCTATCAGGTCTGTGAGCCTTTTCTCGCCCCCGACAATGTGCATGGCTTCCGTCTTGCAGAAGGTAAAGTCAGACATTATATTGAGGATATTCTCCAGCAATATCTCCGAGGGGTTTACCTCGGTTATCCGGCATCTCCCTCCCATGGCTATTTAACCCTTGCGACATAGACGCATTTGTCTTCCATGTCCGTTGAGGTTATCCACTTTTTGCCGGCCCTTACCCGCTCATTGAGCATCGTGGCGCTCGGCGTGTTGCGGACTGTCAGAGGATTGTATTTATCCATCGGAAAAGCAACCACTTCCCCGACGTTCAAGTTGCGGTACTCCTCCGCCACGCCGCCACTGGCGGTTCTTATTACGTTCTCCATAATTATTTTTGAGATTAAAATTGTTTCCCCGGGCCAATTCGATTCGGCCGCTCGCGCTTTTCCGGGGAATTTCGTAATTTTGTAACTGGAAACTAAAAACTACGAATATGGTTAGATTCAGATCTAAGCGTGAAGTCGTTCGGCTTCTTATGCGCTCATACCTTGAGTCATGCAGACTGCATGAAGACCTCGACAGACTCAAAATCACCATTACGCCTCTGGACTTCATTGGCGAACACTGCGCCGACTGCGCTTTAGACCTTATCGGCTTTCCGGTAGATGACTCCAACGAGGAGGAAGAGTCTACATTTTGCCGTGACTGGCTGTTTGAAGCCGCTCCATAGCGCATAGAACCATCAACTCTCGATTCAGAGGTTGAAAAGTACGTCGACTTCCTTTTTCACGAATACGAGGAATTGAGGAAAGACCGTCCAGGCCTTTTTGAGTAATCATTATCCTCATCGGCTGCATCTTCTCTATTGAAAGAGTAACCATGCCGTTATCCCTCAGTCTGTGCAGAAGATCGAGGGCCGTTCTGCGTGTGCAATCAAGGACTGCCGTTAGTTGAGATAGTATCATACTTTTTTTGTTGAAATTTGAATTGGGAACGGTAGTCGGCTTTGCTCCGACGACCTTCAAGAGTGTTCCTGACGCTCTACTGACTGAGCTATACCGTTCTTAGGTGATGAATCACCGGGTTTTGTTAACTTTGTGGTGTCAAAAAAGTAAACAATATGCGTAAACTAAGAACCGAGGCCCCTCAGCCACAAATGTGGGAGGTAACTGACATCATGGCCTATCTAAGCTGTGATGAAACAAAAGCTAAAGACATCATGCAGGAGTGTAGAAGTAAAAACGGCATCAAAGGTTATGGTGCAATTGAAAAGCATCTCATCCTCGACTTTATCGAGGAGAAGCAGCGCATTGAGCGTGAACGTGAAGCACGTTACAACGCCGATATTGCCGCAGCTCGTCAAATCGCCGTGCTTGAGGAGCAGGTGAAAACCCTGCAACACATTTATGAGTCATCATCGGCGGATGCCCGAAAGGCTCGCACACAATCTCTGGTAGCCAACTTCATTTCCGGCATATCAATCGCCATTGCTATCTTAGCATTGGTTCTTCGTTGAATTAGAAGTTCTACTCGGTCCATTTGCCACGGGTGGACTCGCCTCTTCCCGCCATCCGTCTTCTTTCGGCGTAAGCTCGGATGGTTATTCTTACCGCAGCGCCGGCCCATTTCAAAGTGCGTTAGTCCCACACTCGGACATCACGCGGCTTCTTTGCCTGCTACTGCTCATCGCTGACTTCTCCGGCGGTCTCCCGTTGTTCCGGCCAGTCTCAGCGGAATTTCCAATACGTCATGGTACTCCTCTTTGGTAGCGGAAGATGAGGGAGTCGAACCCCCAAACCGAAACTCGGTTTACGCCTTAGCAGGGCGCCGCATTACCATTCTGCCAATCTTCCTATGTAAGCCTCTTGCGAGGCCGGGGCTCTCTCGCCCCTCGGCATCTGCTCACTCTTGAGCGCCGTTATTGGTTGGTTTGACTTGGCGGGTTACTCCTTCGGGTAGATGGAGCTTATCAGCGCCGCGATAGCTTCCACCTGAGCTTTCACACGGTCGTTCCTTGCGGAAGCTTCATTAAACCACCGCGAGTAGCGGTCACAGCGGCTCTTAGCCATGTCCCTTTGCCGCTTAAAGTCTGCCTCGACTGCTTCGTGCGCCTGCTTCATGGATGCACGCTCGGACTTCATGTAAGAGATGATTTCGCGGAGAGTGTAAGGGTCCGTGGCCTCACACTCCACGGTTGCCATGAGATTGTCGGCGTCAATCTCTATCGGGCCTATCTGGAAATCGAGTGCGTTATCGTCGATGAACTTGCCGATCTCGACGACACCGTCATTGGCTACTACGATGATGTGGAGGGCTGGGAACAAGGTCACCTGTGCCGGGATTGTCGATGCGAAGGCTGCGAGGCTGTTGTAGGAGTCTTCGCTCAGTGCTGCGTAGCGGTAGCTGTTGGTTTTCATTGGGTCGATGGTTGGTTTTGGTTTGACTTGGCGGGTTAGGCGAAAAAGCGTTGAACGAATCCATTGAGGATGGCACCCAGGGCTGCCTGTCCGGCGGTGGAATGGAAGCTGCCCGACTTCACTGCCTGCTGGTGGGCGTGGAAGCGGATGCGGTTTTCGAGTTGCTTGAGGTCCTGCTGCTTCTCGGCCTCGGCCTTGATGCTGTTGAGATAGGCGGCTACGTAGACGCTTGCACCGAACTTGTAATTGGCTCTTCTGTACTCGCCCACTGAGGGGTTGAGCTGTTCGAGGTCGTTCATTGCCGCGTTGGCAATTGCCTCGTGTTCTGCGATGCTCTCTGAGAGGGCTTCGAGGATGTCGTTGAGTTGGGCTTTCATACCTATTTTTTTATGTTGTTTTGGTCGCTGTTTTCTCAATCATTTTCACTACCTTTGCGGTGTTGATTGATTGATGCTGCAAAGGTAATCACAATTGTGATATTACGCAAGCATACAATCCTTTTGAGGATAATTTTTAACGTTAATTAACATTTGGGGTGATTGGAAGACTGAAACAACTAATCAAAGCATTCGCTCTAACCGAAAGAGCTTTTGCACTTAAGTGCGGGATTGCGCAAAACACAATGAGCTACTATCTTAGTGGTAAACGCAAACCGTCTTATGAAGCGATAGAAAAGATACTGCTCACGTTCCCCAAAGTTTCAGCTGAATGGCTAACTCGTGGTAATGGTGATATGCTTCTCGGAGAAAATCAAATTGACACCAAGTCTGCCGAGAGGATGAACAAGCTTATTGACTCCATCACAACCCTTCAGGAAGTGATAGATGCAAAAAATTCAACAATCGCTACGCTCACCGAGCGCATCAAACAACTTGAAACTCAACTAAACACTAAATAATATGAAGAAGCTGCTTGTTTTCATCTGCCTGCTCGTAGCGACCATGGCAGTAACCACTTCCTGCTCAAACTCCGCCAAGGCGAAGTACGAGTCGCAGAAGGCCTACGTCGATTCACTGCAAAAAGTAAACCAGCAAAACATCAACGGTGCAATGCTATCTGAGGGCGGAGCTGCCGTCCTGAACACAAAACTGCAATGCTACCATCAGGAAACACTGGCGCTTGATTCACTGAAGAATCTCGCGAAAGAGGCATTTGGCGATAACAGCGCCGAATACAAAGAGGCTTACGACAGGTACGTCAAAGCCAAAGAAGCTGAAGAAGAAATAACCAACCAAAGCATCAGTAGTCTTCAAGAGGCCACCCGTGGGCTATAATAACAGCCGAGGCCAAAGCGCGTCAAACAAACTCGTTCTCAACCAAACTCTAAATAACATGAAACAGCAACCAGCTCAAGGGGCTAAGGTGCCTCCACCTTGCACACCTGCTCCACACAACAAAAAAAGTAAGAAGCCAATAATCATAATTGGCGTTGCCGTACTCGTGGTGGCTGCTTGGTTTGTGGCCTCCTCTTTGTTCGGTCCTAACAGCGAACGCGGCTTGGCCCAAAGAGTTCAACGCCTTCAAGAAGACTCAATCGCGTTGGATGGTAACTTCAAACCCAAAGGCGACTACAGTCTGGAGACCATATCGAATGAAGTAGATAAAATCCGTTCATACGGCGACGCTCTAAGATATGGCGGCTCAGAAATCGATTCAGCACGAATATTCGATAATCCACGTACAGCCGCATTGGCCAAATATAATAAGGCCAAGTGCGATTCGGTTTTGGCTGACGTACTACCTCTATGGCGTGTAACTGCAATATTCGCTGTCAGCAACCAGCTCAAAGCACGCAACCCTAACACCATAGTGAAAACCAATAAGGATTACCCTGAGTACACAGGTATTGAAATCTACTCGATTAGATACTTGTCACAAAAATCTCAGAAGCAGGATGCAATGAATATCAATCCCACGCTTAAGGAGCTGGGGTTCAAATCTGCAATCTACGCAGCCTCCCCAGAAGCTGAGGGTACTGAGTATCATTTTGAGTAATCTGCCAAAAAACACTGCTCTCAACTAAACTCTAAATAACATGAAACAATCTCCCAACGCTGGCATACACGGCAACGGCCAAGTGCCGCCGATGCCGCCAACGCCCCCGAGGCCACCAATGCCCCCACGTAAGAAAAAGAACCTCACCTGGTTGTGGATAGTGCTGATTATCTTTGTCGGCCTCCCGATTCTCGCTGTCATAATCTCACCGGACTCTTTGAAGGACAATAATGAAAAGAACGAACTCAAGAAGCCGTCTAAAGAATCTTGGACGGAAACTCTGATGTCCGACCTTGCAATGCAAAGCGAGTACATAGATAGCGTAATCCCCCGCGCAAAGGCCACTACATCCCCGGAGATGCTTCGCTCTTACATGAGCGACATGAAAAAAATTGCCGATAAGGTGATTACCGACTCAACTTACATGGAGGTTTACAGCACGCCGGAAGTGACCAAGCTGATGGAGGAAAACAGTAAGAAGGCAAAGAAGGTGCTTCCTGAGTTGGGCACGATTTGCAGAAAACAATACGTCAAGCAACTCGGCGATAAGCTGTGGGAGGAGAACATCTACGTGGAGTCGTCAAACAACGCTAAAACTATAACATTCATCGGCGCAGTCTTCGCCAGCAACAAGAACATCAAAGCATGGCAGGATGAACTCGGTGATGCGCTCAAGGAGATGGGCTTCACACGTGTTGAGTACAAATGGATTAAGCACGACCCTGAGTACACCTACTACGACCTCTAACTCAACCCGGCTGCATGGCCCTGCAAAACCCTAAGCAAACACTAATGGATGCCTGCTGAGAGACCTGCAATTGGCAGGCATCCACAACCAAAAATCACCAAACATTTCCGAAAAGTTGTCGGAGTAAAAACCTTACCTCTTTTATCACTCGAAAATTCGGCTACTTACAGCGTCATTTTGCAAAGATAAGAAATCTATTTGACATTTCCCCTCCCCGCCCCGGCATTTTCCCGAAAAAATATTTTTGGCGCTGAAGTTGCCCCGTTGTCGGAAATAATTGTTAACTTTGCAGTCCAATGGATACCAAGACGTTGATAGAAAAGGCCTGCGAGGCCAGTCGGCTGGAGCCTGCTCAGGGGCGCCGGATTATCGAGGCCTTTTCCAGGTTGCTCAGCGAGAGCGGCTCGGAGCTGGATTCCGTGGCAGTGCCCGGCTTCGGCGTCTTCGAGTCGCGCAAGAGGCTTGAGCGAGTCAACGTGCATCCGGCCACCGGCAGGCGTATGCTTCTGCCTCCCAAGATAGTAATCGGCTTCAAGCCGTCGGCCATCCTCAAGCAGAAACTGAAATAAGCGCCATGGAGCAGAAGATCACTTTCTCCGAGGCCTGTAGGCTGATAGCGGACCGCACCGGCCTGCCACGCCGTGACGTCGACGATTTCCTGCGGGCATTGTTTGCCGGCATTGCAAGTTCACTTGCAGAGGGGGAACAGGTGCGCCTCAAAGGTGTGGGTACCTTCAAGGTCCAGCGCATGGGCGAGCGCAAGAGCGTGGACGTTAACACTGGTCGCGTCATCACCCTGTCGGCACACACCAAGCTCACCTTCGTCCCTTCTAAGGAGCTGGCGGCTGCCGTCAACGAGCCATTCGCCGCTTTTGAGGCCGTGGAACTCAGCGACGACCTCACCGACGAGATGCTCGAAGCCGATGCCGTGGTTACGCACGTTCCCGGCGGCCGTGAGGACAACGAGCCGGAGCCCGAGACCACTGTCGAGGAAGGGCCCGGAGTAACAGATACCGTCGTGACAGCTCCTGCCTTGGCGCCCTTAGCCCCATTCGTCAAGGAGAACGCGGGAGATGTCGGGACACACCATGGTGCATCCGCCCCAGTAGACGTCAAGGAAAACCCCGAACACCCCGCCGACGATGGCACATATATAGCAGATGTGTCCGAACCCGAGGAGACATCTGCTTCGGAGACGGAACGCGTCCACGAGCCCGAACCACTCCCCGAGGACTTCATAGATGTCGGACAGCAGGTCCTCGACCAGGAGGAAGGTCCTATAGAAGCACCTATCGCTCGCGAGATAGAGCAGGAAGACGAGCAAGAGGACGAGATTCGCCTCCATCATCGTAAGCATGCCCGCCATCACCGCCGCTTCGGGTTCGTAATCGGTTTCCTCTGCGCCCTGCTGCTGATTGGCATCATCGCCGTGTTGCTTCTGCTTCTATGTCCTAATACCCCGCGCTTCATAGCTCGGTACGTCCAGGGTGCAGACACAGTTCAGCTGGTTCAGAAAGAAGTGCTCGACACACCCGTACGCACCATCGCACCGGCCACAGCAAAGACCGCATCCACCCCCGATACTGTAGGTGCATCCGTCCCCGCAAGCGACCAGGCGCCCACACAGCCCAGCGACACTAAAAAAGTCTACGACACCGTCAGCACCACCCGCTACCTCACCACCATCGCACGGCAGCACTATGGCAACCAGCACTTCTGGCCCTACATCTACGAGGAGAACAAGGCCATCCTGGGGCATCCCAACCGCATCAAGCCCGGTACCCGCGTAGTGGTTCCCGACCTGCGCAAGTATGGCGTCGACCCCAAGAACACCGCCGACATAGCCGAGGCCAAGCGCCGCGAGGCCGAGATTTACGCCAGGTATACCAATTCCGCCAAGCATCGAAACCGCTGACAGGAATATGCCCATAAATATTACGCTTCTATGCCGACGCATGAGCATGCGTGCGGCAGCCGTATCTGTATTCCTGGTGATTGGATGCCTCTTCGCCACAGCCCGGAGCGCTCTGGAAGAGGCACTTAACGAATACATTGCCGGAAAGGAGGCGCGGATAGGCGTGGCCGTTATTGTCGGCGGAGTGAATGCTGTGGCTATCAACGGAGGCGAATCTTTCCCCATGCTCAGCGTCTACAAGTTCCCGCAGGCACTGACCGTGGCAGACTACTGTGAAAAGCACAGCATCGCCATTGGTGACACCATAGCCATCCGAGCAGACGAAATAAGGCCCGACACATGGAGCCCCCTACGAGAAAAATATGGAGTGCGGAATCTGCGCCTGCCCATTTCGGAACTCCTTGCATACACCCTGCAACAGAGCGACAACAACGCCTGCGATGTTCTCTTCCGCCTGATCGGAGGCCCGCAGGCCACCGACAGTCTCATGAAGGCAATAGGCTGCAACGACATCTCGGTAGTGTCAACAGAGGAGGAGATGCACCGCGACATCTCACTGTGTCATCTGAACCACTCCACGCCGCTCGAGATGGCTCGACTCTTCGACAGCTTCTTCCGTCGGGAGGCGAGAGATGGATCCGACACACATAGATATATAGCTGCGATGCTGCGAACCTGCACCACTGGCAAGGGGCGCCTCAGTGCCCCGCTTGCCGGGACTAAAGCGGTGATAGGCCACAAGACAGGCACAGGCGACAGCGATTTCCGTGGACGTCTCATCGGCGTCAACGATGCCGGGTATATATGTCTGTCCGACGGGAGAGGCTACGCCATAGCCGTTTTCGTGGCTGATTCCCCATACTCAATGGCCGAGACCGAAAGCATTATAGCCGACATATCAGCCATAATCTTCAATGCACTGCGGTAGGGGCGCCGCTGACCGTTCACGAAGCAAGACCTTGTCATATGTCGTGGTGGACCGCATGGCAGTCAGCCAGGAGACACATGGTCGGGGCATAGCCGGAAGATGCCTCGACGAAGTCGAGAGGGACACACTGCGGCATGGCATGACGAACTTTCACATTGACACCAATTTAGACAATATCCCGATTCTGATCCTCCTGGATTGTTCTATCGTCTCAGCCAGGACTGGCGAGTGGGTTCGTGCATCTTCTCGATGGCGTAGCGCAGGGCCGTGCGCGGCATTTCGGCGTAATGGGCTTCGAGAAAGTCGGTCAGCACGTCCATGTCTCTCTTGCCGACTTCGCGAAGCATCCAGCCTACGGCCTTGTGCATGAGGTCGTGAGGGTGGTCGAACAGCTTGACGGCAAGCCGCAGCGTGTCATCAAACTGTCTCTCTTTGATCAGGCGCCAGGTAGTGACTATGCCGATGCGCTGCTCCCAGAGGTTGTCGCTCTCGGCCAGCCGGTCGAGGATGCCGCGGTCAGGCAAAATCCCGTCAGCGGAAGGGTGCAACAGCCATTCGCCCAGTATTCCACGGCAGGGAATGTCCACCAGGTCCCAGTTATTTGACTGCCTTGCGTGGCGGAGATAGAATGCCGCAATCTCATCCCTCCGTTCCGCCTTCTCCCGGCACCTGGCAGGCGAATCCTGGCGTTTGGGTAGGGACTCTTTCATCTCCTGCTCAATCAGTAGGAATCCAGCCAGTCGGGCTTCGTGCCATTCCGAGTAGAGCAGCTTCTCGATCTCCGGCAGCGACACATCCAGCCTTGCTTCCTTCACCACGAGCCGAGTCTGCGGCACTTTCAGCCCGAGGAATCGGTCTCCTTCGCCGTAGCTTCCCTTGCCGGTCTTGAAAAAGCGCATTAGCTGGAGGGCCTGTGCGTCGTCGCGCATAGATTCCAGTGTTCCGAGTATATCTTCCGCAGTCGTCATAATCAAGTGATTACCGGCAAAGAACATCTTTGCCCCGGATAATTCAGTTGTGCCGCAGGCTATATTACAGAAGCCCCGTTTGTTGAACTATATGGCCTCCATCAGGTATACCATCTCGTGTCCGGCAAAGTCCGGTAGCAGGATGTATAGAATCTCGTTGTTCATTTCAGCAGGGAGAGGAAGATGGCGGCGAAGCGGTCTTTTACTTCGGCGAAGTCAAGGGTATGACCGAGTTCAAGGGCCATGGTGGTTACACCCCTGTCGACGAATCCGCAGGGGTTGATGTAGCTGAACGGGGTGAGATCGGTGTTGACGTTGAGCGCCAGGCCGTGCATGGTGACGGCATGGCTGACTTTAACGCCGAGGGCGCATATCTTGCGCTGGCGGAGGGTGGCGACGTCTATCCACACGCCAGGGGCGGAGGAATCGCGTGCGGCCCGGATGACGTATTCGGCAAGGAGGCGGATGACGCTCTCTTCCAGCAAGTGTACGTATGCCTTGACGCCGAGATTGTGGGCGCGCAGGTCGAGGATGGGGTAGGCTACAAGCTGGCCGGGGCCATGGTAAGTGATGTCGCCTCCTCGCTCTATGCGTATGCACTCGATACCTTTGGCGGCCAGGGCGCTCTCGTCGAGGAGCATGTTGGCGGCGTTGCCGTGGAAGCCGAGGGTGAAGACGGGATCGTGTTCCACCAACAGCAGTTGCTCCTGGCCGTGGCCATCCTGCAGCTCTTTTACAAGCCTGTGTTGCAGCTCCCACGCCTGGCGATAGGGGACGCGTCCTAAGTCTTTTACGACCATGAAACTACGGGCAATTAGTGGAGATGCTTTTCGGCGTGATAGCTGGAGCGGACAAATGGGGCGGACTCGATGTGTCGGAAGCCCTTGAGACGCCCGATGCGGCCGTATTCGGCGAACTGCTCGGGGGTGACGTAGGCCTGCAGGGGGTAGTGGTCGCGGGTGGGCTGGAGGTACTGGCCGATAGTCATGATGCGGCAGCCGGCCTCGAGCAGGTCGTCCATGGTCAGGCAGATTTCGTCGTCGGTCTCGCCCAGGCCGAGCATGATGCCTGACTTGGTGCGGACGCCGTGGTCGGCCAGGTATTTGAGCACTTTCAGGGAGCCGCGGTAAGTGGCGCGTGAGCGCACGTGCGGTGTGAGGCGCTCCACTGTCTCAAGGTTATGGGAGATGATGTCGGGACCTGCCTGGACGACCATGTCGAGGAGTTCCTCCCGGCCCTGGAAGTCGGGGATGAGGGTCTCCATGGTCACGCCGGGGCAGCGCTCGTGGAGGGCGTTGATGAGGCGCACCCAGTGGCCAGCTCCGAGGTCGGGGAGGTCGTCGCGGTCGACGCTGGTGAGGACGACGTGCTTGAGTCCGAGCTGGGCGACGCTCTCGCAGATGTCGTCAATCTCCTTCTCGTCGAGGGGGAGGGGACGGCCGGTGGCGACGTTGCAGAAGCGGCAGCCGCGTGTGCAGATGTTGCCACAGATCATGAAGGTGGCGGTGCCGGCACCCCAGCACTCGGCACGATTGGGACACATGCCCGACGAACAGATGGTGTGCAGCCCCTTGTCTTTGAGCAAGCCCACTACCTGGCTTGTCTTGAAGCCTCGGGGCAGACGAATCTTGAGCCACTCGGGCTTGCGGCGGTAATCGACTATGGAATCCATCTCTTAGCTGAGGTTGAGGAGGCGTATAATCTCGTCGGCGGCGGCGGAGAGTCCGTCGAGGTCCTTGCCGCCGGCCTGTGCGAAGAAGGGTTGTCCTCCTCCGCCGCCCTTGATGAGCTTGGCGGCCTGGCGCACTGTCTGCCCGGCGTTGAGGCCCTCCTTGACGAGGTCGTCGCTGATGAGCAGTGTGAGAAGCGGCTTCTGGGTGTTGTGCGTGGCTCCTACGAAGACGTAGTGGCCCTCCTGGTCGAGGCGGCGGATGGCGAAGGCTATGTTCTTGACGACCTCAGGCACACGCGGGCCATCGAGGCGCATTATGCGGACGCCGTTGACCATTCGGGCCTTGGCGATGCACTCCTTTGCGAGGTTCTCGACGCGCTCTGCGACGTATTCTTCGACCTTGCCGCGCAGGTCGGCATTCTCTTTGATGGCTTTTTCGATGGCGGTGCGGATGTCCTTCGTGTTTCCGAGCATGACGGCGATGCCGTGGATGTCGTCCATGGCCTGGTCGAGCATTTCCTCGACTTTGGCGCCGCTGACGGCCTCGATGCGGCGTATGCCGGCGGCGATTGAGCTCTCGCCGAGAATGCGCACCATGCCGATGTTGCCGGTGTTGGCGACGTGTGTGCCGCCGCAGAGCTCGATGCTGTCGCCGTAGCGGACAACGCGAACCTTGTCGCCGTACTTCTCACCGAAGAGTGCCATGGCTCCCTTGGCCCGGGCCTCGGCGATGGGAACGTCGCGACATTCGTCGAGGGGAATGGCCCGGCGGATGCGCTTGTTGACAAGCTTTTCTACCTTGCGCAGCTCTTCGGGAGAGACCTTCTGGAAGTGGGCGAAGTCGAAGCGGAGACCGTCGGCGTGAACCAGCGAACCCTTCTGCTCGACATGGGTGCCGAGAACCTCGCGCAGGGCCTGGTGGAGCAGGTGGGTGGCGGTGTGGTTGGCGCTGATGGAGGCACGGCGCTCGCTGTCGACGCGAGCGGTGAGCTCTTCCTCGGGGTTCTCGGGGAGGGTGAGGCTGAGCTGCATGCCCATGTTGTTCTCTCGCTTGGTGTCGAAGATTGTGACTTCGCGGCCCCCGCTGTCGATGAGGATGCCGCTGTCGCCTACCTGTCCGCCCATCTCCGCGTAGAAGGGAGTGCGGTCCAGGACAATCTGGTAATATTCCTTGCCTTTCTGCTTTACTCGACGATAGCGGAGGATGCGGGCTGGGGTCTCAGTGTGGTCATAGCCCACGAATTCCTGGTTGCCGTCGCGGAGCACCACCCATTCGTCGGTGACTACTGCAGCGGCGGAACGGGCACGCTGCTTCTGCGTGGCCATCTCCTCCTCGAAGCCCTTCTGGTCGAGCGTCATGCCGTTTTCCTTGAGGATGAGCTCAGTGAGGTCGAGGGGAAAGCCGTAGGTGTCATAAAGAGTGAATGCGTCTTTGCCGCTGACCAGCGTCCTGCCGTCCCTGCGGGCGGCATCCATAAGGGAGTCGAGCAGGCCGATACCCTTGTCGAGAGTGCGCAGGAAGGCTTCCTCTTCCTCCTTGACAACCTTTGTGATGAGCGTCTGCTGTGCCTTGAGCTCGGGATAGGCGCCGCCCATCTGGTCTACCAGCACGGGCACGAGAGCATAGAGGAACGCCTCCTTGCGGCCCAGGAAGGAGTAGGCATAGCGGACGGCCCGGCGCAGGATGCGACGGATGACGTAGCCGGCCTTGGCGTTGGAGGGGAGCTGGCCGTCGGCGATGGCGAAGGCAATGGTGCGCAGGTGGTCGGCTGCCACGCGCATGGCCACGTCGGCCTTGCCGTCGGCGCCGTAGCGGTGACCCGAAAGTCGGCCTATCTCTTGGAGCAGCGGCTGGAAGACGTCCGTGTCGTAGTTGGAACGCTTGCCCTGGAGGGCCATGCAGAGCCGCTCGAAGCCCATGCCGGTGTCAATGACACGGTTGGGGAGCGGGTGCAGCGAGCCGTCGTTGCGGCGATCGTACTGCATGAACACCAGGTTCCAGATCTCGATGACCTGTGGATGGTCCTTGTTTACCATCTCGGCGCCGCTGACCTGGGCACGCTCCTCGTCGGGACGGAGGTCGATGTGGATTTCCGAGCAGGGACCACAGGGACCAGTCTCGCCCATCTCCCAAAAATTGTCGTGGCGGTTACCGTTGATGATATGTTCCTTGGGCAGGTGCTTCTCCCAGAGAGCGGCGGCCTCGTCGTCGCGTCCGAGCTTGTCTGGCTCGTAGCCCTCGAAAACGGTAGCGTAGAGGCGGTCGGGATCGAGTCCCAGCTTATCCACCAGGAACTCGAATGCCCAGTCGATGGCCTCGGCCTTGAAGTAGTCGCCGAACGACCAGTTGCCAAGCATCTCGAACATAGTATGGTGGTAAGTGTCGTGCCCTACCTCTTCGAGATCGTTGTGCTTGCCGCTGACGCGCAGGCACTTCTGGCTGTCGGCCACGCGCGGGCGGGTGATGGGGCGGTTGCCCAGTATCACGTCCTTGAACTGGTTCATGCCCGCGTTGGTGAACATCAGCGTGGGGTCGTCTTTAATCACCATCGGGGCCGACGGCACTATCTCGTGGCCCTTGGAGCGGAAAAACTCCTTGAAGGCCTCTCTGGTCTGGGTAGAAGTCAACATTAGTCGGTTAGTCTCAAAAATCACCGCAAAATTAATGAAATATTTGTAACTTTGCAAACGAATTATGGGCAGACAGATCACCTACAGGTATAACCCGGAGACCGATAGCTACGAGCGCATCTACCCGACGCTCGGGCGGCGCCTGGTCTCTCTTGGACTGTACCTGCTGGTGGGGGTGGCGATAGGTGCGGTGCTGTTCATCCTCTCATTCTTCGTCCTGGCCCCTCCTTCCGAGGCCAACCTGCGCAAGGAAAACTCGCAGCTCCGCAGCCAGTACAACACTCTTCAGCGGCGCCTGGATGCGTCGCTGAAGGTGATGGACGGAATCCGCCAGCGCGACGACAACTACTACCGCGTGCTGATGCAGATGGAGCCGCTGTCGGTGACAGAGCGCTACTCCGGCATCGACAACGAGGAGCGCTACCGTGCCCTGGAGAATCTGCCGGACGCCTCGCTGATAACCGAGCTGACGCGCGGCCTGGACCTGCTTGACCGCGAGCTGTACGTGCAGAGCCGCAGCTTCGACGAGCTCAAGAACGCGGCCCTCTCCCAGCGTGACAAGCTCCGCCACACCCCGGCAGTGATGCCCGTGAGCGTCAAGGACTACAACCTATCCTCCGGCTTCGGATACCGCACGGACCCGATCTACGGCACCACCGAGTTCCACGCCGGCGTCGACTTCTCCGGTAACGAGGGGGAGCCGATTGCGGCCACCGCTGACGGCGTCGTGGCCGAGGCGGGCTGGCAGGGGGGCATGGGATACTGCGTGGAAATCGACCACGGCTACAACTACCGCACAGTCTACGCGCACCTGCGCCGGGCCGTGGTGGTGAAGGGGCAGCGCATTTCGCGCGGTACCAAGATAGGGGAGATGGGCTCAACAGGAAAGTCCACCTCGCTGCACCTGCACTACGAAGTGCGGTTCAAGGGAGAGGCTCAGAACCCCGTCAACTACTATTTCATGGACATAACCCCGGAGCAGTACGACGCCATGATTCGTCGCGCCGACAATGCCGGAAACGTAATGGACTGAACTATGGATGCAGAGAGACCACAGTTAGGAAAGCTATACTATAAAATAAAAGATGTGGCGGAGATGCTGGGCGTCCAGCAGTCCACGCTCCGTTTCTGGGAGAAGGAGTTCGACTGCCTGAACCCGCGGCGGAGCGCCACCAACCTGCGATATTACACGCCGCAGGACATCGAGACGCTTCGGGCCATCAGCTATCTGCTGCGAGACCGCGGGCTGAAACTGGAGGCGGCTAAGGAGCAGATGCGATTGAACCGTGGGAACGTAAGTCGGCGCCTGCGGGCCATCGAGCGCCTGGAGAAGGTGCGCAACTCCCTGGAGGAGCTGATGAAGGGCCTCTCCGTACGTGCACAGGCGCTCGGCATTCCCGAGGAAAGTAATGCGCCGCGCTAAAGCGGGCGCCAATTGCAAAGGAAACATCTAACTCGAGAATCCTCTTCGGCCCCGGAATGCAATGATCGAGGAACTTAAGACTTGAAAGAACTTGTCAATGAGCTATAAAGATTTGAAATTGCGGGTGAATCACTCGGAGCTTGTGGGTTCCGGGCTGACCCTGCTGAAACTGGCATTGCCGGCGGATGTACCGGAGATCCTGCCTGGCCAGTTTGTGAATATACTTGCGCCTAAATGTGCCGATGTGTTTCTGCGGCGCCCCATCTCCGTGTGCGACGTGCGCGAAGGCCAGCTGTGGATTCTCGTCAAGGATCTCGGCCGCGGCTCCCGTGCGATAGGGGAGTGCCGCCCCGGCGACGAGCTGGAGGTGCTGCTGCCCCTGGGCCACGGCTTCTCCACCGAGGTGCCTGAGAATGCCCGTCTGCTGCTCGTGGGCGGCGGAGTGGGAATCGCTCCGTTGCTCTATCTTGGCCGCAAGCTCAGGAAGATAGGTCGCAAGCCCGAATATATCCTTGGTGGACGCACTGCGGCCGACGTGCCCATGCTCTACGAGTTCGGCCGGTTCGGAAAGGTGCACGTCTGCACCGAGGACGGCAGTGTCGGCACAAAGGGATTCGTCACCGACCATCCGCTCTTCGCCGGGAAGTACGACATGATATACTGCTGCGGTCCGAAGCCTATGATGCTCGCCGTTGCCAAGTCCGCCAAGGCCCGAGAAATCGACTGCGAGGTGAGCCTGGAGAACAAGATGGCTTGCGGTCTGGGCGCCTGCCTCTGCTGCGTAGAGGAGACCACGGAAGGAAACCTGTGCACCTGCACCCACGGACCCGTTTTCAACATAAACCAACTGACATGGCCGATTTAAGAGTAAACATAGGCTCCTTAGAGCTTCGCAACCCGGTGATGACGGCCTCCGGCACCTTCGGCTACGGTCAGGAATATGCTCCTCTGATGGACCTCAGCCGCCTGGGTGGCATCATCGTCAAAGGCACTACCCTGGAACCGCGACAGGGAAACCCCTATCCGCGCATGGCCGAGACTCCCTCTGGAATGCTCAATGCCGTTGGACTGCAGAACGGCGGCGTGGACTATTTCGTGCAGAACATCTATCCGCGCATCGAACACATCGACACCCGGATAGTTGTAAACGTGAGCGGTAGCCGACCGGAGGACTATGCAGAGGTGTGCCGTCGCCTGGCCGACCTGCCGCGCATCCCTGCCGTGGAGATAAACATCTCCTGTCCGAACGTCAGGCAGGGAGGCATGGCCTTCGGCACCACCTGCGATGGAGCTGCGGCAGTGACGCGGGCCTGCCGCCGAGCATGGCCCCGGACGATGATCGTGAAGCTCTCGCCCAACGTCACCGACATCGCTTCGATAGCCTGCGCAGTGGAGGCAGAGGGAGCCGACAGCGTCTCGCTCATCAACACCCTGCTGGGCATGGCTGTCGATGTGGAGCGTCAGCGCCCCGTGCTCAGCACCGTCACCGGAGGACTCTCCGGTCCGGCAGTCAAGCCCGTTGCCGTGCGGATGGTCTGGCAGGTGGCCAAGGCGGTAAAGATTCCGGTCATCGGCCTGGGCGGCATCATGACCGGCGCCGACGCACTGGAATTCATCATGGCCGGCGCCACCGCCGTGCAGGTTGGTACCGCAAACTTCGTGCACCCCGACACCGGCACGCGTATCGTAGATTACCTCCAGGACTACTGCCTTCGCCACAGAGTGGCCGACATCAGTGAACTTCGAGGCATAGTTTAGGGTTTATGTCAAGAGAATGCAAGAACTGATAGTCAGATACTTCCCGGAGCTCGACGAGCGTCAGCTGCTTCAGCTGGAACGACTGGAGGAGAGCCTGCACGCCTACAACGAGAAGGTGAATCTCATCTCCCGTCGCGACGTGGAGAACATCGAGACAGCCCATCTGCTGCACTCGCTCTCCATCGCAAAGTTCATTCGCTTCGCGCCGGGCAGCCGGGTGATGGACCTCGGCACCGGCGGAGGACTTCCGGGCCTGCCGCTGGCGATATACTTCCCGCAGACGCAGTTCCACCTTATCGACCGAATCGGCAAGAAGGTGGAGGCAGCCCGCAGTTTCGCCGCAGAACTTGGTTTGGAGAACGTCACCTTCCAGCACGGCGACAGCGGAGAATGCCACGAGCGCTTTGACTTCGTGGTCAGCCGCGCCGTCATGCCCCAGGCCGACCTGCTCAAGGCCATACGACGCAATATCCGCACCAAACGACTGAACTCCGTGCCCAACGGACTGATAACACTCAAGGGGGGCGACCTGGAGAAGGAACTCAAGGAGTGTCGCCGCCCGTCGGTGGTGGTGCCGCTGACCGACTATTTCTCCGAAGCATTCTTCGAAACCAAGAAACTTGTCTACACACCGCTATGAAAATCGCACGATTCATATTCCGACTCTTCGGAATCAATACATACGTCGTATGGGACGATGCCACGCGCAAGGCTGCGGTCATCGACCCTGGCATGAGCTCCCGCGAGGAGGAAGAGGCCCTGAAGCACTTCCTGGAGCGTGAGAAGCTCACCGTCGTGGCCCTAATCAACACCCATATGCACGTGGACCATGCCTGCGGCAATGGCTTTATCATCAGCGAATACGGCGTAAAGCTGTCGGCCCACCCCGACGACGAACCGCTCGGCAGGAAAGTGCGTCAGCAGGCCCAGATCTTCATGCTCGATTTCGTGCCCCGCGAGGCCGAAATCTCAACCTATCTCAAGGACGGCGACATCATCGAGATAGGGGAAGGACGGCTGACAGTGCTGCACGTACCGGGCCACAGCCCTGGCGGCATCGCCCTCTACGATGAGCAGGACCATTTCGTAATCTCCGGCGACTCCCTCTTCCAGGGCTCCATCGGCCGCACCGACTTCGAGGGGGGAGATCACCAGCAGCTCGTCGAAGCGGTGAAAGAGAAATTACTCTCCTTGCCCGACGAAACGGTAGTTTACCCTGGCCATGGCAATCCCACCACCATCGCAGCAGAAAAACGGCATAACCCGTTCCTGCAATAAGTACCTGAAATGCAGACTATTCGACTTTGATTAATATAATTTAACACGCCGGATACAGAATTTTTTAGTACTTTTGCATTACCTTTAAGGTACCATGGCAGGTCTCTTAAAGGTGTTGACTTGCATCCCGCTTTCGGGGTGCAATACAATTCTATGTGATGAGAAGAAGATACCCATACCTCATACTCTCCGCCCTACTGATACTTTTTCTTATGCTTCCGCTGAACCCGGCGGAGGCGCGCAAGTCGTCCTCGAAATCGAAGGCAAAGACGGAGCAGACAAGCTCAAAGTCATCGAAGTCGAAGAAGTCGAAGAAGTCGAAGAAGAAGGGCTCCAAGGGTGCCGATGAGACAAACTCTTCGAAGTCGAAGAAGTCCAAGAATAAGAAATCAAAGAAAGGCGCCAAGGAGGAGAAGACATCAAAAAAGAAATACGAGTCCGCCAGCCGCAAGTCGCGCCGCAGCTCGTCGGGCGCCTCATCGCGTCAGCAGGCGGCAGCTCCCGCACCCAAGAAAGTGTCGAAGCCGAAAGAGGCTCCTGAGGCCGCCCAAAACGATTCCCTGACAGTGGCCGTCAACGCCGCAGTGCTCAGGTGGATACCCTCGGAGCACAATCCCGGGGGACTGCGCATCAACTCCGTCAAGCTCAACGACCGGCTGCGCGAAGCCACAGTCGGGCTGAACGAGAACTTCACCTACCTGCCTATCAACCAGCAGTTCATCGGCGACCTGAAGGGAGCCGTGCGCCGTTCTCTCCCCGACTCTGTGCGCAACTACTCAATAGCACTGAAGGTAGGTCGTCACGACCTTGGCTACTACATCTCCCGCGTGGATAAGCTTCCCGAGAGCGCCAGGAAGAACCCCGAGTTCGTGCGTCCTACCGACCCCTGGTCCACCTACTCCAAGGGCATGAACAACGACAACATCGCACTATGGCACAGCCACGGGAAGTACTTCCGCAACGAGCATGGAAGCTGGCTATGGCAGCGCGGATTCCTCTTCGAGACCATCGAGGACGTCTACACCATGAGCTACATACTGCCCTACGTGGTGCCGATGCTCGAGAACGCCGGCGCCAACGTCTTCCTTCCCCGCGAGCGCGACATCAACCGCAACGAGGTGATTGTCGACAACGACACATATCCCGGCGGAAAGGTCTACTCCCAGTCCGATTTCCGCATCACCAACGGCGCGGAGAAATGGAAAGTCGGCGAGGGCGAGGGCTTCATCTACGACCTTCCCGCCTTCCGCGACACCGAGAATCCCTTCACCAACGGCACCTACATGGAAGTGCCCACAGTCAGCAGCAAGGGAAAGCCGTCCGTTGCCGCCTGGTATGCCGACATTCCCAGGGATGGCGAATACGCCGTCTATGTCAGCTATAAGACGTTGCCTAACTCCACCACCGACGCGCACTATACCGTCAACTACTCCGGTGGTTCGCGCGAATTCACTGTCAACCAGAAGATGGGCGGCAGCACCTGGACCTACCTCGGCACTTTCCCCTTCAAGGCCGGAATGAGCGAGGTGGAACCGATCGTGGCGCTCACCAACCAGACCAGCAAGGGTGCCGGGACTGTCGTCACCGCCGACGCCGTCAAGATTGGCGGCGGCATGGGCAACATCGAGCGTTCACCGCGCCGCAGCGACATCTACTACGATCCCTCCACTCCCGACAACACACATATAGCCGAAAACTCCGACGAGCAGCCCGCCACCGAGGAAGAAGACGAAGGCTCCGTCGACGAGCAGGAGCCGACCACCACGCAGCAGCCTGCCGCCAAGCCTGGGCGCACACCCCGCTTCTCAATCTCCGGACTGCCCCGCTACCTGGAGGGAGCACGCTACTGGCTACAGTGGGCCGGATTCCCCGAGTCCGTGTACTCCCCCTTTCACGGCTCCAACGACTACAAGGACGACTACACCGACCGCGGCCACTGGGTCAACTACCTGGCCGGTGGCAGTCGCGTACTCCCCAAGCGCGAGGGACTCAACATTCCCATCGACCTCAGCTTCGCCCTCCATTCTGACGCCGGCAAGCGTGGCGACGACAGCTTCGTGGGCACCCTCGGCATCTACTACACCAACGGGGGCGCCTCGTACGCCGACGGCACCCCGCGCATGAACTCCCGAATGTTCACCGACATGGTCATGCGCCAGATTACCGGCGACATCCGCAACACCTGCGAGCCCCGCTGGACCCGCCGTTCGATGTGGGACAAGTCCTATCTGGAGGCCCGTGTGCCCGAGGTTCCAGCAGCCCTTATCGAGCTGATGAGCCACCAGAACTATGCCGACATGATGTATGGGCTCGACCCGAACTTCCGCTTCACCGTGGGCCGTTCCATCTACAAGGCCATGGCACGCTTCCTGGCCGAGCGCAAGGGCCGCGAGCTAGTCATCCAGCCACTCCCCGTCAAGAATTTCCGCATCGTCAAGGAGGGCAACAAGGGCGAGTACAAGCTAAGTTGGGAGCCTACGCCCGACAAGCTCGAACCCGCCGCCATGCCCAACAAATACGTGGTGCTGGAGCGTACCGAGGGGCAGCTCGGCTTCCGCAAGATAGCCGAGGTCAAGAGTCGGCATTTCATCGTAAAGGTCACAGACAAACTCATCCACAGCTTTAAGATAGTGGCCGTGAATGACGGCGGTCTAAGCTTCCCGAGCGAGGTGCTGGCCCTGCGCGATGCCGGTGACGGACGTAAGCCCGTGCTCATCGTCAATGGTTTCGACCGCGTCTCGGCCCCGGCCCATTTCAGCGAAGGCGGCCGCTCCGGCTTCGACAGCAAGGAGGACTTCGGAGTGCCGTACATCCGCGACATCAGCTTCACCGGTTACCAGACCAACTTCAACAAGAATGCCGGCAACTCCCACGGCGCCAGCGGCTCCAGCTACGTTGACAAGGTAATAGCCGGCAACACCTTCGACTTCGTGGCCGGGCATGGCCAAAGCATCGCCCGGGCAGGCTACGGCTTCGTGTCCACCAGTGCCGGCGCCGTGGAGCGCGGAGAGGTGAAGCTCGAGAACTACAAGGTCGTGGACCTGATTCTGGGCAAGCAGAAGACCACCACCATAGGCAACGGCAAGGTCGGCATACTCTACGAGGCTTTTCCCGAAGAGCTGCGGCAAAAGCTCCGCACCTACATCCACAAGGGCGGACACCTCTTCGTTAGCGGCCAATACGTCGGCAGCGACGTGGCGCAGAAGTCGCCGCAGTTCGCCGAGGAGGTGCTGGGCATCACCGCCGAACGCGTCACCCGCCCCACCAGCGCACGCCTCGAACCCATAGGCAACTCACTCCAACGCGGCGACCTCAACTACAACAATACCCTCAGCGAGGACATCTACATAGTAGAAAATCCCGACGTGTTGAACCCCGCCGAGGGCGTGGAGTCCATTCCCATGCTCGTCTTCAGCGAGAGCGGACGCAACGCCGCCATGCTCACCAAACCAGGCAAAGGCCGCGTGTTCGTGATGAGCGTGCCCTTCGAGACCATCCAGGGCGAACGCCAGCGCGACGCCTTCATGAAGCAAATCCTTAAAATCCTCGAATAAAGTCGGGAGTTGAGAGTTGTCATCGCAACTCTCAACTCCCGACTTTCACCCCTCAACAGTAATATGTCTGAAATATTCCGGTTTCGCGACGTGGCCACCCTGCGCGAGGACCTTTTGAATTCTTCTCTCGACAAATATGCCCTGGTAAGCCTCACCGACCGGGAACTACACCTCGACCCGTACTGCGAGATGCGCATGCGACAGGTGGCCGACGACCTTGACGCCTGCCTCGTCTTCAGCGGATACCGACTCATAGAGCCTGACGGCTCCGTCAGCGACCATCCCGGCGTGGAATACCAGCCAGGTTCCATCCGCGATGACTTCGACTTCGGCGGACTCGTGCTGCTCAACGTCGCCGACGTCATAGGCGCTGTCAACGAGATGGACGATGACGAGGCCAAGGACCCCGACGGCGGCTGGTATGCTCTCCGCCTGAGCCTCGGCACCGCACATATGATTGCCTTCGTGCCGGAACTCATGTATACTATGCCCCGCGTGGACATGCGCCTGAGCGGACAGAAGCAGCACGACTACGTCGACCCACGCAACCGCGAGTACCAGAAGGCCATGGAACAGGCCCTTATCCGTCACCTCGAGAAGATTGGCGGACTCACCGGCAAGAAGAGGACCGTGGATCTCGACGAGGGTGAATATCCGGTCATGGCTTCCGTCGTCATTCCCGTCCGTAACCGCGTTGCCACCATCGCCGACGCCGTGCGTTCCGCACTCGGGCAGACGCTGCCACTCCCGTTTAATGTCATCGTAGTCGACAACGGAAGCACCGACGGCACCTCGCGGGTGCTCGACGATATGGCCGCCACCGACTCCCGCCTCATAGTTCTGCGCCCCGGCCCTGACGAGCACCTCGGCATCGGCGGATGCTGGAACAAGGCTGTCACCAGCCCACAAGCCGGACGCTTCGTGGTACAGCTCGACAGTGACGACGTATACAACGGTTCCGATGTCCTGGCCCGCATTCTCGATTGCTTCTACACCCACGAATGTGCCGCCGTGGTCGGCAGCTACATCATGACCGACTTCGACCTCAATCCCATCCCGCCCGGCCTCATCGACCACAGCGAATGGACCAGCCGCTGGGGCGCGGACAATGCCCTGCGCCTCAACGGGTTCGGCGCCCCGCGCGCCTTCTTCACCGGTGTGCTTCGCGAGATACTCTTCCCCAATGTCAGCTACGGCGAGGACTATGCAACCCTACTGCGCATTAGCCGCGAGTATAAGATAGGACGTATCTACGACCCCCTCTACCACTGCCGCCGCTGGCCCGGCAACTCCGACGCCAACCTCAGCGTGGAAAAGACCAACGAGTACAATTTCTACAAAGATTTCGTGCGCAGCGCCGAGATTCTGGCCCGCATCGAGGCTAACCGTCGCCGCCATAAATAATCAACAAATGGAAAGCCTCTCCGCCTTTACCGCCCGTCAGCTGGACTGCTGGCCCTTGGCTGCCCGCAACTTTGCCGCTCTCCAAAGCTGCCGACGCCGCATGGTTCAAGTGCCGGTAGGAGAGACGACGACACCTGTCACCCTGCTCTTCAACCCGGAACGCGTGCGCTCAACTGCCGCCAAAGTCGATGCCGCCTCCGTTGCAGCCCGTCCCTGCTTCCTATGCGCCAGGAACCGCCCGGCAGAACAACTCGTACACCCCGGCCTGCATGACCTTGGCTACGACATCCTCGTCAACCCCTATCCCATCCTCTCGCCCCATTACACCATCGTGGCGCGTGCGCATGAGCCGCAGCTGCTGCCTATGCAGGCCATGCTGACGGCTGCCGAGCGCTTTCCGGACCTCGTCTTCTTTTTCAATGGTGCACAGTCCGGAGCTTCAGCTCCCGACCATCTCCACTTCCAGGCTGTCGCCAAACGCGACTTGCCCCTCATCCTCCGCACCGAAAATCTTCACATCCCCGACATAGGCAGCGAAGTCGTTAACGCCATTCTCGGCATCGCCCACCCTGCCGCTTTCCATAGCAAAATAAGCCCTTCTGACTTTTACGGATGCACCATGGCGCATCCCTACAGTTCTCAGCTCCTCAACACATTCATTTTCAAGAGGGAAGACGGGCTGATGCAGGAGCTTCACTTTCCGAGGCTACGACACCGCGCCTCCTCGTACCCCGCGCCGATGGTCTCGCCCGGCGCCCTCGATGTCGCCGGGTTGCTCGTCACCGTCCGCGAGCAGGATTTCGACACCCTGACACCGGAAATAATCGCCCAAATCTACCGCGAAACATGTCCGCAAACGCTCACCTGACACGCCGCCGTTGCCCCTGGACGTGGCTCCCGACACTGTACGTAGCCGAGGCCCTGCCTTACGTCCTGGTCAACACCCTCACCGTATACCTATACACCAAGATGGGCATCGGCAAGGCCGAAATGACCTTCTACACCGGCTGGCTCTACCTTCCCTGGGTGATAAAGCCCTTTTGGAGCCCCTTCGTCGACATCCTCTCCACCAAGCGCGCATGGACTCTGGCAATGCAGGTGCTCATGGGTGTATGCTTCGCCGCCATCGCCTTCCTCATCCCCACCAGCTTCTTCTTCGCCGCCACCCTGGCGTTCTTCTGGCTCGCCGCCTTCTTCTCCGCCACCCACGACATTGCCGCCGACGGCTATTATATGCTCGAACTCTCCGACCACGACCAAGCGGCCTATGTAGGCGTCCGTTCCACCTTCTACCGCCTCGGTTCCCTGCTTGCCAGCGGTGGACTGGTGTGGATAGCCGGACTAATCGAACTCCACGGCTTGCCCGTAGGCACCGAGCACGTTCCCCACGAGCGCGTAGTCTTGGCCTGGTCCACCATCTTCTTCATCGCCGGAGCGCTGCTGCTGATCATCGCCCTCTACCACTGGCGCTTCATGCCCAAGGCGCCTAAGGACGCCCCTCGCGCCGAACGCGACTTTCGCCAGATAATCCATAACTTCGGCTCTACCTTCGCCACCTTCTTCGCCAAGCGTGGTATCATCACCGCCATTTGTTTCATGCTCCTTTTCCGTCTTCCGGAAGCCATCTGCCTCAAGCTCGTAGGTCCATTCTTGCTCGACTCGAGAGAACTCGGCGGACTGGCCATGACAACCGCCGAAGTCGGGCTGGCCAACGGCATCGTGGGCGTCATCGGCATCCTGCTCGGCGGCATCCTCGGCGGCATCGCCATCTCCCGCCAGGGACTTAAATTCTGGCTATGGCCAATGGCCTTAAGCCTCACACTCCCATGCGTTTTTTACTTCCTGCTGGCCCTCTTCCTGCCACAGACTAATCTAATCGGGCTGACTCTCATCAATGTAGCCATCTTCGTGGAGCAGTTCGGCTATGGCTTCGGCTTCACCGCCTTCATGCTCTACCTCATCTACTTCTCCGAAGGCCCGTGGAAGACCGCTCACTACGCTTTCTGCACCGCCTTCATGGCCCTGGGCATGATGCTGCCAGGCATGGCCGCCGGATGGATTTACGAGCAGCTGGACCCCGTCGGCCTCTTCGGTCCTACACACCAAGGATACGTGAACTTCTTCCTCTTGGTAATCATTTCCTCCGCCTTCACCTTCCTGGCATGCATGCTGGTGAAAATCGATCCCAACTTCGGCAAGAAAAATGCAGTACAAACTAAACAAGGCAACGCTCCCGACCACCCGGCTGATCGACCTCTACTATCGGAATGAAGAGTGCCGGGCGGCATGCAGCCATTGCCGCAACTATGGGCGTCAATGGAGCTGTCCGCCCTTCGCCGTCGACCCGCTCGCACAGTTGAGCCGCTTCAGCCTCGCCACCATTCTCGCCGTCGAGATACCCGTGGCACCCGGCACACCCTCAGATCGTGCCATAGATGTCATGGCACCTGCACATCCCATTCTCGTGGAAGCTGCCATGGAGCTGGAACGGCAGACAGGTGGACGTGCTTCCTGCACCGTGGGGGAATGCCGCCTGTGCACAGAACCCTGCGCCAGGCAGAATGGTATGCCATGCCGACATCCAAATCGAATGCGTCCCTCTCCCGAAGCAATCGGCTTTGACCTTGTAACCCTCCTCCACGACCTCTTCCACATAGACCTGCAATGGGGCGCCGACGGATTCCTGCCATCCCGTCTTTACCTGATAGGGGCCGTGTTCCATAACCAATGAAAGTCCGAGTCCTCCGCTCATTCCTGTCCGCACGACTGCGTCAACGCCGCCCGATTGTCTTCTACCGACAGAACTGGGAAAGCACCCCCGACGGCAAACGAACGATCGGCTGGACCTCCGAGACCCCTGCTCTTCCCGACACGCTACCTCCCGACACATTCTTCGAGACCAAGGCTCCCGTAGTCATGGCTCTGCTTCATCCCCTTTCGGATTCCGACAAGAATGAACAATATGTATTAGCAGAACTGGAAGAATTTGACACGTATTGCCGGGAACATATCCGAATAGTTTTGCATACACATTATCATAATGTGTATGTACTGCATGAAAATCGAGGTCGCGAGTTCCCCTGGTTTCTGTTCCGCTATCGTTTCAGCACCCTGGACCTTACCGAAGTGCTGGCGACATATGATGCCGAGCGGCGCAATTTCTTCATAGCTGAAATGAAGGACATGGCACCCCTGCTTTCGCGTATCAAGCAAAAGGACATACAGGAGGTGTGCGACAAATTCGGCATACACTATCAGCCGAAGGAGTTTGTGAACCTGAGTAAGGCATTAGATTTTTTAAGACCCTGGCAGACCGCGGACCGCGACGCCAATATCTACAATTACACGGCCCGTGCGCTCTATAATCCATACCGAAGGGAAACTCCCTCCACACCCGAGCTGGACGACAATCTCTACCTCAGACTGCGCCGCTGGCTTACCGAGGACACTTACACTTTCCATGATTTCCAGACTCTCCTAACTGTGCTTCGGGCGTGCGCACCCCTGCTTCAACTCAGGATGCTCCAGCGCTATTTCCGGGCCGTGGAACTGGGTCAGACGCGTTTCGACGCCAACGTGGTGCACGGCTTTGTCCGCAACCGTTACGACCTCTGGGGCTATTGGTGCAATTGCTATGCCAACCCGATGGATCCGGTGTTCATCGGAACTCAGTTGCTCGCGGGCGCCGTGCTGCATGCCCTCGAAGGGGGAAAGGGGTTCACCTCCGAACGTCTGATTGAATTCGCATTAGAGAATTGTTGCCGCGAGATGCCCAAGGTCGATTTCGGCTTGTACGTCATCTTCTCGCCATGCGACTGCGGCATAGTGGAAACGCCTGGCTTCAAGGGATTCGTCTGTTATTCGTTACTGGTGGAGATAGACGTGGCGGCTGTATCGAGTGCTGAAAAGCTACATACTCTTGTCCAAAATTGCTTCCGGGAAAAATCCAGACGCGACCAGGGATATGACAGCTGGACTTTCTTCTCCCTTTCGGATGATGAGTTTGAGCTGCTGAGCCTGTTTCTGACTGAGCCGGTTTATCCGATAGACTGCCTGACAGTTTTCGAGGACAATTTCGATTTCGATCCGGGCCGTTTTCTTCAGCGCCTGCAAAGGATGCTGGAGACCCATTTTCAGCAAAGACCAACTGCCGGCGGACTGAGTCTATACGAAGTGAAGCATGCTCTGGGCAATGGCATGGAGAGGTTTCTCAGCAAAGTGACTCTGCCAAGGTGGATGATCGTTGAGCCGAGGAAAAACGTCAGTTTCGGCAACACCATGCTTGCCAAGGAAATCGGGATGTCGGACGACGAGTATTACGAGTGGTCTGCCAAGAATCCATATACGGTGCCGCTGATGGAGAACCGCTGGCTACGAGAACGGATAAGTGAAAAACTCCGACGGTTGTCCGGCTGCGAGCCGGACAGACAGGGGCGGTTTGTCATTCCATACTCCGAGGAGATGATGCAGACCATCAGACAGGTCTTCAAGAGTCCCCGTCCAAGTGAAAACAGCGAGAATATGGCTGAGCCGGGCGCAGTTTACACAGTGCAGGAAAAGGCGTCGGGGTATCTATGCCTCCCGGACAAGGCTATGGAAGAACATGCCCGATATGTTGTCTGCCACGGGCGTAAGTGCTTCTGCCACGCCTACTATTCAGAGCGAACCTGGCGGGAATATGGACTTATGGACTTTATGCGGATCCTGAACGGGAAATATGTGGAAAAGGCGCCCTTCGGGGAAATCCCCGGACGCCTTTTGTGCGATATGGGCAGGCAGCTGGAAGAGGCCGCAAGCCTCTTCCCGACTATGGCCTGCTCCTACTGCGGACATCTGCGCGAAAAGTCTGAGACGGGTGCGCTGAAGTGCGTCAATCCCGACTGTCCGGGCAAATGCCGGTAGAAATGGAAAGGTTGGGCAAGAACCATTTGGTGTTGCCCAACCTGTAAGTTGAATGTTCCTCGTTATTACTCGGAGTAGGTGTAGTCCTTGAGCTGCTCTACTGCGAAGTTGCTGATGAACTCGGAGTGCTTGGCCGTCTCGGCCTCTCCGTAGTTGACGAACACGCGCAGGGAGCGAGCGAACTTCTCGTTGCGGCGGGTGTCGTCGAGCATGAGGTAGCCCATGACGATGTAGCCGGCCATCTCCACCAGGCGTCGTGCCATGAAGTCGAGGTAGTGGCTGTCCTTGGTGTCGAGCACACGTGCCACGGCATTCTCGTAGAGTACCGTCATGGCCTCGAGCCTGGCCTTGACGTCTTCGCAGCCCTGAGGTGCGTCGATAGTGGCCTGCTCACGGATGAAGCTGAGGTAGGTGCCGGTGGTGACGTGGCGGATGGCTGCCACCGTCTGCAGCTGCGTCGTGCCCTCGTAGATGGAGGTGATGCGTGCGTCGCGGTATACACGCTCGCAGGCGTAGTCCTTCATGAAGCCGGAGCCGCCGTGGATCTGGATGCAGTCGTAGGAGTTTTGGTTGCAGAACTCGCTGGTCATGCCCTTGGCCAGAGGGGTGAAGGCGTCGGCCAGGCGGTTGTAAGCCTTGCGCTCGGCGCGTTCCTCCTTTGTGAGGGTGCGTTCGCGGCTGATGTCGTCGTAGACCTTGTACATGTCCACGAAGCGGGAGCAGGCGTAGAGCAGGGTGCGGGAGGCGTCGAGCTTGGCGTGCATGAGCGAGAGGATTTCAGCTACTGCCGGGAACTCGATGATGGCCTTGCCGAACTGCTTGCGGTCGCGGGCGTATGCCAGGGCCTCGCGATAGGCTATCTCGCTGATGCCCACGCTCTGTGCGGCGATGCCCAGGCGTGCGCCGTTCATCAGGGCCATGACGTACTTGATGAGGCCGAGTCTGCGTTCGCCGCAAAGCTCGCAGGGAGCATCCTTGTACACCAGTTCGCACGTCGGCGAGCCCTTGATGCCCATCTTGTTCTCGATGCGGCGCACGGTCACTCCGCCGTTGCGCTTGTCATAGATGAACATGGAGAGGCCACGGCCATCGCGGGTACCTTCCTCGGAGCGGGCGAGGACGAGGTGGATGTCGCTGTCACCGTTGGTAATAAAGCGCTTAACGCCGTTGAGCACCCAGGAGCCGTCCTCCTTCTGGCTGGCGCGGAGCATTACGCTCTGGAGGTCGGAGCCGGCATCGGGCTCGGTGAGGTCCATGCTCATGGTCTCGCCGGCGCATACACGCGGGATGTAGCGCTCGTGCTGGTCGGCGTTGGCGAACTCGTAGATGGTCTCGGCGCAGTCCTGGAGTCCCCAGAGGTTCTCGAAGCCGGCGTCGGCGCGGGCCACGATGTCGGCGGCCATGATGTAGGGTGTGATGGGGAAGTTGAGGCCTCCGAAGCGGCGGGGCATGGCCATGCCCATCAGGCCGGCCTTGCGGCAGGTCTCAAGGTTCTTCTTGGTACCCTCGGCGTATACCACGCGGCCATTCTCCACATGGGGACCGTTCTGGTCGACGTCGGCAGCGTTCTCGGCGATGACGTTGCCGCACACGTCGCCTACTATCTCGAGCACTTTCTCGTAGGAGTCCATGGCGTCCTCGAAATCGCGCGGAGCATAGTCGTATTTATCGGCATCGGCGAAGTTGCGCTCTTTGAGCTCGACGATGCGGCGCATCATCGGGTGGTTGAGGTGATGCTGCAGGTCCGGGTTGTCGGTGAAAAAGTTTGCCATTGCCTTATCTTACTTGGAATTCTTTTTGTAGTACTTGATGAGCTTTGGAACGACGTCCTCGATGCGTCCGGTGATGACGTAGTCGGCCACGGTGTTGATGGGGGCGTCGGGGTCGGTGTTGATCGACAGGATGAGACTGGAGTCCTGCATGCCGGCGAGGTGCTGGATCTGGCCGGAGATGCCGCAGGCGATGTAGAGCTTGGGGCGCACGGTGACGCCGGTCTGGCCGATCTGGCGGTCATGTTCCACCCAGCCTGCGTCGACGGCGGCGCGGCTGGCGCCCACCTCGGCGCCAAGGGTGTCGGCAAGCTGCTGGAGCAGGTCGAAGTTCTCCTTGCTGCCCACACCGTAACCTCCGGCCACGATGATGGAAGAACCCTTGAGGTTGACCTTAGACTTGGCTACCTGGCGGTCGATGATTTCCACCACGAAGTCCTCGGACGATACGTAGTCCTCAGCCTTGAGATCCACTACCTTGCCCTTGTACTCGGGGTCGCGGACTTCCTTCTTCATGACACCCTCGCGGACGGTGGCCATCTGCGGGCGGCACTCAGGGTTGACGATGGTGGCTACGATGTTGCCGCCGAAGGCCGGACGGATCTGGTAGAGCAGGTTCTCGTAGTCCTTGCCCTTCTGGGCGTCGGTATGGGGACCCAGCTCCAGGGCGGTGCAGTCGGCCGTCAGACCGCTGTGCAGGGCCGACGATACGCGCGGGCCGAGGTCACGACCGATGCAGGTGGCACCCATGAATGCAATCTGCGGCTTGATCTGCTTGAAAAGGTTGATGAGCAGCGAGGAGTGGGGCAGCGACGTGTACGGGTACATACGCTTGTCCTGCAGCTTGTAGAGGGTATCGACGCCGTAAGGCATCACCTGCTTCTCTATCTCGGCGAGGTCGTCGCCGGCAACCACTGCCTGGAGTTCCACGCCGAGCTCGTCGGCGAGCTTGCGGCCCTTGGTGAGCAGCTCGAGGCTGACGTCGGCCACGCGGCCATCCTCATATTCGAGGTATACTATGATGTTGTTGGTGTCCTGTGCCATGTGTTTATCCGATGGTGTGGTTGGCTATGAGTTGCTTTACGAGGTCCTCGACTTCGGCGTCGGAGTCGGTGAGGTGCACGGCTTCCTTGGCGCTGAAGACCACGTTCTCGATCTTCTTGACCTTGGTGGGGGAGCCGGGGAGGCCGCACTGTTCGCGGTCGGCGCCCACGAAGTCGGCGCTCCACTCGCCGATCTGCAGGTAGGGCTTGGCGTCGACGAGGGGCTTGCGCTTGTCGTCGTCACAGAGCTCGCTGGGAGCGGCAGCGTACTTGTATTTCTGTATTGCCTTGGCGTTGCGTGGGCGACACTCCTCGGCGGAGCCGTTTACGGTGATGAGCAGGGGCAGAGGAGCGGTGACGGTCTCGATGCCGTTCTCGATGCGGCGGCGTATGGTGACGCGTCCATCCTTGACTTCGCCCACCTCCTCGGCGTATGTCACCTGGGGGAGGCCGAGCTTCTCGGCGATCTGCGGGCCTACCTGTGCGGTGTCGCCGTCGATGGCCTGGCGGCCGCCGAGGATGAGGTCGAAGTCGCCGAGCTTGCGCACTGCGGTGGCAAGGGCGTAGGAGGTGGCCAGGGTGTCGGAGCCGGCGAAGGCACGGTCGGAGAGCACCACGCCGTTGTCGGCGCCACGGTACAGGCCTTCGCGCACAATCTCGGCAGCGCGGCCCGGTCCCATGGTCAGCAGCGTGACGGTGGTGCCGGGATAGCGGTCCTTGAGCTGGAAAGCCTGCTCAAGCGCGTTGAGGTCTTCGGGGTTGAAAATGGCCGGCAGAGCGGCGCGGTTTACGGTGCCGTCGGCCTTCATGGCATCCTTTCCCACGTTGCGGGTGTCGGGTACCTGCTTGGCCAGCACTATGATTTTCAAACTCATATTTTGTCGGTTATGTTTTTCTACACACGATGCCCGTGAAGCTGAGAGCTGAGGACTTAGAGCTGAGAGACAGCTGAAACCGTTTCGCTCCCGAACTGCGCACGAGCATAAATTTCGTGCAAATTTAATAAAAGACCTTGACATACACAAATTTCGGTCTTGCAGGGACCCACGGCCCGTGCGTCCGCCAGTGGTGAGGTAAATGTGGCGATAAAGAAGGGAGGTCGGTTTTCAGGCCGCCCTCCCTGCGTTCGGACTGGCACTTGCGTCGAGCTGAGGCTCGACGCAAGGCCCGTCTCAGATTAATCCTGGATCAGCACCCTCTTGACCTTGTTGCCGGCGATGCGGATGTAGGGACTTCCACGACCGTGACGATCTCTTTCGGCTTGCCGTTGCCGGGAATAATGTACGGGGCCATCATGTAGACGGTCTTTTCCTGAAAAAGTATTACTGTATGGCGAAAATCCTCTATAAGCCGAAGCAACACCATGGAAAAGTCAGCCCGATGAATGAGGGCTTAGTCCCCGAGATATGACTTGAGCAGGCGACTTTTCTGACCTTTGAGTCGCCGTATGGCCTTCTCCTTAATCTGTCGCACGCGTTCGCGGGTGAGGTCGAACTTGGCGCCTATCTCCTCGAGGGTCATCTCCTGGCCTCCGATGCCAAAGAACATCTGCACTATGGCACGCTCGCGGTCGTCGAGCTGCTGCAGGGCGCGGTTGATTTCCTTGGCCAGGGACTCATGGTTGAGCTGTCGGTCGGGGGTGGGGATGTCGTCGTTGACAAGCACGTCGAGCAGGGAATTCTCCTCTCCGTCGGCGAAAGGGGCGTCGACCGAGACGTGTCGGCCGGACACTTTCATGGTGTCGGCGACTTTCTCTGGTGCGAGTTCGAGGCGGTCAGCCAGTTCCTCGGCGCTCGGCAGCCGCTCGTATTCCTGCTCGAAGCGGCTGCGCTCCTTGTTTATCTTGTTGAGGGAGCCGACCTGGTTGAGCGGTAGGCGCACGATGCGGCTCTGCTCGGCCAGGGCCTGTAGGATGGACTGGCGGATCCACCACACGGCGTAGCTGATGAACTTGAAGCCGCGCGTCTCGTCAAACTTCTGCGCGGCGCGTATCAGTCCGAGATTCCCCTCGTTGATAAGGTCGGGGAGGCTGAGGCCCTGATTCTGGTACTGCTTGGCCACGGAGACGACGAAGCGCAGGTTTGCGCGCACCAGCTTGTCGAGGGCCTTGCGGTCCCCCTGGCGGATGCGTCGGGCGAGTTCGACCTCGTCCTGCACGGAAATCAGCTCTTCGCGGCCTATCTCTCCGAGGTAACGGTCAAGGGCCTTGCTGTCGCGCGAGGTGATGGAGGGATTTATCTTGAGTTGTCGCATTAGTCGTAAAAATAAGCTACATCTACAGTCAGGGATAGTGAGTAAGTGCGGGCTGTGATGCAATGCGTTGGAGATATGCCTGAAATTCTACGATTCAAGGCGTTAAGCTAAAGCCGACAACGATGCATGGTGCCTGCAGGCACACAGTATCTGCGTCATTAAAACACCACGGGAGAACGGTTTGTTGCCGATATACTGTTAACAAATGTTAACAGTATAGAGTTGACAGATGGCTAACGCACGTGTGACATCCTCTACTCCCAGCTTTAACTCAACTAAAAGAGCAGAGCTATGCGATAAGTAACCCACGCCAGCGCCCAGGCCACGAAGGTGTTGTAGACGAGCGAGAAGAGGCCGTAGCGCCAGTCATGGGCTTCGCGTACGATGGCAATCATGGTCGCTATGCAGGGGAAGTAGATGAGGACGAATACCATGAAGGCCAGGGCGGTGGCCTTGGTGAATGGGGCCTTGCCGCTCACGGGAGAGGGTGTCGTTAGGCGTTCGGCCAGCAGCTGGCTGTCGTCGCCGTCGCCGGTATAGAGCACGCCTAGGGTGGAGACGACGATTTCCTTGGCCGGGAGGCCGGCCAGCAGCGATACTGTGGCCTTCCAGTCGAAGCCGAGCGGCTCCACGGCGGGCTGCACGAAGCGGCCGATGTTGCCGAGGATGGAGTTCTGCTGCTGGTACTGGGTGGTGATGAGCGCCATCTCGTCTTCTGGGGAAATGGTGTCGGCCAGGGCTTTGTCATAGGAGCGGAGCTCCTGGCGACATTCGGCGGCGTACCGGGCGGGCACCTGCTGTTCGTCGACACGGGGGAAGTAGCTGAGGGCCCAGATGATGGCCGAGGCGATGAGGATGAGTCCGCCCATCTTCCTGAGGTACTGGCTGGCCTTGGTCCACATGCCGCGCATGGTGGCCTTGGCCGTCGGGATGCGGTAGGGGGGCAGCTCCATAACGAACGGGGTTTCGTCGGCGTGGAACCAGAAGCGGCGCAGCAGGCGGGCCGTGATGGCCGCCACGGCGATACCTAATACGTATAGGAAGACGAACACCCAGGCGTTGCCGCCGAAGAAGCAGCCTACCAACAGCACGTAGATCGGGATGCGCGCCGAACAGCTCATGAAGGGGATTATCAGTATGGTGATCAGGCGCGAGGACTTGCTCTCGATGATACGCGTGGACATGATGGCCGGGACGCTGCAGCCGAAGCCCATCACCATCGGAATGAACGACTTGCCGTGCAGCCCGAGTCGGTGCATCAGCTTGTCCATGATGAAGGCTACGCGAGCCATGTACCCGCTGTCCTCCATGAACGAGATGAAGGCATATAAGATAAGGATATTTGGCAGGAAGACTATGACGGAGCCGACGCCGCCGATGACGCCGTCGAGCAGCAGGTCCTTGAAGGGGCCGTCGGGCATATGCTCGCTGACAAGGCCGGAAATCCAGGCCACGAGCTGTTCTATCCACTCCATGGGGTAGGCGCCGACCTGGAAAGTGGCCCAGAACATCAGCCACATCACCAGCAGGAAGATTGGGAAGCCGAAGAGCTTGTTGGTGACGAAAGCGTCGATGATGTCGGTGGTCTTGTTCTTGTTGGTGTTCCTGCGGTCCATGGTCTCGGCCAGGGCGCCGTCAATGAAGCCGTACTTCTCGGCCGAGACGATGGCCTGCATATCGTCGCCGAGCTGTCCCTCGATGCGTTTCTCTTCGCGGTCGCGCAATTCGCGCCACTCCGGATACTGCGGGTATTTCTTGAGAATGCCCTCTATCTCGGGATCATGCTCCAGGAACTTTATGGCCAGGAAGCGGGGCGAGAAGTGTCCGCTGATCTCTGGCACCTGCTTGAAGACCTTGTTGAGAGTGCTGACGCCTTCTTCGACTTCGGGGCGCATCCTGACGTGGATGTGGCGGACTTCCTTGGCACGGTCCTCGAAGGTCTCTATGACTTTGTTGAGGAGCTCGTGGACGCCCATTCCGGTTGATGCCACCGTGGGCACGATAGGCACACCGAGCATCTTGCCGAGCAGGTCGGTGTCGAGGCGTATGTTCTCCTTCTTCAGCTCGTCGAACATGTTCAGGGCGATGACCATGCTTCGGTTCATGTCGATGAGCTCTGTAGTGAGGAAGAGGTTGCGCTCCAGGTTGCTGGCCACGACGACATTGACAATGACGTCGGGCGTCTCCTCGCGCAGGTAGCGGACCACGTACTGTTCCTCGGGCGAATAGACACTCAGGGAGTATGTGCCGGGCAGGTCGACGATGTTGATGCGGTAGCCCTTGTAGCGGACGCTGCCCTCCTTGGCGCCGACGGTGACGCCGGCGTAGTTGCCGACGTGCTCGTGGGCGCCGCTGACCATGTTGAACAGGGAGGTCTTGCCGCAGTTGGGATTGCCGAGCAGGGCCACGTTGATGACCTTTTCGCCGTGGTGGTCTCGATGCTCCTGCGGATGGTCGATGGCGACGTCATGGACGTCAGAAATGGTGTCCTTGACGGGTTTGCCCTCTACGGCGACTTCGATGAGGTCGGCCTCGGCGCGGCGCAGAGAGACCTCGTAGCCCATGATGGAGTACTTGATGGGGTCGTGGAGCGGGGCGTTGAGCACGACGTTGACTATGCGCCCCTTGACGAAGCCCATCTCCATGACGCGCTTGCGGAAGGCGCTATGGCCAAGTATCTTGATGATCACGCCCTTCTGGCCGGGCTGCAGATCCGATAATAACATCCTTTATACGTGTATTTATGCAAAATTACCAAGATGCGGCGAGGTGACCAAAAATCCGGCTGAAAATACTCACTATTGAGTATGTTGGAAAGGTGAAAAAACGACGGCAGGGAGGTTTCAGGCTCGTCTGTCGTCGTTTCATGTGATTTATCGGCGATGGTGCTCGCTGTCGTGCCTGCTTTCTGTGCGTGGCTTGCGGTGTTGGCTTTCCGACCGCCGGTCGGAACCGTGGTGGCGGTCACTGCGCGGAGGCTGCTGATAGCCTTTCTGCCGTTTGGGTTGCTTGGGGGGCTTTGGAGGCTTAGGCGGCTTTGGAGGTTTTGGTGGTTTCGGAGGTTTCGGAGGTTTCGGCGGTTTCGGCGGATGCCGGTGTGGCGGGCGCGGACCGGGACGGTTGTATTCCGGGTAATAGTCGTATTCGTAGATGGGGCGCGAGCACGACGGCAGTAGGAAAGCCAACACGAGGGCAGCTATCGCCAGCAAGGTAAGTCGACGTCTCATAAGCTTCGGATTGGGGTTATTCGTCGTTGATTTCCTCCTGCATCACATAGCACTGGCGTAGCAGGTTGATGAGCATGACCATGGCATGGTTGGTGGCCGACTCAATGACTTCGTTACGGTCACCCTTGAAGCGCATGCACTCGGTGACGAGGGTGTCGCAGTACTTGACTGCTATCCATACTGTGCCTATGGGCTTGAGGGCGGTTCCGCCGTCGGGACCGGCGATGCCGGAGGTTGCGATGCCGCAGGCGGTGTGCATGAGGCGGCAGACGCCGCGGGCCATCTCTTCGACCACCTTCTGGCTGACGGCGCCAAACTTTTCGAGGGTGGAGCGGCTGACTCCGAGCACATCGGCCTTGACGTCGTTGCTGTAGCTGACTACGCTGCCGAGGAAGTAGTTGCTGGAGCCAGGCACCTGCACGATGCGGTGGGCAAGATTGCCGCCGGTGCAGCTCTCGGCGCACGAAACGGTGAGTTCGCGCTCGCTCAACAACTGGCCCAGGATCTGTGCCGGGGTGACATTCTCGGTAGCTATCACCTCGTGCGGGAAAAGGTCCACGAGCGACTGCCGCAGGCGGTTGAGATTGAAGCGCAACAGGCCCACGGACTTGTGCACACCGACCATGGTGATGTGCGTGAGCATGCCGTAGGTGCGGTGGTGTATGTCGATATACTCCGGCAGGGCCTGCGAGAAGTGGTCGATGACTACCGTAATCTCGTCGTGGCTGTAGCCGTAGATGACGATGTAGCGCTGGTCAACGCTCATTTCCTCGTTTTTCTTTTTCTTGGTCTCGCTCATGTGTAGCTTAGAGTTTAGAGTTGAGAGTTGCCGGAAAGATGAGGGCCGCGACTCTCAACTCTACACTCTCAACTTGTTTCTCCTTTATACGGAAACGCGTGCGAAAGGTGGTAGGTTCATGGCGCCTCGATATCCTTCGCGGAATCGCATCATGCCGGCCACGGCCACCATGGCGGCGTTGTCGGTAGTGAACTGCAGTTGGGGAATCCAGGGGCAGATGTCGTGGCGGCGGCAAAAAGCCTCGGTGGCGGCACGCATGCCGGAATTGGCTGACACGCCACCACCGATGCTGAGGTGCCTGACAGGATTCTGATGAAACGCCTTCTCCAGCTTGTCGAAGAGAATGTCGACGATGGTCTTCTGAAGCGAGGCGGCCAGGTCGGCCTTTCGTTTCACCACGAACTCAGGGTCTTTCCTCTGCCCGTCACGCAGAGTATAGAGGAAGGAGGTCTTGAGTCCGGAGAAGGAGTAGTCGAGGTCGGGGATATGCGGTTTGCCGAAGTGGAAGGCGTCAGGGTCGCCCTGTTGTGCCAGGCGGTCGATGTGCGGGCCGCCGGGGTAGGGTAGCCCCATGGCCTTGGCGCACTTGTCGAAGGCCTCTCCGGCGGCGTCGTCGATGGTCTGGCCCAGAATCCGCATTTTCTCGGCGCTTTCCACGAGTATGATCTGGGAGTTGCCGCCGCTGGCCAGCAGGCACATGTACGGAAACTCCGGCACCTCGTCGTCAGGGGTCTTTTTGACGAATGGTGCCAGGACGTGTCCATGGAGGTGGTTGACGTCCACCAGGGGTATGTTGAGAGCGGAAGCGAAGCCCTTGGCGAAGGCGCTGCCGACGAGCAGGGAGCCGAGCAGTCCGGGCCCGCGGGTGTAGGCGATGGCCGTCAAGTCCTCTTTCTTGACTCCGGCCTGCCGCAGGGCCTCGCTGACTACCGGCACGATGTTCTGCTGGTGTGCGCGGCTGGCGAGTTCGGGGACTACGCCGCCGTAGAGTTCGTGTACCCTTTGACTGGCGATGACGTTGCTCAGCAGCAGTCCGTCACGCAGGACTGCCGCCGAGGTATCGTCGCAGGATGACTCTATTCCGAGAATTATTTCGGGCATTTCAATTATTTTTGGATGCCGTCGCGGCGGAGCAGAGCGTCGATGGTGGGCTGCTTGCCGCGGAAGCCGACGTAGAGCTCCATGGGGTCGACGGTGCCGCCGCTCTGGAGCATATGGCGGAAGGCCTTGGCGGTCTTCTGGTCAAAGATGCCTGCCTCCTGGAAGGCGGAGAAGGCGTCGGCGTCGAGCAGCTCGGACCACTTGTAGCCGTAGTAGCCGGCAGCATATCCGCCGCTGAAGATGTGGCCGAAGGCAGGCGAGATGAGGGTGCCTTCGACAGGCTCGAAAATCTGGACGTCCTTCAGGGCCTCCTTCTCGAAGTCGGCGATGGACTGGGAGGCGCGCAGGGGCTCCTCGAGAGTGTAGTAGGCCATGTCGAGCTCGCCGAAGTTGAGCTGGCGCATACAGGCGTAGGCAGCGCCGAACTGGCTGGAGCGGATAAACTTATTGATGAGGTCGGCAGGCATCTTCTTGCCGGTCTTGTAGTGTCTGGCGAATCCGTCTAAGTACTGCTTCTGCGTCAGGTAGTTCTCGTTGAACTGGGAGAAGAGCTCCACGAAGTCCTGGTAGACGTTAGTGCCGCAGAGGGAGGCGTAGGTGGTGTTGGCCGAAAGGCCGTGCAATGCGTGGCCGAACTCGTGCAGGAAGGTCTCCACCTCGTAGGGGTTGAGCAGGCTGGGGTCGTTGCCGACGGGCTTGGTGAAGTTGCAGACGATGGAGATGACGGGGTACTCGCGCACTCCGTTGTCGTCGCGACTCTCGGGACGGAACTCTGTCATCCAGGCGCCGGGGGCCTTGCCAGGACGGTAGTAGAAGTCGGCGTAGAGGAGACCGAGGAGCTTACCGTCGGGGCCCATGACGTCGAAGGCTTTTACTTCGGGGTTATAGACGGGAAGCTTCTTGTTCTCCACGAACTTGTAGCCGTAGAGCCTGGTGGCCAGGCCGAGGACACCCTTGATAGTGTTGTCGAGCTCGAAGTAGGGGCGCATGTCCTCGTCGTTGAAGGCGTACTGCTCGTTCTTGAGCTTGTTGGACCAGTAGGAATAGTCCCAGGGGGAGAGCACGAAGTCGGCGCCCTGTGCCTTGCGGGCATAGTCCTGGATTTCAGCGAGCTCGCGCTGCATTGAGGGCTTGTAGGCGTCGCGCAGCTGGGTGAGGAAGCCACGCACGGTGGGCACGTCCTTGGCCATCTTGGAACTGAGGGCGTAGGCGGCGTAATTTGGGAAACCGAGGAGCCTGGCCTGCTCCTGGCGCACGTTGGCTATGTCCTTGAGAATCTGGGTATTGTCGAACTCACCACCGACGTTGCGGGAGTTGTATAGACGGTACATCTTCTCGCGGACGTCACGGTTGTCTGCGTACTTCATCAGCGGGGAGTAGCTGGGATAGAAGACGGTGAAGAGGTAGAGATTGGGGTCATCGGGTTTGCCGTCAGCGCGAAGGGCTTCGGTCGCTTCCTCGCGGGCGGCCTGCTTCACGGTCTCGGGGAGGCCGGAGAGCTGGCCGGCGGTGAGCCAAAGGCGGGCGTCGGGAGCCTTCATGCCGTTGGTGACGTTTTGGGCGAAGCGGATCTGGAGGTCGCTGAGCTCGGTGGTTAGGGCGGCGAAGCGCTCGCGGTCCTTGCCGGTGAGGTTGGCGCCGCTGGCCACGAAGCCCTTGTAAGTCTCCTGGGTAAGACGGCGCTGCTCGGGCGTCAGGGAGGCGTCTTTGTCAAGGTTGTCGTAGACGGCCTTGACACGCTGCCACAGGCCCTCGTTGAGCATTACCGAGGAATAGTGCCTGGCGAGTTCGGGTGCCAGGCGGGCCTGCATCTTCTGGAGCACGGTGTCGCCGGTGGCGTGCTCCACGTTGCCGAGGGCGAGCTCTGCGCCGGTGAGGAGCTTGCCGCTGCGGTCGAGGGCGGCAATGGTGTTCTCGAAGGTCGGCACGGAGCGCTGGTTGACGATTGCCTCGATCTCGCGGTTCTGGTCGGCCATGCCCTGACGGATGGCATCCTCGTAGTCGGCCGAGGTAATCTTGTCGAATGGAAGGCCGACGGCCACTGCCGGATTCGACGGGTTATTGAAGTAGCCCACGAGCGGATTTTCGCGTCCCTGGGCGTCGTTGGTGGTTATTGTCATGATTGAAAATGCTGCCAAGGCAGCGGCTGCGAATTTCTTCATTGGCTATGGTGGGTTCGTTTATGCGGTTGGTTCGAGTGCGATGGCCAGCACCTCGTCGAGGGTTTTCACGTAGTGGAAAGTGAGTCCTTCGAGGTACTGTGCGGGTATCTTATCTATGTCCTTTTCGTTTTCGTGGCAGAGGATTACCTCGTGTGCGCCGGAGCGCTTGGCGGCGAGAATCTTCTCTTTGATGCCGCCCACGGGGATAACCTTGCCGCGCAGGGTTATCTCGCCTGTCATGGCGATGCGCGGACGCACCTTGCGTCCGGTGAGGACGGAGGTGAGGGCGGTGGCGATGGTGATGCCGGCCGAGGGGCCGTCCTTGGGCACGGCGCCTTCCGGCACGTGGATGTGAACGTCTTTCTTGGTGAAAATCTCGGGGTCTATGCCGAGTTCGGGAGCGTGTGCCTTGAGGTACTGGAGGGCGAGCTGGGCCGACTCCTTCATGACGTCGCCCAGGTTGCCGGTAAGCGAGAGCTTGTCTCCCTTGCCGGGGATGAGGGCGGTCTCGATAAAAAGCACTTCGCCACCGACGCTGGTCCAGGCCAGACCGGTGACCACACCCACCTGCGGTTCGTCGCTGATAACGTCCGGTATCACCTCCTCGGGTCCCATGAACTCGTCTATCTCCTTGGGTGTGATAAGCCTGGGAAAAGGCTTTTCGGTGGCCTTGAGCATGCCGAGGCGGCGGATTACCTTGGCGATCTTCTTTTCCAGCAGGCGGACTCCGCTCTCACGGGTGTAGCTGTCGATAATCTTGCGCAGGGCCTCGGGCGAGAATTCCACCTCGTCGGCGGCGAAGCCGTGCTGGGCGAGCATCTTGCCAACCAGGTGGCGACGGCCTATCTCCACCTTCTCCTCGGTGACGTAGCCGGTTATCTCGACCAGCTCCATGCGGTCGAGCAGGGGGCGGGAGACGGCGCTGAGGTCGTTGGCGGTGGCGATGAACATCACCCGCGAGAGATCGTAGTCGAAGTCGAGGTAGTTGTCGTGGAAGTGGCTGTTCTGCTCTGGGTCGAGGACCTCGAGCAGGGCGGTGGATGGGTCTCCCTTGAAGTCATGGCCAATCTTGTCGACCTCGTCGAGGACGATAACGGGGTTGTTGGTCTTGCACGACTTCAGGGCGGTGATGACACGGCCGGGAAGGGCGCCGATGTATGTGCGGCGGTGTCCGCGAATCTCGGCCTCGTCGTGCAGGCCGCCGAGGGAAATGCGGGCATACTCGCGACCGAGCGCACGGGCTATGCTCTTGCCCAGTGAGGTCTTGCCGACGCCGGGAGGACCGTATAGGCAGAGTATAGGGGCGCGCATGTCGCTGCGTAGCTTGAGCACGGCCACCTGCTCAAGGATTCGTTCCTTGACGTCCTCCAGGCCGTAATGGTCCTCCTCGAGCGTCTGTCGCACTCGGTCCACGTCGATGGCCTTCTTCTCGGTCTTGTTCCAGGGCAGAGAGAGGAAGGTGTCGAGGTACTGGTACTGTATGCTGTACTCGGGGTTCTGGGCATTGAAGCGGTCGAGCTTGCGAAGCTCCTTCTCGAAGTGCTGTCGGGCCTCCTTGGACCACGACATCTTGCGGGCGCGGGCGGCGAGCTCGTCGGCGTCCTCGTCCTCGACGCTGCTGCCCAGCTCCTCCTGGATGGTGCGGATCTGCTGCTGCAGGAAGTGGTCGCGCTGCTGGCGGGTGAGCTGCTCGGCCGTCTTATCCTGGATTTCGGAGCGTATGCGCATGAACTGGGTGGCCTCGCTGAGCTTGCGGGCCAGGTACTCGTAGCGCTCCATGGCGTTGTCCATCTCCAGCATGTGGAACTTGTCATCGTTGCTGAAGGGGGAGTTGGCGCAGATGAATGCTATGCGCATCACCGGGCTGTCCATGTTCTCGAGGTTGCGGGCCATCTCCTTGGTCTCCTGGGTGTCGACAATCTTGAGCAGGCCGTCGAACAGGTCCATGCAGGTCTTGATGAGCACGGCCATCCGCTCCTTGCCTTCCTTGTCATCGGGCAGGAGCTCGTCGCGCAGCTCGAGTCGGCCGCGCAGATAAGGGGAGCGGGAGCGGAGGGATTTGAGTTGCACGCGGGGGCCGGTCTTGATGACTGCCGAGACGTTGCCGTCGGGAAGCTGCACCTTGTCCATGATGGTGCCGAGCACGCCGACAGGGTACAGGTCGCGCTTGCCGGGGGCCTCTACCTCCGAGTCGCGCTGGGCCACGAGAGCTATCACCTCGTTGTTCTTCTCGGCCTCGTCGACGAGCTGGAGCGACGACTCGCGCGCCAGGCCGACGGGGATGAGCATGCCGGAGAAGACCGGACTGCCACGCAGGGCCAGCACCGGCATGTTGTCCATGTCGATGAGGGGCATGCCCGGTTCGTTGGGGTTCACGCCCAGATCCTCCAGCTTTATGGTGGTGTCGTTTTTCTGTTTTTTCATTTAAATGAAAAGCTGTTTTTCTTCAGTGGGCAAATATCGCGCCGAAAGGGTGACTGAGCCTCCCTCTCTTTCCTCGGCGAAACATCCGCCAGGGGCCGGAGCCCTTGTAATTACACCACAAAGTTAACACTATGTTTTGATATTAGCAAATTCCGTTCTAACTTTGCGGACATGAAAGAGAGGCTTTTCCGGTTCAAGGAGTTTGCGGTGCGGCACGAGCTATCGGCCATGAAGGTTGGTGTCGACGGAGTGCTGCTGGGCGCCTGGGCCGACGTAAGCGGCAATACGCTGCTCGACGTCGGCACCGGCTGCGGACTGCTGGCCCTGATGGCCCTCCAGCGCAACCCCGGGCTGCAGGTCCTCGGCATAGACATCCATGCCCCGAGCATCGAGGAGGCACAGGCCAACGCCGCCGATACCCCCTGGGACGATAAAGTTCGCTTCGACTGCCGCAGCTTCCGCAGGCAGCTGTCGATGGGGTGGCGGTTCGACTTGATTATCAGCAATCCGCCATTCTTCAACGCCGGTGTGAACAGCCCGAAAGATGACCGGGAGCGCAGCCGCCATGCCGACGACCTGTCGCCCCAGGCGCTGATCGTTCATGCGACCAAGCTGCTCAACCCTGGCGGTCGGCTCTGCATGATAACCCCTCGCGACCAGCTCGACGGTCTCTTGGCGCTGGCACAAACGCATCGGTTGGTCCCACGGCGGCTGACAGAGGTGACGACCGTGGAGGGGAAAGCTCCCAAGCGCCTGCTCAGCGAATGGGAATGCAATATCGGGACGCACCAGGGTGCGTCCGCAGGCGGCGACACAGTAGCGGACGCACCAGAGTGCACCCCGACGCTCCTTAGCATAGAGGAGGGAAAGGGAGCGAATCGACGCTTCTCCAAAGAGTATATGACTCTGTGCGCGCCTTTCTACTTGCATTTTTAGATTTTTAGGAGGTAGGCGCCGCGCTGAAGCGTACGCCAATTAAAAAAGAAAAACTTCCCTCTACTCCTTCTCAACTCTACTCACCCTGCTTTTAACTCTCCTTAAATAACTATAAAGTGGAGACGGCGACAAAATAATAATCCCTATTGGCACGATTATTGTTAATGAAGTAACAAGAAAATTATGGCCCTGCGGTTTACCCATACGGGCCTCACAATATAGTAACATGACCCATAACTTCGAACAGCAATTCAAGCCTGTCATCGATCGTGCCGTGCGCGAGGCCAGGTCCCTGTCGTCGCCCGTGGTGATGCCGGAGCACCTGCTCCTGGGCAGCATGCGGCCGCAGGGCGCCACCATGCGCCGCATCTTCAACACCCTGAAGCTGCCTGTAAACACCATGATAGAGGAGCTTGAAAGCCGTATCCGGGAGACAAACGCCGACAGCCCCGAACAGGACGACATGCCGCGCCTGGGCGACGAGCGCATTCATCCCGCCTCCATCCGCTACCTCAAGCTGGCGCTGGCCGAGGCCCGACGCATGCGCAGCCCCGGTCTCTTCGGCGCGCACCTGCTCCTTGCCCTTATACACGACCCCCGCTCGCTCGACAATGACTTCCTGGGCGAGTTCAAGAAGAAATACCTCAACTTCGACATCTCCATGTCCATCAACAACCCCTTCGGCGACGAGGAGGCCCCCGAACCCTTCACCGACGGCTTCCAGCCCGAGGACGACGAGGAGGATGACACCGCCGAGCAGCCCGGACGCCGCGTCCGCCGTCGCAAAGATGATGGAGACAGGCCCGGCTCCTCCACCCCGGCGCTCGACAAGTTCGGCGTCGACATGACCGCCAAGGCTGCCGCCGGTCAGCTCGATCCCGTAGTAGGCCGAAGCGTCGAAATTGAGCGAGTGGCCCAGATCCTGAGCCGCCGCAAGAAGAACAACCCCGTACTCATCGGCGAGCCGGGCGTGGGCAAGTCCGCCATCGTGGAAGGCCTGGCCCTGCGCATCGTCCAGAAGAAGGTCAGCCGCATCCTATTCGACAAGCGCGTAGTGGCCCTGGACATGGCCTCCGTGGTAGCCGGCACCAAGTACCGCGGACAGTTCGAGGAGCGCATCAAGGCATTGCTCGACGAACTTGCATCTCACCCGGAGATCATCCTCTTCATCGACGAGCTACACACCATCGTCGGCGCCGGCTCGGCTCCAGGCTCCATGGACGCCGCCAACATGCTCAAGCCGGCCCTGGCACGAGGCGACATACAGTGCATCGGCGCCACAACCCTCGACGAATACCGCCAGAACATCGAAAAAGACGGCGCACTCGAACGCCGTTTCCAGAAAGTGATGGTGGAGGCCACCACTCCCGAAGAGACCCTGGAGATTCTTCGCCAGGTAAAAAGCAAGTACGAGGAACACCATAACGTCTGCTACAGCGACGATGCCTTGCAGGCCTGCGTCAACCTCACGGAACGGTACGTGAGCGACCGTACTTTCCCCGACAAGGCGCTCGACGCTCTTGACGAGGCCGGTTCGCGAGTGCATATCTCCAATATCCGTGTGCCGGAGGAGATAGAGAAGCTCGAAAAGGAAATAGAGACAGCCCACGAGGAGAAGCTGGAGGCGGCCCGCAAGGAGCAGTATGACCTCGCCGCCGAGAAGCGCGACAAGGAAGCCCAACTGCGGCAGGACCTCGAGACTGCCCAGGCCGACTGGCAGAAGCAGCTCGAAGCGGAACGCCAGCCTGTCGGCGAGGAGGAAGTCGCCGAGGTCGTGGCCATGATGACGGGCGTCCCTACCGTCCGCATCGCGCAGGCCGAAGGTTCGCGTCTGCTCCACATGCCCGAGGCCCTCAAGGGTTCCGTAATCGGCCAGGATGCCGCCGTCAACAAGATTGTCAAGGCCATCCAGCGTAACCGTCTCGGACTCAAGGACCCCGACAAGCCCATCGGCGTGTTCATGTTCCTCGGCTCCACAGGCGTCGGCAAGACACACCTGGCCAAGAAGCTCAGCGAGTACCTCTTCGACTCTCCCGATGCCCTCATCCGCATTGACATGAGCGAGTACATGGAGAAGTTCACCGTCTCCCGCCTGGTCGGCGCCCCTCCGGGATACGTCGGCTACGAAGAGGGTGGCCAGCTCACCGAGAAGGTACGTCGCAAGCCCTATTCAGTGGTTCTGCTCGATGAGATGGAGAAGGCTCACCCGGACGTGTTCAACCTGCTGCTGCAGGTTATGGACGAAGGTCGACTCACCGACTCGCTCGGCCGCCGCATCGACTTCAAGAACACGATTCTGATCATGACCAGCAATGTCGGCTCTCGGCAGCTCAAGGACTTCGGCTCCGGCGTCGGATTCAACACCGGCACTCCGAGCAGCGAGCAGGCCCACGGCGTCATCACCAAGGCACTGAGCCGACAGTTCTCACCGGAGTTCCTGAACCGTATCGACGACATCGTGATGTTCGAGAACCTGGGCCGCGAGGAGCTGGTGAAGATCATCGACATCGAGTTGAATGGCTTTCTGTGCCGCATCGACAAGATGGGCTACAAGCTGCATCTGACCGACTCCGCCAAGAACTTCCTGGCCGACAAGGGCTACGATCCCCAGTACGGTGCCCGTCCACTTGCCCGCTCAATCCAGAAGTACCTGGAAGATCCCCTGGCCGAGCTGATGCTGGAGCGTAACGCCGCCAAGCAGTCCGGCACAGACATCGAGGTCGACTACCACGACGGCGACGAGAAGCTGACTCTCACTGCAAAAGAAATGTAGGGACGCAGGCTCGTGCGTCCGAAAAGTTAGGAACTTACCCATTTGGCTTCCCATCGGGCAAAGCGTTCCGAGAAATCCGCCGAGGTGCTTGTCTTGAGAAAATAGGCAAGGTCGAAGTATGATACTCCCCGGTTTTCAGACAGCCACAATGATGGCGGCATGACAATGAAAAATCCTGCAACTCGCTGAGTTGCAGGATTTTTCGGTATCTTTCATAAGACTTTTGTGGAGATGGAGGGAGTCGAACCCTCGTCCAAACGTGGACTCAGAAAGGTTTCTACATGCTTAGCCATCCAATTGGTTTTCGACCGAGGGCAGGCTGGTGGCGGCCAACCCGCGGCTTAGCTCCTTAGTTTCGAAAGACGGTCGGAGCGGCCGCCTTCCTATTTGCGAATTTATTAGCACCGCCTTGTCGAAACGCCTCGCAACGGGGCAATCGGGCGATGTCTCGTCTGCGCCACCTGTGGCGCGGATTAAGCGATCCTACTATGCTTCAGATCAAGCAGCGAGAGCGTAATTGTTATTTTCGCCAGTTATAGGTCGATGTCGAGATATTTGAGAGCGTCAACATCGGCGCTCTGCATGCTTGCTTGCCGCTTCTACACGCTGTCAAAACCAGTCATCCCCGGATTTGCTGCGGTCGGTAAAAACTTTAGCTTGCAAAGGTAAGTTTTTTTCGCCGTCTGTGCAAGAGAGAATATTCGGTTTTATGGATTTTTAACATTGTATAGAAAAGGGAAGGCGCCGCGCTAAAGTGGACGTCGGTAACAGAGGCATAGCTTCGACTGTCCGTGCGACAACGCCAATTCAGTCCTTGAGGTAGTACTCGATATCAGAGACGACGCAGACGGTCTTGATCTTGCCACGCTTGGAGTGAGGATCTTCGGCGAACTTGTCGGCGCCCTTGCGGGCGCTCCAAATGGCCTCGCGATCATGGCAGACTGGCCGACCGAGGCAAAGGATGCGATGCGGTTGTCGAGTTTCATTTTGGAGAAATTTTGGGTAAGGTGAGGCGGAGTGAGAGGTAGCCGCCTACACCGGCGAGCAAGGACCCGACGACGATGCCGAGCTTGGAAGCGTTGAGGGTCAGAGAGGCGATAGCATCGCCGGTGCCGAATGAGAGGTTGGCGATGAACAGGGACACGGTGAAGCCTATGCCGCCGAGCAGGGCTATGGAAGCCATCTGGCGCCAGTTGCAACCTTCGGGGATGCTGGCCCAGCCGAGCTTTACGGTCAGCAGGGAGAAGCAAAAGATGCCGATGAACTTGCCGGCGATGAGACTGACGATGATGGTCAGGCTGATGCCGGAGAAGAGCGTGTTCAGCTGTAGATCGCCGAAGTAGATGCCGGCGTTGGCGAAGGCGAACAGAGGAACTATGAGGTAGTTGACGACGGGATGAAGGGAGTCCTCGAGGTCCTGGAGGGGGGATATGACCTTATCGGATGCTGACTCTATCTCTTTGAGCCAGTTCATCTGCTGATGGCTGAGAATGGTACGCTTTGTGAGCTGCTCTTCGTCTTCGCGGGAGAAGAGGCCGATGTTGCGGCGGATGGTCTTGATGTATCCTTTGGGGGCGAAGAGGGGCCGTGCGGGGACGCAGAAGGCGATGAGGACTCCGGCGATGGTGGGGTGTATGCCGGCGTTGAGGAAGAGGAACCACACGAAGGCGCCGATGCCGAGGTAGAAGATCTTGCTCTGGATGCGCAAGATGCCTCCGAGCATGAGGATGGCAAACAGCCCGGCGGCTATGAGCAGGAGCCAGAAATTGATGTCGGCCGAGTAGAAGATGGCGATGACGAGGATACCGCCGATGTCGTCGACCACAGCCAGCGTGGTGAGGAAAATCTTGAGCGAGACGGGCACTCGGTCGCCGAGCATTGCGAGGACGCCGAGTGAGAAGGCGATGTCGGTAGCCATGGGGATGGCCATGCCATCGATATATGCCTTATCGGAGGCCATTGCCCAGAAAAGGAGGACGGGGACTACCATTCCTCCGATGGCGCCCATGACGGGCAGCAACGCCTTGCGGAAGCTATGCAGCTCGCCCACCAGGACTTCGCGCTTGATCTCCAGCCCGACGGAGAAGAAGAAGACGGCCATGAGGGCGTCGTTGATGAAAGCCATCAACGACATGGGGTAGCCGTGGTGGCTGAAGAGGTTGAACGAGCCTATCTGGAGGGCTATCTCGTGCGTCCACAGGGAGTTGTAGAAGCTGTTGAGGCCGGGTATGTTGACAAGCAGCAGCGCCAGGACGGAGGCAAGTATTAGCACGTTGCCTCCGCTGGCGTAGTTGCGCAGGGTCTTCCGGGCGGTGTAGAAGGTGCTCATGGATGACGATTCAAAGAGAATATAGCTGTTGCCCGACTACTCTTTCTCACAAGCTGACGTTTCGTGGAGCTGTAAAAAGGTGCAGATGTGGTTATTGAAGTGCCGCAGCTTGGCCTTTTCACAGCTTCCCGTTATTCGTCCATTTCCCAGTTCATGCCCACTACCTGCATGAGGTTGTCGGAACCGTCGTGGCTGAACTCGGTCAAGTTAATGTTGTTGGCGATGTTGACGTAGGATAGCAGGGGGTCGAAGTTGCATAGCAGGGTGAGCAGGGAGTTGTTGCTGACGTTGAGGCGCTGCAGGAAGTTCATGTTGCTCATGTCGAGGTACGACAAGTCGTTCCAGCTGAGGTTGACGAAGGCCAGGGCCGGGCAGTCGGTGATGCCCACGGAGGTGAGGTCGTTGTACGGCGCCCAGAGGTCGTTGAGGGCGGGACAGTTGTTGACGGCCAGCTGAGTGAGGTGGTTGTCAGAGACGAACAGCGTGTTGAGGGCGGGCATGTTCTCCATGTACAGCTTGCTCATGCGGTTATTGTTGAGGTTGAGGTTGGCCAGTGCCTTGCAGCCGGTCATCTGTATTCCGGTGAGCTCGTTGAAGCCGGCGTAGAGGTTCTTGAGGCTGGTGCAGCCGTCAACCACGAGTTCCTCCATGCGGTTGGATGCGCAGTTGAGGGTCTCGAGGTTGATGGCGTTGGAGACGTCGAGGGCGGCCATGGAGTTGGACGAGATGTTGAGCCGCCTGAGCAGGGGTACGGCGCCGAGGTCGATGGAATTGAGGCGGTTGCGGTAGAGCAGCAGCGTCTGGAGCTGAGGCGTCCCGGTGCAATTGAACGACATCAGGCGATTACGGCCGGCGTTGATGTAGGTGAGCTGGGGGCAGTTGGTGACGGTCAGTGCCATGAGTCGGTTGTTGCGCAACTGGAGGCTGGAGAGCATGGGCATGTCGGCGAGGTTGAGCTGGCCGGCAAGTTTCTTGTTGTCCCACTTGATTTCGGTGACGTGACCGTTCTCGACCTTGACGCCCTCCCACGATGCGGGGTTACCGAGATTGGTGATGCCGAGGGCTTCGGCGTTGGTGGCGGCTTCCAGGGCGGGTTGCTGTAGGAAGGCCTGAAGCGAGGCGAGCTCGCCGCCGTTGGTTTTCTTGGCCGACATGCCGCCGATGCATAGTATGAGGGCCACGAGTGTGTAGAGTGTGCGTTTCATAGCGTGTTGTTTGTGAGGATTCTTTTATTTTAAAACGCTCGGTGACGCCGCAGGTTTAGGATAATTGTCGGAATTTTGTATAAATTATGATACGAGTCTCCGCCTGAGGTGGACGGAGACTCGTATCTTGGGGAATCGTTTTTTCTTGGGGAATCGTTTTTTCAGAACCAGTGGAGGTAGGCGAAGTCCTGGCGATAGGGGAGGTCCTTGCTGACGGGGTAGTAGCGGAGGCCGAGGCGGAAATTGCCGCTCTCCTTAATCTGGGTGTGGAGGCTGTATGTGGCCAGGTCTCCCTCGACCTTGTCGAGGTGGAACTGCTCAGTGTGGTCGAAGACGTACTGGCCCTCCTTCTCCTTGTAGATGACGAGTTCCACGGCAATGTCACGACCGAGGCCCTTGGTGTCGAGGGTCACCTGGCACTCCACGGGGTGGCCCATGCGAAGTGCGGCGCCGTTGGCAATGGGCTCCTGCATACGGACGTTGACGACGGAGATCTGGTCCCACAGGGAGGCGACATGCTCCTTCCAGGCCACTATCTCGCGGGCCTTGGCGAAGTCCTTGGCCTCGAGCTTGTGGACGCGCTTTGCCTCGGGCTGGTAGAAACGGCTGATGTAGTCGTCGAGCTGGCGCTGCATGGTGAAGTGGGGCGCGATGTGGCCGATGCTCCGCTTGATGTACTGGATCCAGTCGGGGCTGTAGCCGGCCGAGTTCTTGCGGAAATAGAGGGGTACGATCTCGTTCTCCAGCATGGAGTAGATGGTGGCTGCGTCGAGCTTGTCCTGCTGGGCCTGGTCGGTATATGTGCGCTTGTCGGTGAGGGCCCATCCGGCCTGCTCGTCGAAGCGGAAGCCCTCGTACCACCAGCCGTCGAGGACGGAGAAGTTGAGGACGCCGTTCATCTCGGCCTTCTCGCCAGAGGTGCCGGAGGCCTCCAGCGGGCGAGTGGGGGTATTGAGCCAGATGTCCACTCCGGTGACGAGTCGCTTGGCCACGGTCATGTTGTAGTCCTCGAGGAAGAAGATCTTGCCCATGAACTGGGGCATATGGCTGACCTCGACGATGCGCTTGATGAGGCCCTGTCCGGCACCGTCGGCTGGATGTGCCTTGCCGGAGAAGACGAACTGCACGGGGAACTGCTCGTTGTTGACGATCTTGGCCAGGCGGTCGAGGTCGGTGAAGAGCAGGTGGGCACGCTTGTAAGTGGCGAAGCGGCGGGCAAAGCCGATGATGAGGGCGTTGGGGTTGATGCGGTCGAGCACCTTGACGATCTCGCTGGGGTCGCCCTGGTTCTTGAGCCACTTCTCCTTGAAGTCGCGCTTGACGAAGCCGATGAACTTGTTCTTGAGCTGCACGCGCATATTCCAGATGGCCTCGTCGCTGACGTCGAAGATGCCTTTCCAGGCTTCCGGATCGGACTGATGCTGGAACACCTGCGGGCCGAGGTTCTGCCAGTAGAACTCCTTCCACTCGCTGGCGGCCCAGGTGGGCATGTGCACGCCGTTGGTGACGTAGCCGATGTGGCTCTCCTCGGGGGCGTAGCCCTTCCACAGGCCGGCGAACATGCGCTTGCTCACCTCGCCGTGGAGCCAGCTGACGCCGTTGGCCTCCTGGCACGTCTTCAGTGCGAAGAACGACATGCAGAAGCGCTCGTTGGTGTCGGGGTTTTCGCGTCCCATGTTCATGAGGTCTTGCCAGGAGATGCCGAGCTTCTCGGGGAAGACGCTGAGATACTTGGCGGCGAGCTGCTCCTCGAAGTAGTCGTGGCCGGCCGGCACGGGGGTGTGCACGGTGTAGAGGCTGGAGGCGCGCACCACCTCCAGAGCCACGTTGAAGGGCAGATGGTCCTTCTGCACGTAGTTTACCAGGCGCTGCAGGTTGAGCAGGGCGGCGTGGCCCTCGTTGGCGTGGTAGATGTCGGCCTTGACGCCGAGCCTCTCGAGCATGTAGATGCCGCCGATGCCGAGCAGGTACTCCTGCTTCATGCGGTTCTCCCAGTCGCCGCCGTAGAGCTTATGGGTAATCTGTCGGTCCCATTCGCTGTTCATCTCGAAGTCGGTGTCGAGCAGGTATAGCTTCATGCGGCCCACGTTGACGCGCCAAATGTGGCTGTAGACGATGCGGTCGGGGAATGGCACTTCGAGAATCATCGGAGAACCGTCCTTCTCGGTCATCATCTCCAGGGGGAGCTGGTTGAAGTTCTGCATCTCGTAGTTGGCGATCTGCTGGCCGTCGAGGCCGAGGCTCTGCGAGAAGTATCCGTAGCGGTATAGGAAGCCGACGGCGGTCATGTCCATGTGGCTGTCGCTGGCCTGCTTAATGTAGTCGCCGGCGAGCACACCCAGTCCGCCCGAATAGATTTTCAGGCAGGTGCACAGGCCGTACTCCATGCTGAAGTAGGCCACCGAAGGTATGTTCTTGTCCAGGGGCTCGTCCATGTAAGTGCGGAACGAGGCATAGACGCTGTTGATGCGGTCCATCCAGGCCTTGTCGGCCAGAATCTCCTCGAGTCGGGCGTAGCTGAGGTTCTGGAGCAGCATCACGGGGTTCTGGCCGTAGCGACGCCACAGGTCCGGGTCGAGGTCGTGGAACAGGGACTTGCCCTTGCTGTTCCACACCCACCAGAGGTTCTTGCTCAGCTCTTCGAGCGGCTTGAGCTGCTGAGGAAGCTCGGCACTGACGGTTATCGAATGCCAGTTGGGCTGGTTAGAGTTGCTTGTCTGAAGTCGCATAACTATTCTTTGTTGGCACGGCGGGAGGCGGCGGGGCCTTTGATGAGACCGCAGTGCTTATGATGTGATTATTTCTTGGATTGGTTGCGTTTGGCGGCGTTTGCCATGGCGAGGCTGTATGCCTCGTCGTAATACTTGATGAAGAGGCTCCAGGAAGCCTTGGCGGCGGTGGCGCGTGCCGCCAAGGCAGCTGCCTTGGCCTGGGCCGGAGTGTAGGCGCAGATCTGCTCGAGGGTACGGGCGATGGCGTCGGCGGCCTCGGCGTAATTGGTGTCGGTGCGCTCGACGACCTTGACTCCGCTGCGGAGCACATCGTCGGGGAAGTCGGCCAGGGCCCACTGGCCGAAGCCGGACTTATCGGTGGTGACGGTGGGAATGCCGAAAGCCACACTTTCGAGGGGGGTGTAGCCCCACGGCTCGTAGTAGCTGGCGAAAACGGTGGCGTCGACGCCCGTCAGAGCCTTGTAGTAGGACATATCGAGCACGCCGTCGCGTCCGTCTAAGTAGCAGGGCACGTACACGAAGCTTACGCGGGAACCCTGCATCTTCTCCTGCATCCGAAGCAGGCGGAGGAAGACAGCGTCGCCATCCTCGTTGTTGAGGCGGTGGGTGGAGAAATGTGGCCACGGATTGGCCTCTTCGTCGCCGGCCAGGCGGCGGAGCAGCCCCTCGTTGGCCCCCGCCACCCAGGCGGGCACGAGGATGAGGGCCAGCACCTGGCGGTCAACGGCGTTCACCTGTCCCACCTCGGCCAAGGCGTCGATGTAGAGGTCGAGGCCCTTGTTGCGGTATTCGTTGCGTCCGGATGTGGCCACGACGAATGTGTCGGCGCCGAAGTCTCGGCCTGTAAGTGCAGAGGCCACCTTGAGGATGCGCTCGCGGGCGGCGCGTCGGTCGGCGGTGTACCGGGCGCCCTTGGGCACCACGGCGGAGTTGAAGCCGTTGGGGGTGACGACCTGCGGGGTGACGCCGAGCAGCTGCGTGCACTCGCGAGAGGTGACTTCGCTGACGGTGGTGAAACAGCCGGCGTTGCAGGCGGCCCGCTTCTCCAGCGAGTGCTTTGCCTCCATGTTGAGCTCGCGGGCCATCTGGTCGCCGTTGTAGGCGGTGAAGTACTCGTAGAGGGGCTTGCCGTTGGAGCTGATGGAGCGGCCGATGCTGGTAGCATGGGTGGTGAACACGGTGGCCGCCTGCGGCATGTGCTTCTTTATGTAGAGGAGGCCCATGCCGGTGGTCCACTCGTCGAAATGGGCTATCAGCCTGGCCGGGTCCTTCTTGAGATAGACGGTGAGTGCTACGATGACCTTGGCGGCGGCCACGGCAAAGGCGCACGAGGCGGTGTAGTCGCCGTAGGCGTGAAGCGAGTCGACGCCGAAGTCCTGCCACATATGGCCGAAGATGGCGTCCATCTGCGGCATCAGCGAGTCGTACTTCACCAGTATGGCGACGGGGCTTCCGGGGATGTCCCAGCGACCGACGCGGATGGAGAGGCCATCGGGCAGATCCATCTTGGAGGATGCGGATTTGAGCAGCGTCTTACGCTCGATGAACGACGGCGACGGCCGCTCGGCCGTCCACACATCCGGCCCTATGAAGATTAGGCTGTCGCCGAACTGCTTCTTTAGCTCGGCAGCCTTGCTCGACAGCACCGTGTAGATGCCGCCGATCTTGTTACATACTTCCCAACTTGTCTCTATCAGGAGCTCGCTGGCGAACTCCCTGCTGTTACCTTGCATACAATCGGTGTTAAATTACACATTGGGAGAGGCTTCGGGGTGTGGATCTACACCTCAAGGCCCCTGTATGCCGGGAGCGCCTATGCACACCTGCGGCATCCCTTTATTAACACTTTCAATTCCCTTTAAGATTATTACCTTGTGAAAATTTTGTGCAAAGATAACTGATTTATTCAGAAAATGCAAATCCAGGATGAATTTTAAGCCTGTGTGGCGCAAAAAAGTGCAGGCTCACCAAGGTCGGGATGAGCCTGCACTATACCTCCGTCATTGGCGTCCGCTTCACGCGGCGAGTTTTTTTCAGTTGCGATTACAGGTCTCGGAGTGTAAGTATGCGCTGCGGTGCGTCGTCATGTCCGAAGACGTAGCTTCCGGCCACGAGGACGTCGGCTCCGGCCTCGGCCAGGCGCTTGCCCGTCTCGGCGTTGACGCCGCCATCGACCTCTATCACAGCGCTCGAGCCGGTATTGTCGATGAGGCTGCGCAGCTCTGCCACCTTGCGACAGGAATGCTCGATGAACGGCTGGCCGCCGAAACCGGGGTTGACGCTCATCACCAGGATGAGGTCGGCATCCTCTACGATGTCGACCAGGGTGTTGACGGGCGTGGCGGGATTGATGGCCACACCTGCCTTCATGCCGGCCTGGTGTATGCGCTGCACCACGCTGTGCAGGTGGGTACAGGCCTCCTGGTGCACGCACATGATCTCGGCGCCGAGGTCGCGCACCTGCCCGATCCACTTGTCGGGCTCCACGATCATCAAGTGCACGTCGAGGGGTTTGGTGCAATGCTTGGCCACGGCCTTCATGACCGGGAAACCGAAGGAGATGTTGGGCACGAATACGCCATCCATCACGTCCAGATGGAGGTAGTCGGCGGCCGAGGCATTGATCATTTCGAGGTCGGGCAGCAGGTTGGAGAAATCGGCCGAGAGGAGCGAAGGCGAGGTTTTCATATCGATTGTTCGGGTTTGTTGTTCTTATGCGAGAAGGCCTTGAAGAGGATGAAGGCGATGCAGATGACGAGCAGCGCGAGGCCGCCCCAGGTGAGATAGCGGTTGTAGCGTTCCACGGCGTCGAAGAGGTCCTGCGGGGCCACGTGCACGGACAGCTGCCAGCCCAGTATGGCGAGGATGACATTCCACAGCAATGCGCCAAGGAATGTGAACAGGCAGAACACGCCGAGGTTCATACGCGATAGGCCGGCCGGGATGGAGATGAGCTGCCTCACGGCCGGGATCAGTCGACCGATGAAGGTGGATATGGCCCCGTGCTTGTCGAAGTAGCGTTCGGCCTTCTCCACCTTGGCGCGGTCGATGAGACAGGCGTGGCCGATGCGGCTGTCGGCGAAACGGTAGATGACGGGGCGACCGACCCACAGGGCCAGGTAGTAGTTGATCAATGCGCCGCACATGGCGCCGAGGGTGGCAACGAGCACCACCAGGAACACGTTCATGTCCTGGCCCACGCCCATGTTGGAGCAGGCCAGGTAGGCGGCAGGAGGCACCACCACCTCCGACGGGAATGGCACGAAGCTGCTCTCCACCATCATGAACACAAACACGAACAGGTAGTTGGCGTTCTCTATGAACCACTGAAAGAATTGCGCTGCGTCTATCACTGGGAAATTAGCAATTAGGAATTATGTATTGGTTTAAGTCATTGGGCCGGCAAAGCTTTTTCCTTTGCATTTGGCGCCCGCTTCAGCGCGGCGCGGTTTCGTCCTTGAGCCTCTCTCTTCTCACCAGCCTCACTACATTCTCCACGTGGTGTGTGTGCGGGAACATGTCCACCGGATGCACGTCCGTTATCTCGTAGTCGCCGTCGAGCAGCTGAAGGTCGCGGGCCTGCGTGGCAGGGTTGCAGCTCACGTAGACTATCACATCGGGGGCGGCGCGAAGTATGGTGGACACCACGTCGGGGTGCATGCCGGCGCGAGGCGGGTCAGTGACTATCACCTCTGGTCGCCCATGTTCGGCTATGAACCGGTCGGTGAGAATGTCCTTCATGTCGCCTGCATAGAAGTGGGTGTTGGCGATGCCGTTGACCTCCGCGTTCAGCTTGGCGTCGGCGATGGCCTCTTCCACGTACTCTATTCCCACCACCTTGCCGGCGCGGCGGCCGATGAAGTTGGCGATGGTGCCGGTGCCGGTGTACAGGTCGTAGACGGTGGGCCTTGCATCCTCGCTCAGACCGCGGAATGCAAGGTCGCGCACTATACTGTAGAGCACGTATGCCTGGCTCGAGTTGGTCTGGTAGAAGGACTTGGCGTTGACACGGAAGCGCAGCCCTTCCATTTCCTCTTCTATATACGGAAGGCCCTTGTAGACCAGCACCTGCTGGTCGGCGATGGAGTCGTTGAGCTTCTCGTTGACCACGTAGAGTAGCGAGTCGATCTGTGGCCACGCCTCGGCCATGGCCTTGAGCACGGGCTCGATGGCGGGGTCCTGGCGGCCGAACACCACCACGGCCATGAGCTGGCCGGTGGAGGCGGTGCGCAGCATCAGCGTGCGGAGCAGCCCGGAGTTGGCGCGGATGTCGTAGAAGTCGATGCCATGCTCCTCGGCATAGTCGAAGAGCCAGTTGCGCAACTCGTTGCCGGGATCGGCCTGTAGGTGGCAGCGACCGATGTGGAGCACCTTGTCGAAGCCTCCGGGTATGTGGAAGCCGAGTGCGTGGGGCGAGTCAGTGAACGCCACGCCGCTGCGCATCTCCTCCCAGGTGCGCCACTTCTTGGCAGAGAAAGTGTACTCCATCTTGTTGCGGTAGCCGTAGACCTGCGCCGCGCCGGAGATGGGTGTGATGTCGGGCAGCTGCACGTGGCCAATGCGGGTAAGGGCGTCGACCACCTGCTGCTGCTTATACTTGAGCTGGGCGGGATAGGGGAGGTGCTGCCAGCGGCATCCGCCGCACAGGCCGAAGTGGGCGCATGCCGGCTCGGTACGCTCCTCTGACGGGCGTTTGAGGTTGACGATATGTCCTTCGGCGAAGCTGTGCTTGCGGCGGTCAACCTGGATGTCGGCGATGTCGCCTGGGGCCGCATACGGCACAAAAAGGGCGAGGCTCTTCTCCCCGGTGCCGTCCAGGCACACGCGGGCTATGGCCTTGCCTTCGGCCGCCACTCCCGTGATCTCCACGTCCTCGAGCAGCGGCAGGGGCTTTTTCTTCCTACTCATTTGCGGGGACAAAGTTACACATTCCCCACGGCATTGGCAAACGCACCTCAATATTTCCGCTCTCACATTGTTATATAAGTATGGCAAAGGAAATCGAACACAAGTACATGGTGCGCGACGATTCGTATAAATCCATGGCCACCGGCAGCGAGGAAATCATACAGGGCTACATCGACCGCACCCCGGAGCATGTGGTGCGAGTGCGGTGCCGAGGCGAACGCTGCTATCTCACTATAAAGGGACGTAACAACGGCGATACGCGCCTGGAGTTCGAGTACGAGATTCCTGCAACGGACTTCGACGGGCTGCTGTCGCTCTGCGTCGGACGCATCCTGCACAAGCGCCGCTGGCTCGTGCCCTTCGGCGGCTTCCTCTGGGAGGTGGACGAATACGGCGGCGACCTCTCCGGCCTCACCATGGCCGAAATCGAGATCCCCGCCTCCGACGCCACCTATCCACTGCCGCCGTTCATCGGCCGCAACGTCACCGACGATCCCAACTATTACAACTCCAATCTATAAATAAGGTTAAAGGGTAAACGGTGGGGGAGTGCCGGGCGTTTTTACTGAAAAAGCGAGAAAGTTATGGCACAGGAAATGTATGTCGTGTCGTTTGGCGACCATAAGTATCGCTGCGACGATGCCCGGAAAATAGAGAACTTCAAGAAGAAGGCCGTCGAGGAACTCCGCAAGCACCCGAAGTTGGGCAAGGCCGAGGACTTCATCGGCAAGCTCAAGGTGGAGCAGATTCACGAGTCGGAGCAGAGCAAGTACGCCTCTCTGCCGGAACTATCCATAAGCGCGTTCGCCGCCCAGGCCAAAGGCGTCTTCGAGGACGTCAAGGACAAGTTCTGCAACCTCTTTCACAAGGGGTGAGGAATCCTCCAACGGAAAAAAGCAAGGGCCACGTAGTTGATTGCGTGGCCCTTTACTTCTGACTGTATGACTATTATTTCTTCTTGTCAATGTTGACGAGATTGTACTTCTTTGTGCCGAGGCCGATTTTCTCGGCGTAGTCCACGGTATGGGTGCCGTGGCGCGTCTCGATGCGCTCGATAAGTGGCTTGCTGTCGTCGCCGGCCGTAGACGTGTGGCCGAAGACGAGGTCGAGACAGGCCTGGTCCAGCGCCACGGGGTCGAGCGAGGCCAAGATGCCCATGTCCTTGAGCACCGGCTTGGCCGGATGGCCGTTGCAGTCGCAGTCCACCGACATATTGTTCATGACGTTGATGTAGACTATGCCCTTCTTGGCCTTGAAGTGGTTGTGGACGGCCTGTGCGGCGCCGGCCATGGACTCCAGGAAGGCGTCCTGACCCTTGGGGTTGTTGAAGGCCTTGTCCGGGGTCTCGTAGACGCCTGCAGTGTGGATGCGCACCTTACCGTCGCGCGAAGCCACGCCGATGCTCTGGTTCTTTAGCACGCCGCCGAAGCCGCCCATCTGGTGGCCTTTGAAGTGCGCCAGGTTGATCATGAAGTCGTAGCGGTCGAGGTGGCTGCCTACTATGTCGTTGCTGAAATAGGTGGAGTCAGCCATGGGAATGAAGATGTTGCCGTCCTCGTCCATGATGTCCACGGCGGCGATTTTGTCGTAGCCGCGCTCGGCGATGGCCTTGCGGTGGTCGGCGGTGTTGAAGCGGTTGCCGCGATATGCGGTGTTGCACTCCACCAGGGTGCCGTTGACCTTCCTGACGAGCCGGGCGATGAGTTCCGGGGATAGCATATGGCTCTGCTCCGACTCGCCGGTGGAGATTTTCACTGCTACGTTGCCCTCGGGACTGACGCCCAGCTGCTCGAAGATAGCCACCAGGGCCTCGGGCGTGATCTCGGAGGTGAAGTAGACGGTGGCCGGTGCGGCCGGCTTCTGCGCCCAGGCCAGCGTCGAGGCCAGGCACAGAGCTATCGCTGAGAGTACTTTCTTTATCATGCAGTTGCTGTTTTCGTTTCCGATTGCAAAGTTGGCAACTTTTACTGAATCAGCGGTTACCCGTAAGTAGGTTTGTCTTACCTTTTTTACCGATGCTTCCTCACCGGTGGGTTTTCAGGGCCGGATTTTGAAGAATATGTGCAAAAAATGAGACGGGAAAGAGTTGCGGCTCGGAAAAAATTAGTAACTTTGCGGCGTCATTGGATATGACGACCCGTGTGATGGGAAAATCGTCTCCATACAGACCTTTTTTGAGTAACACAACCAACCAAAAACAATGAAGAAATTCGCACTCAACGCCGAGCCACGCACCGACCTCGGCAAGAAGAGCACCAAGGCTCTGCGCAAAGAAAACCTCATCCCGTGCGTGCTGAACGGCGGCAAGATCGTGGAACTCCCCTATAAGGAGGCCCTCAAGCCCGGCGAGAAGCTCGTGGAAATCGCCAACAACCGCGGCCTGATCACCACCGACATGGTAGTGAAAACTGAGGACGTGCGCAAGCTCATCTACACTCCCGAGATCTTCGAGATCGACCTCAACCTGCACGGCGAACCCCGCAAGGCAGTGATGAAGGAGATTCAGTTCCAGCCCGTCAAGGACACCGTGCTGCACATCGACTTCCTGGAGGTATTCCCCGGCAAGCCCATCGTCATGGAAGTGCCTGTGCAGGTCGAGGGCCACGCCGAGGGCGTCAAGGCCGGTGGCAAGCTCACCCTCAGCATGCGTAAGCTCAAGGTGAAGGCCGAGTACACCGCCATCCCCGAGAAGCTCGTCATCAACGTCGACAACCTCGGCCTGGGCCAGTCCCTGTCCGTAGGCGACCTCCACTTCGAGGGCCTCGAGCTGATGAACGCCAAGAACGCCGTCGTCTGCGCCGTGCAGCTGACACGTGCCGCACGTGGCGCCGCCGCCAAGGCCGACGCCGAGGCTTAACCTTCCAATAGAAAACTACGAGGAGCAATGGATGATAGGCTATGCGGCTTATTATTCATTGCTCACTGTTTAAGAACCGATGGGCTGTTCCATTTCTAACTTTTTCAAGAAACTCTTCGACGCAAAACAACACGCCGAAGAGTTACAGCCTGACATGAAAAAATTCCTGATAGTGGGACTGGGCAACATCGGCGCCGAGTACGTCGGCACCCGCCACAACGCCGGCTTCATGATAGCCGACGAGCTGGTGGCCTCCGACCCGCGCGGCGCAGCTTTCGAGAGCTGCCGCTACGGCTCCATGGCCCGCATGCGCGTCAAGAACTGCGAGCTGATGGTGCTCAAGCCCTCCACATACATGAACCTCAGCGGCTCGGCCGTGCGCTTCTGGATGAACCACGAGAAGCTGCCGCTCGACAGCCTGCTGGTGCTCGTCGACGACATCGCCCTGCCATTCGGCGCCATCCGCCTGCGCAAGGGTGGCAGCGACGCCGGACACAACGGCCTCAAGAACATAGCCGCCGAACTCGGCACCCAGGGCTATAGCCGCCTGCGCTTCGGCGTCGGCAACGACTTTCCCCGAGGCGGACAGATCGACTACGTGCTTGGACGCTTCCCGGCCGAGGAGGAAAAGCACCTGCCCGAACGGCTCAAGGTGGCCGCTGACTCCGTCAAGGCATTCTGCCTGAGCGGGATACAGTTCGCAATGACAAACTTCAACAACAAATAAATGAAAGTTGAGGAGTGTAGGGACGCACGGACCGTTCGTCCCTACACTCCTCAACAAAAAAACCTAATTACCATGAACAAAACCGCAATCGCCATGAGCGCACTTGTGCTGCCACTGCTGGCGACCACCGGCTGCAGCCCCGAGAAAGAGGCGGCCTCCGGCGCACCGAGCGTGGAGATCATCGACGGCCAGGTGTCGCCCGAAGTCCTCGAGGCCTTCGGGCGCGTCAGCGAGGCCACTCCAAGCCCCGACGGCAAGAAAATCATCTTCACCGTGGGCTACGAGAACATCGAGTCCAACTCCTCCAACTCCGACATCTACATCATGAACGCCGACGGCAGCGACGTCAAGCAGCTCACCCAGACGCCCAAGTCCGAAAGCAACCTCCGCTGGATCGAGGGGGGCAAGAAGATCGCCTTCGTCAGCTACGACGCCAACACCGAGAAACCCCAGATGTTCACCATCAACGCCGACGGCAGCCAGCGCAAGCGCGTCTCCAGCCTCCCCGGCGGCGTAAGCTGCTTCGAGGTCGCCCCCACCGGCGACAAGGTCCTCCTCGGCTCCTCCATCTCCGCCGAAGACAAGGACTCCACCCTCTTCGAGGGCCTGCCCCTGACCTCCGGCCGCGTCGTCAACGACCTCATGTACAAGCATTGGGACGAGTGGGTTACCGAGATTCCCCATCCCTTCCTGGCCGACTTCTCCAACGGCGAAGTAAGCGGCGAGGCCAAGGACGTGCTCGAAGGCCAGCCCTGGGAGTGCCCCATGAAGCCCTTCGGCGGCGCCGAGTGCTTCGCCTGGGCCCCCGACGGCAATAGCTTCGTGCTCGTGTATCGCGCACTCTCCGGCATGGACTACGCATTCTCCACCAACTCCGACATCTACCTCTACGACAGCACCGGCAAGCTCGTGCGCAACCTCAGCGCCCCCAACCCCGGCTACGACACCGACCCCGTCTTCTCTCCCGACGGCAAGTCCCTGGCCTGGCTGAGCATGAAGACCGCCAAGTTCGAGAGCGACAAAAAGCGCCTCATGGTCATGGACATGGCCACCGGCGCCGTGCGCGACCTCACCGACGGCTGGGACCGCTGGCCCGAAGGCATCGCATGGACCCCCGACTCCAAGTATATCTTCTTCAACGGCTACAGCGACGGCACCATGCCCATCTTCCGAGTCAATGCCGCCACCGCCCACATCGACACCGTGGCCGCCGGCCAGTGGGACTACGTGGGTGTGATGCCCATCAGCGCCGACACCGTCTACGCCATGCGCCACAGCATGCAGCGCCCCAACGAGATATGTGTCGCCACCGTTGGCGGCAAGGAAGCCAAGGACCTCACTACCATCAACTCCGCACTGTTAGGACGCCTCAAGCTCGGCGACGTGCGCAAAGAGCTCGTGCCCACCACCGACGGCAAGCTCATGACCACCTGGATCATCACCCCGCCGGACTTCGATCCCAACAAGAAGTATCCCGCAATCCTCTACTGCCAGGGCGGTCCGCAACAGGCAGTCAGCCAGTTCTGGAGCTACCGCTGGAACTTCATGATCATGGCCGCCAACGGCTACGTAGTCATCGCCCCCAACCGCCGCGGCCTCCCCGGCTTCGGCGAGGAGTGGAACCTCCAGATTTCCAAGGACTACGGCGGCCAGAACATGCGCGACTACTTCTCCGCCGTCGACTACATGAAGGGCAAGTACTCCTACATAGACGCCGACCGCATCGGCGCCATCGGCGCCAGCTACGGCGGCTTCTCCGTCTACTGGCTCGCAGGCCACCACGAAGGCCGTTTCCGCGCCCTGGTGGCCCACGCCGGCATCTTCAACATGGAGGCACAGTACCTGGAGACCGAGGAAATGTGGTTCGCCGACTTCGACATGGGCGGAGCACCCTGGGAGACCGGCAACGCCGCCGCACAGGGCACCTTCGCCACCTCGCCACACAAGTTCGTAGACAAGTGGACCGCCCCCATCCTCGTCACCGTCGGCGAGCTCGACTACCGCATTCTCGCCAGCCAGGGCATGATGGCCTTCAACGCCGCCAAGATGCGCGGACTCGACGCAGAGATGCTCGTCTTCCCCGACGAGAACCACTGGATCCTCAAGCCCCAGAACGCCGTGCTCTGGCAGCGCACTTTCTTCCAGTTCCTCGACAAGTACCTGAAGAATCCCACTGCAGCCAAGGCTCCCGCCGCCACGCAGCCTGAGGCCACCGCTGACACCGCCGACGCAAAGTAAGCGCTCCAGCATCCCATATCCGGGCGCATCCTCACACCGAGGGTGCGCCCCTTTATTTTCGTCTCCCCGAAAAAGAGGGGGTACAATATGCCCCGGATTTTGTACTAATGGCGGAAAATCACTATCTTTGCAGGTGAAAAACTCATGGAGCAATTTACTGAAAGAAAAATAGGGCCGAAAATGCGTCGGCGTATCCACGATCTCATCCTTCACGAAGGCATTACGCCCGTGACGCTGAGTGACGGACTTATAAACGACCTGATTGACTGCGGCTCAATCATCTCGCTCCGCACCGGGCAGTCGCTCGTGGCCCAGGGCGAGGTTAACCCCGATTTCTATATTCTGATCGAGGGTATCATGCGACAGTGGTACGTGATTGACAACACGGAGGTCACGGTGGCCTTCGGCATCGCCGGCACTCAGATTCTCAATTATGCGGGCTTCACTGCCAACAAGCCGTCGGAAAGCCATTTCGAGGCCTGTGCCAAGTCTAAGCTCATGCGCGTGCCGCGCGAGGACTACGACCGTATGCTACGCACGTCGCTGGAGTTCTGCAACTGGCGCCTGCGCCTGGCCTATGACCAGTTCTACTTCACCGAGATGCACAGCAAGGTCATGCAGGGCGACGCCCGCCAGCGCTACGCAACACTGCTGGAATGCCGCCCCGAGATTGTGCAGAAGGTGTCCCTCAAAGTCATAGCCACCTACCTCGGCGTCTCCCCTCAGTACCTCTCCCACATCCGCAACTCATTATAGATTAAGGTGGCGGAGGCGCAATTTGCCTTTCCGGGGAAAAAGCATTAACTTTGCACTAATTTTTGGAACAGCATCTATGCGTCAACTAAAAATAACAAAATCCATCACCAACCGCGAGAGCGCCTCGCTCGACAAGTACCTCCAGGAGATAGGCCGCGAAGAGCTCATCTCCGTGCAGGAGGAAGTGGAGCTGGCCCAGCGCATCCGCCGCGGCGACCAGAAGGCTCTCGACAAGCTCACACGCGCCAACCTGCGCTTCGTGGTCTCCGTGGCCAAGCAGTACCAGAACCAGGGCCTCAGCCTCCCCGACCTCATAAACGAAGGCAACCTCGGCCTCATCCGTGCCGCGCAGAAGTTCGACGAGACGCGTGGCTTCAAGTTCATCAGCTACGCCGTGTGGTGGATCCGCCAATCCATACTCCAGGCCCTGGCCGAGCAGAGCCGCATAGTCCGCCTGCCCCTCAACCAGGTAGGATCCCTTAATAAGATTAACAAGGAGCTCAGCCGCTTCGAGCAGGAGAACGAACGCCGCCCTAGCGCCGAAGAGCTCGCCGACCGCCTTGACCTGGCCGCCGACAAGGTCGCCGACACCCTCAAGGTCTCCGGCCGGCACATCTCCGTAGACGCACCCTTCGTTGACGGCGAGGACAACTCGCTGCTCGACGTGCTCGTCAACGATGACAGCCCCATGGCCGACACCCGCCTCAACCAGGAGTCCCTGGCCAAGGAGGTCAACCGCGCGCTGCAGCAGCTCGGCGACCGCGAGCGCGACATCCTCAAGATGTTCTTCGGCATAGGCTGCCAGGAGATGACCCTCGAAGAGATTGGCGCCAAGTTCGACCTCACCCGTGAGCGCGTGCGCCAGATCAAGGAGAAGGCCATCCGCCGCCTCAAGGGCCAGAAGAGCCGCCTGCTCAAGTCCTATCTCGGCGAGTAAGGCTCAGGGGCGCACGGCTCGTGCGTCCGCGATAACGTATAGCTAAAAGACTAAAGAAGGTGCGGTGCATTCAGACCATACTGTTGGCAATGTTGCTGTGTGCCATGGGGGCGTCGGCCGCTCCTTTGGCTGGCGACACCGCCACCACGCATGAACGGCAAGGGAGCGTCGGCGCCATCTTCCCCAACGCGACGCTTCCCGGCCTCAGCGGCAAGCACTTCTCCTGGGGCCTCGAAGTAGGCTCCAGCGTCGACATCACCGGCAACGACCTCTCCACTTTCGACGCCCACCTCTACGGAGGCTACTCCAACAAGCTCTTCCAGCTCCTCGGCATAGGCGTGGGGCTGCAACGCTCCATAGGCAGCTACAACAAGAACCTCTTCATACCGTTCTACGGCGTCATCCGCACCAGCTTCCGCACCAGGCCGTCGCGCTTCTTCTTCAACCTAAAGGCCGGCTACTCCTTCAATACTGTACACGACGGTGCCAGCAAGGGAGGCTTCCTCGTCTCCGGGGCCGGCGGCTTCGTGCTGGCCCGCAGCCGCATCCTCACATCATACATCATGCTCGGCTACGGCTACTACCACATCAACGACGCCACCGTCTACCAGCAGAACCTCGACCTCAACCACGTGGACTTCGCGCAGATCAGCTTCGGCGTCCTCTTTTGACGTTGTCACGCTATCAAGCCTACAACTCCAGAACTATTACTATGCAATTGCCGTCGAGCTTCAGCTCGACGTTTGGTTTACCGGACTCTTTTACCCTTAACGATAATTAGCATTTACCCTACCTAATCTTAATTAATACTAAATGCCATGCGTCGTGTGTAATATCGGCGCGAGTTTTGCATTATATAGATAACCGACTTTTTAACACTTGGAACAAAAAAGCACGACATATATGAACAGCAACACCCTACGCCGCGTCTGCCTGTCGGCAGCATTGGCGTTCGCCCTGTGCGGCACGGCCGTGGCCCAGGACCAGCAGTTCCTGCGCACCACCTCGCGTACCCCGTCCTTCGAGACCGACTTCACCGTGGCCGCCGAGAAGACCGTCAACTCCGTGGTATGCATCCAAAGCTACGAGACTCCCCGCCAGCAATACTACGGCAACCCCTTCGGCGACTTCTTCGACTTCTTCGGCTGGGGAATGCCCCAGCAGCAACAGCCCCAGCAGCAGAAAAAGCAGAAGCAGGAACCCCAGCAGACCGGAACCGGCTCCGGCGTCATTGTCTCCGCCGACGGCTACATAGTCACCAACCACCACGTCATCAACGGAGCCGAGAAGCTCGAAGTGCTCCTCAACGATAACTCCACGTACACCGCCACCGTCATCGGCAGCGACGAGGCCACCGACCTCGCCCTCATCAAGATCGACGCCACCGATCTCAAGCCCATAGTCTTCGGCAACTCCGACGACGTCAAGATAGGCGAATGGGTGCTTGCCGTCGGCAACCCCTTCGGACTCAACTCCACCGTCACGGCCGGCATCATCTCGGCCAAGGGCCGAGCCCTCGAGGGCTCGCGTCAGGCCAAGGGCCGCATGGGCATCGAGAGCTACCTCCAGACGGACGCCGCCATCAACCCAGGCAATTCCGGGGGCGCACTGGTGAACCTCAACGGAGAGCTCATCGGCATCAACGCCGCCATCTACTCCCGCACCGGCTCCTACACCGGCTATAGCTTTGCCATCCCCACCACCATCGTCTCCAAGATAGTCACCGACCTCAAGACCTACGGCAGCGTGCAGCGCGGCATTCTCGGTATCACCTGTCGATCCCTCGACGCCCAGCTCGCCAAGGAGTTCGACATCAAGGGCACCACCACCGGCGTATACGTAGACAACGTGGAAGAAGGAAGTACCGGCGCCGACCTCGGCCTGACCAAGAAGGACATCATCGTCGGCATCAACAACGCCACCATCCACACCCTCCCCGAACTGCAGGAGCGCCTCAGCACCCTGCGTCCCGGCGACCCCATCACCGTGCGTTACTACCACGACGGCAAGCTCGTGACCCGCTCCGCCACCCTCAAGGACTCCCACGGCAAGGCATCCGTGACCATCCGCAACGAGTACGCCCTACTCGGTGCCAAGCTCGAGCCCCTCACCGACGCCGAGAAGAAGAAACTCAACATCCGCGCCGGCCTTAAGGTCGTAGACCTGGAGAAGGGAAGCCTGCTCGCCGCCGAGGGAGTGAAAAAGGGCGCCATCCTGCTCACTGTCAACGACATGCCCCTGCGCACCGAGCAGGACCTCAAGAAGGCCTACCAGGCCGTCCTCAACGACGATTCCGCCGAGCAGGTGCTCTGGATCACCGGCCTCCAGCCCAACTCCCAGCGCAAGTTCTACTGCGCCATCCCACTCACCAAGGACGAATAGCCTGCGACTCATAATTAAGAGTAAAAAGTTAAGAGTCAGGAGTTTGCAACGACGCAGCTCCCGGCTCTTAACTTTTTGTGTAGGTTACTTTGCGGTCGGGTTACATCGGTTCGATGTCGTTGAGGATGGAGATCAGCGGCTTACCGTCAACCTTCAGATGCTCAACCAGGTCGATGGGGTCATCGAAGTGTTCGCACTTGTCCGTGAAGTGCGAATCCGAAAGATACGCTTCCCCGGGAGTTATCATTTACTTGCAGGAACCGTCGGGCAGGATAGGCTCGCCTTTATAGGGCTCGATATGGGTGTTGACATAGACGGCGTTCGCATCCCTGAGGTTGGCCTTGATGTTCTTCTCTACGGCCGTAGCTATGGCGTGGGCGTCCCAGACGGAAATATCCGGGTCAACCTTCAGATGCACTTCCACGATGCAGTCGCCGCCGCTCTTGGCCGTGCGGAGGTGGTGGAAGGTCAGCACTCCGGCGGTAGACGAGATGGAACGTTTTATTTCGTCGATTGTAATGTTGTCCAGGGCTACACCTGTCAGCTCGCGAAAAGCCGATATTACCAACCTGATGCCCACTATGGCGATGAAGACGGCCACGACCATTGCGGCAATGGGGTCGAGGATGCGCCAGCCGGGACCCAGGAAGATGGCCCCGGCCACGCCAGCCAGCGTGGCGATGGACGAGAATGCGTCGGAACGGTGGTGCCAGGCGTTGGCCACGATGGCCTCGGAATGTATCCGTTCACCCACACGCCGGGTATACTGGTAGAGCCACTCCTTGCAGGCAATGGAGGCGATACACACGGCCAGCGCCTCCCAGCCGGGTTGTGAAAGCAACGTGCCTTTGCTACTGGAGATGACCTTCGTAAACCCTTCCCAGAAGATGCCCCCGGCGACCATGATCAGCAGGGCCGCCAGCATGAGGGTGGCCAGCGTCTCGTACTTGCCGTGGCCGAAGGGATGTTCTCGGTCCGGTCGCTTGTGCGAGATGCCCACCATCACCAGCACCACCAGGTCTGACGCCAGGTCCGACAGCGAATGGATGCCGTCGGCTATCATCGCTCCGCTATGCCCGAACACGCCAGCCACGATTTTGGCGGCTGACAAGCCGAGGTTCGTCCAAAAGCCGACCCATGTCACGCGTCTAGCCGCCTGCAGCTTGCATGACGCCCCACACTTACCTCCCGTTTTCTTTTCAGCTTTCATTTCAGCCCGTAAAGTTACAAATTTTCTCATTTATGGCAATAACAACAAACCTCGTTGTGGATCGAGAAGGCTTCCGGGCCCCTTGGCATTCGGGATGGTCCCACCGTGACTGCGTCGAGATAGACATTGAGCAGTTCGCCGTCGTTGTTGTCATCTCTCGCTATGCGAGAGATGACAAAAGGCTTCTGCATGTCAATCAGCTCGCGTTATTATGTAGTATAAATCGGAAAGTTATACACTGCGGAACAAAGATAAACATGAGGCTGCGCCGTAAACCTTAATTACGACACAGCCTCTTGGCAAAGGTATATGTGCAGGGTCTACTTGACGTTGCGGGCGGCGGCCATGAGGACTTCACTCACGGTAGGATGTCCGAAGATGATGTCGAGCATCTGGTCACGGGTGGTGCCTCGGCTCATGAGGTCGGCGCACTGCTGTGCCAAATCGGCAGCCTGGACGCCCATGATGTGGGCGCCGACGAGGCATCCGCTCACGGCGTCGAAGATGAGCTTGACGAGCCCTTCGCTCTCGCCCATGGCGAGTGCCTTGCCGTTGGCGCGGAAGAAGGCCTGGCCAATCTTTACGTCCATGCCCTTCTCCTTGCACTGAGCCTCGGTTAGGCCGGCCATGCCGCACTCGGGGTTGGTGAAAACGGCGCTGGGCACGACGTTGAAGTCAATGTCGTCGTCGTGGCCGAGGATGGCGTTGAGGGCGTGCATGCCCTGGAAGGATGCCACATGGGCGAGCATCATGCGGGCATTGCAGTCGCCGATAGCGAATATGTGGGGCACGTTGGTGCGCATCCATTCGTCAACGACGATGCCGCGCTTGGTGTATTCCACGCCGGCCTTGTCGAGTCCGCAGGTGTCGAGGCGGGGTGCACGGCCGACGGCCATGAGCAGGTCGGAGCTGACCACCTGTTCCTCCTTGTCCTTGACGGTGTAGTTGACCACGCACTGGTAGTCGGCGTCCTGGGCGATGGAGGTGGCGGCGGCTCCGGTGATGATCTTGATGCCCTGCTTGGTGAGGGCGGCCTTGAGGCGCTTGGCGATGTCGGCGTCGAATGGGGGCAGGATCTGCTTCATGAACTCGATGACGGTCACCTTGGATCCGAGGGCGGAGAAGATGCCTGCGAACTCCATGCCGATGACGCCGCCGCCTATTATGGTCAGCGACTCGGGAATGTGGTCGATGCTGAGGATGCGGGTGGAATCCATGACGCACTCCAGGTCGGCGCCGGGAATGGGCAGGGCCTTGCTCACGGAACCGATGGCAATGATGAAGTTGTCGGCGGTGTATTCTTCGCCGTCGCAGGTCACGGTATGGTCGTCAGTGAAGGCGGCGAAGCCCTTGACAACGTTGACCTTGGCCATCTTCATCATCTGGGCGATGCCGGCGCGGAGGGTTTCGACGACGTTGTTCTTGCGCTCCATGACTTTGTTGAAGTCGAGGGAGAAGGTAAAGTCGTCGATGCCGAACTGCTCGGAGTTCTTGAACTGGCTCACTACCTCGGCATTCTTGACGAGGCACTTGGTGGGGATGCAGCCGGCGTTGAGGCATGTGCCTCCGAGTTCGGCGCCCTCGAAGAGGGTGACGCTCAGGCCGGCCTTGGCGGCCTCCAGGGCAGTCTCGTAGCCGCCGGGACCGGCACCGATTATTATCAGGTCTGTTTTCTGCATTGGTATTACATATATTACGAGTTGAGAGTCGAGAGATGCGCCGCGCTAAAGCGGGCGCCAGTGGCAGAGGTATAGTACCGTCTGACGCAGGTCTCTCGGCTCTCAGCTCTAAGTTTTCAGCTGTTTACTTGCTCTCTTCGGCCTTGAGGGCGCGGTAGTTGAGGATGGGGTTCTTGGCCGCGGTGGTCTCGTCGGGATGGCTGATGGGGGTGGTGACGGGGGCTGCCTTCACCAGGTCGGGGTTCTCGCGGGACTCCTTGGCTACCCTGTGCATGACTTCGATGAACTCGTCGAGGGTCTCCAGGCTCTCTGTCTCGGTGGGCTCTACCATGAGGCTCTCGTGGAAGAGGAGCGGGAAGTAGATGGTGGGGGCGTGGAAACCGTAGTCGAGCAGGCGCTTGGCCACGTTGAGGGTGGTGACGCCGGTGGACTTGTCGCGCAGGCCGTCGAACACGAACTCGTGCTTGCAGACGCGCTCGATGGGGAGCAGGAAATCGTCCTTGAGGCTCTCCTTGATATAGTTGGCGTTGAGAGTGGCCATGGGGCCGACGTTCTTGATGTTTTCCTTGCCCAGGGTGAGGATGTAGGCGTAGGCCTTCATCATCACGCCGAAGTTGCCCAGGAACGAGCTGATGGAGCCGAGGGAGTCCTTGCCGAAGTCTACGTAGAACTTGCCGCAGGGCCACTGACGCACGCGGGGGTTGGGCAGGAACTCGCGCAGGTGCTCTACCACGCCGATGGGGCCCGAGCCGGGGCCGCCGCCGCCGTGAGGCGTGGAGAAAGTCTTGTGCAGATTGATGTGCATGATGTCGAAGCCCATGTCGCCGGGGCGTACCTTGCCGAGCAGCGGGTTGAGATTGGCGCCGTCGTAGTAGAGCAGGCCGCCTGCCTTGTGCACGAGGTCGGCAATCTCGAGAATCTCGGCCTCGAACAGGCCCAGGGTGTTGGGGTTGGTCATCATGATGCCGGCGATGGTGTCGTCGAGCAGAGGCTTGAGGTCCTCGACGTCAATGCAGCCGTTGGACTTGGACTTGACGACAACGACTTCGAGTCCGGCCACCATTGCGGAGGCGGGGTTGGTGCCGTGGGCGGAGTCAGGCACGATGACTTTGGTGCGCTTGCTGTCGCCGCGGCTCTCGTGGTAGCGGCGCATGACCATGAGGCCGGTGAGCTCGCCGTGTGCACCGGCGTAGGGGTTGAGGGTGAACTCGGCCAGGCCGCTGAGTTCGGCGAGCATCTGCTGCAGGTTGTAGTAGAGTTCCAGGGCGCCCTGTACTGTCTCGGCGGACTGCAGAGGATGCAGGGCGGCGAACTGCGGCAGCATGGCAACCTCCTCGTTAATCTTGGGGTTGTACTTCATGGTGCAACTGCCCAGGGGGTAGAAGCCGGTGTCGACGCCGAAGTTCTTGTTGCTGAGGTTGGTGAAGTGGCGCACGGTGTCGAGCTCACTGACTTCGGGCAGGTCGAGCAGGGCCTGGCGCTGCAGGCCAGCGGGGATGTTCTTAAGGGTCTCGCCTTTGAACTCGTTGCGGGGCAGCTCGTAGCCGCGGCGTCCGGGACGGGAGACCTCAAATATTGTCTTGTCGTAGGTTTTCATGTTGTGTGTCTCCTTATTCGTTGATTGCAGCTACGAAGTTGTCGATTTCGTCTTTGGTGCGTTTCTCGGTGACTGCGAATTCCACGAGACCGTTGCCCAGGTCGAGGCCGCCCATGAAGCCTTTCTCCATGAGTTTCTCGTTGAGGGCCTTGACGTCAAGGTCGGTACGGAGGGTGAACTCTTTGAGGAAGGGCTTGCCGGGGAATGCGTCCTGGAACTTGCCGGTCTTGAGCAGGGCGTCGTGCAAGTAGTGCGCGCCGTCGCTGGCGAGTTCGTTGACTTCGACCATGCCCTGCTTGCCCATCAGGGAGAGGTAGATGGTGGCGAATAGGACCATGAGGCTCTGGTTGGAGCAGATATTGGAGGTTGCCTTCTCGCGGCGGATATGCTGTTCGCGGGCCTGGAGTGTGAGGACGAAGGTGCGCTTGCCGTTGGCGTCCTTGGTGGCGCCGACTACACGACCGGGCATCTTGCGGAGCTGTGCCTTGGTGCAGGAGATGTAGCCGAGGTATGGGCCGCCGAAGCTGAGGGGCATGCCGAGGGTCTGGCCGTCGCCACAGGCGATGTCGCAGCCCCATTCTGCGGGAGTGCGGAGCACTGCGAGGGCGCTGGGGTCGGCGTACATGGCGAAGAGAGCCTTGGCGGCGTGGAGCTTGTCGGCCAGTCCGGCGAAGTCCTCGATGATGCCGTAGCGGTTGGGCTGGGGCACGAGCATGCCGGCCACGTCGCCCTTGGCGAGCTCGGCGTCGACGAGGCTGAGGTCGGTGACGCCCTCCTTCTCCGCGAGCTCGGTGAGCTCGATGCCGTGGTAGTGGGCGTAGGTGCGCATGACGCGGAGAACCTGCTCGGGCATGGTGGCGGAGACGAGCACGCGGTTCTTCTTGCGTGCGGAGGCTACCATCATCATCATGACCTCGGCGGCAGCGGTGGAGCCGTCGTACATAGAGGCGTTGGTGCACTCCAGGCCGTCGAGCTCGGTGATCATGCTCTGGTACTCGAAGATGTACTGGAGGGTACCCTGGGAGATTTCGGGCTGGTAGGGGGTGTAGGCGGTGTAGAACTCGCTGCGCTCGAGCAGGTGGGAGACGGTGGCCGGGGAGTAGTGGTCGTAGACGCCGCCGCCTGCGAAGATGCAGAGGGACTTGTTCTTGCGGCCGAGCTCGTCGAAGTGGCGACGGAGCTCAATCTCGCTCATTGCCGAAGGAATGTTGTATTCGCGGTTGAATATCACCTCGGCGGGGACGTCGGCGTAGAGTTCGTCGACGCTCTGGAGGCCTATGCGCTCAAGCATGTGGCGGATGTCAGCCTCGGTATGGGGTATGAATTTGTTGGACATTTGGTGCGGGCGGCTTTCCCTGTCAGCTGAGGGCCCCAGGTGTTATCAGGACCTGACCGGACGCACGGGCCGTGCGTCTCTATTGCTCTCAGATTTCAGAGCGTAAAGCCTTTATAAAGGTGAAAACGGCGGCTGCCGGCCAGATGGGCAGCAGTCGCCGGTTGATGTTTCGCGGACTGGTGGATTACTCCTCGCAGATTTTGGCGTATGCCTCGGCATCGAGAAGGTCGGCGGGCTGTTCGCTGAGCTTAACCTTCATGATCCAGGCGCCGAAAGCGTCCTCGTTGATGGCTTCGGGGGTGTCCTCGAGGGCCTCGTTTACCTCGACTACCTCGCCGGAAACGGGGGAGATGAGGTCGCTGGCGGCCTTGACGCTCTCTACGGCGCCGAACTCCTCGCCTGCAGTGACGGTGTCGCCAGCTTCGGGCATGTCGACATATACGATGTTGCCGAGGGCGTGCTGGGCGTAGTCAGTGATGCCGACGGTGGCGATGTCGCCGTCTACCTTTACCCACTCGTGGGAGTCTGCGTAAAGCAGTTCTGCCAATACTTTGCTCATGATGTCTGTATGGTTGTTTTTTTATTTATCTGAATCTGAGGGTAACTAATCTTAGTCAGCCAAGATCAGCATTCGGTTTTACTTCTTGTAGCTCTTGTCGTAGAAGCGCTTCTTGACGACCTTTCCGGGGAAGGTCTTCTTGCGGATGCGGATTTCCAGTGGCGTGCCAAGCTTGTCGTAGGGCTTATCGACCATGGCCATTGCCACGGACTTGCCGGTGGAAATGGAACGGTAGCCGGTGGTGACGTATCCTATCTCCTTGCCTTCCGCCTCGACGGGATAGCCGTGGCGGGGAATGGCGTTGCCTTCGAGCTCGATGCCGATGATGCGGCGCTTGACGCCGTTGCTCTTCTGCTGCCAGAGGGCCTCGCGGCCGATGAACTCGGGCTTGTCGAATTTGACGAACATGCTGAGGCTGGCCTCGATGGGGGAGATTTCGGCGCTGAGCTCGTCGCCGTAGAGAGGCAGGCCGACCTCGAAGCGGAGGGTGTCGCGGCAGCCGAGGCCGCAGGGGGTGACGCCGGCGTCCATGAGCTTGTCCCATACTTTCTGGATGAAGGCGTGGGAGGCGTAAATCTCAAAGCCGTCCTCGCCGGTGTAGCCGGTGCGGGAGACGATGACTTCCTCGCCGTCGCGGTCGAAAGTAGTGAAGTTGTAGAACTTGAGGTCACGCACGGACATGTCGAGGACATTGACGAGAGTGTTCTCTGCCTCGGGACCCTGCACGGCTACTTCGCCGTAGTAGGGACTCTGGTTCTCGACGGTTACGTCAAAGCCCTTGGCCTGCTCCTCGATCCACGCCCAGTCCTTGTCGATGTTGGCGGCATTGATGACGAGGAAGAACTCGTTGTCGTTGACCTTGTAGACGAGCAGGTCGTCGACCGTGCCGCCGTTGTCGTAGCACATCATTCCGTAGAAGATCTGACCGTCGGGGGCGCCGGTGACGTCGTTGACGAAGATGTGGTTGACGTATTTTTCAGCCTCGGGGCCTTTGACGCGAACCTCGCCCATGTGGCTGACGTCGAAAACGCCGACGTTATGGCGCACTGCGTTGTGCTCCTCGGTGATGGTGCTGTACTGGATGGGCATATCGAAGCCTCCGAAGGGGCTCATGAGGGCGCCGAGCTTGACATGGCGGTCATGCAGGCACGTCTGCTGAAGATTGTTTTCCATTGGTCGATTTATGGTGTTCTGAAATTTTTTTCAAAATTACAAAGCTTTTGGCAACTGTGCAAATTTCGCCGCCAAAAACGTATTCAATGAACAATGAACAATAGGTCCGCGCTAACTGGTGCGTCTCCGCTATTGTTCATTGTTCATTGTGCATTACTTGAAGAGGTACTGTGCGGAGATTGACTGGTTGTTGTGGATGCGGCGGATTGTGTCGGCGAAGAGCTTGGCGACAGGGAGCACGGTTGCCTTGGAGTCCTCGTGCTTGTAGGGTATGGAGTTGGTGAATATGATCTCGGTGAGGCCGGATGCGTTGACGCGCTCCGTGGCAGGGTCGCTCATGACGGGGTGGGAACAGAGGGCACGCACGGACTTGGCACCCTGGGCCATGAGCAGGTCGGCGGCCTTGGTGATGGTGCCGGCGGTGTCGACGATGTCGTCGACCAGTATCACGTTCTTATCCTTGACTTCTCCGATGACGGTCATGTTGGCGACTACGTTAGCCTTGGCGCGCTGCTTGTGGCAGAGCACCAGAGGCACGTCGAAATACTTGGCGTAGGAGTTGGCACGCTTGGCGCCGCCGACGTCGGGGCTGGCCATGACGAGGTCCTTGAGATGGAGGCTCTCGATGTAGGGGATGAAGATGGAGGAGGCGTAGAGGTGGTCTACGGGGACGTCGAAAAAGCCCTGGATCTGGTCGGCGTGCAGGTCCATGGTGATGAGTCGGTCGATGCCGGCGGCGGTGAGCAGGTCTGCCACGAGCTTGGCGGCGATGCTGACGCGGGGCTTGTCCTTACGGTCCTGGCGGGCCCAGCCAAAGTAGGGGATGACGGCCACGATGGTCCGGGCTGAGGCACGCTTGGCGGCGTCGATCATGAGCAGCAGCTCCATGAGGTTGTCGGCCGAGGGGAAGGTGGACTGCACCAGGTAGACCTCGGCGCCGCGGATTGACTCTTCGAAGCCGACTTCAAATTCGCCGTCGGCGAAGAATTCGGTCTTCATCTTGCCGAGTTCGATGCCGAGCTCGCGACAGATGGTTTCGCCGAGGTAGTGCGAGCGTGTGCCCGCGAAGACTTTGATAGGGGGTAGGTTGGACGACATTTATGGTAGTTTTTTAGATGTTCTTTCGGTTGGGTTGGCCTTTTCGGACGCACCAGGGTGCGTCCCTACAGCGTCGGAGAGAGCTGAGGGCTGGGGCAGCTCGAGGACGAGGGCGGATTTGGCGGGGAGCTCGAGCAGGGTGTCGGAGTCGGGTGACAGGTCGAGGGTCACGGGCCGGCCGGAGAGTAGGTCGCAGGCCCGGAGGCCCTTGCCTACGGCCGGATGCATCATGTCGACAGCCGCTGCGGGAATGTGGACGGAGCATTCGGAGGAGATGTCGGCGAAGTTGGCGACGATGAGCAGGGTCTGCGTCTCGGCGGCCCGCATGAAAGCGAACTGGGTGTGCGGGTTGAATCCGGGGCGCGAGAGGTTGACGTACATGAGATCGAAGAAGCTGCCGCGCAGGGCAGGCTGGGTGTTGCACATGCTCAGCACGCGTCTGTATAGCTCGCGGAGCCAATGCTGCTGGGATGTGAGGCTACCGCCGAGCAGGCGCCGCATGCTCTCGTAGCTCCAGTAGTCGAAGATGGTGGTTCGGTCGTTGAGTCCTGAGAATCCTTCGGCCTCCTGGCCGCACTCTCCGACCTCCTGGCCATAGTAAATCATGTATGGCCCGGAGGAGAACATGGCACTGACCACGAGCGCCGGAGTGACGTTCAATGGATTGCCGCCGAATGCCGGAGATCCGTAGCGCACCTCGTCATGGTTCTCCAGGAAGTTGAGCATGCGGTCGGAGATGCCTTCGAGGGACTGCCAGCATCCTGTGAGCCGGGCGGTGGAATAGCCGTGACGCTCGATGCCGACGATGGTGTCGTAGAGTCCGACTTTGTCGTAAAGATAGTCGAAACCTCCGTGCTGCAGGTAAGGGCGGTACTGGCCGATGTCGTAGATTTCGCCGATGAAGATTGCCTCTCGGTACTCCTTGCGGACGGTGTGAAGGGCCCAGTGCCAGAACTCGAGGGGTACCATGTGGACCATGTCGCAGCGGAAGCCGTCGACGCCCCTGGCAAGCCAGTAGCTCAGGATATGAACCATCTTCTCCCACAGCTTGGGAATGGGATAGAAGTGGGTCTGTCCGGACTCGTAGTCGCGGCCGTAGTTGAGCTTTACGGTCTCGTACCAGTCGTTGGCGGAGGGGAAGGCGGTGAAGCAGTCGTTGCCGGTGACCTTGGCTGGGAACTCGACATATGCCGGCGGCGAGGAGATGTCTACTTGCGGGGCGAACTGCTGGTTGGTGACGTAGTAGTAGTCGTTGGCAGGGGAGAAGCGCACCGTAGTGTCGTCGGAGGCGCCGAATGGCTCCACGCCTGCCGGTGTCTTGTCGGAGCGGTACTGGCGGGCGGTATGGTTGGGAACGAAGTCGATGAGCACTTTCATTCCGGCCTTGTGGGTCCGCTCCACGAGCGCGTCGAACTCCTCGAGGCGTCGGGCGACGTCCACGGCAAGCGCCGGATCGACGTCATAGTAGTCCTTGATGGCGTACGGCGATCCGGCCTGTCCCTTGACCACATGCTGGTTGTCGGGCTCGATGCCGAAGACGGAGAAGTCGGACATCGTGGCCATCTCCAAGACTCCGGTGTACCAAATGGCGTTGACTCCCAGCTCTGCGATTTTGCCAAGGACTTCGGGGGTGAAGTCGGCGAACTTGCCGGAGCCGTTTTGCCCTAAGGTACCCCAGGGGATGCAGGCCGTGTTGGTGTTGGTCAGTATCCGAGGGAAGACCTGGTAGATGATGAGTCGTTGGTCGGGCATGGGCGGCATCGTGGATTATCGGTAGTGGCGGTTGGCGATGTCTTCTATCACGGGGCAGGCGGCGTCGTATCCTTCGAGGATTATTCGGTCCATCTCCTTGACCGAGAAAGTGGAATACTGGCTGAGGTTTCGGTTCTGGACTATGAAGTCGCAGAGTTCGAGGTCCTGCAGGGCGTTTGCCTTCATCACGAGCTGGTATGAGCGTAGTGCGATGGCAAGCAGGGAGCGCCGGTGGCGGTAGTTGCGGTCAAGGGGATTGCAGTTGGAGCCGAGCAGCAGGTCGCACTTGTCCTTGATGGCCCAGGCGGGTAGGTTGCGGAGCACACCGCCGTCGATATAGTTGGCGCCGTTGATGTGGACGGGAGGGAAGAGGACCGGGATTGAGCAGGAGGCGACGACGGCGGTTGCCATGTCGCCGGTAGTGAAGCCGGTAGAGACTCCCTTGTCGATGTTGGTGGCGCAGATGATTGTGGGAATCTTCATGTCCTCGAGCTGCTGAACCGGCAGCCAGCGGCGGAGCATCTGCCTGAACTTGCGCAGGGACATGAGGCTCTCGCGCGGGACGGTCCACTCCTTGTAGTCGGCGAAGCGAAGGTGCTGGTGGAAGCACTCGCGCATATCCTGGGCGGACATTCCGGAACCGTACATGGCGGCGGCTATTGCTCCGGCGCTGACGCCTGAGCAGACGGAGGCGCGGAGGCCGAAGCGCTCGAGTGCGAGGGCTACGCCGATGTGGCTGAAGCCCCGGGCTCCACCTCCGCTGAAGGCGATGCCGAGGCGCGGCCCTTCGCGCCACTTCTGGAGGAGATTGTCGAACAACGGGAATTTCATCGCTTCCGACGGTTCCTCTTAGGCTTCCGGTTGCGGCTCCGCGGCCGCCACATAAGTTTGCATGGTGCAAAATTAATACATTTTTTTCAATGCCGCAAAAGACAGGGATGGCCACATCTCCCGATGCAGCCATCCCCGGAAAGGAAAAGTTGTAAGAGTTGTCGGTTACTTGCTGACGACTATGCGCTTGGTATAGTTCAGTCGAGGATGCGATAGGCGAACCACGTAATGTCCGGCGACGATGCCGTCGAGGCTGATGGTGGCGTGGCCGGAGCAGTCGGAGAACCGACCGGCCAGGCGTCCGTCAAGCGAGTAGATATCGACAGTGTAACCGTCGAGGTCCACGCTTACGTTGAGTGTCTCGCGTGCGGGTACGGGCCAGATGGCTACCTGTCCGTCGAGGGTAACGTCGACGCCCACCTCCTGGTCGATGTGTACGGGGATGGCGACGCGGCAGGTGTGACCGCGCTGGCTGACGTCGGCCAGTACCCAGTGGTCGGAGTTGCGCTGGCCGCTGACGAGCACTTCGCCGCTGTCTCGCAGCTCGATGTTGGATGCGGGGTTGACGAGACTGTAACTGATCTTGGCAGCGTTGACGTCCAGTCCGAGCAACGAGGCGAGTCTGAGGCGTGCCGGACGAGCGCCGTAGGCGTGGAGCTGTATGGTCTGCACGGGCAGTGTGTCGCGCACACAGGCAGCACCGAGATTGTCGACCATCACATATTGTGGCGTAGTGAGGCCGAAGCTGTTGCGCTTGGAGCCCTCCATGGTGAACTTGATGCTCTTCACCTTGCCAAGGTCGCCGAGGTCGAACCACTCCCAGTTATCCAGGAGATAGTGTTCGCGTGCGTCCTCGTCGCGGTAGTCAGCCAGGTAGATGTCTCGTGTGCCGGTAGTGTTGTCGGCGCGTGTGGCGGTGAGGGTGAGCTTGAGCCAGTCGCCCTGCTTGAATCCGCCTTCTGCGGTCGACATCCCGTCGCCGTTGAGTATGGCGTCCTTTACCCATGCGGAGTTGGTCAGCGAGATGCCGTACACGGTGTCGCCCTCCTCGGTGTTGGATAGGAGGGCCTGGCACGGCCCCATGTAGGAATCGCAGAAGACTACGCCGTAGTTGGCAGAGCGCTCTCCGCCGCCTACCACATTGTTGAACTGGTCCTGTATGCCCTTGTAGGCCGTCGAGGTGGAGCTGGAGTAGCCGAACCAGGCCCAGGCTTTATAGTCGGGCATGTAGTAGTTGGGCAGCTCCCACGAGCCGGAGAAGAACGATGAGCGGCCGTCATTGTCGCCGTGCCAGTCGGTCTTGCCCTCGGGCAGTGCGAGGTCGTCGAAAGTGGCCGGATAGAGGCTGCCGAGCACACGGATGGACGTCTTGTCGCCGACGGTGTTGCCCCAGGCATCGGTGACGCTGAGAGTGTAGGCCATCGAGTGCGTCAGGGTCGTGCTGGCCTCGGAGGTCGTGCCGATTACCTTGCCTGTCTGGTCCTTCCATTCGATGGTGTAGGGCCACGCGCCACCTTCGATGGAGGCGGTAAGCCGTGCCTGCGAACCTTCCTGTCCGCTCTCGGGAGCGAAGCTGATGTCGGCGGCGAAGGGCTTGGGCTGACCGGAGAAGTCGTCGATGAGCACGGTGTCGACATCGGCCGTCTCGAAGCGCAGTATAGACATGGTGCCCATGTCACGAATGGAGACGTATCGCCACTCGCCCGGCTCTATGGTCTTGACGCGGAGAGTGGTGGAGCCGACTGCGGAGGTGAGCTTGACAGGCTGCCGGTTGAGCATGAAAAAACCGTCGAGGGCGATTGCGTAGGCATTGGTGGGCTTGACAGAGGCGTACTTGCCGGCCATCATGGCCACGCGGGCGGCGGGAGCCTGTCCGGGTCCGTCGGCGCAGGGGACTACCGTGAAGCCGGCGAAATGGGCTGTGCCGTCGTCGAAGCTGGTGCCGTCGGGGAAGGAGTTCTCGAATGTGGAGACCTCGGTGGGAGCGGCTTCGGTGACGAAGGGCTGTGAGGCTGCCACTGCGCTTACGGCTCCGCCGTAGCTGCGAGCCACGGTATAGGCGATGTAGCGGGTTCCGGCCATCAGTCCGCCAATCTCGACCGTGCCGACGCGGTTGGCCCGGAGAATGGAGAGATGAGTGGAAGTCTGGATTTCCGTGGCCGTGGGAACGTCGCCGTCGGCCTCGACGACTGCCACGAATGCCTGCGAGGTGCGGTCGGCCAGGATGCTTACCACTGCGCCTGAGGAGGTGATGCCGCTGACCCTGGGATAGCCTTCGGCCATGACGGGAGCCACGTTCTGGTCGGCATATTCGTAAGCGCCCCGGGTGGTGTTGGCGGCAGGACGGGCGGTACCGTTGAGGTCGGTGGTGATGTAGTCCACGGCCACGCCGGAGCGGAGTCCGCCGGGGGCTGCCAGCTCGTGGATGCTCGGGTCGAGGAACTCGGCCTTCTCGTTGGTGGTGGCGAGCAGATGGGCGGCAGCCACCATTTCGGCGAAATTGTAGTCGGCGGAGCCTACGCATCCTACGGTGGAGGAATCCACAGACCACAAGTTGTTGTGGTCGTAGACGCCGGTGCCTATGTAGTCGTACTTCTGGAAGCGGATGGCGTAGGCGGCCAGTTCAGCCTGGAACAGGTTGTTGCGCACCATTGAGCCGCCCATGGGGGCGTTGACATAGAATGCGCTGGACTGTGACTTTGCCTTGCCACTGACGACTACGGTGTTGTAGAGGAAACAAGACGTCTGGCGCACGGTGTCGTTGTTGGCCACCTGAATGCCGTAGAGTGTGTTTAGGACTGTGTTGGCGGTGTTGCCGTTCAGACGGATGTCGTTGTTGTAGAAGAGGCGATGTCCCGTTTCAGCCGCTGTGATGTCGCGCAGGTAGATGCCTACGCAGTTGGAGCCGTAAGAGCTGGTGCCCATCTTGCAGTCGGTGACGTCGATGATGTTACCGGCCACGGTGCTCTCGCCGTTGAGGCGATAGAGGTCCATGGCATTGTAGCCGGTGCCCATGAGGGAGCCTGTGTGCATTACGGTGTTGCCGGTGATGAGAGCGTCGTTCTCGCCGGAGATGTAGATGCCCTTGGAACCCTGGTTGAGGTAGGTGTTGTTGCGTATCACGGCACCGCGCTCTCGGGGCAGGTTGACAGAGGTGGTGCCTCCCACAGTGGTGCCGATGTAGCCGCCCTCGAAGATATTGCCTTCCACTACCAGGCCGTCGTTGTTGCAGTTGGCGCGGTCAGCGGCGTAGGTACGCAGCAGGTTGATGTCATCGGAATAGGAGCTGGTGGTCTCCGTGTAGACGCGACAGTTGCGGATGGTGTCGTTGCGGCTCTCGCCCTTGATGTAGACGATGGCGTCGAACTTGGTGTTGGAGGTGGTGAAGGTGATGCCCTCCACGGTGGCGTGGTCGATGCCGTTGAGGGTGAGCACGCCGTACTGGTCGCCGAAGGCGCTGGGCTGGTCGTAGTCGGCATAGGACACCTTTACGCGGTCGCGGTCGCCGGACAGGCTGCGGAGCGTCAGGGTGTTGACGGAGGAGTTGCCGGGGACGGCGTCGAGCTGCACGAGCTCGGTGTATTCGCCGTCCTCGACCTCGAGCACCACTGGGCCGTCGATACCGTTGCGGATGGCGTCGGTGGCAGCCTTGAATGTCGGGAAGTCGGCGTCGGCGGACTTGCCGATGACATATCGGCCGCGCATGGCCTCGCCGACGGCGGCAGTGGCAGTCACCTTGGCTGAGGGCGTATATGCGATGCCGCTGATGACTATGGAGTCGAGACTGGCTGAGAAGCTCTCGCCGACGGCGGCGCCGGGCTTGATGTCGTAGGCCACGTAGAAATGGTAGGTGCCGGGAAGTTTTTCCACCTGTTCGCCGGTGAAGTCGAGAGTCTGGAAGTTTGACTCAAGAGTTCCAAAGGGGCGGTTGGTGGAGAAGGCTTCTTCGGTGCCGGTGTAGTATACGGTGGCCTGGGCCAGTCCGCCGAGCATGGTCTCGGGAGAGGATACGCAGACCTTGCTGAAGTCGAGGTCTCCCTTTTCGCCGGATACGTTGACGGCGATGTGGAGCATGGTGTTGTCCTCGGAGCCGCGCAGCAGCCTGGAGGGGGCCACGGAGTCGACGACGATGCTGTCGACGTTCAGCGGCTGCGGGGTGAAGGCCTGGATCTCGATTTCCCAGCCGTCGTTGATGTTGTTCTTGGAGGGGTTGAAGACCACCGTCAGGGCGCCGTTGTCGGCCGTCGACATGATGTCGGGCAGGTCGGTCTTGGAGGAGTAGAGACGTACCAGCCTGTCGGCTGTGGCAGTGGAGGTGCCGTTGTAAACCTCGAAGTCATCGTTGACGTTGGTGTAGAAGCTGCGGAAGCGGAACTTGAGGATCTTGCCTTCGGCGGGCATGAACGTAACCTTGCCCTTGTGGTCGGTGGTGTACTTGCCATCCTTGCCGCCGTCGTCATAGAACATCATCGAGCCGTCCACGGTGACCACGTCGTCGTTGCCCCGGAAGAGGTAGATGTTCTTGGTCAGCGAATGCCCCTGGGGGTCAGGATCGGTGACGCCGGGATTGGCGCCGCCTATGGTCACCTGCTCGATGGAGGCGTCCACGGGAAGGTCGCTGGCCAGGGTCCCGGCCATGTCGTAGGTGACGTAGAAGTAGCTGTCACGCTCGGGCAGAGTATAGTCGCAGCTTAAGGTCACGGATTCGGAGGCGACCACGGTATCGGCTGTCAGCAGTGTGGTGGTGGAGGCGTCGAAACCGTCGCGGTTGCCGGTGGTGTAGAGCTTGACGGCCTTGACGATGTCGCGGCAGCCCTTGAGGTTGACCTTGAGGCTGGTGAGCTTGAGGGGTTCGAGGTTGCCCTCGGTGGTTACCTGCATGCCCACGGCAGGATTGTCCTTGGAACCCGGAGCTACTTCGGCGAGCGCGGGCTGGAAACCCTTGACGCTCTTTACCTGCATGGGTCCGGGCTTGTAGAGGCGCATGGTGGCGCCGAAGCCGGCGCCAGAGCTGCCGCGTGTGCTCTTGGTGTCGAAAACGATAGTCAGCGCGCCGGAGGGGTCGGAGGAACGGAACACGGCGGTGGGAACCACAGCCTTGGTGTCCTTGGTCATCTCGTACAGCACGAGACCGCTCTCGGAGGTGCCGCTGATTACCTTCAGCACGGGGTCTGAGCTGGAGCCATAACTGTAGCTGGGGAAGGTGATGTTGAGCTTGGAGAATTCCATCTCGATTACGTTGCCTTCCTTGCCCGGTATGAATGTGGTTACCTGCTTGCCGTCGGCGTCATAGCCATAGTAGCTGTATTCCGAGGGCTTGTTGCGGAACTGCCAGTCGCCGTAAATAGTGTAGGACTTGCTGCCTGTTTCGGAGAGGGCCTCGTTGAGAACGGAACGCCTGGCCTCGTCCGAGAGGTCGAAGTTCTTGTCGGCGCCGTTGACTTTGACACTGACAGCGGTGGCGGAGATTTCGTCGCCGTTCCGGGCATCGACGGGTGCTGTCAGCTCAAGGCGGAAGTAGTTGTGGCCCTGGCCTAATGCTGAGAGCCGAGGGCTGATAGCCGAGAGAATGAGCTTGCCGTCGGCCATTTCTGCTTCGCCGATTTTGGAGCCGGCAGCCTCCTTATCGGAGCCGAGGGCATAGAGGGTGCCCTTTTTGGCTCCGGAGACGGAGAAGCTGAAGCTCTCGGCCTTGGCGGCAGGCTCGGTACCGGCCGTCTGCAGGTCAAGCAGCAGGAACGACTCGGTGGCGCCTCCGGCAATCGTGCCGGTATAGGGAACCGTGGCGGAAGCGGTTTTCACAGTCATGGCCACCGGAGTGAAGAGGCTCACGAGCGCCTCGAATCCGTCGGTGGGATAGCCTGTCTTGGAGGCGAATGTGACGGTCAGGGACCCGTCGGCGGCGGTGGAATAGAGCTTGACGGTATCGTTTTGGATGATGGTGGCCAGCAGGCAGGAATCCACGGCTTCGCGACCGGAGTAGACGCGGATGACGTCGTTGTTGCCGACGCTGATGGCCGAGGCGTTGTTGAACAGCGCCAGTGAGGTGAAATCGATGGCCACCTTCTTGCCCTCGACACCGCTCAGGAAAGTGGTGGCGCCGGTGAAGTTCTGTGTGTACTTGCCGTCGGGGCCACCGTCGTCGTAAAAGTTGACGGGCGCCTCTCCGACGGTATAGGTGAAGGTGCCGGCCGGCATGAGGAGCATGTTGGCGATGGTGCGCTCTGATGCGGAGAGGGCTTCGACGATTCGTGCCGTATCGCCTATGACGGCGGCAGTGGGCTGCACGTTGAGCTTATGTCCCGGCACGGCGTCGGCCTTGAAGTCGGCCACGAGGCGAAACTCGGTTATGCCGTTGCCGATGAACAGGGTATCGATGAAGGAAATCGTTGAGGGTTGAGAATTGAGGGATGAGAGTGTCTGGCCGAACTGCTTGCCGTCCATGAGCAGGCGGACGTCGGAGACTTCTGTCAGAGCGTCGCCGCTGACAGAGAAGCTGATGGTAGTGGCGCGCATAGGGTCGAGGGATCCGTCGGCCTTGGTGTCGAACCCTCCGATGGTGCAGTCCTTGACGCCCGGATAACAGAGGCCGCCGATGGCGCTCAGGGCCGTCACGCCCTGAAATTCCATGGGCTTGGGCGGCGCGGTGTAGAGCTTGGCTGCCCAGCCGTCGCCGTTCTCCTTGGGCGACGACGAGGGCGCATAGTAGAGCACCTCAATGACGCCCGAAGGGGACGTGTAGGAGAACGTAGAGCCGTTCACCAGGTCGGCCTTGTAGCCCTCCGGCACGGGCTTCTTCCAACCGGAAGTGGCGGGATAGCCGCTGGAGCCGTCATAGACGTACAGGTGGGAGTCGTCGGTGTTGTTGAACGCCACGGGCTGGGAGAACTCGATGGTAAGCGGCTGACCCGCCTCCTTCGCCTTGAACGTGACGTAGCCGGTCATGAAGCCGGAGGCGGCTCCATCAGGCCCGCCCGAATCGTAGAACAGCAATTCGCCGTCTACGATCTGCTCGCCGTTGCTGCCATCCTTGGTACCCATCTTGTAGACAGGCGTGTCGGCCTGCGCGCTCTGAAGCGCCACAGCGGCGAAGACGATTAGAATCAGTAGGATTCGTTTCATGGTTTGACTATTGTTTTGAGTTAGTTGGGACAGTCAAAACCGTAACTCGCCTGCTGAATGTCAGCTGTTGGTGGGAATGGGATGAGGCAGACTCAATAGGAAGCGCGGCGGAGTCGCTGTAGCACACCATACATTAAATGATATGCGTACCTTGCACGTAGCAGAAGACCGGCAGCCAGAGAGCCGCTTGCACCCGGACCTTACATCCCGAAGGCGGATACGGAAGCGTAGATGGCAGGTCTTCTGGCTCGTTCCGACTTATCCGCCCCGGCCTTCCCGCGGCCACAGAAACCGCAGTGACGTGATAAGCCTGGAGGCTTACCTGTGGGGCGAAGGTCTTTGGGAACTCACAGCAGCGGGTACTGCAGCCGACTCTCACGGCTTTCCCTTTTCAGCCGCCCCACTTGACATTTAGGGCGGCAACCATTTCGCGCTGCAAAGTTAGTAATAATTTTTGAAACAGAACAATAAATTTAGTAATTATGCAGGGGGCGGAGTCAACTGGCCATTGTCCCCCCCTACTCTCAACTGGCAACTGCAAAATTAGCGATTTCACGGAAGAAAGCCTTTTTAGGAGAGACGAAAGCGGTGGCGCTGTCTCACTTATTATTTTATCTCTTCTAACAATTTAGCTTCTAATTTTGACTTAACGTTCTTAAAATACTCTTGCGCATCCTCTAAAGAAATTTCAATCGAAAATGCGCAATCACTGATTCTCACAAAGTTGTTAAATATACGAACATCAATGTCTATACCTAAGTAATCATCAAGATAATTATATAATGAACTAATCTCGGTTACAGTACAATCGCAAAAACCATTATTAATTTCATTAGAATAGATGCAGATATATTTTGAACTTTCTTCTTTAGTAGAAAAATTTTTAGTTTTTTCCTTTTATAACCGATTAGTTGGAAATGCCCCTGAAAGAATCCGATTATTTCTTTGGATATAATCTTGGGAGGGAAATAAACGGCATTATTTAATAGTAATCGAGCAAAGGGAGAAGCGGATGGACATGCTTGATATGAAGCCCTGAATAACTGAATTGAATCTGCGGAAAATCTTTTGACGGAAATTCCAAAGAATAATACGAGCATTGCATCGCTATGGTAATAAGAAATGGAATGTGCGATGTCTCGTATTTCAATTATACTATTGTTCGATACATAAGGAGATAAATTCTTATTGAGAATATTCCTTATTGAAGTCTCTCCAGTTGTTGTCACTCCGATAGACTTTGAGTAATTATATACTTCCTGCAATTGTTCATAAAGCCATATTTGTAGGCAACGTTTACTGACATTTTGAGGTGTACTCTTATCTGTGTATTCTGAATATGTATCATGTAATGAAGCTACAGCTTTATATATTAGATTGGTGTATCTAAACGTATCTGGCGTAGCGTCTAACGCACATTGTTTTAATTCAATAATGTCATCAAATACTTCTTTTACATAATCAGGTGTAAGTGTCGTATCAATATTTATAAGCTTATGTTTATCTAATATATTAATCACCTTATGGCGAATACTACGGTTAGCTGCATCCATTATTTCAAATTGTTTTAAGATATGTTGTTCTGTAAGTTTTTTACTCAGTAACGGATAACCTAAAACAATACCTAAGATTATTGAAATCGGTGTTAGAACTTCAGTGAGTAGGATTGCCCAGTCTTTTAGAATCTGTGAATATGGTGTAAATATTAAGAATGTTGTTACGAGAAACGCAAGTAACAAAAGTGCAACCCACCATTTAGTTTTGCATACACATTTCCATGCGAAAGATACAAAAATTCGCAATTTGTATTTGAGCTTATGTAAACAATTTTTTGCAGAGCTAAAAAATCGCATCAATCCCAGTCGTTTAAATTGTTGATAAAATCATCGAAGTTGTCTTCGTCGAAAACTTCGGGGGGGGTGCCAGTGCATTCGTAGCAGCCGAAGTCAACCCACATATCGTGCGGCATCGCCGTTGTATGTATCTAATTCGTCGTATTTGTCCATGTCAGCAAAGCATTGACTGGTTATTTATTATGTAATTTGGCGAATGTACGCAAGGCGATGGCATGATTACATAGCCATTCAAACGCCTCACTCCATGTATCCGGGTCTTTTAGTTTAATAGGACGAGAAACTAAAAACTTAGCGGATTTATTGCTGGTTTTCCAATTTATCGTTTTGCAGTCGAGTAGTTCTTTCAGTTCCGTTTCGTTCTCCTTGTATGTCTCGTAGATAGATTGGTCAGTATCGAACTCGTATACGTTGAGTCCTGCCGTAAGAATATTAGTGGTAGTGTTGACAGTAAACTGAACGCTTACATTGCCGATGCCAACAGATAAATCATACCAATGCCAAGTCTGAGGTTTACGGAGCTTAAACACTTTCTTAAACTCGGCATTATTATTGGCATAGTTGTTAAACGATTGCCAAAAGTCGAGTTTAAGAGCCTCGCCCGGAGTAAGTGTATCAAGCTTCTTTATAGACCTTGTCCAATCGTTGGGCCGTTCAACTACATTGAACTTAGGGGCATAATTGGATGAGCCAATTTGCCAAAGTTCAATTTCCACCAGGAAGAAAGCGGCTTCTTCGTCGGTGTGAAGATTGAGCCATTCGATAGCCTGACGATGTTCGTCACGAGCTTTCTTCACAACCCAAATGATAATGGCAGCATTTTTCCCCGAGGCATAGGTGATAATCTTGCCTAGGTGGTCGTGATTGGTTTCTTCGAGTTGATTTTCAATGATAATCTTTCGTCCCGAATCTTGTTCGGTGGCGAGGATGTCAACATTGAAATCGCCGACGGCAGATTCTTTCTCCGTCATTTCCATATCTATACCAATGGCCTCGCCTAAGATGGAAAGATTTTCTTCTTTGGCAAGCCACGGAGTAAAGTCAAGAGCCTCATTTGGCCAAACCTCTCGGAGGTCTTTTATCTGAATGAGTTTATCGAGTTTCATATGGAAGCTTAAATTGATATATAATTAAGCAATGTTTTATCAATAGAATTACGAAGTCTACTAATTTCTTTTATAATAAGGTCTTGTTTTGCTATTTTTGTTTTGATTTGTTCAACTATATTATTTTGAATTTCAATTGATAAATCAGGAAATGGAAAGTCTTGTATTTGAATGGGGAAAATATTTTGATTTTGTAATCCTTTTTTATGTATCTCAATAAGATATTGTGTAAAAATAGAACGAAAGAAATAATACGCGAACAAATGATTAACTTCTTTAAGCCGAATTCTCATGGTAAAATCAGCGAAAATCGCACTTATCTCTGAATCGACTAAGGCAAATTTTCCAATTGCGGCACCTGAACGGGACATAACAATATCATTCTTGCATAATGATTTTTTTGAATTTTTGGGGATATTGGCATATTCAGAAGACAATAATTGCGTATCATCAGTTTCAATGACAAAGTTTTTAATAGAAGCCATTGATATGTAATACACTTCTCCATCAGGTGAAAAATCACTTGGAGAAACCGATGCTCCGAGGACAATTGGCTCTGAGAGAAAATCTTTAACTCGAAACGGAGTTTTTGTTTTAAGGAAATTGGTCATATATCTACCTGAGGGACGGTGAAATTTAGGACTGTTCCTTAAATCAAAATTATTAGCAAAATCGGAAAAATCACAAATATAATTATTGTGGCTACGAATCTGAGAAAAAGCATCAAAATCAAAATCAAATAAACTGATCAGAGTTGAATTGATTATATCTGTAATAGAAAGCATCGAACTCCTCAGAGAAATAATCTCATCTTCGGTTTCTTTAATTTCAAAAAGGAATTGTTTTTGTTTGTTTATAGGTAAATTTGGAATCCTATAACGAAGTAGTTCATCGGGATTAACACGCGGATGTGTCTTTCCACCCTCTAAGTATTCAAGAGATTTGGAAAAATCACCAGAGGTAATAAGGTAGAATAAAAATTTAGGAAGAATTTTCGTTTCATCACATTTATACTCTACGAGTTCCGAAGAACCGATATATCTAATGTGTTCAGTATTAGTGAATATATTCCCATTTTTAGGTTGAATTTTCGGAATAACTATATCCCCGGAACTAATGATAACCTTATCAGAACCAATTTCCCAAACAGGTGTAGATTCAACAATATTAAGACGTCTAATGATATTCGATAAATCTACAAGGTTTTCTTCATCGTCAAGAAGACCTTTAGCTAACTTACCGGAAGAAACCTTAGAGATAACTTCTCTAAGTTCGACACTGCTATTAAGCCAAACTTTACCTTCCAGTGTGTCAAAAAAATACCTTGCGCCTTCATCAAGACGCAAAGACGGGTATTCCCCAATATTTTCTAAGGAGGTAGTAAAAGTTATCATTATTTATCCCATGAAATTGTCCGCAGAGAATCTAATATTGACTCATATTTGCTATCATCAACAATAATTTCGTTATGTTCATCGACACGGAATAGTTCATTGGGTTGCAACCGTTCACTTCGTTTTGTGCGCTTGTAACCTATTCTATCTGCTTCGGCCATAAATATGGGATAAGATAGTTCGCGTGCAACTTCCCCAAACACCCACCATACATTTACCATGCCAAATGTATCCTTTAAATCTTTGTCGGGACGAGTGATTGCTATTAAATCATCTACATACTTAGAAACTATCTGAGACGGAGTAAGAACTTCATCCCGTTCAGAGAAAAAATTACGTAGATACTGTCGTAGTATCTTTTTTTCCTCGTCCTCAGTCAAATTTTTTATAGATTTCAATTTAGAACGGTCTTTGCCATATTGATAAACGTCTATCAAATTGAGGCATCGTGTGGTTAATTTGCCGTATAATAAAGAATAGCGATGCCAAACTTCATCCCAAATCGCTAATTCACCTGCATCCTTTTTCTGCGCAAAAAGGATGCTCGTTTTGGTAGGGGTATATGGAGCGAATGTTATCGTAGGTAAAGATACAATAGCTTTAATCTTAAAATATTTATATAGAAAAAGTCTTATATATTTATTTTCAGTCGTATCGAATACGCTTTCAGGCAGAACAATGCCCATTCTTCCACCAGGTCTCAGTAAGTGGTAATAGCGTTCAATAAATAGATTTTCCGAATTCTTTTTTGAAGCGAATAAGAAATTCGATGTTAATGTAGTCTTAGTGTCATTGTCAAGATCAACAGAGAATGGGGGATTAGAAACAACAACATCAAATTGACTATTTGTGTCTAAACTACTATAAAATTCATCCGAGGAGTATGTGTTAAGAATATTAGGTGCAACCTCCTTTGTATAGTGAGAAAAAGGAAGTAACCCATCCTTAACAAAAATGTTTGTAGAACCGTCTCCGTGGAGAATCATATTTACCTTGGAAGCGGTGCCCAAATTAAAGTTGTGCTCAATACCATATATATATGTGCGAGCCCAACGATTTTCTCTATTGTCTGGATAAAACCATTCGCTAAATTTATCCTCAATATCTCGTGTGGACTTAATTTTCTTACGAAAACGATACTTAATGTTTCTTGTAATAAACCGCATATATTCTATAAGGAAAGTCGCTGAACCTGCGGATGGGTCAATTAAGTATGGAATCTCTAAATCCTTATTAATGCGAGAAATGGCAAGTTTATCGAGTTGAAGACCCCATAATATAAACTTGACAATATTAGCATGAGTAAAGAATTGTCCTTTACTCTGCTTAAAACCATCGCGAATGATTCCTTCAAAGAAATCACCCAAAATATCTTTGCCGTCTATATTGTTCTTTCCGTCAACGAGAGAATATCGTTCAAGAGCATAAACTGCATACTTTAATTTGCTTAATGAAAATGTATTACGGTCAATCACATAACTGGTTTCCAGTCTTGATGAATCGGTAATGTACATTCTATCTCTTAGAGCACGACGGTATAGATTATTTATACGTTCAAATAAGGTTTCATTGGACTCAAAAATCTCACCATCAACATCAGAATAGGCAAAACACTGAAAGTCGTATAATTCTCCATCAGATTTCTCACTTTCATCTTGAATTTTAGCTAATATTATATTAACCAGTGAAGAGAAAACCACATTATCATCAGTTCCCCCACCTCCCCAAAGAACGTTATGGAGATTGCTTCTAACACTATCAATAATAAAAGCATGATAATGTTTCTCTAAATCTTTATCGCTCCCTTTCACATATGGTGTTTTCGAAGCACGACCATAATTGGCAGGGATTTCATCTACTGCTTCTCGCGACTCCTTCCATTGTTCAAAGGAACTAAATTTATCATGGTCTATGACGATAGCCTTATTGGCGAAGTTATCATCATCTAAGGAGCAGGTCAATAGAACAATATATTTAACTTTATGGCCTTGTGCTATCTCAGCACCTGCAAGATTGAAAAGTTGCTTTTCAATGATATTATCTTGGTCTTCTTCTAATTTATCAGGAGCTTTTAGCTCTATGAACATAAAAGCATTTCCATCCGAATCTTTTACTATTACATCTACTCTTGGAGTATTGACCTTCGGTCTACCCATTTCATAGGTTTTCTCCAAATGGATATTGTCAAGAGAATAACCATAATCATTAACCAATTTAGTTAAAATTATGGCACGAACACGTTCTTCATCACCTGAAATATCTTCAATTTTACGGTCAGAAGTAATCTGAGAAGAATATTTTATCTTCTTCTCGGATTCATTATATACTTCCACGGCCTTAATTGGACGAGAATTTATATATTGAGCAATATCTGCCATATCTATAAAAGAGGAAACTCCCTCGTAGCATCTGAAGGCCGACCAAAGCCTGTGCGACTACGAAGACGTTTCCAAAGGGTTGTCGGCTCTCGCCGTATGTCTTTGATAATGATTTAGGTCATTTCAGATGATGCTCGCTATTAGATGCAAAGTTACTAATTTATTCTGACATAGAGGTAATACGAGCGAAAAAATCTATTGACAGTTTATAGAACACCGCTTGCGGAGAGCGAAAAAATGTCGTGGAAGGAGAACTTTTCACAGCTGATGGGCGAGCTTAGAAAGTGAGAGACGGGCGACAACCATCGGTATCGCACCGATGGTTGTCGCCCGTCTCTCAGCTCTCAGCTTTATTCGCCTTTCATGAAGTGATGGTAGCCGATCTGCTTCTTCCAGGCGCCTCGGGTGAAGTCGGGGACTTCGACGGGGGCGTTGCCGTTGGCTATGGAGATGCGGCTGAGCTCGCCCAGGCACGACCATTCGGCGGCGTCGTAGACGTCCTGGTCCAGGGGCAGGCCGTTGAGCAAGCAGTAGACGAGGCGGTAGTCCATGATGTAGTCCATGCCACCGTGGCCGCCTACCTTGCGGGCCATCTCCTCGGTCTCGACCTGGATGGGGTGCTTGTACTTGAGCATCAGCGCCTCCTTGACGTCCTGTGGCAGGAAATCGTGCATCGACAGGTTCTCGTGATCGGGCATTCCCTCGAATGGCTTGACCTCGCGCAGGCAGTAGCCCTCCACGGGGTACTTGTTGGCGAAGCCGTCGGTGCCGGTGAGCTGGTACATGCGGGAATATGGACGCGGGTTCATGACGTCGTGCTGTATGTGCATGGTCTGGCCGGTGGCGGTCTGGATCATAGTCATGGTATGGTCGGCGTTCTGGAAGCCGGGGCTCTCGCGCTTCAGCTGCTCCTCGACGAGCTTGGGACCGGTTATGGCCTTGGTGTCCATGGACACCAGGTGGGTCATGCGGTTGCCACGGTGCAGGTTGACGAGCTGCGCGGCCGGACCCATGCCGTGGGTGGCGTAGACGTCACCTCGGTTGCGCTCGTTGAAGTCGAGGCGCCAGTTGCCCTCGTATGCCTTCCAGAAGGGCTCGAGGTTATGTATATAGCTGCCCTCGACGTGCAGGATGTCGCCGAAGAGGCCCTGCTGGGCCATGTTGAGGGTGGTGAGCTCGAAGAAGTCGTAGACGCAGTTCTCGAGCATCATGCAGTGGCGGCGGGTCTTCTCGGCGGTGTTGACAAGCTGCCAGCATTCGTCGAGATTCATGGCAGCGGGCACTTCCACAGCCACGTGCTTGCCGTGTTCCATGGCGTAGACGGCCATGGGGACGTGGTTCTTCCAGTCGGTGGCGATGTATACGATGTCGATGTCGGGGCGTTCGCAGAGCTGTTTCCAGCCCTCCTCGCCGCTATACTCGGCGGCGGGGCGTCCGGCGTCCTGCAGGTATTTCTGCGACTTGGCCAGACGCTCGGGGTGCTTGTCGCACAGGGCCTTGATGGAGGTGCGGTCGATGTTGGCCCAGCGATACACGGCGCCCGGGCCGCGCATGCCCAAGCCGATGAAGCCCACGCGCACACTGTCCATGGGGGCGGTGCGGAAGTTAACCATGTCGGTAGCGCCCTTCGGACGGGGCGGTATCTTGGTCTTGATGGGTGCGGGGGGTGCCGCAATGGCGCCAAGGCTCAGCGCCAGCATCAGGATAGAGAGTACGGTTCGTTTCATTTGGTCAGTCGTTTGCTATTTGCTGATTATTTCTTGCATCTCCGGCAGTCGGCCGTCGATGTCGTGTAGCAGGGCCAGCTGGTTGCGGGTGCGCACCAGGTTGTGCTCCGGGTACTTTATTTTATAATATGTGTCGCCGTTGATGTAGTCGGTTAGGAAGCGGACGGTCTGCATGTAGGTCAGCATCTGTGCGCCGTAGGGGAGCAGTTCGCGTTCCAGTGGCGTCAGGAAGGTGGCCGAACCGATGTATCCGCGGGCAAAGGCGCGGAAGATGTCCATGTCGACTCTCACTCTGGAGGTGTCGGGCTCGTCCTCGGGTGCGGTGCTGGCGGCGGTGCGGATGAAGTCGCCGAAGTCGCTTAGCACGAAGCCTGGCATGGTGGTGTCAAGGTCGATTACGCAGAGTATGGAGCCGTCGGCGTCGAATAGTATGTTGTTGAGCTTTGTGTCGCAATGGGCGATGCGGCGCGGGAGCTTGCCCTCGGCCTCCAGTCGCTGTGCCAGTGTCATCTCGTCGGCGCGGGAGAGCAGCTCGTTGCAGATTTCACTGACGCCGGCCAGCCGTCCGGCCTTGTCTTCGGACATTGCCTCTCCAAGCTGCCGGATGCGGAATGCGACGTTGTGGAAGTCCCTGATGGTCTCCTTCAGGTCGGGTGCGTCGGGGCGGGCAAGCATGGTGTGGAAGTCGGCGAAGGCACGTCCTGTCAGCTCGGCCATCTGCGGCGTCACTTGTTCGTACGTCACGGAGTCGGGAATGAGGCGGGTCATGCGCCACACCTCACCCTGTGCACGGACATACGCCTCGCCGTCGGCCGCCGGGACCGGGGTCAGCACTCGGCGGTCTATGTCCTCCACTCTCCTCTCCTCCAGGCAGCGGCGTATGTGGCCGGTGATCTTGCACAGGTTCTCCTGGAGCGCGTCGACGTCCTGGAACACGGCCGTGTTGATGCGCTGAAGCACGTACCGGCCGCCGACGGAGTCGGCGACGGCGAAGGTATCGTTGATGAGGCCGTTGCCCAGTGGCTGGATGTCGACGGGCTTGCCGTGCATGGCGAACCGTGCGGCTATGTCTGCGTAGCTCATATCTAAAGAGTCGAGGTATGTAGGGACGCACGGCTGTGCGTCCGTCAGGGGCCGGGTGTGCGTCCCTACAATTCTCAGTTTACTTGGAATAGTCGTAGAATCCGCGGCCGGTCTTGCGGCCGAGCAGGTTGGCACGCACCATCTTGCGGAGCAGCGGGTGGGGACGGTACTTGGTGTCGCCGAATTCCGAGTAGAGCACCTCCATGATTGCCAGGCAGACGTCCAGGCCGATGAGGTCGGCCAGTGCCAGCGGCCCCATGGGGTGGTTGGCGCCGAGCTTCATGGCTTCGTCGATGTCCTCGCGCGAGGCCACACCGTCGGCCAGAATGCCCACGCCCTCGTTGATCATCGGGATGAGGATGCGGTTCACCACGAAGCCGGGGGCCTCGTTCACGCTCACAGGCGTCTTGCCGACTTCGCGGGAGATCTCCATGGCGCGGTCGTGAACGTCCTTGTCGGTGAGCTGGCCGTCAATGATCTCCACGAGCTTCATCATGGGCACGGGGTTGAAGAAGTGCATGCCGATTACGGAGCCGGGACGCTGGGTGGCGGCGGCTATCTCGGTGATGGACAGCGAGGAGGTGTTGGTGGCCAGGATGGCGCCGGGCTTGCAGACCTCGTCGAGGGTGCGGAAGATTTCCTTCTTCAGCGGCATCTGCTCGGCCACAACCTCGATCACGAGGTCGGCGTCGCGCAGGTCCTGGAAGTCCATGGTGTCGGTGATGCGTGTCTCGATGGCCTGCTGAGTGGCCTCGTCCATCTTGCCCTTGGAGACCATGCGGCCCAGGCTCTTGGTGATGTTCTTGTGGGCACGCTGCAGAGATGCCTCCGAACGGCCCTTGAGCAGGACGTCGTGCCCTGCCTGTGCAAACGTCTGGGCAATGCCGTTGCCCATCGTGCCGGTTCCTACTACGCAAACTTTCATAGCGGTATGTATTTTTATATGTTATTTCTTGTTGAGGAATGCCTCCATGCGTACCTTCTGGTCCCGAGTGGAGAAGCAGAGGGCGAAGAGGTCGTTTTCGATGGCGATACCGGTGTCGATGTCGGCCTGCAGGCCTGTGTCGATGGCTTTCTTGGCCAGCTGGACGGCCACGGGTGCCTGGGCGGCAATCTTCTCGGCCAGGGCCAGGGCCTCATCCATCAGCGCCTCAGGCTCAACCACTTTGTTGACCAGACCGATGCGCAGAGCCTCGTCGGCGCGTATGACTTCGCCTGTATAGACAAGTTCCTTGGCTTTGGCCGGGCCTACCAGGCGAGGCAGGCGCTGGGTGCCGCTGAAGCCGGGAATGATGCCCAGCCCCACTTCCGGCTGTCCGAACTTAGCCTTGGTGGAGGCGATGCGCAAATCGCAGGCCATCGCCAGCTCGCAGCCACCGCCCAACGCGAAGCCGTTCACGGCAGCTATCACCGGAATAGGAAGCTGCTCTATGGCACGGAAAACTTCGGCTCCGAACTTGCCGAACGCCAATCCCTGCATCGGGTCCTTGCTGACCATCTCCGAGATGTCGGCGCCGGCCACGAAGGCGCGGCCCTCTCCCGTGATTATCAGCACGCGGATGCTTTCGTCCGCTGCCGTTTCGGCAACTACGGAGCCAAGCTCGCGGAGCACCTCGCTGTCGAGCGCGTTGAGCGATTGCGGCTTATTGATTGTCAGCAGGCGGATGCCATCGCGGGGCATCCCGACCTTGATATAGCTCTGTTCCATGACTTAGAATTTTAAGTATGCAAATTTAGCGAAATTTTTCAAGACCAGGGCATGAACTTCCCGGTTTTCTTATCGAGCATGAACGGATGGCGCACCAGCCGGAGCATCTCCAGGTCACCAGTGGAATCTCCGTAAGCGTACGTGTCGCAGTCTCTGACGTCCGGGAATGTCCGCAGAATCCTCCTTGTCTTCTCCGCTCCGCGGCAGTTGCAAGACGCGAATCTGCCAGTCATCCGTCCGGCGGAGTCAGTCTCGGCCGAAGTTGACAGCACCATATCGATGCCATGCCGACGTGCCCATGGCTCTATCCAGAAATCGAGACTGGCAGACACTATCACCACCTTATCGCCCCGACTCTGATGGTAATCCATCCTCCTTATGGCTTCTTGGTCCATGTCCTCGTCCAGGTGATCCGCGAACCGCTCTCCCGCCTTTTTCAGCTCGATGGCCGACAGTCCTCGATATAGATGTCGAAACAACGTCTCCTTGGCCTGCGAATTGGCGCTCAATCCCGCTTTCCAGCGCAGGATTGCCGTAGCGGAAAGAAAAAGCGCCCACAGCAACCGCCACCTGCCACAGCTGAAGCAAGCGAAGGTCAGAAAGGAGTCGTGCCGCGTCAGCGTCCCGTCGAAATCGAAGAATGCCACGCCGCTCATCTGTATATTATTACGAGGAAGAAGAGCACCCACATCACTATGCAACCCTGGACGAAGCGGTCGTGCACCAGCACCTTCGTCGGGCTGCCGCTCTTGCGCAGCACGATGGCAATCTGCAGGTAACGGATCATGCCCGCTAACATGAACACCGCCGACACGTAGATGTAGGAGTTGTGGAACCGCTCGATGACTTCCGGCGAGAGGGTGTACATGATGTAGCAGACCATCGTAACCGAAGCGATGATTCCCAGGATGGTGTTGAGGAACTCGCGGTTGTAACTGCGGGTACTGGAGCGAGCGACCACGCCGCTCTCCTCGGTGCGCAGCACGTCGTCGCGCCGCTTGGCGAAAGCCAGGAAAAGGGCCAGCAGGAAGGTCAGCAGCACAATCCAAGGCGACAGAGGTACGTTCTCGCTAAGACCGCCGGATACCAACCGCAGCACGAATCCGAACGCGATCACGAACACGTCGATTATCGGCATCTGCTTAAGGCGGAAGGTATAGGCGACGTTCATGAGCAGGTAGCCGACGATGACGCAGAAGGTGACAAAGGGGGCGTGTCGGATGAATAGCCAGGGGATAGCCAGTCCCGCCGCCGCCAGCAGGCAGCAGAGCGTCCAGGCGCACTTTACCCGTACCCGCCCCGAGGCGATTGGCCTGCCGCATTTGAGCGGATGGGTCCGGTCGGCTGCGGCATCATGGATGTCGTTGAGGCAGTAAACACTGCTCGCCACCAGGGAAAAAGCCGCAAAGCAGAGCAGACCCTGCACCCACACGGCGCCGTCGAAAAGCCTCCCGCCGAAGAACAGCGGCAGGAAGATGAAGAAATTCTTCATCCACTGCACGGGGCGCATCAGCTCCACGTATGCCTTGACTATCGGTGGCTCCATATCCGATTTCGGAGCATTCCCAAGTATAAATGCTCGCACAAAGGTATAAATTTTGTGGATAATATGCAAGATAGGAGTTTACGGGCGTACTCCGGGACTGTTAAACTATAAAATCCCAGCATCAGGCGTAATATCAAGGCCGGCAGCTTCGACAA